>ENA-OQAR01000115-OQAR01000115.1-human-gut-metagenome-genome-assembly--contig:-NODE-115-length-20219-cov-2.476807_pt1 | contig 20219 bp, 25 predicted proteins | sample MGYA00242738_ERZ504533 | MGnify/ENA primary metagenome ERZ504533 (study PRJEB26092, sample SAMD00036276) | human gut metagenome | host: Homo sapiens | study: EMG produced TPA metagenomics assembly of... | reverse complement strand
ACTTCTATGTTTCATTCCTACTTCAACGAGTATGCTTTTGATGATATAAATATCTATCTACTCACAAGTTCTTGTACTCTCCATAGGCGTAAATTCCGGACTAACGTATCCGTACATATTTGCATTACGTTTCAGTGTCAGCTTGCAAATTTTTCTCCATAAGTCTTGAGATTTATAGATGCCTGGAAATCTCTGTAATCATATTCCCACACTCACATCTATAAACTCTGTCAGATAACTTCAGATCTTTTTGATATTCCCACAACAGCTGCAAAGCTTGATGATGGATAAAACCGATCAGCCACAATAAGCTGGATTCCTTTATCGCTGCACTTACATTCAAGCTGTTTTCTAAACCAAAAAAATCCCTGTTCCTTGGACTGCTTTGGATAAATGTCTGTTTTTCATCATTCCGCTGACATTCAGATCTTCAATACATATAAATCTTGGTTTTCGATTTATGATCTCAGATATGGTCTGATTCAAATAGTTTTTACGGATATTTGTTAATCTGTGATTTCGTTTTAATAAAAGTTTTTCCTTTTTGATTACATTATTTGTTTTACAGTAACTTTCCCCTTTCTTATTTTTCTCGTAAGAACGAGAGATACTACGCTGTAATCTGCGTTTCTGTTTTTCTAATTTCTTTATTTTCTGACTCTTATTGATGTTCTTATACTTAGTTCCATCAGAGCAGACAGCCAGATCTTTGATTCCCAGGTCTATGCCGACTCCGTCATCATTAAGTGTTTCCCTGCAGTCAGGAAATTCTACACATACACTGATCCACCAGTTCAATCCGTCAAAGGATATTCGCGGATTCATATATTTAGCATTTGTCGGAATTCGTCCATGTTCTGCAAGTCTTACCCAATTCATTTTTTGTTTGTTGGCTTTCCTGCTGGAGGAAAAGCCTTCAAATTTAACATGGGTATTACTGAATCGTATCTTAACGTTGTCCTGATAGAACTTCGGCATTGACCTCTTTTTTGACTTGAATCTCGGGAATTTCTGCAAACCCCTGAAAAAGTTCTTATAAGCAGTACAGGCATCTTTGATCGCCTGTTTTGTTACATTATTTGAAATATTCAATAACCATGTATATTCATCAGAATGTCTAAGCTTTGTAAATTCTTTTCTGAGTTCTGCATCTGAAAGGAATTTTCCGCCTTTTTCATAGTTTTCTATTTCCCTTGCCAAAGCCCAGTTATAGGCAAATCTTGAAGCACCGGCGTACTGAAACAACTTAGTTTTCTGCACGTTATTTGGTATCAACATTACTTTTATGGCTTTTACCATCTGCTTCCTCCTGTATCAATTCCCGGATAAGTTTCTTAGCTTTGTTTGCTCGTTTTCCTTGTAATTTGCAACTGAATACAGTGATTATCTGAACCAGATCTTCAACAAGTTCCTGCTGTTCGGACTTTTCAGTATTATCAATAATCTCAATCTCACAATTATAAAGTGAAGCGATATATTCTATCAACTCAAAACCAAATCGCAGTAACCGATCTTTATACAAAACAACAACCTTTTCAACCTGATTTTGAGATATTCGCCTGATCAATTCCTGGAGCCCTTTTTTCTTATAATTAATTCCGGAACCGATATCACTTATTATCTCAAACGGCTGTCCTTTTGCCAGAAGATATGTTTTAACATTATCAATCTGTCGTTCCAGATCATCTTTTTGTTTATGACTGGAAACACGACAATATCCAATTGTAATGCGGTTTTTAGGCTTTACATTTTATTACCTGGTTGAGTTGCTCATCAGAATAATATCTATAGCCACTTACTGTAGTATGATGCGGATGAAGTTTTCCATTGGCATCCCAATTTCGTAATGTCTGGGCAGATACGCCTATAATTTTTGAAAATTCATGTATAGAATAATATTTACTCAAAGTATCAACTCCTTTCAATAATATCCCACTCTAATATCTTATAAAACTCAACATATACTTATATGATTTTATAATTTATATTTAACTGTTAATTCCATCCCATATTTCTTAGCTACTCCAGAGCGTGTCTGAAAAAGGCTTTCTGCAAGATGTGCGTCACAATTTGTGGTATATTTTGTTCGAATAAGGGCGTCATAGCGGACTACGACAACCGAATTCGGACAAAATATACCACAAAATGGGGGCGTGCATCTTGTGAGAATGATTTTTCAAACACGTTCTAATACCTGTTCTTAATTTTACAGCATCATCGTCCGGAGAACAAGCTTATTCCATATTATTTATTTTTTCAGTTTCTCTTTTTTCGTTTCGTCATCAACCCTCCGATCCTTCCAGTCTCTTTCGCAGACAGACTTTTCCATCCATCACTCAATACCCTGTCCAGCAGTCCCATTTCCTCTGCAATTTCATACTTCATTCTGACCTCCGGCAATAATTCTCCATCAAGATAAGCTTTTATTTCCTTCTCTTTATCCAAAACAGCCCACACTCCTTTTCTTTGGAGTATGGGCTGTTTTCTTAATTTTTATACTGTATTTCATTCAAACGGATATTCGCAATCCGCTTCGCTGCCTGCCTGATTCGGTTAAACTTCTGTCCATTACAGATTGGATCCTGAGATTCTGTTATCTTTTGGGAATAATAATTGCCGCAATGATATATGCCCAGATTCCCGCACCGCCAAAGCAGGTAAGGATCACCCATGCCAGACGCACCAGCGTAGGGTCAATATCAAAATATTCTGCGATTCCTCCACATACACCGCAAAGCATACTGTTTTCTGATGATTTGTATAAACGTTTGTCACCCATGTCCATTTCCTCCTTAAACCCAGATTAGTCGAGCAGATAAAATCATCCGCTTCGCTACTTACTCTACACCGAATAACTTCCTGATTCGGTTAAATACCACTTTTATTTCTGCACGTCAGAGTATATGCTCTTCAGGATATCTGCAAATCTCTGTGCTCTTTCCCGGAGAAATCTACTGATATATTTCCCATACCGCACTCCAGATCCAGTTTCCTGTCTGCGCCTTTATTGGAAATGCTTTTCTCCCGTCCAAGTCCGCTGTAAGAATCAGAACCTACATCCAGATTTCCTACTCCACATTCCAGATCATAATTATAATTCTCCTGTGTACCGGTCAGTGTCAGATCCAGTTCACCCAGACCACATTCTCCATCTGTCTTCCTGGCGCTCAGATCTGCAAATGTCATACTTCCGGTTCCGATTTCCAGATCTGCCTCCCTTGCAGTCACCGATTCTTACTTTCAAATTCCCCGGCTCCCATCTCCACACTTAGCTTCTCTGTCTCAATATCTCTGTTCAGATAAGCAGTACCTGCACCCATCTCAATCTCCAGCTCCTGAAGCTTAATATCTTTCGGATAGGAGATACACACCTTTTCTGTTTTTTAGACAGTTTTTTTCGTGCTTCTGACCTTTAAGAGTATCCGAACTCTCCTTCACTGTCACATTTCTTCCCACTGTCATCATAAAACTCTGACACAGAAAACTGTCGCCCTCTTCCAGAATCAGCTCATCGTACTTCAGCTCTATATCCAGCTTTGTGGGCTGATACTTCAACTGATATACAGTGCCATCTTCCTCATTCTCATCAACAGCGCGGGCATAATCCTCACTGTCGTCATAATCATCGCTGTCATAGTCATCGCTGTCATCATAATCATCATCGTCATCATAATCATCGCTGTCATCATAATCATAATCCCCATCTGCCACCAGAAGCACCCTTTTCAGACTTTTCACCCCTGTCAGTTCCGACATACTGGCTCCCATAAACACCACCGGCAGCTGTCAGCCCGATTCCCACAGCACCAAAAATCCCCGCTGCGATCAACATTCCTTTTGTAAACTTCTTCATTTAACCTCCTCCTTTCTCTTTCTGTAAAGCAACCTGTTAAAAAAGTCAGTAATCTTCCGAAACCACTTCGGCACAATACGTACTGCGACACTGATCAGCCCCAATACCATAAGGATTGCCAGAGCAATCATCAGACATCCAATTCCTATCGTCATGATCCCGGTTCCGGTCATTACAGCCAAAAGCCCTGCTCCAGCCACAACAGCTGCAATTCCGCCAACCAGTAAAGCCATAGCACCTATGCCCAATCCAATGATCAGCCAGAACGGAAGCAGTAAGATTCCAACTGCAAATGTCAGAATCCCACCAACAGCCCCCTTAACAAAAGGAGAAATAAAAACCAGCAGGATCACCGCAAGGATCAGCACCGCCTCGATTCCCCTTTCTGAAAAAAACGCTTCTCTGTTCCCGACTCTTCTCCATATTTCTCAGGCATCTGTCCTCTCTCTTTAGTCCGGGCATCCTCATAGCCATGCTCCGTATATTCTCCATACTCATAGCCTCCTGCCGAACCTTTCAGATCCGCCTTGATGATCGCTGCAACCTTCTTGGGACTTCCAAGTTCCCTGAGCACCGAAGCTTCATTCTCAGCTCCTGCATCATCGAAATAACTATTATAAAAATCAAGGGCATCCTGCCTCTCTGTCTCGGAAATATCAGCAAGCAGCTTCTCCAGCTCCTGCATAAACTGCGCCCTGTCCATCATCCTATTCCTCCCTCAAACATCCCGCTTATCTTGGATGCATAAATTTTCCATTCAGCTTTATAAAACTCCAGCTGCGCAGCACCTCTGTCCGTCAGCTTATAATAACGCCTGTTACGCCCTGCATACGCCATATCGTAAACCTCCAGACAATCATCCTTCTGCAGCCTCCTGAGCACCGGATACAAAGTAGACTCCGAAACATCCAGAACTCCACGCACATCCTGCGTGATCTTATACCCGTAAGTCCCTTCCTTCTCCTTAGAAACAACCGCCAGAACAACCGCATCCAGAAGCGCAGCACCCGTATTAAAAACCATATGCTCACTCCCTCGTTTCAATTATGTTCTGTACAGACAGCATCATCTCTGCAATCCAGTCTTAGAGCGTGTCTGAAAAATGCTCCAGACTATACCAAAGGTAAACGCCATTTCACATCTGATACATTTATTCCATCCTGTTCACATACTATACAGAACATCAATATTGTTTTGTTAACGATATTATATGATGTATAATATGATTTTGTCAATACTATTTAGCAAAAATCATTTATACTTTATAATCATATTGATACCTTTACTGAAAATACCTCCTTACGTCTTCCGGTTCACTATAGCGATCCTCATAAATAATGCATTTTGAAAGTATTGTTACATATCAATTTCTTATTTCATAAATTACTGCAAACAATCCAGTCCATCATAGCGTGAAGTCCTGCTGAACTGTCTTGATTGCATTATTTTATGGAATTGCTATAATATTTCATAAAACTTAATATTCCATAAACCTCACGTTATACTACAGTCATTTTCAGTAAACAGCGCAGGAAAAATATATCTGTCTGAGTGCATTTGCAGGCATCTTAGATCTTCTTAGCCGGTAGAAATCTGCGTTATGGAGAAAAAATCGCAACCTGTCTGAGCGAAGCCTGCAGCGGAGCGAGTTTTGCATTTTCTCATGTACTTTAGTCAGGTTTTACGACTTAGAAGATTCTAGATGCCGAAACCGCACTCAGACAGATATATTTTCCTGCGCCGTCCCCCACCCACCAATCAAAACTACAGCAAAGAACCCAACCCATTATGAACGAAAATACAACACACCTCCACTCCGCATTCCTCACCCGAATGAAAGAAATGCTCGGCAACGAATACCCCGCATTCCTCTCTAGCTTCAGCGCTCCCCGAACCTACGGCCTGCGCATAAACACCTCCAAGATCACCTGCGAAGACTTCGAAAACCTGTCTCCATTTCCAACCCGTCAGATCCCATGGATCAAAAAACGGCTACTTCTACGATGAAGACATCCGTCCTTCCAGATGCCCATACTACCAGGCCGGCCTCTACTATCTTCAGGAACCCAGCGCCATGACCCCCGCCTCCCGCATCCCCATCGAGCCGGGTGACAGAGTCCTGGACCTCTGCGCAGCCCCGGGCGGCAAGGCAACTGCAGCAGGCGCAGCACTTCAGGGACAGGGACTTCTGGTAGCAAACGATATCAGCACTTCCCGCGCCAGAGCCCTCCTTCGCAACCTGGAACTCTTCGGCATCCCAAATGTCTTCGTAGCAAACGAAACACCTGCAAAGTTAACCAAAGCATTCCCCGAATTCTTCGACAAGATCATCCTGGATGCTCCATGCTCCGGAGAAGGAATGTTCCGTAAGGAAGAAGCCCTTGCCAAAGACTGGACTCCCGAAAAATCCCTGGAGCTTTCCGAAATCCAGAAAGAGCTTATCCTCCAGGCAGCCGATATGCTCCGTCCCGGCGGACTGATGCTTTACTCTACCTGCACATTCGCGCCTGCAGAAGACGAACAAACTGTTTCCCATCTTCTGGAAAACCGTCCTGACATGGAACTGGCAGAAATGGAAGATTATGAAGGCTTCTCCCATGGAGTTCCTGAATGGGGAAACAAAAATCCGGAGCTGATCAAATGCATCCGGATTTTCCCACACAAAATGAATGGAGAGGGACACTTCCTTGCGCTCTTCCGTAAAAAAGGACAGGCAATCAAGGAAAGCTCCCGTCCTCACACAAAACCGGACAAAAACGCATTTCCACTGATTGAGGAATTTCTGAACGAAATCGGTCTGAAAACCCTCTGCGGCCAGCCATTTGACTGGGAACGTGTGGAAATCCGCGGTGATAAAGCCTACTATCTTCCCCCGGTTGCCCACAACTTCCGCGGCATCACCTTCTTAAGAAACGGTCTCTATCTCGGTGACCTGAAGAAAAACCGCTTCGAGCCTCTCAGCCACTTGCACTGGCGATCCGCAAAGATGAAGCAGAAGCAGTCATCTCTCTCTCCGCTTCTGACGAAAGGATCACCAGATATTTAAAGGGCGAAACCTTAAATATCGAACCCGAAGAAGCAGCTCACAAAAAAGGCTGGCATCTCCTCTGTGCAGATGGATATCCCATTGGCTTCGGTAAACTGGTCAACCAGATCCTGAAAAACAAATATCCGGCAGGGTGGCGCGTATAACACGCGCTTATCCCTGCCGGATATTTGAATTCACAATAATAATATTTATTCCGCTCACAGCAATATCTCTTTGTGCAATGTAAACGAATAAATGATCTTCTCCTTCACTCTTTTCCCCGTCATCCGTTCCAATGCCCGGGCATAATCCTCAAGCTGCACATGATACAGATCGATCAGCTTCTGTTCCTGTCCTCTCTTCACTCTATCCGTTTTATAGTCCACAAGAACAATCTCATCCCTTTCCATAAAATAGGCATCGATAATTCCCTGCACCAGCACTGTTTCGTTCTTCCACCCATCATCGAGCATAGAAGCACTTCTCTGAATCACAAAAGGCTGTTCTCTGTAAAGATGTTTTTTCATGGCAGCCTTCTTCATCCTCTGCCCCAGCCCGGACTCCACAAACCTCCTGATATCCCGGATCCGGATACATTCTGCTTCCTGCTCTGTCATCTTCCGGCTCTCCAGAAGTCTCTTTAACTGAGCCCGAAGCTGTTCCTCTGTATCTGCTTCTGCATAATCCAGACATTCCATTACTCTGTGATAAGCAGTACCTCTGGCAGCCCCCTTATACTCTTCCTGCTTCTCTGCCATAAATGCGGGAACCGGCGCTTCCTGTTCTTCCTCCTGCTCTTCGGCAGACACACTGATATTCTCTTCCAGTTCACTTTCATCATGCCAGCTTCTCTTTTTCAGATCCGAAACACTGACTTTAACCGGAATATCTTCCAGATATTTATACGGATATGCAAAGGAAAATCTCTTCTCTATCTCTTCCTTCACAGCCTCATCATACACTTTATTTTCATCCCAGTTCTTCAGATATTCCTCCTGCATCTGGTTTCCTGCCTGGATGAGAACTGCCTTTTCTGTCATCTGACGGACAGTAATCTTTTTTATCACAAACTCAGAGATATCATCGTAAATCCCCGGCTGTTTCTTCATGAGGATTCCATATTCCCACAGAAGTTCACTCATGGCCCGATGCCGCACCAGTGCAGGCAGTACAAAAGCCCAGTAATTCTTTGCTTTCATTCTGGTTCCCAGTGGGAGCAGTTCTTCTTCCTCATCCAGAAAACGCGACAGCGACAGCATCTGCTTTTCCAGCTTTCCGACTGTTCCTGTAAGGATCAGTTTCTCTTTTGCTCTTGTCATGGCAACGTAAAGTACCCTCAGTTCCTCTCCCAGACTCTCTTTCAGAAGCTGTCTTCTGATCACCTGCTTATTCAGCGAAGATGCGATCACCCGTTTCTCCGGTATGATAGCATCAGCCCCTATTCCCAGTCCGGATGAAGCAAAAGACCTGCATTCATATCCTGAAAATTAAACTGTTTTCCCATACCGGCCACAAATACTACCGGAAATTCAAGTCCCTTACTCTTGTGGATCGTCATGATTTCCACTGCGGTATTGCCCGCTCCTGTCAGATTGACTTCTCCATAGTCTACCTGATATGCCTGTAGCTGTTCGATATAACGAACAAAGTTAAACAGACCCCTGTAGCTTGTCTTCTCATAGTCCATAGCTTTCTCCACAAGCATGGTAAGATTTGCAAAACGCTGCTCCCCTCCCGGAAGTGCCCTTGCATAATCTCCATACCCGGTTTCTTTCAGCACATAAAGGATCAATTCGTGGACCGGCGTATATGCAGCCATATTTCTTACCTTTTCAAGGAGACTCAGAAATCCTTTTAATTTAATATTCAGAGAGTTCTTTTCATCTGTTCGCAGATTACTGTTTAACAATTCAGATTTCAGCTTATCCGGATCCAGTTCTTTTTCGGGGATTTCATTTTCTCCTGCATATGCCGAAACACTCTCATAGAGCAGACCATCAGGATACTGTATTCTAAGCTCTGCCAGTTCCTGTGAAGTGCATCCGACGATCGGTGAACGAAGCACTCCCATAAGCGGAATATCCTGCAGCGGATTGTCACACACCTTCAGATAATTCAGTACAGTCACAATCTCGGTTGCAGAGAAATATCCGGTTCTTGATGTACAATATACGGGAATCCCCTGAGATGCCAGCACTTCCCTGAAGGTTTCTGCCCATCCATAGGCAGTGCGCAGCAGGATTACAATATCCCCGTATTCCACAGGCCGGTATTCCTTCGTCTCTTTATCTACGATCTGTTCTTTTCCCACAATTTCTTTAATTCTCTGTGCAATGGCCAACGCCTCCAGTTCCTGCCCGGTCTGATTTTCCATTTCCCTGCGGTTTCCCGATGCACCTGCGTCTTCATAGTCCTGTACATCAGACAGTTCTTCTCCGTCTCTCTCGACCAGAAGAACCTCTGTCTTTACAAATTCCTCTGACTCTCCTTCTGGAAAAGAAGCTCCGGGATAAAGGGCCGCATCTTTGTCATAGGTAATCCCTCCCAGGTCTTCCCCCATGATCTGTCGGAAAATAAAGTTTACACTCTCCAGAACCTGTTCCCTGCTCCGGAAATTTTTTGTGCAGATCAATTCTCTGCTCCTGTGCTTCTTCTGTGGAATAACTTTTATATTTTTCCATGAAAGCTCCGGCCTTGCCAGACGGAAACGATAGATACTCTGCTTTACATCTCCTACCATGAAGATATTTTTCTTCTGGTTGATCCACCCGGATACTGCCGTTGTCAGAAGCTCCTGCACTAAGTTACTGTCCTGATATTCATCCACCAGGACTTCATCATACTTTGCGGAGAGCTCTCTCGCAGCCTGAGACATTATGGATTTCTTCTCCTTCTTTCGTCATCAGTATTTGCAGGGCAAAATGTTCCATATCCGTAAAATCCAGAATATTCTTTTCTCTCTTCGCCTCTCCGAACCGCTCTTTAAATCCTGCGGTCAGCTCGACTAACATCTCTACGGGGCCTCTGATATATCTGATCACTTCCAGAAGTTCCTTCTCTGTACTCTGGAAATATCGCTGCCCCAGTTCCTTCAGAATCCCCTTTTCCTCATCCCGGAGATCTTTCACTCTCTGCTTCTTCTGTTCATCTACATCCGCAGCCTTCTTTGTGCTCAGCCGGGCAAATGAGGGTTTCATAAGTATTTCTGCAGTTCCATTATAATCTCTTTTCTCTGCCAGTTCCTGCAGACTTCTTATAAGAAGCAGATCACTGCTCAGTGCCTCATCATACAGATACGGACCATCCGGCTCTGAGCAGATTCTTCGAGCCTCCTGCACCAGAAGCTTCGCTTCCTGCAGTTCATCCTTCACTGCATCCCAGAGCATCCTCATCCACTCAGTCTCTCTTAACTCTTCCAGGGAATCAATCCTGTAATCACCCATACACCCGGACAGCCATTCCTGCGGAAAAGGATTGCTCATAGCCATTTCATATAATTTCTGTATCAGGTTTCCCAGATTTTCATCTGACTTTCCTGTTGCAAAGCATTCCACGAATTTCTGAAACTTTTCATCTTTTTGGCATAATATTCTTCAAGCAGTGCTTTCACAACATCTCCTCGCAGAAGCTTCAGTTCCCCCTCATCTGCCGTCCGATATCCCGGATCCAGTCCGATCAGATGAAAGTAATTCCGGATAATATAGGCACAGAAACCATCAATAGTTGTAATCTGTGCAGTATGAAGCAGGGTTGTCTGTCTCTGCAGATGCTCATTATCGGGATCCTCACAGAGTGCTTTTCAATAGCTGCCGAGATCCTCTCTTTCATTTCCCCTGCTGCTGCTCTTGTAAATGTCATGATCAGCAGTCTGTCAATATCCACAGGGTGTTCTTTATCTGTGATCTTACTCAGGATACGTTCTACCAGTACTGCCGTTTTCCGGACCCGGCTGCCGCACTGACCAGAATATTTCTGTCCCGCAGCCGTATAACCTCCTGCTGCTCCTTTGTCCACTGTACGCCCATCTTATTCTGCCTCCCTGTCAAATGCTTTCCATAATTCCTCATCAGAGAAGTTTTTCAGTCTGCGGAATTCATATCCTGACAGCCTGCGGTCAAATCCGCATACCGTCATATACGGACAATAAGTACACGCATTCTTTTTTCCGAGCTCATAGGGAGAAACCTCTGCATCTCCCTCCAGAATAGAACTTCTTATCTTCTCAATCTTCGTCCTTACATACCGTCCAAGCACTGCGAACTGTGTTCTGTCTGCCACAGAAGAATTTTTGCGAAAGCTTCCGTCCTTATTAAATGCGACAGGAATGGAGCCAAGGCTACTGTCCATCCTGTACACAAGCTCCGGATCTGCCTGAACCAGCCCATTCATCTTCAGTTCTTTCATAAGACCTGCACTGACTGCTTTCACATCCGCATCTATCTTCTCCTGGATCATAGGATCCTTGATATTGTAATAGAAAACTCCCGCAGGAATAATCTCCTTATCCGGATATTTCTTCTGCTCTACACGCAGAGCACCATCCAGATAAATCATCAGCTGTAACTGCAGGCCATGATACAGATAAACCAGGTCAAAGGATGTATTTCCGGTTTTATAATCAATCACCTTCACATACACCTTATTCTGATCTTCCATAATATCTACTCTGTCAATCCGTCCTCCCCCGAGGTTACCTCAAAGCCTTCCGGCTGAAATTCTCCCTGTTCCAGCTGTTTCTGAAGTGCCCATACCGTCCTTCTGAGGATTCTCCTTGTTCTCTCGATCATATATTCATTTCTGGCACTGCTTTTGAGTACCGTGTTTCCATAATCTGCCACAATATTATCCAGACACCGGTCCGCAATCTCATTCCGTTCCTGTTCTGTCAGCTCTGTCCATTTCATGCCTCTTTTTCGCACTTCTTCTGCAAAGCTTTCCAGTGCTTCATGCATAACATTTCCCATATCCATAGGTTTAAACTCATATTCCACACGCTCGGTAAGCTTCATTCCATACTGAAGGAAATGTGCAAATGCACAGGCTGCAAAACGTTCCAGTCTGGTAGCACTGTAAGGTGAAACCTCTCCGTATAATGCCTTCGCCACACTCTGGCTGATAATGTCCTCTGGTTTTCCGGCAAAAGCCGACTGTACCAGCTTCTGTACTCTGCTTCTGTATTCCGGATTCCGCAGATACCAGCTGTAAAGCTCTCCAAACATTGCATCCGTCTCATCTGCCTGCTCCAGAATATCCTCATGTTCTTTCTCTGTCTCCTGTACCAGCTTCTCCAGAAACAGATCAATCCCAGCTTCCGGATTTTCCGGATAATAATAAGAATTTTCAATTTCCAGCTTCGGATACAGACTACGTATACTCCCGATCAGATATGCCGGACTTATACCTTCTCCTTTTGCATTTGTATCACTGTAGGAAAGGATCAGCTTTTCTCCCGGTTTCGTCATATTCAGATACAGATAAAACCTCTGCATATTCATCAGTTCTTTAGGCCCCGGTGCCAGTTCCACTCCCTGCTCCTGGAAGAAATCCCTGTCAAGCTCTGATAAGATTCCGCCTGTCTGTGTGCTCTTTGGGATATTTCCCTCATTCACGCCAACAAAGAACAACGCCTTAATCTCCTTTAAGCGGGATCGTTCCATATCACCCACCATTACCTGATCTATGCTCGGCGAATCAGCGCTACTTTTGCCTGAGAAAGTCCTGATTCCAGAAGCTGTCGGAACTCCTGTCTGTTTACCGTTTCTTCGCCAAGAATCTCAACCATCTTATCCAGCAGGTCCATCACAATTCCATAAATCTGGTTATATTCTTTTTCCATTGCTTTATCGCCTGACTCTTTAAACTTTCGCTCCTGTCGTTTCAGTTTCTGCCAGACATTGCTTTTTTGGATAAACTCATAGAGAATCCGGCAGTACTCTTCCACTGTCTTCTTCCCGGAACCAAATCCCTGCGCAAGTTCCCTTACTTCTTCCGCAAAGATTTCTCTGATCTCATTCAGTTCCTGTATCTTCTCCGCTTCCATTCCTCTGTACACACGAACCCATTTTTCAGACCATTTCTTATATCCACGGATTCCCAGCGCCAGCACGTAATTCTCCAGCTTATCAGCCTGTTCTCTGGTAACTTCTGACATCCCGCATCTGAGATAACGGAAAACACTCTCATAAGGAAATCCCTGTACCGCCATCTCCATGGCAGCGCGCAGATACTCCACAAAAGGATTCATCATTACCGAATGCTTCTCATCAATAAAATATGGAATATCTGCCTCCTCAAATACCTGTGCTGCAAGTCTTGCATATTCTTCCAGATTTCCTGTGATCACTGCAATTTCACCATAGCGGTATCCGCAGGTACGCACAAGTTCTGACATCCTTCTGGCAGCCTCCCGCATTTCTTCCAGGGGGGATGGCGCAGTAAATATTTTTTATCTCCTGCTGTTCTTCGGCATACACGCCCTTTCTGTAACGGAAGATATTTTTCTCCAGAAACTGTAAGGCAGGTGCCTGTGCAAACCGGGACTGTCCGGATGGTTTCAGATACACTGGATCCTCCAGATTTCTGGTCAGCCCTGCAAGTGTCCGTATCATCTGCTTGCTCATAAAGAAAAGCTGATAAGGTTTTCCCGGAGAAAAAGCATCCTCCCGTTCGTCCATAGTCACAGTAACACTTATGCGGTCAGCAATGACCAGAAGTTCCCTGAGCACATTGACCTGAATTGGCGTGAATCCGGTAAATCCATCAAAAAGAAATTCCGCTCCCTTAAGTTTTTCGGAAAAAGGAAGCTGTTTAAGCAGGACATCCATCACTTCTTCTCCAGTCATATAATGCCCCTTCAGGAATTCCCTGAATGACTGATAAAGGATTCCCACATCCTTAAGCTTCATTTCAAGTAATGGCTGATCTTTGGCCTTCTCTTTCATTTCTGCCAGATTCTCTTCTCTGATATCATACTGCATAAATTCTGACACCAGAGATTTCACCTCATCCAGATATCCCGGCTTATTCATCTGGCTTCCCAGATAGGCAAGTTCCCTTCTGTGCTGCTGCACCATTTTCTGCAGCACCATGCTTTTTCCCGTATCTTCCAGAACCTTTCTGTTATCTCCGCCGGTTTCTTCAAATACACGGTACGCAAGACGTTCAAAGCTCAGGATGTCAATATTCAGGATTCCTTTTCCCGGGTGCATTTCCACCAGCGTCTTCTGTGTCTGCATGGTAAACTGCTCCGGAACAATAATATAGTAATTTCTCTCAGGGTGTTCCATGGCTCCCGGATTACTCTCTCATATGCAAAATAAGACTTTCCGGCACCGGAACTGCCGATAATAAACTGTAATGACATTCTTCTCTCCTTACTGTCGGTTACTCACATTCGTTGTTTCAGTATATCATAATTTAATCACTTCTGTAATAGAATATACAAAACCATCCAGGAGGCGTGTACCATGAGTGCAAAAACAAAAATCATAGTCCTACATATGAAGGAAGTTATATACACCGGCATCTTTCTCCTTCTTGCTGTCATCCTGGCTATTGTACTTTTTTTTTCATGTTTGGATCCGGTCAGAAAAAAAGTGCCTCAGCCGATGCCAAAAGCCTGTACAAACCGGGAATTTATACTTCCTCCATCGACCTGAATGAAAACACCTTTGACCTGGAAGTAACTGTTGACTCTGACAGGGTAACTTCCATCCGTCTGGTAAATTTAAGCGAAAGCACCGCAGCCATGTTTCCTCTCATGGAACCGGCTCTGGAATCACTGGCCAGCCAGATCTATACCTCCCAGTCGCTGGAAAACATCCAATATTCCGAAGATCAGAAGTATACTTCCATGATTCTTTTGAATGCAATTGAAACAGCACTGAAAAAAGCGGAGAACAACTGATCGTTCTCCGCTTCGCCATGTAAAATCACGCGGATAAAATCCTCCACTCCGCTATGCGATTCTAAATATCCATATTTTCAAGCTGCTCCAGCCATACCCCTGCACTTGCATCACTTGGCATTCTCAGATCACCTCTCGGTGAAACCGCAACGCTTCCCACCTTCGGGCCATCCGGAAGACAGGAACGTTTAAACTGCTGTGCAAAAAATCTCCAATAGAAGGTTTTCAGCCATTTGAAGATTGTCTCCTTATCATACATTCCTTCAAAAGTCTCACATGCCAGCCTGTAAATTTTCTCCGGTTCAAATCCTGCACGAAGCATATAGTACAGATAGAAATCGTGAAGTTCATAAGGTCCCACCCAAATCTTCTGTCTTCTGTGCGATCTTGCCATCCTTAGGCGGCAGAAGTTCCGGACTTACCGGTGTATCCAGAATATCAAGAAGAACCTCTGTCAGCTTCTCATCTTTGCAGGTGTCCGCATAATAAACGTACAAGATGACGCACCAGAGTTTTCGGCACTGAAGCATTCACGCCGTACATGGACATATGGTCACCATTGTAGGTTGCCCATCCCAGAGCCAGCTCAGACAGATCTCCTGTTCCCACCAGAATCGAGCCATCCTGATTTGCACTGTCCATCAGGATCTGCGTTCTCTCTCTTGCCTGGCTGTTCTCATAAGTCACATCATGCACAGACGGATCATGAGCAATATCCCCTGAAATGTATATTTACTGCTTCTTTGATATTGATCTCACTTAAAGTCGCACCCAGACACTGACTTAATTTGCAGGCATTCTGATAAGTTCTGTCTGTAGTTCCAAAGCATGGCATGGTAATACAGTGGATATCCTTTCTGTCCGCACCGGAAAGGTCAAAGGCTCTTGCGATCACAAGCAGTGCCAGTGTGGAATCCAGACCTCCGGAAAGTCCCACTGTTGCCTTATGACAATGGATATGATCCATACGTTTCTTAAGTCCCATTGCCTGAATATTCAGGATTTCATCACAGCGCATATCCCTTTCTTCTTTTCGTGAAGGTACAAAAGGATACTGTGAATATTTTCTGGTCAGTTTTGTCTCTTCCACATTCAGATGGAAGCTCACTTTAATATGATCACTGTCGTCAGCCGGCTGATAAGTAGTCAGTCTTCTTCTCTCATCGTTCAGCCTCTGCACATCAATCTCACTGCATACAATACCATTGTGGAAACGTTTTCCTTCCGCAAGGATCACTCCATTCTCTGCGATCATATTTTGACCGCCAAAGACCAGATCCTGTGTAGACTCACCTTCTCCTGCATTTGCATATACATATCCGCACACCAGACGTGCAGACTGTCCGGAAACAAGATCTCTGCGGTAGCTGTCCTTTCCGACCATCTCATTGCTGGCTGACAGATTCACGATCAGATTCGCTCCTGCCTGTGCATGGAGAACGCTTGGCGGCAGTGTCACCCATAAATCCTCACAGATCTCTGCTGCTGCCACAAGCTCCGGCTCCTCCTCACAGATAAAAAGAATATCTGTTCCGAAAGGAACTCTCTTTCCCTCAATATCCACATATTCCAGACAGCCAAGACCTGATGCAAAATGGCGCTGCTCATAAAATTCTCCATAGTTTGGAAGATAAGTTTTCGGAACCAGACCAATGATCTCGCCTCTGTTTAAAACTGCTGCCACATTATATAATTTTCCATGATTTCTGAAAGGCACACCTACAAAAACAAGGGCATCCACATCAGCAGTTTCCTTTGTGATCTTCAGCAAAGTTTCCCAGGCGCTGTCGAGAAGACGTCTCTGCAGGAAAAGATCCTGACAGGTATAGCCTGTGATACAAAGCTCCGGAAAAGTCATAACCTTCACATGTTCTTTCTCCATCTCATGGATCAGTCTGATAATCTCACTTCCATTGGCATTGCAGTCTGCAACTGTGATATAAGGTGTTGCGGCTGCTGTTTTGATATAACCGTTTTTCATTTTTCTACCTCTTCTTCTCTGTGCTCCGGCAGATCCATCTGTCAGTACATTGGCATCTCTTATTTACATTTACGCAGGATTTCTTTCAGTTCTTCCACTGTAAATTCATAATTCTTATTACAGAAATGGCAGTTCATCTCAATGGACTTACCTTCCTGGATCATTTCATTGAGTTCTTTTCTTCCGATGCTGATCAGGCTTTCTCCACTCTTTCTCTGCTGCAGTTACAGTAAAATTCCGTAGGAACTTTCTCATTGATCTCCATGTCAAAGCCCTCCAGGACTTTCTCAAGCAGACTCTCAGGAGTATGCCCCTCTTCCAGAAGATTTGTGACAGATGTGATTTTCTGCACATTTTCCTCAAGCTTCGCAATTGTGCTTTCTTCCGCAAACGGCATCAGCTGCACGATAAATCCGCCAGCCTGACGTACTGTATTGTCTTTATTCATAAGAACTCCAAGACCAACTGCTGACGGTACCTGTTCACTTGTAGCAAAATAATAGGTAAGATCTTCTGCGATCTCGCTGGTCTGAAGCGCAACCTGTCCAACATAAGGCTCTTTCAGTCCCATATCCTTGATCACGTTCATAAATCCTACACCGACAGCACCTGCAACATCCAGTTTTCCCTTGCTGTTTGCCGGGATACATACATCAGGATTTCCCACATATCCCTTTACACGACCTTTGGAATCTGCAGTCACAGTAATTCCTTCCAGAGGACCCCCTGCCTTAATCTGAAGTGTGAGGATGTCCTTATCCCCCTTCATCATGGTACCCATCATGGCACCTGCTGTAAGCAGACGTCCCAATGCTGCTGTGGCAACCGGGCTTGTATTGTGATCCTGTCTCGCTGTTTCTACTGTTTCTGTAGTAACTGCCGCAAATGCCCGAATCTGATCATTCGCTGCAATTGCTCTGATAATATAATCGTTCATTCGTTTATTACTCCTGTTATTTCTTTCATATTATTTCCATTTTGTCCATGGCTTAACGTCAAATCAATAGCAATTCCCGTAAATAATGCATTAATTAAGAGGCCTGCTATAATCGCATCAATCCGCGCGATGTGTCTCAGGTTTCTCCGGAATCCTTCCATGATATCCGTTCTGTGCACTTTTTTCCATGCTCTCTTGCAACAAAAGTCAGACGTTCACAATTCTCATCACCCGGATTATGAGTATACGCATCATAGACTGCCACCAGTTCCATTCCTGCTTTCACAATCATAGCCTTGATTGCTTCTATGGAATATGCTTCTGTACATGTTCCTCCTCACACTTCTCATACAATCCGTCTTCTCTCGGAAGAAAAAGTGCCAGTTCATATACATTCAGGGCATTTTCCCTGTCATAACTGTTCTCCCAGATAAAAACTTCCGTCCTCTCTGTCCTCAGCAATAGTCGTATCGCCGATTACATCCCGGTATTTATGGACCGTATTCATATCAAAAATGAACAGCCCGCCCGGGTCCAGATAATTATTTACCAGCGCAAAAAGATACTCCAGATCTTCTTCGTCCGTCAGATAATTCATACTGTCACAGACACTGATCACAGCGCGAACCGTACCATATAACTCAAAATCCTGCATATCCTGTAAAAGATACAGAATATCATGACCGGATTCTGCCCGCTTCTCCATAGCCTCTGCAAGCATCTCCTCAGAATTATCGATACCGATCATATCATATCCGGCATCTGCAAGCATCTCTGTCACAGTACCTGTTCCACATCCCAGCTCCAGAACCAGACCATCCCTGATCCCGTCCTGAGCCAGTGTTTCTATAATATAGTCTGCCCATTCACGATAGTTTACATTATCCATGAAAACATCATAAATACCGGCAAATCTTCCATATGATTCCATTCATCAGCCCTCATTATCTACCTGTTTTACTGTTCACTCCGTTCACAGCAACACATATTTTCCCTGCTATTCTACCACAACATCCGTTCTTATGTAAATAACAGGTTGGTCTCTGTCAGCGCAAAAAAAGGACGACTGTTTTTACAGCAGCCGTCCCTTTTCAACTTTTCTGTTACTGATTCTTAGGCATATAGCGGACATACGCCGGTTCTCCATGATAGTAATAGTCAACGCCATTCTCATCATAAACGTCCTCACCATTAGCAAAATCATAGGTATTTCCGTCATCATCACACCATGTACCGTCACCGTTCGGATAAATTACAAGCGGATATCCGTCGGAGTTTCTGTAAATAGTTCTTGTCTGATCTGTATCATAGTCCGGATCATCTGTTCCTACAGGTGTTCCGTCTGCATAATATCCATTGGAAGAACCATCGTCATAATCATAAGATCCGTCACTGCTGCCATCAGAAGTATAGTCTGATGAACTGTAATCTGATGAACCGCCCGATGAAGTATCACTGTAAGAACCGTCTGTGCCTGCTGAAGAACTTCCATCTGATGAACTGCCGGATGCTGTTTGGTCTGTACCTGCAGCCGCTGTTCCTGTAGTTCCTGAAGTGCCGTCCGCAGTTGTACCTGCTGTAGTTCCTGAAGTTTTTCCTGTTGCTGCTGCTTTCAGTACAGAATCACCGGAAATAGTGAATGAATCAACAGAAGTCTTGATTCCTGCCAGTGCTTTCTCATCCTTTACAGAACCTGCAACACTGTAAAATTCTGTTGTATTATCTGTGAAATATTTATTTACAACATATTTATAGTCACTCTTATCAGTGAGGTAATGAACTGTATAGCTGTAAACATTTACACCGCTGACTTCCTCTGATTTATAATCCTGGATCTCAAAATCTGTACCTTCTACAAGATTATCTGCCTTTACAAGTGCAGAGGCTGTATCCTGTGAACTTGGAATGATCGCCACAGACATATCCTCCTCACCGGAACCATGCAGGATCAGGAGTTTGCCCTGTTTCGGTGACTCGAAGCTTAACATATCGTCAGAATCTGATTTATTCGCCCATGTCGCATCCGGAAGTTAATGGATACTGGCTTTGTTCTTAGATGTATAGGTAGTATTCTGGGCATTGGCCGGTGCAGGGGTAGGAGTTGCTTTCGCTGCTTTGGTTGGCTCCGGTGTAGGAGTTACCTGTACCACACTTGAATCCTCGTCACTGCCGCCTCCAAAGTTACATGCAGTCATGGAAACAGATAATACAGTTGTTAAGGCCAATAACATTAGTACTCTTTTATTTTTTCATAATATCCTCCTTAGAATAGATATATAGTCTTCAGGTAATATTTGATATCAGGTCAGGAGAGGAAACCTCTCTCTGATATTATTATAACTGTTCCGTACTTTATAAAATATGATGTCAGGGTCAAAAGATATTTTGCCCCTAACATTATATATTTTACAATTTCATTACATAGATGTCAATGTCGATTTCTCAGCCTTCTGCGATTTGCATAGTCTGTCATAACGCCATTTTTTTCTGCTTCATCATACCATTATCTTTTTT
>ENA-OQAR01000114-OQAR01000114.1-human-gut-metagenome-genome-assembly--contig:-NODE-114-length-20333-cov-2.795952_pt1 | contig 20333 bp, 33 predicted proteins | sample MGYA00242738_ERZ504533 | MGnify/ENA primary metagenome ERZ504533 (study PRJEB26092, sample SAMD00036276) | human gut metagenome | host: Homo sapiens | study: EMG produced TPA metagenomics assembly of... | reverse complement strand
GGAACTGCGAAGCTGGTTAAAGGAGATGATCGGGAAGCTGGGAATTACCAGTATTTTCGTTACTCATGATCAGGATGAAGCCATTGAAGTAGCAGATGAGATTATTATCACCAATGCAGGACGGATTGAACAGAAAGGAACTCCTATAGGGGTTTACAGAAATCCGGAGACTGCTTTTACAGCTGCCTTCTTCGGACAGCCATCTGTGTTGAAAAACGCAGATGATTTCCATACTTTTGCTCAGGCAGAGGGAGCAGACAAGATCATTGTCCGTCCGGAATTTGTAAAAATCTCCAAACTGGATGAGGTGGAGAAGTTCAAAACTTCCGTATCCCGGGGAGTGGTTGAACGGGTTTCTTTCCGGGGAGATAATCTGGAACTTCAGGTGAGAGTCAACAATTCCGTAGTAACTGCCAGAAGAAGTCTGGAGAAAGCAGATATCCGGGAAGGCGAGACTGTGAATGTATTCCTTTACAGGATTTTTGCACTGAGAGGTGACAGTGTACAGTTGATCGAGAATGAAGCTGTAAGGGATGACTTTGTAATTATCTGACAGCGGTGGCTACGGCAACTGACGACAATGAAGAAATAAGAAATTCAGAGGCAAGACTGATCGGAAAATCAACTTGCTGGCACACTGGTATGGAGGAAAGGGTAAGAGAGAATGAGAACAGAGAGAATCAGGACAGATGTGCTGATCATCGGCGGCGGTACGGCAGGATGCTTTGCAGCCTATGTGATCGGCAAAAAAAAGCGGCAGAAAAGTTCTGATCGCAGAGAAAGCGAATATTAAGCGAAGCGGATGTCTGGCGGCGGGTGTGAATGCATTGAACGCATATATCACAGAAGGCAGAGTGCCGCAGGATTATGTGGATTATGCCAAAAAGGATGCCCATGGAATCGTAAGAGAAGACCTTCTTCTTACCATGTCAGAGAGACTGAATCATGTGACAAAGGCGATGGAAGATCTGGGGCTGGTCATCCTGAAGGACGAAAACGGAAAATATATTGCCAGAGGAAACCGAAACATCAAGATCAATGGCGAAAATATGAAGCCAATCCTTGCAAAGGCGGCTGATGAGCAGGAGAATGTTACGGTTCTCAATCATGTAAATATTACAGATTATAAAACAGAAAACAAAAAAGTCACAGGTGCAGTTGGATTCAGCGTTAATGAGGATATTTTCTATGACATTGAGGCGAAAGCAGTTCTCTGTGCCACAGGTGGTGCAGCGGGACTTACAGACCGAATAATCCGGGATTTTCCAGACATAAGATGTGGTATCCGCCATTTAACACAGGTGCAGGATATGCAATGGGACTTCTTTCCGGTGCGGAGATGACAACCTTTGAGATGCGTTTCATTGCATTGAGATGTAAGGACACGATTGCTCCTACAGGAACTATTGCTCAGGGCGTTGGAGCCAGACAGGTCAATGCACATGGTGATATTTATGAAACAAAATATGGTCTGACAACTTCCCAGCGAGTTTACGGTACAGTCATGGAGAACAGAGAAGGAAACGGTCCATGTTATCTCAGAACAGAAGGCATTTCAAAAGAACAGGAGCAGGACCTTTACAAAGCTTACCTGAATATGGCACCATCCCAGACTCTGAAATGGATGGAAGCCGGAAAAGGACCATCCGAAGAGAATGTAGAGATAGAGGGCACAGAGCCATATATTGTAGGCGGACATACAGCCAGCGGTTACTGGTAGATAATAACAGAGCTACAACTATTGAAGGTTTATACGCAGCCGGAGATGTAGCAGGAGGATGTCCGCAGAAATATGTAACCGGCGCACTGGCAGAAGGTGAGATCGCAGCAGAGGCGATTTTGGAATATCTGAATGGTAAAGATGATGACCGGAGCGCAGCGGAAAATAAGGAAGAAGTTTTGGAGTGTGGTGGAGAACAGGAGCTGTCTCAAACTGCAATAGCTAAGAAGGCAGAATACGAATCACATTTGAATGCTTCCCGTTCTTTGATGAATGCAGAGCAGCTTGAGGAAGCCATGCAGAAGATCATGGATCAGTACGCAGGAGGAATCAGTACAGACTACAGATACAGCGGGATGAGTCTTGCAAAGGCAGATGAAAAGATCGCAGCATTGTTGCCAGTAGTTGACACTCTGGCAGCAACAGATACTTATGAACTGATGCAGATTTATGAACTTCGCGAACGACTGATCGTGTGCCGGGCAGTGATCGCACATCTGGCGGCCAGAAAGGAAACCAGATGGCATAGTTTCGGAGAGAATACAGACTACCCGCAGCAGAGCGAAGAGTGGATGAAATATGTAAACTCCCGTATGGAAAACGGCGAGATTAAGATCTTATATCGTGACCTGATCACAAAGGAAAATACAGGTTTGAATACAGCAGAGAAAGGAGCAGGTGAGAGATGAGCATTCGGATTCAGAAAAGTAAATGTGCGGGATGCGGCAGATGTATCGAAGCCTGTCCCGGAAATCTGATCAAAAAGGATAAAGAGAACAAAGCCTTTATCCGTCAGGTAAGAGATTGCTGGGGATGTACTTCCTGTATTAAGGAATGCCGGCATGATGCCATCCGCTTTTTCCTTGGAGCTGATGTGGGAGGCAGAGGTGCAAGTATGGTTGTATCAGAGAAAACGGATATTTCCACATGGACAGTGGAGAAGCCGGATGGCACTAAGATTACTATTCAGGTTAATAAGAAAGACGCTAATAAATATTAAATATTAGCATGTACTCTCAGAGTCTTTAGAGTGTGATTGCTCAAGTATACGAAAAGATTCCGAGTATAAACAAACAGAGGAGGATAATGCAATGAGTAACTTATCTCATCTTGATGCGCTTGAGGCAGAGGCGATTTATATTATGCGGGAAGTAGCAGCCGAGTGTGAAAAGCCGGTTATGCTCTATTCTATAGGAAAGGACAGCTCCGTTATGCTCCATCTGGCGATGAAGGCATTTTACCCGGAGAAACCGCCATTCCCGTTCCTTCACATTGATACTACATGGAAATTCCATGAGATGATCGAATTCCGCGACAGAATCGCAAAGGAAAACGGGATTGATATGCTGGTTTACACCAATGAAGAGGGTGTAAAGGCAGGAATCAATCCATTTGACAATGGTTCTGCATATACAGATATCATGAAAACACAGGCGTTAAAACAGGCTCTGACCAAATATGGATTTACAGCGGCATTTGGAGGCGGTCGTCGTGACGAGGAGAAATCCAGAGCAAAAGAAAGAATCTTCTCTTTCCGTAATTCAGCTCAGGCATGGGATCCGAAAAACCAGAGAACCGGAGATGTGGAAGCTTTATAACACTAAGATCCAGAAGGGCGAAAGTATGCGAGTATTCCCAATTTCCAACTGGACAGAAAAGGATATCTGGCAGTACATTCAGCGTGAAAATATCGAAATTGTACCGTTATATTTTGCAAAAGAAAGACCGGTCATCTACAGAGATGGAAATATCATTATGGTGGATGATGACAGATTAAAACTCCGTCCGGGTGAAGAGATTGAAAACAAAAAAGTCAGATTTCGTACTCTTGGATGCTATCCGCTTACTGGAGGTATTGAATCTGAAGCAGATACGCTGGATGAGATTATTGATGAGACATTAAGTGCTGTTTCTTCTGAACGTACCAGCAGGGTGATCGACCACGAGGCAGCAGGCAGCATGGAGAGAAGAAAGAGAGAGGGGTATTTCTAGGATGAAAGGATTATTGAAATTTATTACATGCGGAAGTGTGGATGATGGAAAATCCACTCTAATCGGACATATTCTTTATGATGCAAAGCTTCTCTATGCAGATCAGGAGAAGGCTCTGGAGCTGGATTCCAAAGTAGGAAGCAGAGGCGGTGCCATTGATTATTCACTTCTTCTGGACGGTCTGATGGCAGAGCGTGAGCAGGGAATCACCATCGATGTTGCATACCGTTATTTTACAACAGATAACAGAAGTTTCATTGTTGCAGATACACCCGGACATGAAGAATATACAAGAAACATGGCAGTGGGTGCGTCCTTTGCAGATCTGGCAGTTATCCTGGTGGATGCTTCACAGGGCGTACTGGTACAGACAAGACGCCATGCAAGAATCTGCGCATTGATGGGAATCCGTTACTTTGTATTTGCAGTAAACAAAAATGGATCTTATTGAATATGATGAAAAACGTTTCCGCGACATTGAGAATCAGATTGCAGCACTGATAGAAGAACTGAAACTTGCCAATGTAACTATTATTCCGGTATCTGCCACAGAAGGTGACAACGTTACAACCAAATCTGACAACATGCCATGGTATAAAGGTGAGGCGCTTCTTTCTCATCTGGAAACCGTAGATATTAAGGAAGATACAGAGAAGGGCTTTTATATGCCTGTACAGAGAGTCTGCAGACCAAACCATGAGTTTCGCGGGTTCCAGGGACAGATTGAGAATGGTGTCATCAGGGCAGGCGACCTTGTGACTACTCTTCCCAGTAAAGAAGAAGCTCATGTAAAGAGTATTCTTGTTGGCGATAAAGAAGTTCAGGAAGCGGTACAGGGACAGCCTGTTACTATCCAGCTTGACAGAGAAGTGGATGTTTCCCGCGGATGTGTACTTACCATTGATTCCGGCGCAGTTCTTACAGACTCTGTGGAAGCAGATATCCTCTGGATGGATGACAATGCTCTTACAGATGGCAAGAACTTCTTTGTAAAAATCGGTACAAAGATGATACCCGGTCTGGTTACAAAGATTAATTATTCTGTAGATGTTAACACAGGTGAGAAGAAAAAACGCATATACTTTAAAGAAAAATGAGATTGCTTCCTGTACTCTGGAATTCTCAGAGAAGATCGTTGTAGACGAATTTGACAGGCACAGAACACTGGGAGAACTGATTTTGATAGATCGTGTCACAAATATGACCTCTGCCTGCGGTGTTGTGAGAAAAACTTTTGTTTCTCAGGATAAATCCCAGATCAGAAAGGTGGACGAGCAGGTTCGTGCAGGACTGAAAGGTCAGACACCGGTAGTAGTGGAATTCCCGATCGGTAAAGAAGGAATCACTCTTGATTTTGCAGAGCAGGTAGAAAAGGGACTGACTGTACTTGGAAGACACACTTATCTGTATCATCCGGCAGCAAGTGAAAACTATGCAGAAACTGTCCGCCATCTTAAGGCAGCAGGTCTGATCGTACTTCTTGTTCTTGATGAAAATACAGCAAAAGATGAGACATTAAAGAACCTGGATGGTTTCTATGCAAACTGGCAGATTGACGGGATCACTGTGAAAGATGCGATTGATTTCGTGAAAAAGAAATCTGCATTTACAGTGCAGAGTGTACATGATGGAAATTATATCTGATTATAACAGGGCTATAAATCTCCGCAGAGACAAAGAAAGTCTCTGCGGTATTTTGTTTTCTTGACAAGTGTCGTTACGGCGGATTATACTTATTCTCAAATATTCGGAATCCATAATAATACAGACAGGAAAGATAACAGAAATATGCAAACGAACAATGAGAGTAAACGAAACCCCCAAAAAAGAAGATGATGCCTGGAACTTTGTTTGTAATTGCTACAATCATCATCCTGGCGATACCAACGAAGAAAAAGACAGAAAATAAAAGATGAGTGAATATCGATCAGAATGTAGAATGGGCAATTGGTTACTGTTTACACACCACTATCCTGCGAGGTGTCTTGGCATGAACATGCCAAAATCCCGAGACATACAAGCCAAAATTCCATTGCCACAGGCAATCTGGAATTTTGGCTAAGTTACTGTGAACGGAGTGAACAGTAACGGCAATTATGAAGTGGCATTCAGATTACATATTATGCAGCAGAGTATGATATAATTCGTTTTGTATAATGGCGTCAGGATTAAGAGCTTATGTAGAGCTGTGTAGCGAAGCGGATTGCGAATATCTGTTTGACTTTTGATTATGTAATGGGGTGTACACGAGAACAATTTTTTGACAGTGAAAGTTATCTGTATTATATTACAGAGGGTACTGTACAGATAATCAGGAGGTATTTTATGCGTTTGGAAAAAGTACAGGAAGCGTTAAAAACAAAGAAAATTCATTATGAAATATACAGAGGAAAACGGATGCGGAAGCATCGACTTTATGTTTCGCGGTCTGAGATTCCATATATGGGAATATGAAGATCGTGTCTGGGGAGCGGAGACAAACGTGTTTGAAGCAGGCAGAAGCCAGGATATTGAGGGAGATTACGAGGAAATTATTTCCGGAGAAATCCTCTCATGGCCGGATATGCTGCCTGGGATGTAAGTATTACTGCAGAAGGGAATGATATTTACGAAAAAATATAGAACCGGACAAATTGTATTAACTGCATGTATTGTAGCTGTCTGTATGTTTTCAAATGTCCATGGGACAGAAGCGGCAGGTCCGCCGGCACCGAAAACTCTGACAGTTACACCGACAGAAAAAATCGAAATCAACAGCAAAGTCAAAGTCCACGTCAACATTAAAGTCCAAATCAACACCGAAATCCAAATCGGCACTAACACAAAAACCTGAAGCAACACCAATACCTGCATCTGCTCCAACACCAGAGCAGGAAGCTGAGACAGATAAACAGAATCCGGCAGATCAGGGAACTTTAAGCAAGCCAGACCATCCGGATACTATCTCCGCAGATAAACTGGTATTTATCGGAGATTCCAGAACAGAGGGATTGAGGGATGCGGTAAACGATGACAGCATTTGGTCCTGTCTTTCTTCTATGGGATATGACTGGATGGTATCTACAGGAGTGCCTCAGGTAGAAGATCAGATTGAGGACAATACAGCGGTTATTATTCTGATGGGTGTTAATGACCTGTATCATGTTAATGACTACATCAGCTATATTAATTCCAAAGCTGCCGAATGGGGAAACAGGGGAGCGCAGACTTATTTTGTGTCTGTAGGTCCGGTGCAGAATGATCCCTATTGCAGTAATGCGGAGATTGAAAGCTTCAATGCGGCAATGCAGGCAAATCTGAGTGGGGTTACCTACATAGACGTATATTCCCATCTGGTATCTGAGGGATTTTCCACCGTAGACGGAACCCACTATCCGGACAGTGTGTCTGTAGATATTTATAATTATATCCTGGATCATCTGGAGGAACAGAGGAGCGGAATCTGGGGATGATTTTTCAGTTTATGAAATTGTGATGTTGTATTGAGTTCGATGGAGTTTGGTGATATGATTGCAGAGGAAGAAACGGAATAGAGCGGAAATTCGTTTTTATACAAAGCTGAAAACCTGGTAGGAGGAAATAATGGGTGGCTGTTTTGCAGCAGAGCCAAAAATGTAAATGATAATTGCCCGATGACTGGACAGTTATCAAAATCCAAAATCAGGAGGAAAGAATGAGAGGACTGTATTCATCCAAAACAGAAATCAGACACAAAATTTTTTTTACGGAAATTGCGAGGATGGCATATGAAGGCCAGTCTCCGGAGATGCTGGAAGAGCTTCCCTACAAGATTGTACCCGGTGAAATTGCGACTTATCGTGACAGTATTTTTCTGGAAAGAGCGGTAGTTGGTGAGAGACTTCGCGTTGCAATGGGGATGTCACTGAGAAAGGTTACAGAGCATGCGCCAATCTCCAAAGGTGTGGAGGCCAGCGTTATTGAGGAAAAGTATTATGAACCGCCGCTTATCAATGTAATCAAGTTTGCCTGTAATTCCTGCCCTGAGAAAAGGGTAATGATCACAGAGGGCTGTCAGGGCTGTCTGGAGCATCCCTGTGTGGAGGTCTGTCCAAAGAAAGCAGTACATATGGAAGGTGGCAGATCACATATTGATGAAGATGCCTGCATCAAATGCGGAAAATGTCTGGAAGCCTGTCCGTATAATGCAATCATCAAACAGGAACGTCCCTGTTCAAAGGCCTGTGGCATGAATGCCATTGGTTCTGACGAATACGGAAGAGCAGAGATTGACCAGGACAAATGTGTATCCTGCGGACAGTGTCTGGTGAGCTGTCCGTTCAGTGCTATTGTAGACAAAGGACAGATTTTCCAGACTGTTATGGCATTAAAAAAGTGAAACACCGGTGTATGCAATCGTGGCGCCTGCCATTGCAGGCCAGTTCCCGGATATGGAGAATAATAAGATACGGGGTGCATTTCAGGCACTTGGCTTTACAGATGTAAGAGAGGTTGCAGTCGGTGCAGATCTGTGCACAGTGGAGGAGGCAAAGGACTTTTTGGAGGAAGTTCCTGAGAAACTTCCGTTTATGGCTACATCCTGCTGTCCGTCCTGGTCTATGATGGCTAAGAAATTATTCCCGGAACAGGCGAAATGTATCTCCATGGCACTGACACCTATGGTTCTTACTGCCAGGCTGATCAAGCAGAAGGAACCGGATTGTAAGATCGTTTTCGTAGGTCCCTGCGCAGCCAAGAAGCTGGAAGCCAGCCGTAAGAGTATCCGCAGCTATGTGGATTTTGTGCTGACCTTTGAGGAAGTGGCAGGAATGTTTGATGCCAAAGGCGTGGACTGGAAAGATATTCCGGAAGGAGAGCCACTGTTTCGTGCCAGTGCTGACGGAAGAGGTTTCGCAGTCAGCGGCGGTGTGGCAGAAGCGGTTGTCCATGCAGTGAAGCGTATTGATCCTGATCGGGAAGTAAAGGTAATGAATGCAGAAGGTCTGCAGAACTGTAAGAAGATGCTCCAGATGGCCAAGATTGGTAAATATAATGGATATCTGCTGGAAGGAATGGCATGTCCGGGCGGCTGTGTAGCAGGTGCCGGTACTATCCAGACAGTTAAAAAAGCAGCAGCGGCTCTCGAAAAAAATGAAGAAAGAGGCTTCGTTTACAGATGCCTATGACTCCAAATACAGAGCAAGACTGGAAAGTCTGGAGAAATTTGATGTGGAGTGAGATTCTGACTGAATCAGTGAAATCCTATATGGATTGCAAGTGTTTGAATGCAATCAGTATATAGCAGACTAAAAATGAATAATCGTCAGAAGAACTGTCAGGCTGAGTGATAAGTTTAACTGAATAGGATAAGTCCCCTGCGGAGGTTGCGAAAAGCAATAAGCAGGGGACTTTTGTCATCTGTACAAGGTTGACTTAAGTCAAAACACCAGTTAATAATTGTTGATTTATATTTCTGTTTTTTCAATTTAAGTTAAGTCATCAGAGACAGATTTATTCTGTTTCCGTAACTTTGATTTTTTTCTGGAAATCTCTGGTATAGTGAATCTCATAATCAGAAGTTACGAAAAATGCTTGTACATCGCCAGAGACTCGGCCAGTTTCATGCCATCCTCCAGACCAAGAGCAAAGCAGGTCGTGCTCAGCGCATCCCCATCCACAGACTGATCGGAAATAATGGTAACTGCAATCAGCCCGTTATCATAAGGATAGCCGGTTTTAGGATTGAGCAGGTGATGATACAAAGTGCCATCCTGTTCAAAGCATCTCTCATAAATTCCTGAGGAAACCACTGACTTATCCCTGATGTCCATAACAGCAATAGTTTCGCTTCGGTCTGCAAATGGTTTCTGGATCCCGATCTTAAAAGCAGAATTGTCTGTTTTTTCGCCAATACAGAGAACATTTCCGCCAAGATTGATGATCGCACTTTTTACATCCTGAGAAACCAGATAATCCTTCAGGCGGTCTGCGATATAACCCTTGGCAATGGCACCGAGTTCGATTGCAGTATCGTCTGTCTTTAATGTAATCTCATTTTTATCTGTATCAACAGAGATATTGTGATAATTACATTTGGGCAGTGCTGCCTGGATTAGACTGTCCTTGGGCACTGTTGGATTTTCAGCAGTAAAATCCCACAGAGAAGTCAGCGGTTCAATAGCAATATCAAATGCACCCTCAGATAATACAGAATAATCAAGTCCCTTAGAAACCAGCTCCGCCAGAGAAGCCGACACCTGATAAGTATCCTCTGTCCCCTTCACAGGTGTAAGTTCCCGATGGTTTAACTGATATAATTCACTGTCATCTGCGGTGCGGCTGAATATTTTCTCATACTTGTCACAAAGATTCATGCATTCTGTAAGCAGCTCTCTGTCCTGAGAATCATAGATAGTGACCGTAACTGCAGTATTCAGTTTGATCGCAGTGGCAGAGATGGGATCCTGAGAACCGGCATCCGTATTTTTGACATTTTCCGTTTTTGCCGAACATCCGGAAAAAAAACAGCCGGACATAATATAAGAGATGCTGCAAGCATTGAAAAAAGTACAGCGTGTTATTAATTTTTTTGCAGATATATGATATAATATCATAAATGTAACCTCATAGTTATTTTTATGGAATTGCTATAAGCAATAGTTCAGGGAAGAAATATCTTTTGATCCTAACACCATAGTATATCAGAAACAGCAAACTTTGCACAGGTACAAAGGCAACATAAAAAATCCAAAAGGAGATACCGGATAGAAATGAAATATGCCGGAAACAAAGAGAGGAGTAAATAAATGTCCGATGCAGTAAACTGCGAATATTGTGTAAACTACAGTTATGATGACGACTATGAATGCTACACCTGTGAAATAAATCTTGACGAAGATGAAATGGTGAAGTTCATTACCGGAAACTTCAATCAGTGTCCATACTTCAAGATGGGTGACGAATACCGCATTGTACGTAAGCAGATGTAGAATTTATAAAAAGTAACAAATATTCAACTAAGCGAGGAATTAAGATAATGGAAAACGTTTATATTATGAACCATCCGCTGATCCAGCATAAAATATCCATGCTGAGAAACAAAAACACAGGAACAAATGAATTCCGTAAATTAGTAGAAGAGATTGGAATCCTCATGGGATACGAAGCTCTCCGGGATCTTCCTGTAGAAAATGTAGAAGTAGAAACCCCTATTGAAACCTGCATGACACCAATGATTTCAGGGAAAAAACTGGCGGTTATCCCTGTGCTCCGCGCAGGCCTTGGAATGGTAAACAGTATTCTCACACTTGTGCCATCTGCAAAAGTAGGCCATGTAGGACTCTATCGTGACCCTGTAACCCATGAACCACACGAATACTACTGCAAACTCCCGGAAGCAATTGATGAACGAATTTCAGTGATCGTAGATCCAATGCTCGCAACCGGTGGCTCCGCAGAAGCAGCCGTTGACTTTGTCAAAAAACAGGGCGGAAAAATATCAAATTTATGTGTATCATAGCAGCTCCGGAAGGACTCAGACGTCTCCACGAAGCACATCCGGATGTTCAGATTTACTGTGGACATCTTGACCGTGAATTAAACGATCACGCCTACATCTGCCCAGGCCTTGGAGATGCCGGAGACCGTATCTTCGGAACAATGTAAGAGTGGGCAGGAAAATAATACACAACCTTACGGACTGTTTTGTATGCATTAATTTTAAGTGGCTTGCTATAGTTTATGATATACTGACAATTTTCCAACTACCAGCGTAAGCAGGATTCTCTTTTGGGGTGAATCTTGCAGGGAGTGTAGTAACTCTTAGGCCTGCGGAATCTGCGTTATGAAAAAAACAGCAACCTGTCTGAGCGAAGCGAGTTTTGCTGTTTTTTTCATGCCTTTAGCAGATTTCCGAAGCCTTAGAGTTGACTAAACCCCGAAACCGCGCCCGGAACTATTTATTTTCTCCTGCGTCCTACCTGCGTCCTACCTGCGTCCCACCTGCGGCGTCCCTCTTGTAAGTATACCACACATTTCCTACCGCCATCAACGAAAAAAATATTTGACTCCCATTCTATAATGAACTATAATAAATCTGTATGTAAACCAGAACAGGCACACATACCCCGACACTAATAGACAGACAAAGAGAGAAAAACTATGATAAAAGCATGACAGGTTTCGGCCGGGCAGAAGTCGTGACCAAAGAAAGAAAAATAACAATCGAACTAAAATCTGTCAACCACAGATACCTGGACCTCAGCATCAAAATGCCCAGAAAACTCAACTTCTTGGAAGGCGCAGTCAGAAACCTGATGAAAACCTACATCCAGAGAGGCAAAGTTGATGTATACATCACATACGAAGACTACACCCTGGACAACGGAGCTCTCAAATACAACAGAGAACTCGCATCCGAATACATCACCTGTCTTAAACAGATGCAGCAGGACTTTGACCTTGACTACGATATCAAAGTCAGCACTCTGTCACGCTATCCGGAGGTACTTGTCATGGAAGAACAGTCTGTTGATGAGGAAGCACTCTGGGAATCTCTGGAACCGCCCCTTCGCGAGGCATGTGAGAAATTTGTCCAGACAAGGATACTGGAAGGCAGAAATCTTGAGAAAGACCTTATCGGAAAACTGAACAGCCTTGAAGAAAAAGTATTACGTGTAGAAGCCCGCTCTCCGGAAGTAGTCAATGCCTACAGGACCAAACTGGAAGCAAAAGTTTCCGAGCTGCTGGAAGATACACAGATCGACGACAACCGCATCGCAGCAGAAGTCATCCTGTTTTCAGACAAAATCTGCAATGATGAGGAAACCGTCCGCCTTCACAGCCACATACAGGAACATGAAAAAGATGCTCACAACAGAGAAAGAAGGCATCGGACGCAAACTGGACTTCATTGGCACAGGAAATGAACAGAGAAGCAAACACGATTTTATCCAAATCAAGTGATCTGGAGATCTCCAACATTGCCATTGATCTGAAAACAGAGATCGAGAAAGTCAGAGAACAGATCCAGAACGTAGAATAGAGGAAGAAAACGTGGCAAGACTTATTAATATCGGTTTTGGAAATGTAGTCAATTCACAGAAAATCGTGGCAGTGGTAAGCCCGGATGCGGCACCTGTAAAACGAATGGTGCAGAGCATAAAGGAACCCGGTCACTGATTGATGCAACTCAGGGGCGAAAGACAAAAGCAGTGATCGTCACAAGCGACGATTATCTGGTGCTCAGCGCACTTCAGCCTGAGACCATTGCCCGGAGATTTGCAGAAATATATGAAAACGAGGATAAGGGAGAGACCCATGAATAAAGGAATTTTAGTAGTGGTTTCCGGATTTTTCCGGTGCAGGAAAAGGCACAGTAATGAAACGCCTCATGGAGAAATATGATGGTTATGCATTATCTGTCTCCGCAACAACCAGAAAACCCCGTCCCGGTGAAGAGGACGGCAGAGAATATTTCTTCCGTACAAGGGATGAATTTGAGAAGCTGATCGAAGAGGATGCATTGCTTGAATATGCCCAGTATGTGGAAAATTATTATGGTACCCCACGCTCTTATGTCGAAGAGCAGCTTCAGGCAGGCAGAAATGTAATCCTTGAGATCGAAATCCAGGGCGCAATGAAGATCAAAGAGAAAATACCGGAAGCACTTCTGGTGTTTGTAACTCCGCCGACTGTGGAGGAACTGGAACGCCGTCTCACAGGCAGAGGAACAGAAACCGCACAGGTGATCGCAGACAGACTTGCAAGAGCCGGTGAAGAGGCAGAAGGTATGGGACAATATGACTATATTCTTGTCAACGATACTGTAGAGGAATGCGTAGACCATCTTCATCAGATTATTGTGAGTGAACATTCCAGAGTATCCAGAAATGCAGAATTTATCGCAGATATCCAGAAACAGACAAAAGCATTTCAGAAATGATAAACATGCGGCCCAGACCGCTTAAAAGAAAGGAGAAAATACATGATACATCCGTCTTATACAGAATTAATCGAAGCAATCAATACAAACAGTGAGGACGACGATACAACAATGTCCCTTAACAGCCGTTATTCCCTTGTACTTGCTGCAAGTAAACGTGCACGCCAGATCATTGCAGGTTCCAAACCAATGGTAGAGGGTGCGGCAGGCAAGAAACCTCTCTCAGTTGCGATCGACGAGCTCTACAAAGGAAAAGTAAAGATCCTTGCTCCGGAAGAAGAGGATGAAGAAGGAACAGAACAGACAGCTGAGGCACAGGCAGAAGAATCAGCACAGGCTTCTGAAATCACAGAGACTGCTGAAACAGCAGAAGAAACAACTGCAGAAACAACTGCAGAAACAACCGAAGAGTAAGAACTGATGGTAACACAATAGATAAACAAAAGGATGTGTCTGAGAATTACAGAGGTATATTTTCAGGCACATTCTTATAGGAGAATTTATGAAATTATTATTCGTATCATTAGGCTGTGACAAGAACCTTGTAGATTCCGAAGAAATGCTTGGACTTCTTACAGGTAACGGGTTCGAGATCGTAGATGATGAAACTGAAGCAGAGGCCATTGTGGTGAACACCTGCTGCTTTATCAATGACGCAAAGGAAGAGAGCGTCAACACCATCCTTGAGATGGCAGAATACAAGAAATCGGGAGCTGTAAAGTCCTGGTTGTCACAGGATGTATGGCGCAGCGTTATAAGAATGAGATCATTGAGGAAGTACCGGAAGTAGATGCAGTACTTGGAACAACTTCCTACGGAGACATCCTTAAGGCAATCCGTGAAGCAATGGAAGGAAAACATTTCCAGGAATTTAAAGATATTGATTATCTTCCGGAAAAGCTTGGCAAACGTGTTCTCACAACAGGCGGACATTTCGGATATCTCAAGATAGCAGAAGGCTGTGATAAACACTGCACCTACTGTATCATCCCGAAACTTCGCGGTAAATTCCGAAGCGTTCCGATGGAACGTCTGGTAACACAGGCAAAGGAGATGGCAGAGGAAGGCGTAAAGGAACTGATCCTTGTCGCCCAGGAGACAACCGTATATGGAACTGATATATATGGAAAGAAATCTCTTCATATCCTCCTGAAAGAGTTATGCAAGATCAAAGGAATCCGCTGGATCCGCGTGCTTTACTGCTATCCGGAGGAGATTTACGATGAACTGATCCAGACCATGAAAGAGGAGAAGAAGATCTGCCATTATCTGGATCTTCCGATCCAGCATGCAAGTGACCGTATCTTAAAGAGAATGGGAAGAAGGACAACACAGGCAGAGCTGGTGGAGATTGTAAATAAGCTTCGCCGGGAGATTCCCGACATCGTGCTCCGTACCACTCTGATCTCCGGGATTCCCCGGGGAAACACAGGAAGACCACGAAGAGCTGATGAGCTTTGTGGATGAGATGGAATTTGACCGTCTGGGAGTATTTACTTACTCATCGGAAGAAGATACACCTGCAGCAACGATGCCTGATCAGGTTGCGGAAGAAGTCAAAGAGGCCAGACGTGACGAGATCATGGAGCTTCAGCAGGAGATTTCCTATGATAAGGGAACTGACCGTATCGGACAGGAACTTCTCGTGATGATCGAGGGAAAAGTTGCAGATGAGAGCGCATACATTGGCAGAACTTACGGAGATGCACCAAAGGTCGACGGTTATATTTTTGTGCAGACAGGAGAACTCCTGATGACAGGAGATTTTGCAAAGGTACGTGTGACCGGTGCACTGGAATATGATTTGATAGGAGAGTTGGCAGATGAATACACCGAATAAACTTACAGTAGCCAGAATGATCCTGGTTCCGTTTCTTGTACTGTTTATGCTTACAGACCTGGGCGGTGAGGCAAACCGCTATATAGCACTTGCTATTTTTGTTGTTGCAAGTGTGACCGACTGGTTTGACGGAAAGCTTGCCAGAAAATACAATCTGGTGACAAACTTTGGAAAATTCATGGATCCTCTTGCAGACAAGCTGCTTGTGTGTTCTGCAATGATCTGCTTTATTGAACTGGAAAAACTTCCGGCATGGTTTGTTATCATTATTATAGGAAGAGAATTTATTATCAGCGGATTCCGTCTGATCGCAGCCGAGAACGGTGTTGTGATCGCGGCAAACTACTGGGGCAAATTCAAGACGGTTTCCCAGATGATCATGATCATTTTACTGCTGATCGATCTGGGCGGAGTGTTTGATATTCTGGAACAGATATTTATCTGGCTTTCTCTGGCACTTACCGTTATTTCCCTGATCACATATATCTGGCAGAACAGGAGTGTTCTGTCCATGCAGGATTAGAAAGAAGGCTTTAATATGGCTTCAGAAAAGGAAGCATCAGAAGAATCAGCATTAGAGAAAACAGCATTAGAAGAAACAGTTGTAGGACTTCTGAAAAAAAAGAAAATGACACTGTCTCTTGCCGAGTCCTGTACAGGCGGTGCGGTAGCAGCGGACATCGTAAATGTACCGGGAGCTTCGGAGGTATTTATGTGTGGTTATGTCACATATACAAACCGCGCCAAAAGAAAATGTCTTGGAGTAAAGAAGAGTCACACTGAAGAAGAAGGTGCTGTCTCAGCCAAATGTGCCGGACAGATGGCAAAAGGCGGTGCGAAAGCAGCCAAAACCGATGTCTGTCTCTCTGTGACAGGACTTGCAGGTCCGGGCGGTGGAACAGAGGAAACACCGGTGGGAACCGTATTTATGGGATGTTACTGTGCAGGAAAGACAACTGTGAGGGAATTTCACTTTGAGGGCGACAGAAAAAGTATCAGAGACCAGGCAGTTGAACAGGCACTGACATTTATCTGCGACAGGCTGCGCAAATATGACAGATAATAATTGGTGACAAGTTACATTACTGAACATAAGAGTACATTTCGGAAAGTTGATGAAATGTACTCTTTTTTGTTATCATAGCAATTCGTATTAACCGAATCAGGTAAGTTTCCTGCGGAGTCCGCGAAAAGCAATAAGCAGTGGGTGGGGCTTGGTCACCGCATCATTTTCATAAGGTTCACCACTTTATCAAGTTTTTTGTGCCTCTGCGGGAGATTTCCCCATCTTCAGCACTTCAATGATCGCAGAAATCTCATCAGCATTAAATTTCAGACCACCTTTTTTCCCCTGAGCAGCTGCACTCATCAGGAAAGGCAGCATCTCATTTGCACCCTTTGAACTTCCCTGGGAAGCCAGATTCTGAAGCATATCAAGCTTGGAACGATCCATGCCTGCAAGCTTCGGGTTGTTGCGCCAGTCATCATTCATGGGAATCCTCCTTCTCACCATCTGCAGGCTGATTCATGAGCTGCAGCATCTGAACCATAGCCATCATATTTACCATCTGATTTAATTTATCCCTGCTGGGACCATAACAGAAGCTGCGGATATCATTGACGATATCCACTGGATTCTGGGCCGCATGCTCATGGCACACAGATCGCTGCCGGAACTTCTTTTGCTGAAAACAGAAACCGTATTGATAAATTCAACCGCTTTTTCATAGACTGAGAAAATCTGCTGTCCTTTTGGCGGAAGATAAGGAATGGCGGCTTTTATCATCTGTCCGCGGTCAGAACTGACCATCTGATCCAGCAAAGTCTGGGAAATCTGCTCTTCATTCATAATATCTGCTTCCATTTTATGTTTTTTATTAACAGAATATGACGGGGAGAAGGATTCTGACATATAATAAAGTAGAATTTAAATAACTGTGAGACTGCTTTACTGCACGCTGCCTCAAATTTTTATGGAATTGCTGCAGGTATCATGCGTTTGCAGTTGCAAAAAAATGGAGAATCAGATATGGGATCAGAGTCAGAAGAAAAGAAAGAAATGCTTATTATAGATGGAAATGCTTTTTATGAGATAGATCTGGAGTGTGTGAAAAAGAAAAAACAATGTGCTCAGACAGTGCACCAGGAAAAGAAAACAGACAGGATCAATTCCCGGAATATGAAAGATAAGGATAATATCAGGCAGCATGAATAATAAGGACGAAGTTATAATCCTGTAAAATATAAAGAGGCAGAGGGAAAGCTCCCCCTGCCAACAGAAAATGATTGTCAGCAGCCACATCCACAGCCATTGTTTCCGCATAACAGAAGCAGCACGATAATGATCCAGCAGTTGTCGCCGTTGCCACATCCGCCGCAGCCATTGCCGCATCCGCAGTTATTGTTTCCGCACAGGCACAGAAGGATGATGATCCAGAGGATATTACAGCAGGAGTTATTTCCGCCTGAAAGACCCCATCCACTGTTACATCCACATCCGTTATTACATCCGCAGCCATTGTCGCATCCGCATCCGCTGTTATTAGCGCAGCCACATCCGCATCCTCCTCTGTCCTCACATCCGCAATTTGTAGCAGCTAAGTCGCTCATATTAAATCCTCCGTTTTTTTTCTTTACAATCCTATCATATGTGGAACCGCAAAAAGTGTTACAGTTTCATCATTGTTCATTATGTTCACAGTAACCAATAACCTTAAGTTCGATGCGAATTGTTGCTTTTCACAAGTTGACAATAATATATGAATCCGATATAATATACCACGTAACAAATCTGTAATGATTGAGAAAGAAATGCAACAATAACCCAATTAAAACGTAAAACAATACGTATAAAAAGAGAGGAAACGGAGAATAAGAATGAAGAAACATGGGAAACTATTGTTAAAGTATCTGCTCCTTTTTGTGATGACCGTTTTTGTAATGGGCTGTTTTAGTGTATCCGCGCAACAAAAACAGGATTTGTCACTCAGAAAGGGAAAACCTATTACATAAACAAAGACGGTTCCAAACAGAAAGGCTGGCTGGAACTTAAGGGTAAGAAATATTACTTTGATAAGAAAACAGGAGTTCAGGTAAAAGGCTGGGTAAAAGACTCCAGCGGACAGGCGATCCGATACTTTACCAACGGAGCCGGATATATGGTGACAGGATTTATCACTGATTCCAATGGAAATACCCGCCATTTTGATGAGACAACAGGCTGATGACAAGAGGCTGGCTCACAGATACAGATGAGTATAAATATTATTTTTACAGCGGTTCCGGCGTTATGGCCAAAGGTGGGTGGAGAACAAAAAAGAACAGAAACGCTATTTCAGTCAGGCCAATGGACGTATGTGTACAGGCTGGGTGAAGAGCAGTGCCGGAAATTACAGATACTTTAAGCCGTCAAATGGAATAATGTATACAGGTCTGGAGAAAATTGACTCAGACTATTACTATTTTTCAAAATCAACCGGTGTCCGTTATCAGAAAGGTTTCGGAACCGTAGGAAGTAAGAAATATTATTTCAACCCTTCAGATGGTAAGGCGAAGACAGGCTGGCTTGAGCTTGATGGAAAGAAATATTATTTTGATACATCAGGAGTGATGCTGGCAAATACCATCGCTTCCATTGACGGAACTACATACAGGTTTGATTCTGACGGTGCTGCAACAAAGACTTCCGGTAATGATTACACAGTAGAGGGCAAATATGTCAAGGTCTTTGATGCGAAGAATAATAAATACTACTATATGGAAGAAGAGTTCCTGGAACATCCGGGAATTGCAGACGGAAAGGTGTCAGATCTGGATCTTCTGGCAGCAGTGTGTGATGCAGAAGCAGGAGATCAGGGAGTCGTGGGAATGGAGGCAGTTGCGCTTTGCGTATTAAACTGTACCATTGACCAGTATAAAGAATTTCCGTCACAGATCCGTTATGTGGTATATCAGGGAAAACCTACCCAGTATGCGGTTGTCACAGATGGAGCACTTCTTAAAAGACTGAAAGGCCAGTTTGAGGACAGGACCAATGCCTATGCGGCAGCAAAGGCAGCCATGGAAGTGTTCAGTAACTATGTGAATCATGGCACAAAGAGAACACTCCCGGGATTTAAGACAAAGGATTTCAATTACAAATTCTTTATGACTCCGGCAGCATTTAAGGCACAGAACCTTAATTTCAGCAAGCTGGAATATGAACAGTACAAAGGACATGTATTCTTTGTGGACTGGATTTCAGGGTGAGTACATTAATGCTTTAAGTTGGTGAAATATGAAGAGGATTGCTATAAATTCCTTGACAAATAAATTTTTGTATTTTGTATACTTGCAGATATATGATATAAAAAAAGCACAGATGGGAAAGAGTAACATAGGGAAAACAGACAGAGAGCTGCCGGCAGGTGAGAGGCGCGTGGGGAACTTATGTGAATACCTCCCGGAGCTCTGCACCGAACACCTCAGAGATATTGTAAGGTAAGTAGGCTGCAGCGGAGTGCATCCGTTAACATGCTTAAGTAACAGAGAGAACCGTTGTTTATCATAACAATGGCATGGTTTGTTACTTATTGAGGCAGAGAATGCGAGTTTTCTGTGAATTTAGGTGGTATCGCGGGGCCCGGTTCTCGTCCTAAAGGGACAGGAACCGGGTTGTTTTATTTTATTACGAGGAGGAAACAAACAATGACAGTTTGGGACGAGCTGAAAGCCCGTGGTCTGATTGCCCAGGTAACAGACGAAGAAGAGATCAAAGAAAATGGTAAATAATGGAAAAGCCACATTTTACATTGGCTTTGACCCTACCGCAGACAGCCTTCATGTGGGACATTTCATGGCGCTCTGCCTGATGAAACGTCTGCAGATGGCGGGAAATAAAC
>ENA-OQAR01000113-OQAR01000113.1-human-gut-metagenome-genome-assembly--contig:-NODE-113-length-20415-cov-4.200217_pt1 | contig 20415 bp, 29 predicted proteins | sample MGYA00242738_ERZ504533 | MGnify/ENA primary metagenome ERZ504533 (study PRJEB26092, sample SAMD00036276) | human gut metagenome | host: Homo sapiens | study: EMG produced TPA metagenomics assembly of... | reverse complement strand
CTTCAAGATATTCTGTGGTTTATGAATACCTTTTTGTAAGTTCGTATAGTTTGCACGGACAAGTGCATTTCTGAAATACCACACATTTTCTGCAAAAAATGTCATTGGTCGCTGAGAATCCAAGCATCCGCAAATATTTAATAAAGAACACTGCCGTTGTTCTTGTATTACCTTCTCCGAAGATATGGATTTGCCATAATCTTGAAATAAATATCGCAAGATGATGGATAATTTCATCCATTGACAAACCTTTATAGCTAAAAGCTTTCTCCTGCGAAAAATCATATTCCAGCGTTGCTCTCAGTTCTGAAGCACTACCATACATAACAGTTGCGCCATCAAGCACCCATTCTTTCTTTGTAATGTTATAATCCTGAACTTTCCGGCATGTTCGTAGATTCCCTGGAAAAGTTTGCGATGGATAGAGATATATTCATTTGGAGAAAATGAAAACCCTGTTTCGGACAGAAGTTCTGCAATACGCAAAGAAACCTTATCTGCTTCCTCGGTACGTTCATCATCAGACAAATGTACTGGTCTTTCTTCATAGTAGCTATCAATAAGGCTTTGTGCTTCTTTCATCGTGATTTTGCCTTCAATATTCTGAATGGCAGTATCAACCAAATATTTAGATGGTTTAAGTCCGTCCACTGCCTGAAGCCCAATTGCTGTACTCCAAGCATAACCTTTATACGCTTTATCTGGTTCAGACTCTCGCAAATACTCTTTAAACGGGTCTTTTTTTCCATAGACACTACCTCTTTTATGATTCAATAAAAGCACTTCCCAGATCAACCTCCAAGAAGTGCTTTCATTTTTCTTATTTATAATTTCATATTAATACAGTTTCGCACCAGCCGGGATATGGTTATCAACCATGATCAGATGAAGTTCTTCATCCTCAGAATCCTTCAGGTTATTTACTGCGGAAAGCAGCATACCGCAGGACTCGATTCCCATCATCTTACGTGGTGGCAGGTTTGTGATCGCGATCAGGGTCTTGCCTACCAGTTCTTCTGGCTCATAGTAAGCGTGGATTCCGGAAAGGATGGTACGGTCTGTGCCTGTTCCGTCGTCCAGTGTGAACTGAAGGAGTTTTTTGCTCTTCGGAACTGCAACACACTCTTTAACCTTAACTGCACGGAAGTCAGATTTGCTGAATGTATCGAAGTCAACATCTTCTTCAAATAAAGGCTCAACCTTTACATTGGAGAAGTTGATCTTCTCATTCGGTGTGAAGAATCCGTTGTTGTCGTTTGCTGCTACCTCTGCAGTATCGCCTGCTTTGGCTGCGCTCTTATCAGAGTCAAGGCTCTTCATTGTCGGGAACAGAAGTACGTCTCTGATTGCCTGGCTGTCTGTCAGGAGCATAACGAGACGGTCGATTCCGTATCCGATACCACCTGTTGGCGGCATACCGATCTCCAGTGCGTTCAGGAAATCTTCGTCTGTGTGGTTGGCTTCCTCATCACCTGCGTTCTGCAAGAGCATCCTGTGCTTTGAAACGCTCTCTCTGGTCGATCGGGTCGTTCAGCTCGGAATATGCATTACACATTTCCCATGTATTGATAAAGAGCTCGAAACGCTCTACCTTGTTCGGATCAGAAGGTTTCTTCTTGGTCAGAGGAGAAATCTCGATCGGATGATCCATGATGAATGTCGGCTGGATCAGCTCTTTCTCACAGTACTCCTCGAAGAAGAGGTTGATGATATCACCTTTCTTATGACGGTCCTCATACTCGATATGATGCTCGTCAGCAAGTTTCTTTGCTGCCTCATCATCTGCTACTTCGTCAAAATCGATTCCTGTATATTTCTTGATGGCATCGTTCATGGTCAGACGTGCGAACGGCTTACCAAGATCGATCTCAATACCATTGTAGGAAATCTTTGTGGAACCGCAGACTTTCTCTGCAAGGTAACGGAACATGGACTCTGTCAGTTCCATCATTCCTTCATAATCAGTATATGCCTGATAAAGCTCCATCAGAGTGAACTCCGGATTGTGACGGGTGTCAACACCCTCGTTACGGAATACACGGCCGATCTCGTAAACTCTCTCAAGTCCGCCGACGATCAGTCTCTTAAGATAAAGCTCCAGGGAAATACGAAGCTTAACATCTTCGTTCAGCGCATTATAATGTGTCTCAAACGGTCTTGCTGCGGCACCACCTGCATTGGAAACCAGCATTGGTGTCTCAACTTCCATGAAGTCACGTCCTGCAAGGAAGTTACGGATCTCTTTGATGATCTGGGAACGTTTGATGAATACATTCTTGCTGTCCTGGTTCATGATAAGATCCACATATCTCTGACGATAACGGGTATCTGTATCTGTCAGCCCGTGGAATTTCTCAGGAAGGATCTGTAAACTCTTGGAAAGAAGAGTCATCTTCTCTGCATGAATGGAGATCTCACCTGTTCTTGTTCTGAAAGCAAATCCTTCCAGACCAAAAATATCACCGATATCAGATTTCTTGAAATCTGCATAGGAATCGGTTCCAATGGCGTCTCTCGCCACATAAACCTGAATATTACCCTGTAAGTCCTGGATATTGCAGAAAGAAGCTTTTCCCATTACACGTTTTGAACATCATACGTCCTGCGATCGCTACGTGGATCGGGCTTGCGTCCATGATGCTTCTTCTTTCTTCATAATCCTTCTTCTGAGCCTCTTTTGCCTGCTCTTCATCAAGACCTGTTACGTCAAGCTCCTTGCGGTCTTTGAGAAGCTCTGCCTCATGTGCTTCATAAAGCTTCTTTACCTCAAGGGAATGATGTGTCTGATCAAATTTTGTGATCTGAAACGGGTCCCTGCCGTTTGCCTGAAGGTCTGCCAGTTTGTCACGACGTACCTTAAGCAGCTGGTTTACATCCTGCTTCTTCTGCTCTGCCACTTGTTGGCCTCCTTAATCTATCTATCGTTCAGCGGATATGTGCGATCCGCTCCGTTACCTGTTTTATACGTTTCTCTGGATCTCAAGAACTTTGTATTTCATGATTCCGGACGGCATTTCAACCTCAACGATATCGTTGGTGTGAGCGCCGATCAGCGCCTTACCTACCGGAGACTCGTTGGAGATCTTACCCTCAAGGCTGTTAGCCTCTGTGGAACCTACAATCTTCAGCTCCATGTCTTCATCAAACTCATAATCATGAACCTTAACCTTGCAGCCTACGCTGATTCTGTCAAGATCAACTTCGTCCTCTACTACAACCTCGGCATTCTTGAGGATCTTCTCGATCTCCTCGATACGTGCCTCGATATCTCTCTGCTCGTCTTTTGCTGCATCGTACTCAGCGTTCTCAGAAAGGTCTCCCTGCTCTCTGGCCTCTTTAATCTTTCCTGCAACTTCTTTTCTCTTAACAACTTTCAGATCGTGCAGCTCGTCTTCCAGTTTTCTAAGTCCTGCGTATGTGAGTAAGTTCTTCTTTGCTTCTTCCATTTTGCCTTACTTCCTTTCAAAACCGCGCTGTTTTTTTCTGAAAAAATACAGCTTCGGATATTTCTGTTGCTACCATTCCCAAGAGCTCTTTTTCCTAAAAAAGGGCGTAAAAACCTCAGGATATTCACAATTCCTGTATTATACCGAAAAGCCCCTGTATTGTCAAGCATTCCACGTCGAAAAAAGGGCCCTGAAAATGTAGAAAAAACCGCAGGAAAATTTAAATTTCCACACGGTTTTTTCGCAGCATTTTTTCTTATTTCTGTTTCTTATTTTTCTTCCGGGAAAAGGTCTTTATACCGGTTGGTTACCATCTGTGTCTGGAACTCAAAATCCTGCTTGTGCTGATTGACCAGTGTAGACAGGATAATTCCGGAAAACCAGCAGATAATCGCTGTCATGATCACAAATCCACTTACGATCAGTGTAGGCAGTTTGTTCACAGTTCCCACTTCCAGAAAGTGGATCAGTACCGGAATAAAAAATGCCATCCCGACTACAAACAGCACCGCTGCTATAATAGAAAAGAATTCCAACGGCTTATAATTTTTAAACATTCTCATGATCGTCTTCAGCACTTTAAATCCATCTGCGTAGGTATTCAGTTTGGATTCGCTTCCCTCCGGACGGTCGCGGTATTCAATGATCACATTCTCTACCTGCATGTTCTTGTCAATGGCATGAATCGTCATTTCTGTCTCAATCTCAAAATTTCTGGAAAGGACCGGAAATGTTTTTACAAAGCGGTAACTCATTGCCCGGTATCCGGTCATAATGTCCTTGATATCACTTTTGAAAAGGCGGTTGATAGAACCACGGACAATGCTGTTTCCGAAATTATGGAAAGGACGTTTGTTCTCTGTAAAATATGTAGAGGACAGGCGATCTCCGACAACCATGTCTGTTCCGTTTTTCAGAACTTTCTCACACATCTGTGCCGCAAATTCCGCCGGATAGGTGTCGTCCCCGTCAACCATCAGATAGCACTGTGCATCAATATCACGAAACATACTGCGGATTACGTTGCCCTTTCCCTGCTGATATTCATAACGGACAACAGCCCCTTCTTTCCTCGCAATCTCGTCTGTACCATCTGTGGAATTGTTATCATATACGTAAATCACAGACTCCGGAAGTGCTTTTCGCATATCACGGATAACCTTGGCTACAGTCTTACTTTCGTTATAGCAAGGTATCAAAACTGCTATTTTATCTGGCATCTGTACTTTTTTTCTCCTGTAAAGCTCTTATGTTTTCTGACCGACCCACTGACTGTAGCACGCGTTCTGTTCCTTGTCAATAGCCCTGGCGGTTTCTTCCTCTTTATCGTTCAAGAAGCATATCTGTAAGTTTTTTCAGTTCTTCATAACTTGCAATATTGTTGGATTCTCTCCGGATTCCGGCACTGTGCCGCATGCCTGCCGTATACCAGGCTACATGTTTCCGCATTTCACGGATTCCGATATATTCACCTTTGATTTCGATCTGGTTTCTGGCATGACGCAGGATCATTTCACAAACTCCTCCACGGTTGGTTTCGGAAGTTTTTCTCCGGTAAGAAAATAGTGGTTCAGCTCCCGGAAGATCCACGGGTTTCCACGTACTGCACGGCCGATCATCACGCATCACAGCCGGTTCTTTAAACATGGCTGCTGCGGTTTCCGGTGAAATGATATCTCCGTTTCCGATCACGGGAATCGTCACCGCTTCCTTCACCCTGCGGATGGCATCCCAGTCTGCCTGTCCGGAATAATACTGCTGGCGGGTTCTTCCATGTACAGCAATGGCTGCTGCCCCGGCATCTTCCACACGTCTGGCGATTTCCACCACATCCACCGGTGTTTTATCATCAAAACCGATACGCACTTTCACAGTCACCGGCTTGGAAATGGCGCCGGAAACACTGCGTACGATCTCTTCGATCAGTTTAGGATTTTTCAGAAGTGCGGAGCCTTCCCCGTTGTTTACCACCTTGGGGACAGGGCATCCCATATTGATATCGAGAATGTCAAAAGGACGCTCCTCGATACTTTTTGCCACCTCTGCCATCAGATCCGGCTCACTGCCAAAAAGCTGCATGGATACCGGATGCTCCCCTGGATCGATCTCCATCAGTGCCTCTGTATTCTTATTGTGAAAAGAAATTGCCTTGGCGCTGACCATCTCCATACAGATCAGTCCTGCTCCCTGCTCCTTGCAAAGTCTTCGAAATGCCAGATCTGTAACCCCGGCCATCGGCGCAAGCACAAAGGGATTCGGGATCTCCACATTTCCGATCTTCCACTGCATCTTCATGGATCAGTCCTCAACTGTATCTGCTTTTTTCTTAAGTTCCTCGTCCGGGATATCTCCCAGGAAAAATACTTTGTAGTACATTTCCAGAGATTCCAGAAGCTCTCTTTTGTCACGCTGGAGTTCCTTGATCTTCAGCGCACTTCCGATCTCATCAAAACGGGCATCTGCCTCCAGTGCTTCTGTCTTAAACTGCAGGCTTCCGTCCTCGTCAAATTCCAGTGTCAGGATCCCGCCTACATCCTCTGTGAAAAGCACGCACATGATCTGCAGTTCCTGCTTTACTGCTTCCGGAAGGGACGCAAAATCCTGGTTAAAATAATATTTCTGCTCATATGAGCTTGCTCCGCAGAGCACAATGTTATCCTGATACATAAATACTCCTTTATTTATAACATAAATTCATCATAAAACATTGCCGAAAAACTACTGCCGGAAATTTTTATCCGATCTGTATTTCTCTATTTTTACACATAGCTGTACAGTCCTCGCACAGAAACTTCTCCAGAATTTACTTCTTCAATGGTGCCGTCTGCACGTTCCACCAGAAGTTCCCCGCCGGCGTGATTCCTCTTGCGATTCCCTCGTACGGATCGTTCTGATCCAGCACACGTACCGGCTGGTTCAGATTGGCCAGAAGTTTCTCATAATCCGGTTTCAGGCCGCTTAAGTCTTCTGTCTCCACAAACTTCTCATAATTTTCCTCAAAATGCTTCATCACAAGTCCGGTTACCTCTGCCCGGTCAAAAAGATGTCCGCTTTCCAGATACAGGGAGGTAGCTTTGTCCGCCATTTCTTCCGGAAAACTGTCCATATTTACATTGATCCCGACGCCAATGACCGCACAGCCGATCTTATCCTGTTTCATGGTCATCTCGGTAAGGATCCCACAGATTTTTTTGCGGGAAACTACCACGTCATTAGGCCATTTGATTCCTACATCAAGACCAAGATCCGCAACTGCCTGTGCAACAGAAAGTCCCATAACAAGTGTCATCATCGGCGCTTTCTGAGGAGAAAATTCCGGGCAGAGAAGAATGCTCATGGTGATGGCACTGTCTGGCGGTGCACTCCACCGTCTTGTAAAACGTCCACGGCCTGCGGACTGATACTCTGCCACAAAAAGCTCACCATGTCCCGCTCCTTCTTCCTTCCAGGCACGTTTGCCCCAGAGGTTGGTGGAATCAATTTCTCTTGCAAAATGGACGGTTTTGCCCGCCCATTTTGTATGTGTTGCCTGTGAAATTATTTCTTCATTAAATAACTCTGCCATTATTTCTCCGGCTCTCCTAATGTAGCAACGATCACAGCCTTGATGGTATGCATACGGTTCTCTGCTTCGTCAAATACCTTGGACTGCGGAGACTCGAATACCTCGTCTGTAACCTCCATGTCTGTAAGGTTGAAACGCTCGCCCATCTCTTTTCCGATCTTTGTCTTAAGATCATGGAATGCTGGCAGGCAGTGAAGGAAGATTGCCTTCTCACCGGCGTTCTCCATTACATGTTTCGTAACTTTGTATGGTGTCAGGTCATGGATACGCTCTGTCCATACTTCGTCAGGCTCGCCCATGGATACCCATACATCTGTGTAGATAATGTCTGCATCTTTGGTTCCTGCCTCTACATCCTCTGTGAGAGTGATGGTGGAACCTGCCTCTTTTGCCCACTGCTGGCACTGTGCTACCAGTTCATCATTCGGGAAATATTTTTTATTGGTGCAGGCTACGAAATCGAGACCAAGTTTGGAGCATACAACCATGAGGGAGTTACCCATGTTGTAACGGGCATCACCCATGTATACAAGTTTCAGGCCTTTCAGTTTGCCGAAATGCTCACGTACTGTCAGCATATCTGCAAGCATCTGTGTCGGATGATACTCGTTTGTCAGACCATTCCATACCGGAACACCTGCATGTTTTGCAAGCTCCTCAACAATATCCTGGCCAAATCCGCGGTACTCAATTCCTTCATACATTCTTCCAAGAACTCTTGCTGTATCTGCGATGCTCTCTTTCTTTCCGATCTGGGACCTGTCGGATCAAGATAAGTGGAACCCATTCCCAGATCATGAGCAGCTACTTCGAAGGAACAGCGTGTTCTTGTACTTGTTTTTTCAAAGATCAGGCAATGTTCTTGCCTCTGTAATACTCATGAAGCTCTCCGGCTTTTTTCTTTGCTTTCAGGTCCGCTGCAAGATCGATCATGTAAGTGATCTCTTCCGGTGTGAAGTCTTTCAGTGTCAGGAAATTTCTTCCTTTAAGATTCATAATATATCCTCCTCACGGCTGCAGATTTATTTCTGCTCTGCCGGTTTATCTGTCATGATTTCCTTCAGGGATGTTGCCAGCCCTGCAATGCCCTGTATCTCGGACGGAATAATGATCTTCGTTGCTTTGCCGTCGGCAACTTTTTGTGAGTGCTTCCAGGCTCTTCAGGGTAAGAACGGACTCGTCTGCTCCTGCATCTTTGATCATGCGAAGTCCCTCCGCAGTTGCCTGCTGTACTTTAAGAACTGCCTGTGCCTGTCCTTCTGCTTCTTTGATCATACGCTCTTTCTGTGCTTCCGCATGAAGGATCGCTGCCTGTTTCTCAGCCTCCGCGTCAAGGATCGCGGACTGTTTTTTACCTTCTGCGACAAGATGGTAGAACGTTTCTCTCCTTCTGCTTTCAGGATGGCTTCTCGTCTCTCACGCTCGGCTTTCATCTGTTTCTCCATGGCATCCTGGATGGCTGCCGGAGGATGATGTTCTTAAGCTCTACACGGTTCACCTTGATTCCCCATGGATCTGTAGCTTCATCAAGGGAAGCTCTCATCCTGGTGTTGATGACTTCACGGGATGTCAGTGTCTCATCCAGTTCCATATCACCGATGATATTACGAAGTGTTGTAGCAGAAAGATTCTCGATAGCCATGATCGGATTCTCAACGCCATATGCATAAAGCTTCGGATCTGTGATCTGGAAAAATACAACGGTATCGATCTGCATGGTTACGTTATCTTTCGTGATCACCGGCTGCGGTGGAAAATCCACAACCTGCTCTTTTAAGTTTACTCTTCTTGCAACACGCTCAATGAACGGAACCTTGAAATGAATACCTGTGCTCCAGGTAGCTTTGTAAGCGCCAAGACGTTCCAGTACCACAGCATAAGCCTGCGGCACAATGCGGATGCAGGATGCAAGTACCCACAATACAAGAACGATGACTACAAGCAAAACAATAACTCCACCCATAATTTTAGCCCTCCTTATTATCTTCTTTTACGATCAGCTTCACTCCGCGGATCTCTTTGATCTCAACTACTGCACCGGCCGGTATTTCAACCGATTCGTCGGCTGAACGTGCCGTCCATTCGATATCATTGATCCGCACCTGCCCGGTCTGAGCCAGGTTGTTGATTGGCTGTATCACTACGGCCCTTTTTCCCAGAAGGCTCTCTGCATTGGTCTTCTCCACGCCCTTGTTCATGTAGCGAACCGCCAGAGGTCTGGTAAAGATCAGAAGCACCACGGAAACTCCGAAAAATAAAAGGAGCTGTACAACAATTCCCCCGCCGAGCCACGAGACAATGCACGCCACAAGAGCACCGCCTGCAAACCAGACAGTGGTAAGTCCTACCGTGATCGCTTCAATTACCAGTAAAATTGCCAGTATTCCAAGCCAAGCCAAAGGTGTCATAAAACCCCTCCTCTCTTATTCTCTTCTCTGTCTTGCAGCTTCATACATCAAAATCCCCGATGCCATAGCAGCATTCAGCGATTCTACTTTTCCGCACATCGGGATGCGTATCAGGCAGTCTGCTGCGTCCGCAGCCTGGTCTGTAAGACCTTTTCCCTCGTTTCCGATAAAAAATGCGGTACCACCTTTATAGGATTCATGATCGTAGGAATTCTCACCTTTCAGATGAGCTGCAAAACTGCGGATTCCTTTTTCTTTCAGCTTCTTTTCTAATGATACCACATCTTCCACATATAGAAAAGGCATTCTGTAAATGGAGCCCATGGTAGAACGGATCACCTTGGGATTTGTGATATCCACACAGGTTTTTGTAAGAAAAACGCCACTCACGCCGGCACCCTCACCGGTCCTAAGAATGGTTCCCGCATTTCCCGGATCCTGAAGATCTTCAAGGACCATGACCAGAGGATTTTCTCCTGCCAGTACTTCTTCCTCGCTCCAGGAAGGCAGTTTCAGAACGGTAAGGATTCCCTGGGGAGTCTTGGTATCACACATCTGACGGAATACGGAATCTTTCACGATCTCATAAGGATATTTCTCTACCTGAGCCATCAGTTCCCCATCCTGGGAAAAAGTCTCAGAGACAAACACCTGAAAAACCCAGTTTTCCGGTGCTTCCAGGAACATCTTCCGGCCTTCTGCCACAAAAAGTCCCTGTTCTCTTCTGGCTTTTGCCTTCTGGTTCAGTTGCATGACATTTTTTTATTTTTGCATTTGATACGCTGGTTATCATACTTTTTATCTTACTCCTTGCACTTATCCTGTTTACGGAATCTTCGAAAAATCACTTCATAAACGCCGGTTCCGCATTAAGATCCTTATTTTTTCCAATGGCGATTATGGAACAGCGGTCCGGAAGCGGCTCGGACGGTTTCAGATCTACTGTGACATTTTCGCCCTGTTTAATACCAATGATATTGATGTGAAAACGCTCACGTACATTCAGATCTATCAGGCTTTTTCCAACCCATGACTCCGGAATGGAAAACTCCGCCATACTGAATTCCGCCGAAAGTTCAAATACATCCAGATATCCGCCGGACAGGAGATTTCTGGCAACACGGAGTCCCATGGCCTGTTCCGGATAAATGATTTTATCTGCACCGATTTTGTCAAGAATACGTCCATGAAGAGAATTCATGCTTTTTGCAACTACAAAGGGAACTCCCAGATCCTTGGCCTGCATGGTTGCGGAAATGCTGGCTTCCAGATTTTCGGCAACTGCGATAATGGCCACATCCACATTCTGAACTCCCAGTGCTTTCAGGATTCCAGGTTCACGGACATCTGCTTTCACCGCGTAGGTTACTTTTTCGGAAATCTCTTCGATATTTTCTTCTTTGTCGTCAATGGCAAGGACATCACAGTCGGACTCTGCCAGCGTCACCGCCAGAGTCATTCCAAACTGTCCAAGCCCGATCACAGCAAAAGATTTATTTTTCATTTTATTCTCCTGTTTAACCGATCATGATATCTTCTTCCCCGAGATGAGTCGTGCTTCCCGGCCTGTTACGCACACGCACCACAACTGCAGTTCCCAGTGTCAGTGGTCCGATACGTCCCAGATACATGGTAAGGATCACAATCCATTTGCCTGCCACATTCAACTGAGGTGTCAACCCTCTGGAAAGTCCTACTGTAGCCCCCGCAGAAGTGATCTCATATAAAACATCTGCCAGATCCACTCCCGGCATTACTGCGGACAAAAGCACCGTCATGGTAAAAAGGATCAACACACTGGTTCCTGCAACAACCATGGCAGAACGGAGATAGCTCTCACGGATCCTGCGGCCGTATACCTCTACATCCTTTTTTCCCTGAAGATATGCTGCAATAGAAAGGATCAGAACCGCAATGGTAGTAGTCTTCACACCACCGGCAGTGCCCATGGGTGATCCTCCGATAAACATCCACAGTAGGGAAATGATCACGGTAGGTGTGGACAAAAGCGACTGATCCATGGTATAAAATCCCGCCGTACGTGTTGTCACTGACTGGAAAAAGGATGCCATGAGCTTTGTTCCCAGTGGTGCCCCCTTTAGCGTGGAAGGGTTTCCGGATTCAAAGATAAATACCAGAAATGCTCCTGAAAATACCAGGATCCCGGTCATCGTAAGGACCAGCTTGCTCTGAAGCCGCAGTACACGAAAAACTCTGGATGGGGAGAGCTCTTTTCTCAGAACCTTGCGGAATTTATCCCACAGATCCCACCAGACGATAAATCCAAGACCTGACACAATGATCAGGCCAATCGTAGTGATATTGACCAGCGGATTGCTCACATATACCGAAAGGCTTGTTTCCCCGAAAAGATCGATCCCTGCGTTGCAGAATGCAGATACCGCCAGAAATATGGCATGCACCAGACCTTTTTTTATTCCAAATTCCGGTACAAAGCAAAACGCATACAGGACCGCACCGATTCCTTCTGCAAGAAACACGCATTTCACCACACTGCGGACTACAGCCACGACTCCACCCATTTCATCCAGGTTATAGGATTCCTTGATGATCCGCCGGTTTTCAGGGAAATTTTCCGCCGGAGGCTGATGAATATCATATTCGCCAGTGCGATCAGTCCGATCCCGCCGATCTGTATCAGGCACAGGATAACCGCTTTTCCAATGGGGCTCCACTGGACTGCCATAACAACTGTGGAAAGTCCCGTCACACATACGCTGGTTGCCGCTGTAAAAACAGCATCCGGGAAGGTAACAGCCTGCCCGGGTGCACTGCAGAACGGCAGCCACAAAATAAATCCGCCTACAAAAATCACCCCCGCAAAGCCGAGGGCAATTATTTGTGACGTATTCAGTTTATGCAATCCGTCTGAAACTTTTTTCAAGTTCATATTTTTTATTTATTGTAGTTGTGAGAAAGAGAATTGCAAACCTCCCACATGTAGGAATCTACATTCTTCTGCATTGCAAGAGCCTCATTGATGTCAAAATCAACGAACTCACCGTGGCGATATCCAACAACACGGCTGCGTTTACCGGCAACAAGAAGGTCTACTGCAAGAGCACCCATCATGGACGCATATACACGGTCCTTACATGTAGGGCTTCCACCACGCTGCATGTGACCAAGGATAGTTGCACGTGTCTCGATGCCTGTTGCAGCCTCGATACGTTTTGCCATAGCCTCTGAATGGCCGATACCCTCAGCATTTACGATGATATGGTGTTTCTTGCCTTTCTTACGGCTCTCTACGATATTGTCAATAAGCTTCTGCTCGTCGTAATCATATTTCTCCGGGATCAGGATATCCTCAGCACCGTTTGCGATACCGCACCATACTGCAAGGTATCCGGCGTTACGTCCCATAACCTCGATGATACTGCATCTCTCATGGGATGTGGATGTATCACGTACCTTATCGATGGCTTCCATCGCTGTGTTTACAGCTGTATCGAAACCGATGGTGTACTCGGTACATGCGATATCAAGGTCAATGGTTCCCGGCAGGCCAATGGTATTGATTCCAAGGTTCGCAAGTTTCTGAGCACCTGCGAAGGAACCGTCTCCACCGATAACAACAAGGCCGTCGATTCCATGCTTTCTGCAGATCTCTGCAGCCTGCTGCTGTCCTTCCTCTGTTCTCATCTCTGCACATCTGGCAGTATAAAGAATTGTTCCGCCTCGCTCAATCGTATCGGAAACATCTCTTGCTGTCATGTCTCTGATCTCTTCATTTAAGAGACCGCTGTATCCTTTATAGATTCCCTTTACGTTCAGTCCGCTGCTTAATCCTCTTCTGACAACAGCACGGATTGCAGCATTCATTCCAGGTGCGTCACCGCCACTGGTCAAAAACGCCGATCGTTTTGATTTTGTTCTCTGCCATATTGTTATCCTCCATCTTATGAAACAACCTATTGTAATACACATATTCGGATATAGTTTATAGCATTTTTATAAGTTTTTCAATACTCTGTCCACAATTTTAACATTGGAACTTCCATATTTTTCACACATGTGTTTCAGCCAGGAATCCTCGATATGGACCTGATAGGCAGGCGGAAGTTTCTTCATTGCCTTGACATCTTTGAGATAAATAACCACACTGCTGTTTCCTCTGGATGACATCAGATCATCTACCAGACCGGTCTCGGCTTTTGCGTAGTCTTCCCGCTTTCGAACTGGATCCACAGTTCTTTTGGCATATCATCGAAGGTACGGACTTTTTCCAGGATCAGTTTGCTGGCTTTGTCGTCTTCCGCAGATACTCTTCCCTGGATGAAAAGTCTGGCATCTTCGTTCAGGAACATCTGGCATTTTTCGTAATCACGCGGAAATACCACAACTTCCACGGTGCCTACCAGATCTTCTACGGTAAGGAACGCCATTACCTTATTATTCTTTGTATATTTTATGGTTTTATCCGTAATCATTCCGCCTACGATCACTTTCTGGTTATCGTAGACTTCCGGAATTCCGGTTTCATCATCCGGCTGGAAATCCGACGTTTTTGCAGAGATCATTTTTTCCATCATATTCCGGTAGCGCTCCAGTGGATGGCCGCTGAGATAAATGCCAAGAACTTCTTTTTCGAAGGTCAGGATGATCTCTTTCGGATATTCCTCAACCTGCGGCATACGGATCTCAAATTCCTTTTTTATCTTCCTCAGAAGCAATATCAAAAAGGCTCAACTGTCCGGCCATGGTGTGCTTTTTGTCCTGGTTGATACTGTCGATGATCTGCGTATATATGGTCATCTTCTGTTTCCGGTTTCCTTCCAGACAGTCCAGTGCTCCGGCCTTGATCAGATTTTCCACAACACGTTTTGTTGATCTGATCAATATTTCGCTCCACAAAAAGTTTTTCAGGGAAGTATATTCCCCGTGCTCCTCTCGTTCCCGCACAATCCCCTCAATAACCGGGCGGCCGATACTCTTGATAGCAGAAAGTGCATAGCGGATGGCACCGTTGTCAACAGAAAAAACCATACATGCCATGATTGATATCCGGCGGAAGGATCTGGATTCCCATCTGACGGCATACGGAAATATACTCCGCTACCTTGTTTGGCATTTCCACAACGGACGTCATCAGCGCAGCCATGAATTCTACCGGATAGTAGTATTTCAGATATGCGGTCTGATAGGAAACCACCGCATAAGCGGCAGCGTGAGACTTATTGAAAGCATACTTCGCAAAGTCTGTCATCTCATCGTAGATCTTGTTTGCGATCTCCTCGGAAATGCCGTTGGCGATACAGCCCGGAACCCCCTCTTCCACATTTCCGTAAACGAAATTCTGGCGCTCTTTTGCCATAACAGAAGCTTTCTTCTTGGACATGGCACGGCGCACCAGGTCGCTTCGTCCAAGAGTATAGCCTGCAAGATCACGGACGATCTGCATAACCTGCTCCTGGTATACGATACAGCCATAGGTCGGCTTCAGGATGGGCTCCATCTGCGGGCAGTCATAACGGATGGTATCCGGACGGTTTTTTCCGCGGATGTACTGCGGAATGAAATCCATGGGACCCGGACGGTAAAGGGAAATTCCCGCGATGACATCCTCAAGGCTCTGAGGCTTCAGTTCCTTCATGAAGTTTTTCATTCCGGCACTCTCGAGCTGGAACACGCCGTCAGTACGTCCTGTTCCGAGAGAATCCAGTACTTTTTTGTCGTTGTAATCAATTTTCTGCATATCCAGGAAAACGCCGGTACTCTGTTCTATCATTTTTACCGCGTTCTGGATAACGGTCAGGGTACGTAACCCCAGGAAATCCATTTTCAGAAGTCCCAGCTCTTCCAGTGTTGTCATGGTAAACTGTGTGACAATGGAACCGTCCTGGGCTCTGGAAAGAGGTACGTATTCGGATACGTCTTTCTGGCTGATCACAACACCTGCTGCATGCATGGAAGTATGTCTTGGCAGACCCTCCAGACGCTTGGCAAGGTCGATCAGGCGGTGGATATCTTCCTGTTCCTCATAGGCTTTCCGGAACTCCGGATTCATTCCCAGTGCCTTATCAATGGTGATATTTGGCTCCTGTGGAACCATCTTGGCGATGGTGTCTACCTGGGCATAAGGCATGTCCAGAACACGGCCTACATCACGGATCACACCGCGGGCTGCCAAAGTACCGAAGGTAACGATCTGAACCACGCAGTCATCGCCATATTTCCGCCGTACATAATCGATAACTTCCTGTCTTCGTTCAAAGCAGAAGTCCACATCAATATCCGGCATGGATACTCGTTCCGGATTCAGGAAACGCTCAAAGAGAAGATCATACCGGATCGGGTCCAGCTGGGTGATTCCAAGGGTATAAGCAACCAGACTTCCTGCGGCAGAACCTCGTCCAGGGCCGACCATGATATCATTGTCTCTGGCATATTTGATGAAGTCCCACACAATGAGGAAGTAATCTACATATCCCATGTTTTTGATGGTGGACAGCTCATAATCCAGGCGTTTTTTTTTCAGCGCATCGGTTACCGGATGATAACGCTGTTCCAGCCCTTCATGGCAAAGCTTGTTCAGATACTCCCAGGAGGTCAGTCCGTCGGGCACATCATATTTCGGCAGCTTGGTCACGCCGAATTCGATCTCCACGTGGCAGCGCAGCGCGATCTTGTGGGTATTTTCCAGAGCTTCCAGAGCATATGGAAAAAGTCTCGCCATCTCTTCTGGAGATTTCACATAATACTGGCCGCCCTCATAGCGCATTCTGTTCTCATCGCTGAGTTTTTCTGGGTCTGCAGACAGAGGAGCACGTCATGGGGCTCCGCATCCTCAGCCATGGTATAATGCACGTCATTGGTAGCAACCAGGTCGATTCCTGTCTCTCTGTGCATGCGGAGAAGCTGCTGGTTTACCGTCTGCTGCTCCGGAATTCCATGATCCTGAAGCTCCAGGAAGAAATTTCCTTTTCCAAAAATATCCTGATAACGCAGGGCTGCGATTTTTGCATCCTCATACATTCCACGGGCAAGATACCTTGCGACCTCTCCTGCCAGGCAGGCACTTAAGGCAATAATCCCCTCGTGATATTTTTCCAGAAGTTCCAGATCCACACGTGGCTTGTAATAAAAGCCTTCCACAAATGCCTTGGATACAATCTTCATCAGGTTGCTGTAGCCCTGATTATTCTCGGCCAGCAGAACCAGGTGGTAATAACGGTCATCGCCACTTCCCACTTCACGTTCAAAGCGGGAACCCGGAGCCACATAAACCTCGCATCCCAGGATGGGATTGATCCCGGCTTCTCTGGCAGCCCTGTAAAAATCGATCACACCATACATAACGCCATGATCGGTGATCGCCGCGCTGTCCATTCCCAGTTCTTTTACTCTGGCTACATACTCTTTGATCTTATTGGAGCCATCCAGAAGACTGTATTCTGTATGGACATGTAAATGTGTAAACTCCAAATCCTTCTCTCCTTACTGTAAAAACAGGGCTCCGGATCTCCCCGCTCTGCACTTTTCTCGGAACGTGCCGGAGCGTGTCTGATCCGGAGCCGGTCAACACCTTGTTATTTTTTAATGTAGATCCTCTTATCACGGATCTCTACTTTTCCTTCTTTCATCAGATGGCCGACCGCACGCTTGAATGCGTTCTTGCTGAGACCAAACTCTCTCTTGATGACTTCCGGTGAAGCATGATCATCAAATGGCAGCACGCCTGCAAATTCCTCGATTACGCTGAGTACGCTCTCTGCATCCTCATTGATCTGGATGTAGGCTTTCTGACGGTCACTGACATTCATCTTGCCATCCTCTTTTACCTCAGTGACACGAAGATCAAGAATAGCTCCCGGTCTGTATTTGCCGGTTGCCTCTCTTGCAGGGATCAGTGCGGAATATTTATCATCTACCGCAACAAAAACACCGAAGTTTCCGCTGATCTCATAGACACGGCCCTTTACCATATCTCCCGGTACATAAGGAGTTCTGGTTGAAAGATAATGATATACTTTCATGGTTGCACAGAGTCTGCTGCTCTTATCTACATAAAGAGCTACCAGACATTCTTCCCCCCTCACGGACTCTGTTGGTCTGCTCATGATACGGAAGAAGAAGATCTTTCTCCAGTCCCCAGTCAAGAAAAGCACCGATCCTGGTGACCTGTTTAACCTTAAGGACTGCTGTCTGTCCCACCTGAAGCATCGGCTCACGGGTGGTAGCGATCAGTCTGTCCTGAGAATCTTTGTAGATGAATACCTCGATCTCATCACCTACTTTGGTTCCTTCCGGTACCTGTTTGGATGGAAGAAGCACACGCTCGTTCTGCGGTGCATTTCGGTCCTCTCCAAGATATATTCCGAAATCTACGGTTTTTACAACCAGTAATTTCTGTTTTTTACCTAATTCTATCATTCTTACTCCTGTTCCTTAAAACTATATATGATCATTTACTATTTGCTGTCTGTCCTGCATTATAACATAAGAGAATTATTATAGAAAGCACAAAAAAGGCAGCTTCGGAAATTTCTTTCCGTCACTGCCTTTTATTTGACATTCATGGGGGAATCTGCCCCACATTGGGTCAGTCTGTTATTCTGTTGGTTTCTCAACCGGCATCGGGTTCATCATTTTAATGACAAAAAGTACGATCAGCATCAGCACGATTCCCACCGGAAGAGCGATCCATGCTGTTTTTACAAAGCCTGCAACAATATAAGTTACAAAGGATACTGCTGCAGCCAGGATCGCATACGGAAGCTGTGTGGAAACGTGAGTCACATGATCACACTGTGCTCCTGCGGAAGCCATGATCGTTGTATCAGAGATCGGTGAGCAGTGGTCTCCGCAAACTGCACCTGCCATGCAGGCAGACATGGAAATGATCATCATCTCAGGACTGGATTTCTACAATACCGCAACAACGGATCGGATCAGGATACCAAAGTCCCCAGGAAGTACCTGTAGCAAATGCAAGTCCGCATCCAACCAGGAAAATAATGGCCGGAAGGATAACTTCAATACCACCGGCAACAGAACGCATTGCTTCTTCTACGAATACTGCTGCACCAAGTGAGTCTGTCATAGCCTTCAGTGTCCATGCAAAGGTCAGGATCATGATCGCCGGTACCATAGCCTTGAAGCCTTCCGGGATGCATCCCATACAATCTCTGAAATTGATCACACGGCGGATCATATAGAAAATAATGGCAAACACCAGACCAAAAGCACTTCCCATTGCAAGGCCTGTAGAGGCATCACTCTGTGAAAATGCGGTAACAAAATCTGTTCCACTGAAAAATCCTCCTGTGTAGATCATACTGATGACACAGCAGATAACAAGCACAACGATCGGGATCACAAGATCGATCACCTTTCCTCTCGGATTCGGTGTCTCATCATCCGTTGCATTCTCATACGGTCTTGCAGATGTTGTATAAAGATCTCCGTTCAGCGCATTGATCTCATGTGTTCTCATGGCACCAAACTCGGTTTTCATCAGTACCATGCCAACCATCATTACAATAGTAAGGATCGCGTAAAAAGTTATACGGGATGGTTCTTACAAAAAATCGCAAGTCCATCCTGTCCCTCTACGAATCCGCTGACTGCAGCAGCCCAGGATGAGATCGGTGCGATGATACATACCGGAGCGGCTGTCGCATCGATCAGGTATGCAAATTTCGCTCTGGATACATGATGTCTGTCTGTTACCGGACGCATAACGCTTCCTACTGTCAGGCAGTTAAAATAATCGTCAATGAAGATCAGGACTCCAAGGATGATCGCTGCAAGTTCCGCGCCCACACGCGTGTGGATCTTTTTTGCTGGCCCATCGTCCGAATGCGGCGGAGCCGCCGGCCTTGTTCATCATACATACCACAGATCCCAGGATTACCAGGAAGATCAGGATACCTACGTTATAGCTGTCAGAAAGAACCTTGATGATTCCTCCCTCAAAAATCTGTGTTACTGTTCCTTCGAATTTGAATCCGGAATAAAGCAGTGCTCCTACTACAATTCCCACAAACAGAGAACTGTATACTTCTTTTGTGATCAGCGCAAGGATGATCGCTACAAGAGGTGGAAGCAGTGCCCAGATTGTTGCATACAGAGCAGGCTGATAAGTCTCCTCCGCATCCGCAGCCAGCACAGTCAGGGGACTTGCCAGTGCGCCCATGAATACCATTGCCATAACAGACAATGCTGTTCCTGCTTTTTTACTCATTTTTCTCCTCCCTTTTCGGGGACAAAAAAACGGAGGCTGTCCCTTCTTAAGAACACCTCCGGTTAAATAATCTTCTTTATTCAACTTACGATAGCGCTCCACATCCGTGACAGTACAACGCATATTCTGCGTTATCCCAGTACCCTGTCATCTGGCCTTTCAGAGCACTTTCGGCAGATTTTCCTTTTCTTTTATGGACAAACCTGCCAGGGCCTCTCGTCCATAAAATACTGATAAAATCCGCGCCTCTATCTCTTTTATCCGTGACCGTTTACCCCCCGCAAGGTTTCCCCGGTCGCCTTTTTTTTCTTTTATACTGTAGCAGTTTTCCGACATAAAATATCAAGTAGTTTTGCTGTATAAAATATCAGTCATACCAAATTATCATGCTGCTGATCTCAGGAGCACTCTTTCGTTCAGTAGCCACTTCACATCCACACCCAGCACTTTTTGCAAACACTCTCAGTTCATAATCTGCCACAAAAAACGTTCTCCGCCTTCGATCCTGCTGATACTGTCACGTTCCAGCATCACACCTTCCACCTGCATTTTTTGCCGCCAGATCTGACTGTGACATCCGTTTTATATTTCTCATCTGACGTATTTTTTCTCCGGAAACGTTCTTTCTTCCCTGATAAGTGTAAATTTTCATCCTGCCACCTGTTTTCCAAAATGTTGTTAATGTTCTGCATTTTTCTTGACATTTAGCACATATTTTGGTGGCACCTGTGTTAAAGGTCAGCAAATCTGGTTTTTTTCGACAAAAATGAACAATTTCTTCATTGT
>ENA-OQAR01000112-OQAR01000112.1-human-gut-metagenome-genome-assembly--contig:-NODE-112-length-20425-cov-2.496650_pt1 | contig 20425 bp, 26 predicted proteins | sample MGYA00242738_ERZ504533 | MGnify/ENA primary metagenome ERZ504533 (study PRJEB26092, sample SAMD00036276) | human gut metagenome | host: Homo sapiens | study: EMG produced TPA metagenomics assembly of... | reverse complement strand
CGAAACACGCACGCTGGTGCAGAAGCTGCTGCCCGGCTTTGCAGGCAGCGCGGTGCTGGATGCGGACGGCCTGAACGCCGCCGCGCAGCTGCTGGCCGAGGGCAAAACGCTGCCGCACCCGGCGGGAGAGCTGATCGTGACCCCGCACCCCGGCGAGATGGCCCGGCTCACCGGGCTTTCGGTGGCGCAGATCAATGCGGACCGTGAAAATACTGCCTGCCAGTATGCAGAAAAATGGAACGCTGTGGTGGTACTCAAGGGCTGCCGTACCGTGGTGGCTGCACCAGATGGCCGCGTGTGCACAAACTCTACCGGCAACCCCGGTCTTGCCCGGGGCGGCAGCGGAGATGTACTGGCCGGTATGACGGCGGCCCTGCTGGCTTGCGGCCTGCCTGCATACGAAGCTGCGGCCTGCGCGGTGTATCTGCACGGTGCCGCTGCGACCGTGCCGCTGCTGCGCTTGGCGAGTACGGAATGCTGCCGCATGATATCTTGTCCCAGCTGGGCCGGATATTTGCGGAAAACCACAGATAAAAAGAAAAGGGGTAGGTCTCTCTGTCTGCCGAAGAGACACCCCTTTTAACATTGCATCACATCGCCAGCACTTCGGCCCACTTTTCCTCGGCTACCGGGATGCCAAGCTCCATGTTCTCCTTGCGGCTGCGGTGCTCGCCCATGCCGGGGCAGCGCACCTCACGGCCCGGCTCTGCAGGCTCACTGGATGCCACATCGGCGGCAATGGCATCAATGACGCATCGGTGAGGTCGGCGGACTGGAACTTTGCCGGATCAATGGCGATCATGATCTGGGTCAGGCCCACTTCATCGCCAAAGGTGCCGATCGTTGCCACCGAGTTTGCGCCCGTCAGGATAGTACCGATCATATCCAGCAGGATGGAAAGACCGCTGCCCTTCCAGTAGCCAATGGGGATCATGCGGCGGGTCTCTTCAATGGCAGCGGGGGTCGGTGGTCAGGCTGCGTCTGCATCGTAGCCGCCTACCACAGGCAGCTGTTTGCCGGCCAGACGCATCGTTTCCAGCTTGCCGTAGCTGAACTGGCTCAGGGCACAATCCACCATGATGTGCTCCCCCGTTCGAGCGCGGCACGGCCAGAATGAGCGGGTTGTTGCCGATGTGGTTGTCCTTTGCGCCCCATGCAGGCATGTTGGGGCAGGTGTTGGACCAGCAGATGCCGATGCAGCCCGCGTCTGCGGCCTGCCAGCCGTAGGTGCCGCCGCGCATCCAGTGGTTGTTGTTGCCCAGCGCCACCATGCCAATACCGAACTGATGTGCCAGCTCTACGGCACGGTCCATGGCGTGCTTGGCGTTCAGAGGCCAAAGCCGCGCTTGCCGTCCCAGCGCTCCATGGCACCAAAGCTGGCAATGCACTCGGCCTCAGCGGCGGGATCAATCTCGCCCTTGCGCAGGTATTCCACCACGCGGGGAAAGCGGTTCAGCCCGTGGCTGAACACGCCAGCCAGACTGTTCTGGGCAAAGATCTCGGCCGCTTCATGGGCACGCTTTGGGCTGAAACCGTATTTGGTCAGGACCCGCTCAAATTCGGCCAGCATCGTCTCGTAAGCAATGCGCATGGATTGTACCTCCTGTATGTAAAAAGTAATAAACAGATCGTTACACTTATTATAACAAGCGGCGGCGCGGTGCGCAAGATGTGCGGCCGGCATCAGTGCAGGCGGTGAAAGGAGTATACGAGCACACACCGACAGCTATGTGAAAAAACAAATGAATGTGCGAACTTCATAATTTTTTAAGATTTATTTTGTGAAAAAGTCATATTGAAAAACGAAAAGATGATTGATATACTAATACCACAATATCCAGTTGGACATGTTACTGGTAATGCAGGCAGGATCTGATGGAATGACGAATACCTTTTCTTTTGGGTGAATTGTAGCCAGATACTATGATTCCGGGAGAAATTGTACACGGGGTCATTCTGTTGGGTCTTTTTTCTTTTGTCCGCTTCGGCCGGGCGGCAGGGAAATGCCACCACACACAAGATAAAGGAGAACAAAATGAAGAACTACAAGCAGACTGCCTCCGACGTGCTGCGTCTGGTTGGCGGCGAGAAGAACGTTGTGCAGGTCGAGCACTGCTCCACCCGCCTGCGCTTCACTCTGGCAGACACCTCCAAGGCGGATGCTGCAGCCCTGAAAAAGACTGCCGGTGTTATGGGTGTTATTTCCAGCGGCCCGCAGTGTCAGGTGGTCATCGGCAACGATGTCATCGAAGTGTACGATGAGCTGCTCAAGCTGGGCACCTTCAACGCAGGTCAGGCTGCAGCTCCCGCTGCCCCCAAGGGCAAAAAGAGATCGGCGGCATTATTCTGGACTACATGGTCGGCATCTTCCAGCCGCTGGTCCCCGCCATTGCAGGTGCAGGCGTTCTGAAGGCTCTGATGGTGCTGCTGAGCACTCTGGGCCTGATGAGCAGCGGAGATATCGCCTATAAGGTGTTCGTCGGCGTGGCAGATGCAGCTCTGTACTACCTGCCCGTCATGGTCGCCTTCACCACTGCAACCAAGTTCAACTGCAACAAGCTGGTGTCTGTGGCTCTGGCTGCTGCCATGATCCACCCCAGCGTTTCCGCTCTGCTGGCTACCGAGGGTGGTGCTTACTTCCTCGGCATCAAGCTGCAGAACATCGCTTACGGCGGCCAGGTATTCCCGGCCATCCTGACCGTCATTTTCATGTCCTTTATTGAAAAGTGGGCCAACAAATGGTGCCCCAAGGCCATCCGCGTGTTCTTTGTGCCCATGCTGTGCTTTGGCATCGGCTTCCCTGTGGCACTGGTCGTCCTCGGACCTCTGGGCTACAACATCGGTGCCCTGCTGACCACTGTGATCCTGGCTCTGTACAACACGCTGGGCTGGCTGGCCGTTGCTCTGCTGGCTGCCGTGCTGCCCTTTATGATCTCCATGGGCATGCACAAGGCTCTGGTCCCCTACGCAGTTGCTTCTATTTCTGACCCCGGCTTTGAAATGCTGTACATGCCTGCTTCTCTGGCACACAACATTTCCGAGGGCGGTGCCTGCCTGGGCGTTGCACTGAAGACCAAGGACGAGAACCTGCGCGCTACCGCAATTTCCGCTGGCATCTCCGGCCTGTTCGGCATCACCGAGCCTGCTCTGTACGGTGTTACCCTGCAGCACAAGAAGGTCATGATGTCCGTTGTGGCCTCCAGCTTCATCGGCGGTCTGTTCGTTGGCCTGATGAAGGTCAAGGCATTCGTTGCCATGGGCCCCGGTCTGGCTGGCATGGCCATGTTCGTTGACCCGGATAACGGCAAGAACATCCTGTGGGCTGCAGTTGGTCTGGTGATCTCCGTTGTTGTTTCCTTCGCACTGTCCTTCTTCCTGTATAAGGACGAGACCCCCGCAGAGGATGAGACCGCTGCACCCGCTCCCGAGACTGCTGCAGACGCAGCAGCTGCGGATTCCACCATCAGCAGCCCCCTGCAGGGCAAGGCCATTGCTCTGGAAGAGGTCAAGGATGAAGTTTTCTCCCAGAAGATCCTGGGCGACGGCATTGCGTGGTGCCCGAGAGGGTGAGCTGTACGCTCCCGCTGACGGCGTGATCGAGTCCGTGTTCGGCACCAAGCACGCCATCTCCATGAAGACCATGCCGGTGCTGAACTGCTCATGCACATCGGCATGGACACCGTCAAGCGCGATGGCAAGGGCTTTGATCCGCAGGTCAAGGACGGCGAGACTGTACGAACGAAGGGCCAGCTGCTGATGAAGTTTGACCTTGACGGAATCAAAGCAGACGGTTATGATGTAACTACCCCCATCGTCGTGACCAACGCCGATGAGTTCACCATCAAGACTGTGGCCGAGGGCGCTGTGGTGCCCGGTGCCGCACTGCTGAAACTGGAGGCAAATAAATGAGTTTCCCCAAAGGCTTTTTCTGGGGCGGCGCTGTTGCCGCGAACCAGGTAGAGGGCGCATGGAACGTGGATGGCAAAGGCCCCAGCGTGGCCGATGTTGCCACCTACAAGCCCAACACCGACGTGAAGGATTACAAGTCCCATGTTGCCATGGACGACGCACACATTGCTGCCGCCATGGCCGACCCGGATGATACCTATTATCCCAAGCGCCGCGGCATCGACTTCTACCATCATTACAAAGAAGACCTGAAGCTGTTTGCCGAGATGGGCTTTACCATGCTGCGCGTTTCCATTGCATGGACCCGCATCTTCCCCACCGGCGAGGAAGCAGAGCCGAACGAAAAGGGCCTGCAGTTCTACAGCGACCTGTTCGCTGAGATGCACAAGAACGGCATCGAGCCGCTGGTCACGCTGAGCCACTACGAAATGCCGCTGGCACTGGCCACCAAGTACAATGGCTGGGTGGATCGCCGCGTAATCGACTGCTTTGCAAAGTTCTGCCATGCGTGCTTTGAGCGCTACAAGGATCAGGTCAAGTACTGGCTCACCTTCAACGAGGTGGACAGCGTGATCCGTCACCCGTTCACCACCGCCGGCATCATCCCCAGCCGCGTGCCCGAGGATAAGATGCTGGAGACCTGCTATCAGGCCCTGCACCACCAGCTGGTGGCCAGCGCTATGGTAGTAAAGGACTGCCACGAGATCATCCCCGGCAGCAAGGTGGGCTGCATGCTGACCAAGCTCACCACCTATGCCCGCACCTGCGCACCCGATGATGAACTGGCTACTCAGGCAAAGAATCTGGAAAATCTGTTCTATGCCGATGTGCATGTCTGGGGCGAGTACCCCCGCCTGATCCTCAAGATGTTCGAGCGCAAGGGCATCCATGTGGAAATGCTGCCCGAGGATGCCGCCACCCTGAAGGCAGGCTGTGTGGACTTTGTTTCCTGCAGCTACTATATGACCATGACCGAGTCTGTGGACCCGAACGCAGAGCGTACCCCCGGCAACACCGTGCTGGGTGTCAAGAACCCGTATCTGCCCTCCACCGACTGGGGCTGGCAGATCGACCCCAAGGGCCTGCGCTACAGCCTGATCGAGCTGTACGACCGTTACCGCAAGCCGCTGATGGTGGTGGAGAACGGCATGGGTGCCAAGGACGTGGTGGAGGCCGACGGCTCCATCCAGACCCCTACCGTGTAGAGTACTTCCGCCAGCACATCAGCGAAATGGGCAAGGCCATCGATGAGGGTGTTGAGATGTGGGGCTACACCACATGGGCACCCATCGACCTGATCTCTGCATCCACCAACCAGATGTCCAAACGCTATGGCTTTATCTATGTGGATCAGGATGATATGGGCAACGGTACTCTGGCCCGCACCGTAAGGACAGCTTCTACTGGTACAAGAAGGTCATTGCTTCCAACGGCGAAGATCTGGACTAAGCGGCAGTCTTAAGGTTTCAACGGAAGGAGGAGGGACCGATGCACATTCAGAAGGTGCTGAACAGCAGTGTTGTGCTGGTGCAGGATGACAGCGGCGAGGAATCCATCCTGCTGGGCAAGGGCATCGGCTATGGCCGCAAGGCGGGCGAGCCCATTGAACGGCAGCCCTCAGACCGCGTGTTCCTTCCATTGTCCAACCCGGACGCACAGCCTATGCTGGAGCTGTTTTCCAGCATTCCGGCATCCTATCTGGAACTGACGCAGGACATTGTGGACGACGCAGAGCAGTCGCTGGGAGTCAAACTTTCGGCGCACATCTATCTGCTGCTGACCGATCACCTGCATTTTGCAGTGGAGCGCCAGCAAAAGGGTCTTGTGGTGACCAACCGCATCTTCTGGGAAATCAAGCATTTTTATCCCAAGGAGTACGCGGTGGGCCAGCGCGGCCTGCAGAAGGTAAAGGCAAAGCTTGGCATTGAGCTGCCGGACGAAGAGGCAGGCAACATTGCCTTCCATATCGTCAACGCCCGGCAGGACCCGCAGGCCGGCTACGATGCCATGCGGGCAGCGCAGCTGATCGGTGAGCTGTCCAACATTGTCACCTACAGTATGCACTGCCCGGTGAGCACCGAGAGCATCCACTATGCGCGGTTCGTGAGCCACCTGCAGTATTTTGCCGAACGGTTCTTCTCCGGCAAACTGATGGACAGCGAAGACGACTTTTTTGTTCCAGCAGATGCAGCAGAATTATCCGGCAGCGGTGACCTGCGCGGAAAAAATACGCACCTTTGTGCTGCGCAAGTACGGCGTGTTTTTGCCCAACGAGGAAACCGCCTATCTGGCGCTGCATGTGGCGCGGCTGACGAGCGGCAAATAAAATCAGAAAAAGGGGAGAGCTGCCTTGCGGAAGGCGGCTCTCCCTTTGGGTTTGAAAAAGGGAAGGGGAAAGGAAAAAACAATGGAGATAAGTCTGTTATTGATGCAGCAGATCGCACAGCTGTTCCTCATTCTGATCATGGGCTATGCTGTGGTCAAGGTAGGGCTGCTGAAGGCCAGCGACAGCCGGGTGCTCTCGGTGGTCATGGTGTATCTGGTCACGCCCTGCGTGATCATCAACGCATTCCAGATCGACGATACGCCGGAGATCCGCAAGGGCCTTTTTGTACTCCATGGCGATTGCTGCGGCTATCCATGTAGTGCTGCTGGTGCTCAGCGCCCTGTTGAGCCGCCCGCTCAAGCTGGATGCCGTGGAACAGGTGAATGTGATCTACAGCAACGCCGCTGCACTGGTGATCCCGTTGGTCAAGGCTCTGATGGGCGATGCGTATGTCATTTACTCCTGCGCATTCATCATTGTGCAGCTGGTGCTGCTGTGGACCCACGCCAGTTCCCTTTTGCAGGGCAGCAGTGCGCTGGACTGGAAAAAGGTGCTCACCAATATCAACATGATCGCCATTGTAGCCGGTGCATTGCTGTACTGGTTCCGTGTGGTGCTGCCTGCACCGCTGCAGAATACCATGAGCACAGTGGGCAACATGATGGGACCGATGGGCATGCTGCTGGCCGGTATGGCCATTGCAGAAAAGCCGCTGCGGGAGGTGTTCTGCACCCGCCGCAACTATCTGCCCACAGTGCTGCGTCTGGTGGTATGCCCGCTGGTGGTTCTGGTGCTGCTGTGGGTCTGCCATGCATCCAGCTGGGTGGCCGACGGCAAGAACATCCTGATGACGGTCTACCTTGCCGCCATCACCCCTGCCTGTGCTACTGTTACCTCCATGGCTCAGCTCTATGACCGCGATGCGGCGCATTCCAGCGCGCTGTATGTGCTGACCACTCTGCTTTCCATTGTGTCTATGCCGGTAATGATCGGCCTGTTCGATCTGCTGCTGTGATGAGCTGCGCTTATTCCCTCTGCCAAAATACAATAGAAAGGAACCAACCTCAATGAATCAACCCAGAGACAAGGGCCTGAACGGCAACGAAAAGATCGAGCAGGCGGTAGCCGCCCTGCAGCAGGAGCCCACACAGGAACAGCTGGCCCACACCCTTACCGTGATCCGGCGGCGCATAAAGGAGCATGGCCAGCTTGTCGTGGCGGTGGAGCCCAATTTGGGCAGTGAACAGATGCAGCTGCGGGCCATCCGGACGGCCGACGGCGCAAGCTGGTGGTATGCATTCACCAGCTTTGACGAGGAAATGAAGGGGGCCGAGCCGGTGCAGTCCACCTTTCTTGTGGATATGGAAAAGCTGTTTGATGCAGCGCTTGCCGTGCCGGAGATCAGCGGCATCATCCTGAACCCGTGGAACCGCACCATCCAGCTGGATAAGACCCTCATCCGCATTATCAAGGGTGCATGAGTGCGCACCGCAAACCTGCGATACATGGAGGAAACAAAAATGTTCAGACCCATGAGAAGAGCCAGCCGCGCCATCCCGGAAGAAGCTGCAAAGCACCTGCTGCAGCAGTCCCGGCGGGGCGTGCTGGCAGTGAACGGCGACAACGGCTATCCCTTTGCGATCCCGGTAAATTATTACTACGATCAGGAGCACGACAAAATCTACTTCCACGGTGCAAAGTCCGGCCAGAAGGTGGACGCGCTGAAACAGAATGATAAGGTATGCTTTACCGTTTACGGCAACGAACACTTTGAGCCGGGCGACTGGGCACCTTATGTGCAGAGCACCGTGGTGTTTGGCCGCTGCCATCTGATCGACGATGCCGCTGCTACCGAGGCCCGCGTGCGGGAGCTTGGCATGAAGTATTACCCCGGCAAGGAAGAGGTGGAAAAGGAAATTGCGCTGGACATCAAGGCTGTGCAGCTTTACGAGATCACCATTGAACACCTCACCGGCAAACAGATCCAGGAAAAGTAAAAATAAAACAGGGGACTGTTGCAAAATAAAAATGCGATAGCAACTTGCACAAAGAAATAGCACAAAATCAAAACCCGGAGCCTTTTTTAAGCCGTTTTGGCTGTGAAAAGGTTCCGTGGTTTGTGCATTGTTTTTTCAGAGAGCTATTTTGCAACAGTCCCGTATAGATCAGTTTGCAGGGAAAGGCCCGGCGGTTATCTGTGTTCCGGGCGTGGGGGCCGGCCTTGGTCAGCATCTGCTGGAACTTGCGGGCTGCCGTGTTCAGCGGACGGTGATGGTCGTACACAAGGCAGATGGAGCGCTGAGGGATGATCTCCTGCAGATGCAGCTGCACGATCTCACCGCGGGCCAGTGCATCCTGTGCCATGGGCTGGGGCAGGAACGCAATGCCCAGCTCACTTTTGACAAGGGTCAGCATCTGGTCGGTGGTGGCAGCCTCGGTATCCGGCTTCAGCACCGCACCGTGATCCAGAAAGAACTGCCGGTAAAAGGCGCGGGTCATGCTTTCGTCGCTCAGGGAGATCAGCGGATAATTGTTCAGCTCCTTCAGCGAAAGGTTCTGGCTGGAAAGGGCAGTAAAGGTCCTGCCGCCCACAAGCACCTCATAAAAGGGCTTCAGCTCCACCATTTTCAGGCCGCTTTCCACCTCGGCAGGGGTGGTGATGATGGCAAAATCCACCTCGCCGTTTTTCACGGCCTGCAAGGCCTGCGGCGTGGAGTGGTTGGAGATGCGCAGGCGGATGCCGGGATAGTCCGTGTGGAAGGCGCGCAGCTTTTCTGCAAGGTAGATGTTCAGCGCAGTTCGGTAGCGCTGATGCTGATCGCACCGTGTTCCAGCGTGGCGCTGCGCTCAGCTCTTCTTCTGCATCCTGAATCTGAACCGCCGCAGATGCAATGCGGGAGTAAAGCAGTTCACCCTCCGGGGTAAGGGTAACGCCGCGGTTGGAGCGGATGAACAGCACGCAATTCAGCTGGCTTTCCAGCCGGTTCATCGAGTGGGTGATGTTGGGCTGGTTGTTGCCCAGCACCCGCGCGGCTTTGGTGAAATTCTGATATTTCGCGACATAATAAAAGATTTTGTAATATTCCCAGTCCACATACATAGCGGCGTGCCCTCTTTCATGTCAATTTTGTATCGTGATCATGTGCAGGATACTTTTTACACATTCTCTGCTTGCTAGTATAATAACACCGCAATCAAAAAATTGCAAGAGGGAATTCAAAAGTATAAAGTGGTTTGAACGGAGGCGGTTCTTATGTCTGAGATCAAAAAAGGTCGTGCTGGCCTATTCCGGCGGTCTGGATACTTCCATTATCATCCCATGGCTGAAAGAGCATTACAACAACTGCGAGGTCATTGCAGTGTGCGGCAATGTGGGCCAGAAGGGCGAGCTGGAAGGTCTGGAAGAGCGCGCCAAGGCAAGCGGTGCTTCCAAGCTGTACGTAGAAGATCTGACCGATGAATTTGTGGAGGATTACGTCATCCCCACCATGCAGGCCGGGGCCGATTACGAGGGCTATCTGCTGGGCACCAGCTTTGCACGACCCATTCTGGCAAAGCGTGTGGTGGAGATCGCCCGTGCCGAGGGTGCAGATGCCGTGTGCCACGGCAGCACCGGCAAGGGCAACGATCAGGTGCGCTTTGAACTGGCCATCATGCACTTTGCACCGGACCTGAAGATCATCACTCCGTGGCGTGAGTGGGATATCCAGAGCCGTGACGAAGAGATCGACTATGCCGAGGCACATCACATCCCGCTGAAGATCAACCGCGAGACCAACTACTCCAAGGATAAGAACCTGTGGCACCTGAGCCATGAGGGCCTTGACCTTGAGGACCCGGGCAACGAGCCGCAGTACGATAAGCCGGGCTTTTTGGAGCTGGGTGTCAGCCCCAAGACCGCACCGGACAAGTCCGAGTTCGTGGAGCTGGCATTTGAAAAGGGCGTGCCGGTGAGCCTGAACGGCGAAAAGATGAAGCCCGCCGTCCTCATTGCCAAGCTGAATGAGATCGGCGGCCGCAATGGCATCGGCCTGTACGATGTGGTGGAGAACCGTCTGGTGGGCATGAAGAGCCGCGGTGTGTACGAGACGCCCGGCGGTACCATCCTCTATAAGGCTCATGAGGTGCTGGAAACTCTGACTCTGGATAAGCTCACTGCCCACAAAAGCGCGAGCTGGCCATCACATTTGGTGAGCTGGTCTATGACGGCCAGTGGTTCAGCCCCCTGCGCAAAGCTCTGAGCGCCTTCGTCACCTCCACGCAGGAAAACGTTACCGGTAAGGTGCGTCTGGAGTTGTACAAGGGTAACATGATCAATGCCGGTGTCTGGTCTCCGTATTCCCTCTACCGTGAGGACATTGCAACTTTTGCCGCCGGCGGCGACTACAAGCAGAGTGATGCTACCGGTTTTATCAGCATCTATGGTCTGCCCACCAAGGTACAGGCTATTGTAAATAACGAAAAAGAAGGTAAATAAGAAGTTATGCTTACCGCAGTTACTGGTATCAATTGGGGCGATGAGGGCAAGGGCCGCGTCATCGATCTGTTAGCCGAACATGCCGATGTTGTTGCCCGCTATCAGGGCGGCAACAATGCCGGCCACACCGTTGTAACGGAGCAGGGCAAGTTCATCCTGAACCTGCTGCCCTCCGGCATCCTGCACCCGGATGTTGTCTGTGTGCTGGGTGCGGGCATGGTGATCGACCTCGACCATCTGGCCGGAGAAATGGATGCCATTGAGGAGCGCGGCGTAAAGGTAGGCTCAGAAAACCTGAAACTTTCAGATAAGGCCACCATCTCCATGCCGTGGCACAAGGTGCAGGACGGCTTGGAAGAGGACCGCCTTGCCCAGAAGGGTGCGGCCTTTGGTTCTACCCGCCGCGGCATTGCCTACGCCTACAGCGACAAATACCGCAAAAAGACCCTGCGTCTGGGCGATCTGCTGCATCTGGACGAAAAGCGCGTGCAGGACCGCCTGCACATGATCCTGGAATCCAAGAATCTGGAGCTGGGTGGCTGCTATCATCAGGAACCCATGAGCTACGATGCTCTGCTGGAATGGTGCCGGATGCAGGCCGGACAGTTTGCACCGTATATCTGTGATGTGGGTGCATTTTTGAAGCAGGCTCACGACAGCGGCAAGCGCATCGTGCTGGAAGCCCAGCTGGGTGCCATGCGCGATATCGATTACGGTATCTTCCCGTTCACTTCCAGCTCCAACACGCTGGCTGCCTATGCGCCGCTGGGCGCAGGCATTCCGAACTGCCGTCTTGACCATGTGGTGGGCGTGCTGAAAGCCTACTCCACCTGCGTGGGTGCAGGCCCCTTTGCCGCCGAGAACGCCATGAGCGAGGACTGGAATGAACAGCTGCGCAAGGCAGGCGGCGAGTATGGTGCGGCCACCGGCCGTCCGCGCCGTGTCGGCCCCTTCGACTGTGTGGCCAGCCGCTACGGCCTTACCTGTCAGGGCGCAGACAAGATCGCCCTGACGAAGCTGGATGTGCTCAGCAGCATGAAAGAGATCCCGGTGATCACCGGTTACACATTGGATGGCGTGCAAGTCCCCAGCTTCGACCCGCTGTCCGACCTTGACCGTGTAAAGCCGGTGGTCACTATGCTGCCAGGCTGGAACAAGGATATCTCCGGCTGCAAGAGCTGGGATGAGCTGCCCAAAGAGGCCAAGGCTTACGTGGAATTTCTGGAAAAGCAGCTGGGCCATGAGATCCAGTTCGTCTCTACCGGAGCCGAGCGCGAGAAGTTCGTGCTGAAAGGAGAATGGCTGTGAGACACTTTATTGAGCCCAACAGCTTTTCTCTGGAAGAGCAGCTGGCCCTTCTGGATCTTGCCGACCGGATGGAGGCCGACCCGGCACCCTATGCCCACCTGTGCGATGGGCGCATTCTGGCAACGCTGTTCTACGAGCCTTCCACCCGCACCCGTCTTTCGTTTGAATCGGCCATGCTGCGGCTGGGCGGAAAGACACTGGGCTTTGCAGGGGCACAGCTTTCTTCCGCCAGCAAGGGCGAGACGGTGGAGGACACCGCCCGCGTGGTGAGCAACTACGCCGATGTGATCGCCATGCGCCACCCCAAAGAGGGCGCACCGCTGCGGGCATCCCTTTCTGCACGTGTGCCGGTGATCAATGCAGGCGACGGTGGGCACGCGCATCCCAGCCAGACCATGATCGACCTCATGACGATCCGCCAGCGCAAGGGGCGGCTGGATCATTTGACTATCGGCTTCTGCGGCGACCTCAAGTTTGGCCGCACGGTCCACTCCCTGACCGCTGCGCTGAGCCAGTTTGAGGGCAACCCGGTTCGTGTTCATCTCGCCGGAAGATCTGCGCCTGCCGCAGTATGTGAAGAATGAATCGCTGGAGCCGACCCATCAGATCTATAAGGAAACGGCTGACCTTGAAGCCGAGCTGCCGCATCTGGATGTGCTGTACATGACTCGTATCCAGCAAGAGCGCTTTTTCAACGAGGAAGAATACCTGCGCCTGAAAGGCTGCTACCAGCTGGACGAAGCGCTGCTGCAGAAGGCACCGCAGGATATGCCGGTGCTGCATCCGCTGCCCCCGCATCGACGAGATCAAAAAAAGGATGTGGATGACGACCCCGCGTGCCGCCCTACTTTTGATCAAGTGCACATGGTGTGTATATCCGCATGCCTCATTCTGGCATTGCTTGATATCCCTGATCCAGTTACCGGCAAAAAGGTGCTGGAAGCATGATATAAACCTCTTCCCCCGAATCTAAAAAAGAAAAGCCGGCAGACCCGCAGTCTGCCCCGGCTTCTGATATTACTTTAATCCACCACCGGAATGTTCAGCCCGAATTCCAGCGGGCGGAAGCGGGGGCAGACGTTCTCGGTGATGCAGATGACCGAGGCGGCCAGTCGGCTGCCGATTTCGCAGGACTCGGCCAGCGTTTTGCCGTAGGTCAGGCCGATGGTGGTGCCGGCAAAGAAGGCATCGCCTGCGCCGGTGGTGTCGATCACATCCACCTTCTTGGCAGGCACCACGCCGCACTCGCCGTTGGCGCGGGCATATACGGCACCCTGACCGCCCATGGTGATCACCATACTGGGAATGTTGGCGCTGTGCACATTGGCGGCCAGAACCCTGCACATCTCGTCCGGAGTCAGATGGCCGTAATCATCGGAGTACAGCAGCCCGGCTTCCTGCTGGTTGCACACAAAGCAATCGATCTGCTGCAGGAAATCCCGGCGCTCCATGGCAATACTCATGTTGGAAATGGCCGCAAAAACCTTTTTTGTTGTACTTTTTTGGCGTAGTGCAGCACCTGTTTTACAGTATCTTTTTCCAGATCCAGCTCCAGCGCAATGGCATCGCAGTCGGCAAAGATCTCGTCGCCCTTTTCCTTTAAAGCCGGTGAGGGGAGTGGTGTCCGGCCGCTTGGAAATGGCTGCATGCACATCGCCGTCGTTGTCAAAGATGGCCAGCCAGGTGCCCATGCCGTCCGGCACGCGCTGGATGTACTTGGTGTTCACCTTGTGGTTCTCCAGCTTGTTGATCACATCCTGTCCCATGCCGGTGTCGTCCACCAGACTGACAAAGGTAGGGCGCAGCTCTACATTGGCGATATCCTCCACCACGTTGCGGCTCACTCCGCCGTGTACCTGCTCAATGCGGCCGGCATTGCGCCCGCCCGGAATATAGGCGGAAAGGGGATAGCCTTTGATATCCACAAAAACAGCACCGAGCACAACGATTCCCATAGCAAAAAACCTTTCTGAACAAGAAATATTTACGTCTATTATACCGTATTCTGACACAATGCGCCATCCCTTTTGCGCAAAAACTCCGCAAAGGTCAGGCAAGGGCTGTCTGCGCTGTGCGCACCAGATATTCCATGGCCTGCATCGGGTACTGTCCGGCAGCAGTCTCACCGGTCAGCATCACGCTGGCCGCGCCGTCCAGCACGGCGTTGTAAATATCACTCACCTCGGCACGGGTGGGCACGGCGCGTGTGCACATGCTGTCCAGCATCTGGGTCACTACCATAAAGGGCACGCCTGCAGCCCGGCAGGCGGCGGAAAGCTGCTTCTGGCAGCGGGGCAGCTCCCACAGCGGCATGGCATTGCCAAGGTCTCCGCGGGCGATCACCACCTCATCCACAAGGTGGATGAATTCCGGCAGGGCACGCACACCGGTCATGTTTTCAATTTTGGCAAAGATACGGATATCCGCAGCCCCGGCTTCTTCCAGCGCATGGCGCAGGGCCAGAATATCTGCTTTGCCGCGCACAAAAGGCAGCATCACACCGGTAACACCGCACTGCTTTGCAATTTTCAGGTTCTGCAGATCTTCCTCCGTCAGGGTAGGCGAGGGCACCGCAAGGCCCGGTGCAGCAATGCTTTTGCGGCTCTGCAGGGTGCCGCCGCGCACCACGGTGCACAAAAGGGCTTCCGGCAATGCCTGTGTGACCTGCACCAGAACTTGCCGTCGTCCACGCAGAAGCTGCTGCCCGGGCGCAGCCGCCTGTACCAGAGCTGCCGGGCAAGGTACGCCGTCTGCGCCAAGGCGTACAGAGCTGCCCTCAACCAGAGCAACAGGCTCTGCCAGCGTGCCGATGCGCAGTTCCGGCCCTGCAGGTCGATCAGCAGCTGACGGATGGCCGGCTGCGCGGATCATGGCCAGCCAGTCGGTGTGCGCCGCCAGCGGCCCGTGGGAAAGGTTCATGCGAATGCCGGTCATGCCGGCTTCCACCATGTGCTGCAAGATCGCCGGCTGTGCGCAGGCCGGGCCGATGGTACCATAAAAAATCCAAGGTTCATTCCCTCGATTCATTTTTTTATTTCTAATGTATATTGTAACATGAACTGTCCGGGTTGAAAAGAGCCGGACGCGGGCAGAATAAGGGGATTGAAAAAATGCGGTAGCAGCCTGCGCAGGAAAATTGCGAAGAATCAAGACCCGGAACCTTTTTGGAGCCGTTTTGGCCCTGAAAAAAGTTCCGGGTTTCGTACAATGTTTTGGAGAGCTGTCTTGCAACAGCTTTTTCGCATGTTCGGATGCTTTTATCGGCAAAGGCCGAGACGCTTTTTGAAGCCCTCCCACAGGCGCACCACCCGCTCCCGCGGCAGGAAATACCCGCAAGGACGGCGATTGCCGGGTGCACTGTGTGCGCGGGTACCGGTACACCTGCCCGAATAACAAAAGAGGCTGCTGCACATCGTTTTAGCCGAAAGTGCAGCAGCCTCTTTTTGTTGTGGGCAATCAGCCCTCCGATGCAAAAAATTCTTTGGTCAGCCTGACCACTGTGCCGGAAAGCAGCAGCAACGCGAGCAGGTTCGGAATGCTCATCAGGCCGTTGAAGGTATCGGCGATGCTCCACAGCAGGCCCAGATCCATCGTTGCGCCCAGAATGGACACAAAGGAGTAGACCAGAAAGAAGGGCTTTGCCACCTTATCGCTGCGGCACAGGAACACCAGGAACCGGGAACCATACAGGCCCCAGCCGATGATGGTGGAAAAGCAAAGCAGCACAGGGCCACGGCGGTAAAGATGGAAGCCCAGCCGCCGTAGGTGGTGGTAAAGCCGCTGATGGTCAGCTCTGCACCGGCTGCGGTGCCGTAGTTCACGGTGGTGCCGCTGCACAGAATGACCATGGCAGTCAGGGTGCAGATGACGATGGTATCGGCAAACACTTCAAAGATGCCGAACATGCCCTGCTTGACCGGCTTTTTGGTGTCGGCGCAGGCGTGGGCAATGGAGCCGGTGCCAAGGCCGGCCTCGTTGGAGAAAATGCCGCGGGACACACCCTTCTGCATACTGACGAACAGGCTGCCGATGGTGCCGCCGGTGAACGCTGCCGGGTTGAACGCGCCCGCAATGATGGACTCGAACACATAGGGCAGGCGCTCAAAGTTCAGCACCATAACGCCCACGGACAGCACGATGTAGAACAGAGCCATAAAGGGCACCAGCTTTTCGCTCACGCTGCCAATGCGCTTGATGCCGCCCAGCAGCACCATGGCCACCAGCATGGCCACTGCGATGCCAACCACGAGGTTCAGGATAGAAAGCGCACCGCCGCCCACCACGCCGTACTCCAGCAGAGCGGTATCGATAGCGGCAACGATGGTATTTACCTGTGTGGCATTGCCGGTGCCAAACACGGTCAGCACGCCAAACAGGGAATACAGCACAGCAAGAAACTGCCAATGCTTGCTCAGGCCGTTTTTAATGTAGTACATGGGGCCGCCTACCCATTCGCCCGCCTCGCTGCGCTCACGGTAGTGCACCGCCAGCGTGACCTCGGCAAACTTGGTGCACATGCCAAGCAGGGCAGAACACCACATCCAGAACACGGCACCCGGTCCGCCGATGGCGATCGCGCCTGCCACACCGGCAATGTTGCCGGTGCCCACGGTGCCGGCCAGCGCGGTGCACACTGCCTGAAAGGGAGTCATGGCGCCATCGGAAGCGTCTTTTTTGCGGAACATGCGTCCAATGGTGATCTTGATGGCGTAGGGAAATTTGCGGATCTGCAAAAAGCCCGTGCGAACGCTCAGGAGCAGGCCTACGCCGATGATGCACACCATGGCGGGCACGCCCCAGATGAATTGGTTGACCGCCTGATTGACGGCCGTGATCGTCTCGATCATATTTTTCCCACATCCTCTGTTAAATTGCGCTTTTCCAGCCGAAATGCCGGAAAACAAACACCTTATTTTACCGCAGTTTTTGCGTACTGTCAAATAAAATGCACAAAAAAGAGGGAGGATTTTTGGCAAACTCTCCCTCAACTGCTTGAAACTATTTTATTTTACTTGTCCTTCGCCGTCCAGCGCTTTCAAGAAGGCTCAGCACTTTCCAACTGCCTTGCGGTACACCGGGTAAGCCACGATGGCGGACAGCACTTCGGTGATCCAGAATGCATGCCACACGCCGTTGGCACCAAGGAAATGGCACAGCACAGCGGCCAGCGGCATGATGAATACGATGTAGCGGCACAGCGAGATGACCAGCGATTCTGCGCCCTTGCCAAGGCCTTCCAGTGCACCGGAAGAGGTGGTGGATACGGCAGAAACCACAAAGCCCAGACAGATGATGCGCAGGGCAGTCTGGCCGATGGCGACGGTTTCGGGGTTGGAAGTGAACAGCTGCATCAGCGGGCGGGAAGCGAACAGGCAGATGACCGTGCCCGCAGCCATGATGGCAGCACTCATGATGAGGGTGAGTTCGTAGAGCTTTTTTCACGCGGGCGTGCTGTTTGGCACCGTAATTGTAGCCAATGAGCGGGCGCATACCCTGCACGATGCCATTGGCGGGCAGATACAGGAAGGTCTGCAGCTTGTAGTAAATGCCCAGCACCACCACGTAGCTCTGGGAAAAGCCCGCCAGCAGGCCGTTCAGGAAGGTAACCAGCAGAGAGGGCAGGGCCAGATTGAGGATGGCCGGCACGCCGATGGCATACAGTTTGCCGTCCAGTGCAGCATCCGGGCGCAGGCAGCTGCGGCGCAGTCGGATAGCAGCTCAGTACGGACGTAAACGAAAAGGTAAACGCACAGGCTCAGCAGCTGGCCGATGCCGGTGGCAAGGGCCGCACCCGCAATGCCCATGGCAGGCACCGGGCCAAGGCCGAAGATCAGGATGGGGTCCAGAAGGATATTGCACACACAGCCAAAGATCAGCGCCGCCATAGTCACCTTCATGCGGCCCACGGCCTGAAACATCTTTTCAAAGGCCAGTGCCGCCATGTTGATGGTGGCAAACAGGAATACGATGGTGGAGTAGGTGATGCCGGATGCGATCAGGCCTGCGTCGCTGGTGAACCGGCGCAAAAAGCCCGGCATGATGACAATGCTGACAATGGTGATGAGAATGCCGTGCATCAGGCTCAGCGCCATACCGTGGGTGGCGGCAGTCTCGGCCTTTTTGTGGTCGCCCGCGCCAAGGTACAGTGCGATCATGGCATTGATGCCGATACCGAAGCCGATGGCGATGGCGTTGGCAAAATTCTGGATCGGGAACACCAGCGACAACGCAGTCATGGCGTCTTCGCTGATGCGGGCCACGAACAGGCTGTCCACGATGTTGTACAGACTGTTCACCAGCATGGAAATAACATTGGGCAGCGCATGGATACCAACAGCGGCAGCACCGGTTTTTCTTTCATAAAGGTCTCGTTCATAGTGTTTGCATTGCTCCTGTAGAGAAAAGGAATGAATTACTGCAGCCGCGGAATCGTCAGGGCGAGACTGCTCGAAGATAAAAGCAGACGCAAAAAAGCCACACAATGGCTTTTTTGAAGTCATTGTGTGGCGAAAAGTAGCATACTGCTGTAAAAATCCACACGAATTTTATTAACTGTAGGATAACACGGCTTCCGGCAGATGTCAAGAGGTCAAACAGATAAAGTATGACTTTTATAGACTTGACCATTTTTCACCGGGAGGCTAAAATAAAAATAGATACTTTATAAAATAAGGAGAATCCTGCCATGAAATGGATGATCGCATCCGACCTGCACGGGTCGGCGTTTTATTGCAAAAAAAATGATCAAAGCGTTTGAGCGGGAGAGAGCAGACCGGCTGCTTTTTGCTGGGGGGATCTTTTTGTATCACGGCCCCCGCAACGACCTGCCGGAGGGCTATGCCCCGAAGGAGGTCATCCCGCTCCTGAACGGGCTGAAGCCGGCGCTTTTGTGCGTGCGGGGCAACTGTGACGCTGAGGTGGATCAGATGGTGCTGGATTTTCCCATTCTGGCCGACTATGCGGTGCTGCCGGTGGGCAGGCGGCTCGTTTACGCTACCCACGGTCATGTGCACAACCTGAAAACCTGCCGCCGCTGGCTCCGGGGGATGTCCTGCTGCATGGCCACACCCATATTCCGGCGTGGACAGAGTTCGGCGAAGGCAATCTCTACCTGAACCCCGGTTCTGTGAGCATCCCGAAGGAGGGGAGTGCACATAGCTATATGACACTGGAAGGGGAGACTTTCCTTTGGAAAACGCTGGAAGGCGAAGTGTACCGGGAGCTGGAGCTGTGATGGGGGCAATGGAGCTGGAAGAGAACACGGTTCAGATCCGGGATGATTTCGACCCGGACAAAAATTCTGGAAAGCGGCCAGTGCTTTCGCCCCCGGAAGCAGGCGGAGGGCTGGTATCGGTTTGTTTCCGGGAGACAGCTGCTTTACCTCAGACCACTGCGCAGCGGAACCTACACGGTGCGGTGTGAGCCGGGCACATGGGAAACCTTCTGGCACGGTTACTTCGACCTTGGCCGCAGCTATGCCGCCCTGCGCGGAAAGCTGGACAGCCGGGACGACTTTCTGCAGCGTGCCATGGAATATGGCCGGGGCATCCGGGTGCTGCGTCAGGATGAGTGGGAGATGCTGGTCAGCTTCATCATCTCGCAGCGAAAGAGCATCCCGGCTATCCGCAGGGCGGTAGAGCTGCTTTCGGAGCGGTTTGGCGAGCGGCTGGGCAGCGATAGCGAAGGGCCGGTGTATGCGTTCCCGACAGCAGAAGCGCTCTGCTGTGCCGGGGAGCAGGCGCTGCAGGAGTGCGGTCTTGGCTACCGCACCCGCTACGTGCTACATGCGGCGCAGCAGGCGGCAGAGGGCACACTGGACCTGAAGAAGCTGGCTTCCCTGCCCGATGAAGCACTTTTTGCCCGTTTGATGGAACTGGACGGTGTGGGCAAAAAGGTGGCAAACTGCGTGTGTCTGTTCGGCTATGGCCGTGTGGGCCGTGTGCCGGTGGATGTCTGGATCGAACGGCTCATCCGGGACGAGTTTGCCGGGCAGGACCCGTTCCCGCAGTTCGGGCTGGAAGCAGGCATCGTGCAGCACGTATCCTTGTTCTTTATAAAGAAGCGTGGGATAAGAACCGCGGAGCCGCAGGCAGGAGCGTAGGATTATCCGCTAAGCAAAAAAGGCAACGGCTTCCTCTGTTTGAGGAAAACCGCTGCCTTTTGATCATTTACTGCCTGCTTTAACCGTTCCAGATCTTCTGCATCCGGGTGAGAAAGGGCGTTGTCAAAATTCTCGATCAGCGCATCCAGATTGGGCAGATGGATCGGCTGCTTTTTCATGCCCTCATCACCGCTGGCGTACCGAAAGCGGCATCTTGCCCTGACACATATAACGGCCGAAGACCGTGTTGCTCCTGTCCAGTGAACGCTCCACCTTTTTCAGGATCTTGTTGAAATACTCCTCA
>ENA-OQAR01000111-OQAR01000111.1-human-gut-metagenome-genome-assembly--contig:-NODE-111-length-20464-cov-6.156218_pt1 | contig 20464 bp, 26 predicted proteins | sample MGYA00242738_ERZ504533 | MGnify/ENA primary metagenome ERZ504533 (study PRJEB26092, sample SAMD00036276) | human gut metagenome | host: Homo sapiens | study: EMG produced TPA metagenomics assembly of... | reverse complement strand
TTTTGCCCCCGAAGCACGATGCGGGTACCGCAACCCGACATTATCGAGCATTTTGGCAACGCAGATGCCGTGCCGCAGCCGCCGGAGCGGTGCTTAAGCCGTCAGGCGGGAATTGTGCGGTGTTGCCCTAAAATAAATTGGAGTAGCAAAGCTTATGCGAACCATTGCCATCCCGCAGCTGTACTGCGGGGCATCCGGCAAAAAAGGAGCCTATAACCGGCAGGAGGTTGGCCTTGCACGGGCGTTTGCCGCCCTGGGCTGCCGGGCTGTTGTACTGTACCCGGACCCGGACGCCGCCCCCGAAGCTGTGACCAGCGAGGACCTGGAGCCCAATGTGCGCATCTATTATGTGCCGGCCCGCAAAGCCGGGGTCAGTGCCTTTTACCGCACCTGGCAGCCGCTGCTGAACGAGCATGTGGACGCCGTGCATGTGATGGGGGATAACGCCCTCGGCGTGCCGGGGCTGTACCGCTTTTGCCGGGATCACGATATCTTTTTCTACAGCCAGCTGGGGGCCATCAAAAAGTACGTCCGAAAACCCGGTTATGCGGCTGTGATGGACCTTTTGTGCCGCCGCAACCTGGCTATCTACCGCAAAACCCCCACCTATGCCAAAACCCCCGCCGTGGCCGCCCAGCTGGAACAGCTGCATGTGCCATGCGCCGGGGTAATGCCCGTTGGGCTGGATACCGCCATCATCCCCAATGCAAATGGGGAAAAACATGAACTGCGGGAATTTTTGAAGCTGGACCCCAAAGCCAACTATCTTGTTTTTGTGGGGCGGCTGGATTCCTACAAGCGCCCGCTGGACCTGGTGCCGGTACTGGAAGCACTGCCCCGCAGCTGGAACGCGGTGGTCATCGGGCAGGGGAGCCTGACCGGGGAACTGCAGGATGCCCTGCGCACCCACAAGCTGGAAAACCGCTGTACCTGCATTCCCCAGCTGCCCAACGCAACCGTGCAGGCCTATTACCATGCCTGCGATGTGTTTGTGAACTTTAATGACGGCGAAATTTTTGGCATGAGCTGCTGGAAGCCATGTATGCGGGCTGCCCGCCGGTTGCCCGCCATGCGCCGGGGCCGGATTTGATCATAGAGCCCGGCACCAGCGGCTATTTTGCCGATACCCCTGCCCAGTTTGCTGAGGCCATCCAGAAAGCAGCGGCGGACCCGGCCTGCGGCCACGCTGCCCAGCGCCGCGTGAATGAACATTTCCTGTGGGCAAACAGCGCCGAAACCGCCCTGGCCATGCTGGACAAACAAGGAGGAAACCGCCGTGGATAATGATGGAGCCTTGCTGGAGGTACTGCGCAATACCTATAAAGGGCTGCGCTTCCGGTGGAAATACCGCGGCTGATCATTCTGCCCGCGGAACAGGGCAATGCGGCTGCTGCCGATGCCATCCGCGCCGGGCAGCCATTTCTGTTCGGCCGCTGCGGTGCAACCGAGATGCGCACCGTGGCCGAATATTTGACCGGGAAATATACCGAGAAAACCAGGGGTGAGATCAACACCCTGTCCGGTGTGTTTCCCACCGATGATAAAGCGCTGAACCGCTTCTGCAAGCTGTATACTTCCTGCGCTCAGGGGGCGGACCTGCTGGCGCTGTGGGATGTGGGGGCCGAGCGGCAGGTAATCGATGGCTGCCACGGCACCCGCTTTACCCAGCTGCGCGCGCTGGAACCATATTATTATGCCAACCCCTGGAGCGCCGCACTGGCCGGAAAGCATGTGCTGGTGGTACACCCCTTTGCGGATACCATCCGCGCCCAGTACCAAAAGCGCGGGGAGCTGTTCACCAACGCCCCCGGCGGGGTAAACACTCTGCCGGAACTGGCCTCCCTGACCGTCATCCCGGCAGTGCAGGGCCTTGCCGGGCAGAAAACCGGGTATGATACCTGGTTTGATGCCCTTGCCGCAATGGAAAAACAGATGGATGCCTGCGATTATGAGGTTGCCATCATTGGCGCAGGTGCTTACGGCCTGCCGCTGGCCGCCCATGCGCGGGACACCGGCCATGTTGCCATCCAGATGAGCGGCGCTACGCAGCTGCTGTTTGGCATCAAGGGCCGCCGGTGGGACACCACCCCCAAATCAGCAAGCTGTATAACCCTGCATGGGTGCGCCCCGCCCCCGCCGAACAGCCCGCCAACAAGCAGGCGGTGGAGGGTGGCAGCTACTGGTAGAATCTGCGCCCCTAACATTACGTTATAACAAACCGTCCGCCCGAATCCAGATGTGCAAAGGAGCCGTATCCATGAAGATCCTGATGATCAGCAACCACCTTGCGTGCAAAGCGGGGTGCAGCGCTATGTGCAGAACCTTCTGCTCAATCTGGACCTTACCCGCTACCAGGTGGATCTGTTTGTCGGCCTTTGCCCGCCGGATCAAGCTTCGTGCGCGCGGCACTGGAAGCAGCCGGGGTGCATATCATTGCGGTGCCGGACAATAAAAAAGCCCGTATCCGCGCACTGTACCAGCATCTGAAAACCCATAAGGATTACGATATCATCCATTACCATACTGCCAGCAAAATCGGCGCGCCCGTCTGCGGTATGATGCGGGTGCTCTGCCCCCATGCCAAGATCATTGTGCACAGCCATATCGTTTACCCGCCCATGACGCTGACCTGGCGCGCCGCCCATCTGGTGTACCAGCTGTTTGCAGATTACTTTCTGGGCTGCGGCGTGGCTGCGGGCCGGTTTGTGTTTGGTGACCATATCGACCGCAGGCCGAACTTTTCCGTTGCCTGCAATGCGGTGGACCAAACCCGCTTTTACCCCACGCCGCGGCGCGCACGGCAATCCGCGCCCAGTATGGCATTACCGGAACCGAGCGTCTGGCCGGGTTTGTAGGACGGCTCAACCACCAGAAAAACCCGCTCTACCTCATCCGGGTGTTTGTGGCTATGGTTCAGCAGGACCCCCGCTGGAAGCTGCTGTTGGTGGGCAGCGGCGAGCAGGAACAGCCCATGCGGGAACTTGCCGCCCAGCTTGGCGTGGCGGACCGGGTGCTGTTTGCCGGGGTGCAGAACAATGTGCCCGACTATATGAATGCCTTTGACCTGTTTTTGCTGCCCAGTAACTTTGAAGGCAGCCCCGTTACCCTGGTGGAAGCCCAGGGCTGCGGCGTGCCCTGCCTGGCCTCCACCAATGTGCCGGAGGATGGCTCGGTGACCGAGCTGGTGCATTTCCTGCCGCTCAGTGCCCCGTTTGAAGAGTGGGCCAAAACGGCGGATTCCATTGCTCCCGGCGGGCCGCACGCGGACTATTGGCCCACGCTGGCCGCTGCCGGTTATGAGCTGAAAACCGCTGCACACCGCATGGAGCAGGTGTATGATAAAGTGGCAGGGGAGGGCGCACGATGATTTACGCCGAACTTTCCGGCGGGCTGGGCAACCAGATGTTTGTGTATGCCTTTGCCCGCGCCATGGGCCTGTGCTGCCAGGAGCCTGTCACTTTGATTGACCGGCAGGACTGGAAAACCGGCTCCCCGGCCCACACTGCATTGGCATTGCAGGCACTGCATATCAGCTCAGAGGTGCAGTTCATCACAGATGCAGGCTTTGCCAAGCAGCATCTGCCGGTGCAGAACGCCGCCAAGGCCCTGATGATCCGCCACGAACAGCGTGTGGGCCTGATGGACCGGGACTGGCACCCCTTTGAAGCCCGCATGGCCCCTATGCTGAACGCCATCGGCCTGCATTTTGCGACTGAAGGCTTTATCCCTGCCAAGCGCGGTCACGCCAAAAAACTTTCTGGCCTGGGGGTACTTCCAGGGGGCAGATTATTTTAAGGACCAGGCTGAAACTATCCGGGCGGAGCTGCTGCCCATTGAGAACCCGGAACACGGCTTTACCGCTGCGGCCGCCGCCTTTGCGCGGGAAATTGAGGCAAGCCCGTTCCCCGTCTGCCTGCATTGGCGCTGCGGGGACTATCTGCTGCCGCAGAACGCGGCCCTGCAGGTCTGCACGCCGGAGTATTACGCCGCCGCCTGCCGCACGGTGTGCCAAAGCCTGCCCCAGGCGGAACTGTTTGTCTTTTCAGACGACCCCGCCTATGTGCGGCAGCATCTGGACGCTGCGGGCCTGCCGGTGCATTACAGCACCGGGGCAAAAAGTGCCGCGGCGGACCTTGCCCTGATGCGCCGCTGCCGGGCGTTGTGCTGAGCAACTCCACCTTCAGCTGGTGGGGGCAGTGGCTGGCCGGTGTGCCGGGCCGCTGTGTGATCGCGCCGGACCGCTGGTACGCCAACGGCAAAAAGACCGCCCTGTATGACCACGACTGGACATTGATCCCGACAAAGTAAAGGAAACAACTGCGATGGAACGCACAGGAAACATCACATTTTCGGTCATTGTGCCGGTGTATAATGTGCAGGCTTATCTTTCTGCCTGCGTCAAAAGCGTGGTGGAGCAGGCCGGCCCGGCGGACTGGGAGTGCATCCTGGTGGACGATGGCTCCACGGATGCCTGCCCCGCCATGTGTGATGCTTTTGCTCAGCTTTGCCCCGGCGTTACGGTCATCCACCGCTCTAACGGCGGGCTGGCCGCCGCGCGTAATACCGGCATCAAGGCCGCCAAGGGCAAGTGGCTGCTATTTTTGGACAGCGACGATTACTGGCCGCCCCATATGCTGGAAAAGCTGCGCGCCGCCCTGGCCGCCGCGCCGGGTTACCGCTGGTACGTCTGCCGCTATCTGGAGCAGGACGAAAGCCAGGGGATGGATGCCAGGCCTTATCCTGGCCCGGTGGAGCGGTTCACCCCCGGCCCGGATGCCGACCCCGATTACGCCGCCCGCGTGGCGCGGCTGTATGCCGCGGGCCACTGGGCGGTCTGGCGCTTTTGTATTGACCGGGAATTTCTGGTTAAGTATAACCTGCTTTTCTGGAATGAGGTCCGCTGGGCGGAGGATTATCCCTTTGACCTGGTGCTGGCCGGTGCCTGCCCCAGGCTGTATTACCTGGATGTGGAGCTGGTGGTCTACCGCGCCAACCGGGCGGGCAGCCTGTTGAACGCGGGCCTTGCCAAACATTTTGCGGGCATCGCGGCGGTCATCCACCGGTTTGAAAAAATGTTCGCCGCGCCGGACTGCCCCTGGACCCCGGCGGAGCAAGCCGAGATCTGGCGGCGCACCGCCAATGTGTTCTGGCCGCAGGCCCGCGGCGCTGCCTGCCGTGATGCCGAGGTACGCGCGCCTGTGCCCCCGGCCTGACCGCCTGCAAAGCACTCTGGAAACTGGGGGACGAGAACACCCGCCCGGACTGGAAGCTGTTTGCCTTCCTCCTCAACCACTTCGGCCCCCGCTTTGCCCTTTGGGCGGCCGGGCTGCTGAAACGGAAATAAAGCTCTGCACCCATTGTAGGGGGCGGCGTCCCCGATGCCCCATGAACCCCTGCCGTAAATGCCGGTTTCGGTCCATGCCCCGTAGTGGGGTCACTCGACCCCGCCGCCTTTCCGCGCCTTGACCCTATCAAAACACCTAGGAGAACACCTGATTGCGTACACAAAAAACAATTTTGAACCTGGTCTATGCGCTGGGGTCCAGCCTGCTGCTGATGTTGCTGGGCTTTGCCACGCGGCGGCTGCTGGTATTTAACTTTGGCAACGATATCACCGCCGCATCCCAGGTGGTGGATAAGCTGTTCAACTTTTTCTCCATCGCGGAATTCGGTGTTGGCAGCGTCATCAGCTACCGCTTGTATGAACAGATCGCCGCCAAGGATACCGAGAAGATCAGCAAATATATGTCCATGTATAAATGGGCATACCGCGCCGTGGGTGTGGTTATCTGCGTGCTGGCGGGCATCGGGGCGCTGGCCCTGCCGTGGATCATGCCCGGCGTGGCCAGCATCCAGACGGCCTATACCGTTTACCTGCTCAACACCATCTCCACGCTGTCGGGCTATTTCCTTGTCACCCGGCGGCTGATGTACACCTGCACCCAGCAGGGGTACCTGTGTACCCGCATCGACTTCTGCTTTAATGTTGCCAACTATCTGGCCCGCATTGCCATTGCGCTGTGGCTGCCAAACTATATTTTGTATTTCGGCGTCAGCATCCTGTTCAACACCGGTGCCAACCTGGTGGTGGCAGCGCGGTATAAAAAGGACTTCCCCGAACTGCACGAGGTCAAGGTTACTTTGCGGGATTTCAAGGATCTTGGCATCTTCCATGACCTCAAGTATTACCTGGTTCACCGCCTGTCCAACACCATTTACGGCTCGTCCGATACCATCGTCACCAGCCGTATGGCGGGCAGCGCTATGACGGCTAACCTTGGCAACTATACCACCGTGTCGGACAGCGCCACCAACATCGGCAATAAAATCATGGACAGCTTTGCCGCAGCCATCGGCAATATCGTGTACGATAAATCCGCCACGGCCAACGCCCATGATAAACAGGTGTTCTGGGGGCTGGATCTGTTCAGCTATTTTTTCGGCAGCTTTGTGGCAACGGCATATCTCTGCCTGTTCCAGCCGTTTATCAGCCTGTGGATGGGCAGTGACCGCCTGCTGCCGCTGGGCTTTGTTATTGTGTTCAGCCTGAACGAATATGTGGGCTGGAACCACCGGATGCTCGGCTCCTACCGCGCCGTGCTGGGCCACTTTGAGCAGGACCAGTGGTTCATGGTCGCCTCTGCCGCCACAAACCTGATTCTAAGCTTTGCACTCTTCCCGGCGTTTGGCATTACCGGCATTGTGGCGGCTACCGTTGTGGCCCACTGCATCATGTGGGTGGGGCGCGGCATTGTGGTTTGCCGCCAGTATATGCGCGGCAGCGGCTGGCGCTACCTGCGGGTGCAGGCGGTGCATCTTGTCACCCTTGTGGTACTTATGGCAGGCAGCTACCGCGTGTGCGCCCTGCTGCCCGGCGGTATTCTGGGGCTGCTGGGGCGGGCTGTTGTGGTCTGCATCATGCCCAACCTGCTGAACCTTGCGTTTTATATCTGGACCAGCGATGCCGCCTATCTGCGCACCCAGGCTGGCCGCCTTTGGCAAAAAATTACCCATCGTTAAGGGGGAAACACAACATGGCAACCATTGGCATGCTGTATATCTGCACCGGCAAATACACCGTGTTCTGGCCGGAATTTTATGAAACTTTCAGCCGGAACTTTTTACCCGGCTGCAAAAAAGAATATTTTATCTTTACCGATGCACCGTCCATCGCTCACGAGGATGACCCCGCTGTGCACCGCATTGACCAGCCCGCCTATGACTGGCCGCTGAGCACCATGAAGCGCTTTGCGATTTTCCTAACCCAGGAAAAGGCGTTGGAACAGCTGGATTATCTCTTCTTTTTCAACGCCAACCTGACCTGCCGGGAGGTCATTACCCCGGAAGAATTTTTGCCCCGTCCGCAGCAGGGGGAACAGTTGCTGCTGGTCCAGCAGCCGGGGTTCTGGAACAAAAAGCCGATGTTTTACAGCTATGACCGCAACCCCAGATGTACGGCCTATATCCCGTACAACTGCGGGCGGGACTATGTTTCCGGCGGGCTGAACGGCGGTACCTCCGCGGCATTCCTGGCCATGTGCAAAGAGCTGGACCGCCGCACAGAGCAGGATATCCGCAACGGCGTGGTGCCCCTGTGGCATGACGAAAGCCAGCTGAACCGCTATGCCGCTGAACACCCCGGCAGCTACCGCCTGCTGCCCCCCACTTACTGGTACCCGGAAGGCTGGCAGATGCCCTTTGAGCAAAAAATCATTGTGCGCAATAAATCCCGCTACTTTGATGTGGCGGCGGTCAAACACCATTCTCAGCACACCCGCAGCTGGCTGCAATGCAAATGGGAAGCCTTTTGCGAAAACTACCTGCCGTATTTGCTGTGCGCAAGGGACAAACTGCTGCAAAAACACCTGTAACCTAATTAGTAATTAGAAATTGCAGAACTCCCGTAGGGGCGCACATTGTGCGCCCGTCGCTTTGCCTTACATGAAATCAAACAATAGAGGAGGGGCGGCCTATGCCGCAAAAAATGCACAGGACCGCCTGTGGAAAATTTTAACCCCGGTGCTGCTGGTTCTGGCGGTTCTCGCCATGGCCAAAACGCTGTTTGTGGGGCTGGAAATTGATGAAGAATATGCGTTCTCCCTGGGCTTCCGCCTGGTAAAGGGGGACCGGCTGTTTTATACCATGTGGGAGCCGCACCAGCTTTCGGCCTTACCGGCAGCGCTGGTGCTGGCTCTGTATACCGCCATTGCAGGCACAACCACCGGGGCGCTGCTGTTTGTGCGTGCTGTGGTGCTGGTCTGCAAAGCGGCCATGAGCGCGGTATTTTACCGCGATTTCAAGCAGACCATTGGCCGCCATGGGGCGCTGCTGAGCGCGGTGGTACTGTTTGTCTACACCCCCAAGTGGTTCCTGGGGCCGGATTATATCAGCCAGCAGTTCCACTTCACCGTGGCGGCATTTTTTGTGCTTTTACCATTATTACACCCATGGTTTCCGCCGCCCATGGCTGGTAGTGCTGGGGGCGGTGTGCGCCTGCTTCAGCTTTCTGGCGTTCCCGCAAAGCGCACTGGCGGCGGCGGTGATTTTTATCGGCATGGTGTTGCTGGGCCGCCGCGGCAAGGAGCCGACGATCTGTAAGATCCCCCGCGGCGCGGTGCTGTTTGTGCTGGGCTGTATGGCCTGCGCGGCAGCGTTTCTGGCGTATGTGCTGCCCGGCATGGGGCTTACCGTGTTTTTGCAGCGCGTCAGCCTGATCCTGAACGACCCGCAGTATGATTTTACCACAAGCCAGCGGCTGGCCCTGTTGGCAAGCCAGGCACTGAACACCGCCAAATTCCTGGCAAAGCCGCTGGCCGCCAGCGTGGTGCTCTGTCTGCTGTGGTGGGCCAAAACCCGCCAAAAGCGAGATTGGATCGGCCTTGCCCTGAACCTTTGGGCCATTCTGGCAGCTCTGCTCTGCGCGGTGCGCGCTGTGGCGGACTCCAGCTCCGATGAGCGCTACTTTATGCCGGCGCTGGTGCTGGCGGCGGCTTGGGCGTTCCGCAAGGGGCGCGGCACGGCGTGGGAGCGCTGTTCTGGCTGGGCTTTCTGCCGGGCATGGCGGCGTATGCGTTCATTCTGCGCTCTACGCTGCTGGGCTTTTCGGCTACCTTTATGTATCTGACCTGGCCTGCGCTCTGCGGCTGCTTTGCCATGTCGGCGTGCAGGCAGGAGAATCCGGAGCAGGGAAAACTGCCCCAGGGCCAGTGTGTGCTGGCGGCGCTGCTGGTATTTTTGCTGGTGTGCCGGTTCTGGTGCGTTCTGGTAACGGGTTGGAAGCCTGCCAATGTGGCAACAGCCAACCTGAAGCAGATCACCGCAGGCCCCGCCGCAGGGACCTGGGCGGACGAAAAAAGCCGCCGATATGCAGATGGCCCTGTACGAAGCGCTGGAACCCTTTGCGGGCAAGCAGGTGCTGCAGGCTATTGGCGAGCAGCACGGCCTTGGCTTTATGATGGCGGGAGGAACCTTGACCATCGGTCAGGCGTCCGTCATCTCCGGTACCGACAGCGACCCGCGGTTCATCCAGTATTATGAGGAACTGCCCGAGAAGCGTCCCGATGTGATTCTGTATGATGAAGCCGAAGTGCGCGATATGGCCGCGTTCCATGCCTGGATCGAAGAAAACTTTACCATCACCGCCCGCTACCCCGTCACCCATGGCACCGCCCACCTGCAAGTGCTGGTAGTTGATTGAGCTTTCCACAAGTACAGGAAAAAATGTGGAAAACCTGCGGGTGTGTAGAACACATTTCCAACGGCTTTGTAGGGAACGGTCTCGACCGTTCCCCACAGCGCAAAACCGCAGGCCTGCCCTAATTTCTAATTCAATCTTCGCTCCTTCCAATTTGACCCCCCGCCCCAAATATAGTATTCTATAATCAATCAAAATATCTTGTTCAGGAGGCTTGCCCTATGCCGGAACGCTTTCTTGTTTTTATCCCTGCCTATAACTGTGAAAAACAGGTGCCCCGTGTGCTGAACCAGCTGCTGGACTGTCAGGTGGCCGCTATGGTCACCGAGTGCATCGTGGTCAATAACCGCTCCACCGACGGCACCGAAGCCGCCGTGCAAAGCTGGATGCAGGCCCACCCGCAGGCCCCGGTCCGCCTGCTGCGCAATGACCAGAACTATGGCCTGGGCGGCAGCCATAAAGTGGCATTCCAGTACGCCGTTCAGCATAACTTCGACTACCTGATTGTGCTGCATGGCGACGACCAGGGTGATATCCGCGATGTGCTGCCCCTGGTACACAGCGGCCGCCACCGTAAGTATGATTGCTGCCTTGGCTCCCGTTTTATGCCGGAAAGCCGCATCAAGGGCTACAGCACTCTGCGTGTGGTGGGCAACTATGGCTTTAACTGGCTGTTCAGCCTGGTGGCCGGGCACAAGATCACCGACCTGGGCAGCGGCCTGAACCTGTACGCAGTGCCACCGCTGGCAAACGGTTATTATAAAAAAATTTCCGGATACGTTGTATTTTAATGACTGCATGATCCTGGCCCTCTGCCACCTCAAGCAAAAAAGTCCTTTTCTTCCCCATCAGCTGGCGGGAGGAAGACCAGGTATCCAACAACAAACTGACCAGCTTTGGCGTCAGCCTGCTCAAACTGTGCGGGCGCTACCTGAAAAACAAAAACGAGTTTGTGACCCGCGAATGGCGGGAAAAACCAATCGAAGAATATACAAGCACCATCATTGCTTCCAATCTGTAAAGGGGGATGTTGATTATGAAGGTTCTGGTAACGGGTGCTGCCGGGTTTATCGGCGGCCAGCTTATGCATGCATTGTGGAAAAACGGCCATACCGCCATTGGTGTGGATAACTACAGCTATGGCAGTGCCGATAACCTGCATTTTGACGACCATGATTTTTCCGCCGATGTCATTAAGATGGATATCCGCGATAAAGAGGGCATGAAAGCCCTGTTTGAGCAGGAAAAGTTTGATATCGTCTATAACATTGCGGGCATTGCCCCCCTGCCGGACTGCCAGAGCGACCCGGTGGAGGCCGTCAGCGTCAACACGCTGGGCCTTGTCAACGTGCTGGAAAACGCCCGCCGCACCGGCGTAAGCATGTCATTCAGGCATCCACCAACGCGATGTACGAGAATGAAACCGAGTTCCCGACCGTGGAATCCAAGTTCAACCCGCCCACGCTGATCTATCCCAACACCAAATACTGCGGCGAGCGGTTCTGCCAGAGCTTTGCCGATACCTACGGCATGAACATCACCTGCCTGCGCTTTGCCAACGTTTACGGCCCGCACATTGACTGCCTGCGCAAGCAGCCGCCGTTTGTGGGCTATATGATCCGCGAGCTGTACTATGACCGCGTGCCGGAGTTTCACTCTGACGGCAACCAGCGCCGCGATTATATCTATGTGGATGACCTTATCGACCTGGCCATGCGCGTGTGGGATCAGCCGGGCTTTGATGCCGTCAACGTTTCCAGCAACAAGAACTACTCCGTCCGCGAACTGTACGCCACGGCCTGCGAGCTGATGGGCAAGCAGATCGAAGCCAAATACTGCCCGTCCAGCCACTATTGGGCCAAGTACCCGGAGCTGTACGGCGGCGCTTACGGCATCAAGCCGGAAATTCTGGACCACGAGGTCAACAAGTATTCCCTGTGCGATAACACCCACGCCAAAGAGTGCTATGGCTGGGAACCGAAGATCGACATCCGCGAAGGCCTGCGCCGCGTGATCGAGAACGAGTGCGCCATGCTGGCTGCCCGCGATGCGAAAGGGGAATAACATGGCAAAGCTGCACCTTGTAATGCCGATGGCCGGGCGCGGCAGCCGCTTTTTTGAAAACGGCTTTGTGATGCCCAAGCCCCTAATCGAGATCAACGACCGCCCGTTTTTCTATTGGGCAACCCAGAGCATTGCCAAATTTGTGGACTGTGCCGATATCACCTTTGTGGTGCTGGAGGAGCATATCCGCGACCATGCCATTGACCGGGAAATCAAAACCTATTACCCCGATGCCAAAATCGTGGCCCTGCCCGAAGTGACGGAGCGCCGCCATCACCGCCCTGCGCGGGACGGAAAGCCTGCCGGACGATGAGCCGCTGCTCTTTAATGACTGCGACCACCTGTTCCTCTGCAAGCCGTTCAATGAGTTTTGCAAGGCGGGCGATTTTGCCAACGGCCCGGACGGCGCACTGCTGACCTTTGCCAGCGACTCCCCGGCCTACAGCTACCTGCAATATGGGGCCGACGGCAGGGTGTGCCACACGGTGGAAAAGCAGGTCGTCAGCCATGATGCTATCTGCGGGGCGTATTACTTCAAAAATAAGCAGCTCTATGCTTCTGCCTGTGCAGAGTACCTGCACCACTGCGATTATAAAGAATTTTTTGTTTCCGGCATTTACAACGTGCTGGCCGCCCGCGGGGCGGACCTGCGCGGATTTGCAACTGATCTGCACCTGCCCTTTGGCACCCCGGCGGAGTATGCCCAGGCGGAACAGGAAGCCAACAAGGCCGCGTTTGAAATGCTGATGTAAAATCCCCCCAATAAACTAACTGATTCAGGTGACCGCCGATGCAACCTTTCGGAACCATTTTATTATTGCTGCTTTCCTCCGCGGCATTGGTGCTGCTGGGGCATGTGTTCCGCCTGCTCCGGTGGGAACAGTTCATCCGCATTTATGAATACCCCCAGCGCCGCAGCCTGCTGCGCGCCATGGCCGGGGGCTATGCCGTCAACTTTCTGCTGCCATTCCATGTGGGCGATTTTCTGCGCGCCGCTCTGGCTGGCCGCAAAATGAAAACCGGAACAGGCTTTGCTTTTGCCACTGTCATCATGGATCGCTTTCTGGATGTGTGGGTGGTGGCGCTGCTGTTCGGCGGGTTCCGGCTGGCCGGGCTGGGCGGCGCTGCGGTTTTGGGCGCAGCGCGGTATTATCTGGTTTTTGCGCTGCTTCTGGCCGCCGCCCTGGTGCTGGTGGTGCTGCTGCGGGACCTGCTCAAGCGGTGTTGCCTGGCCGTGTGCAGCATTTTCAATGATACCATCAAGCTGGACGGCCTTGTGTTCTGCTGGAGTCTCATCAATACCTTCAAGGATCTGCGCCGCGTCAACCTGTGGCGGCTGCTGCTCAATACGGTTCTCATGTGGGGGGCCTACCTTGCTTCTTACGCGGTGCTGGGGCAGGCAATCATTGCCTGCGGCGGCGCTGGCGGCAGCTTTGGCTTGGTGGAAGTGTTCAACATGCTGTTCGGCGTCAAGAGCGTGGATGTGACCAGCCTTGGCGTGGCGGGCTCCCTCGGTTTGAGCGATGCCGCCCGTGGGCTGGTGATCGCCTGGTTCCTGCTGCCGCTGGCGGTTATGTTTGCGGCACCTCTTTTGCCGGAACATCTGCGCGCCGCTCTGAACGGTGCAGCGGAGCCGATCGCCAACCGGGAAGCCGGGCAGGAAAACTACCTGAACCTGCTGCCCCAGGTGGACCCGCGGGACCGCGGCGCATTCCTCAACCAGTATTTCAGCCTGCAGAACAAAGCCTATGTGGCCAAGTTCATTGAGATCAACCAGAACATTACCATTTTGCAGGATTATTCTGCCGGTTCCAACGCAACTACCATGCTGTGTACCGATGGTGCCGCGACCTTTTACCGCAAATACGCCTTTGGCGCGGACGGTGCCAAACTGGCCGAACAGCTGGCTTGGCTGCGCCGCAATGCCGCCCGCCTGCCGCTGTGCGAAATTCTGCGCGAGGGCACCGGCGAAGGCTACTGCTGGTATGATATGACCTATTCCGGCAGCGCGGTGGGGCTGTTCCGCTATATCCATTCCAACCCGCCGGGAAAAAGCGCAGCCATCCTGCGCAGTGTGCTGCGGGCACTGGATGAACAGCTCTACCGCGCCACAGCCCGCCCGGCGGATCCCGAAAAAATAGAGGAATACCTGAACAAAAAGATGGATGCCAATCTGGAAAAGATCCGGGACGCCCGCATCCTGAAAGAACTGTGGAACTATGACCGCATCTGGATCAATGGCCGCAGCTACCGCAACCTGAAAGAGCTGGGCCGCCTGTTTGACCACAATGCGCTGCGTACCCTGTTTGCCGCAGACCCCGTGGCGGATATCCACGGCGATCTGACGGTGGAAAACATCATCTGCCGCACCGATGTGGAGAACCCCGATAAAGCGTGTACATCATTGACCCCAACACCGGCAACCTGCACGACAGCCCCTACCTGGATTACGGCAAACTGCTGCAAAGCCTGCACGGCGGCTATGAGTTCATGATGATGACCCCGCGCTGCACTGTGCAGGAAAACCACATTGACTTCCAGCTGACCCGCTCCGCCGCCTATGATACGCTGTTTGAAGCGGTCTGCGATGACCTGCGTGCCCGCTGCGGCGCGGCAGGGCTGCACAGTATCCTGGCGCACGAGCTCATCCACTGGCTGCGCCTGATGCCCTACAAGCTCAACAAAGATAAAAAGCGTGCCCCCATGTTCTATGCTGGGCTTGTCATGGTGGCCAACGACCTAAACACATGGGAAAACGAGGGAAAGTTTGATGAAAAAGCAAGGACTGATCGCCGTTGATCTGGACGGCACATTGATTGATACGGTTGCCGTCAACGCTGAAAGCTACCGCCGTGCGCTGGAGTCGTTCGGCTTTACGTTGGATTATGATTACTATGCCGCTTACTGCAACGGCAGGCATTACCGCGCCTTTTTGCAGCCGCTGATGGGCGGCAGCCCCTCTGCCGAGGATGTGGAGCGGGTGCATGACCTGAAAAAGCAGTATTACGCTGCCAACATGGACATAGCCCGCAAAAACGAGGCACTGTTTGTCATCTTGGAAGCTCTGCGCCCCACCCATTACCTGGCCGTGATTACCACAGGAAGCCGCCAGAACGCAACGGAAATGCTGGACCACTTTCACTGCACTGACTGGTTTGACCTGATCCTGACCCAGGAAGATGTGGTCAACAATAAGCCGGACCCGGAGGCTACCTGAAAGCCATGGCCCACTTTGGCGTGGACGCCGCCCATACCATGATCTTTGAGGACAGCGCCACCGGCCTTGCCGCCGCCCGCGCCACCGGAGCCAGCGTGTTTGCGTGCAATCAGTTCTGACCTAAGGCAACACCGCACAATTCCCGCCTTACGGCTTAAGCACCGCTCCGACGGCTGCGGCACGGCATCTGCGTTGCCAAAATGCTCGATAATGTCGGGTTGCGGTACCCGCATCGTGCTTCGGTTCGCTGTTTCCGCCACTGGCGGCGCTCACCTTTGCAGCATCCAGCATTATCTGCGCTTTTGGCTTAGCATCTGCCGCACCTCGCTCGCCGTATCGGCACTTAGAATTATGCGGTATTGCCCTAAATCCATACAAACCAAAACACCCCGCCGCCCGGCGTTGAACCGGATGGCGGGGTGTTGCTTATTGAATCAAATGGGGCGGGGGAAAAGAGCTTACTGGTCCTCTTTCACAAAGCTGCGCACGGCATCGGCAATGGCGTCGGCGGTCAGGCCGTAATCGCGCAGAACCTCCCATGCGGGGCCGGAATGGCCGAATTTATCCTGTACACCAATGCGGCGCACGGGCGTGGGGGCCTTCTCGCTCAGCAGACTGCAAACAGCCTCGCCCAGGCCGCCGATCACGCTGTGCTCTTCCACCGTGATGATTTTGTGGCACTCGCGGGCAGCGCGCAGAACGATCTCTTCGTCCAGCGGCTTGATGGTGGGCATGTTGATCACGCGCACGCTGATGGCATCCTGACGCTTCAGGGTGACAGCAGCCTTCAGAGCTTCGCTGGTCATCAGACCGGTGGAGATGATGGCCAGATCAAAACCGTCGCACAGAACCTCGCCCTTGCCGATTTCAAAAGTATAGTTATTGGCATCATGCAGAGAAGGGGTGGCCAGACGGCTGAAACGCAGGTAAACGGGGCCCTTGTGGGCGTAAGCGGCGCGCACAGCGGCACGGGCTTCCAGATCGTCAGAGGGGCAGATCACGACCATGCCGGGGATGGTGCGCATCAGCGCAAAGTCCTCGCAGCACTGGTGGGAAGCACCGTCCTCGCCGACGGACAGGCCGCCGTGGGTGGCAGCAATCTTGACGTTCAGCTCGGGGTAACCAATGCTGTTGCGGATCTGCTCAAAAGCGCGGCCCGCAGCAAACATGGCAAACGAGGAAACAAAAGGCACATAGCCAAAGGTGGACATGCCGGCGGCTACACCGACCATGTTGCACTCGGCAATGCCGCAGTCAAAAAAGCGTTCAGAATATTTTTTTGCAAATACTGAGGTACGGGTCGAAGCGGACAAATCCGCATCAAATACCACGATATCGTCATGGCCTGCATCGGCCAGTTCCAGCAGCGCAGCACCGTAGCTGTCGCGCGTGGCAATGCTCTTGTTATCAGCCATTGATCCGTTCAGCCTCCTTTTCCATCACTTCATAGCTGGCGCGCAGCTCGGCCATCGCCTTGTCATACTCGGCATCGTTGGGGGCTTTGCCGTGCCAATCCACAGCGTTCTCCATAAAGCTCACGCCCAGGCCCTTGGTGGTGTGCAGCAGGAAGCAGGTCGGCTTGCCGGAACCATGGGAGCGGTCAAACAAGATGAATGCCTGCTCCAGATCAGCCAGGCTGTTGCCGTTGCAGATGATGGTGTTAAAGCCGAAGGCATCCATCTTCTGGTCCAGCGGTTCGCTGTTCATGACCTTGGCGGTGGGGCCGTCGATCTGCAGGCCGTTCACGTCGATCATGATGCAGAGGTTATCCAGCTTATAGTGGTTGGCAAACATAAATGCTTCCCAGCACTCGCCCTCTTCGATCTCGCCGTCACCCAGCAGGGTGTACACGTTGACGTCGGGGTTCTTCATCTTGGCGGCCAGTGCCATGCCGGCTGCGGCGGAAACACCCTGGCCCAGGCTGCCGGTGCTCATATCAACACCGGGAACCGTGTTCATGTTGGGGTGGCCCTGCAGGTAGCTGCCGGAGCGGCGCAGGGTAGGCAGGTCAGCCACGGGGAAGAACCCGCGCTCTGCCAGCACCGAGTACAGACCCGGCGCTGCATGGCCCTTGGAAAGCACAAAACGGTCACGGTCAGGGTCCTGCGGGTTCTGCGGATCGATCTGCATTTCCTTAAAGTATAAGTAAGTCAGCACATCAGCAGCAGAAAGGCTGCCGCCCGGGTGCCCGCTTTTGCCGCCATGGGTCGCTTCAATAATGCCCATGCGCACGCGGGTCGCAGTCATTTTTAACTGCAGCATCTCTTGCTTTGTCATATCCGTATTCCTCCAGCCGGGTGCAGCTGCACCCGTATTATCTACTATTATATTATACACGCCCTGCAAAAGGACGCAATAATTTTGTAAAAATAAAACGGCAGATATTTTGATACAGTATAGCATAAAAAGCTACAGTTTTCCAGAGAAAAAACTGGAAAACGCTGTCAAATATTATCAGTTTGCCGCGCATGGATAAAGTTTTGGTGCAACTGCTGAATTTTCTGTACGCAGCATGGGCGAAATTTTACACTGCCTGCCCTTGTAAGCTGCTCCAAAAGATGGCACAATAAAAAGTAAGGCTACTTTTGGCCGGCCGGAAAAGGGGGCAGCAACATGGCAAACGGCATTTATATCCAGGCGGAGTACCGTGGAAAATTGATCCGCAAAATTGTCTGTAACGGCGAAGAACGCTGGTTTATCGGCTCAGACTGTGCAGTCACCTACCTGACCCTGCAGGCGTGCAAAGCCGCCATTGACGCTTTGACGGTGTGAACAGCGCAGACAGGACGGTACCGCATGCCATAACTTGGCATGCCAAAATATTCTGTGGAGGCCGTTGGTACGCACATTGTGTGCCCACCAACCTGATGATGCAGCGGCTTTTCCGGGAAACAGCATACACGGAGAAAGACTGCAGGCGAACAATGTTCGCCCCGACAGAGCATTCTTTGACACACTGCGACGATAAAACACCACACTTTACCGCTTTACAATCCTGAAAAAAGCTGGTAAAGTAAATATGGTACAATGATACCATCTACCCTTTTGCCTGCTTGTGCGCATTTGGCAGGCGGGGGACGGAATGATAAAACGGAGAAAAAGCGAGGTTAGAACAAGTGTTCAAGATCGTTAAAAAGCGGGAATTGAACCCCACAGTGACCGAAATGGTCATTGAAGCACCGCTGATTGCCAAAAAGGCGAAAGCGGGCCAGTTCATCATCATCCGCGCCAAGGAGGATTCCGAGCGCATCCCCCTGACGATTGCCCATTATGATGCCGCAGCAGGCACTGTGGCTATCATTTTCCAGATTGTCGGCGCAGGCACCATGCAGCTGAACTCCCTCAAAGAGGGCGAGTATGTGCATGACTTTGTCGGCCCGCTGGGCAAAGCAACTGAAATTGAAGGGCTCAAAAATGTCTGCGTAGTCGGCGGCGGCGTCGGCTGCGCCATTGCCCTGCCCGTTGCCCAGGCCCTCAAGGCCCAGGGCACCAAGGTTACCGGCATCATCGGCTTCCGCAATAAGGACCTTGTCATCCTGGAAGACGAATTCCGCGCCTGCTGTGACGAGCTGATCATCATGTCCGATGACGGCTCTTACGGCCAGAAGGGCGTTGTGACGATGCCGCTGGAAGAAAAGATCAAGGCTGGCGCCAACTTTGACGAGGTCATCACCATCGGACCGCTGATCATGATGAAGTTCGTTGTCAAGACCACCAAGCCTTATAACGTTAAGACCGTTGTTTCCATGAATCCCATCATGGTGGACGGCACCGGCATGTGCGGCGGCTGCCGCCTGACTGTGGGCGGCAAAACCAAGTTTGCCTGTGTGGATGGCCCCGATTTCGATGGCTTTGAAGTCGATTTTGATGAAGCCATGCACCGCGGCACCATGTACCGCGACTTTGAAACCCACGCGCGGGAAGCGGAATGCAACCTGCTGAAAAAGGAGGTTGAGTAACATGCCGAATATGGACCCGAAAAAATGCCCCATGCCCAGCCAGGACCCCACGTCCGCAACAAAAACTTTAAGGAAGTTGCCCTGGGCTATACCGCTGAAATGGCTGTGAACGAAGCCAAGCGCTGCCTGCAGTGCAAAAAGCCCGCCTGCCGCACCGGCTGCCCTGTTCAGATCGATATTCCCGCCTTTATTGCCGAAGTGGCAAAGGGCGATTTTGAAGCTGCTTACCAGGTCATCGCAAAGTCCAGCGCGCTGCCCGCTGTCTGTGGCCGTGTCTGCCCGCAGGAGAACCAGTGCGAGGGCAAGTGCGTGCGCGGCATCAAGGGCGAACCCGTCGGCATTGGCCGCCTGGAGCGCTTTGTGGCTGACTGGCACCGTGAAAACGTCCACACCCCGGCTGCTAAGCCGGAGCCGAACGGCCATAAGGTGGCAGTTATCGGTGCAGGTCCTTCCGGCCTGACCGTTGCCGGCGACCTGGCCAAGCTGGGCTATAAGGTTACCGTATACGAAGCCCTGCACGTTGCAGGCGGCGTTCTGATGTACGGCATTCCGGAGTTCCGTCTGCCCAAGGATATTGTGCAGCACGAAGTGGAAGGCCTGAAAGAGCTGGGTGTTGATATTGAGTGCAACATGGTCATCGGCAAGGTGCTGACCGTTGACGAGCTGATGAACGACTATGGCTTTGAGGCAATCTATATCGCTTCCGGCGCCGGTCTGCCCCGCTTTATGGGCATCCCCGGCGAGAGCCTGAAGGGCGTTTACTCTGCTAACGAGTACCTGACCCGCGTGAACCTGATGAAAGCATACCAGCCCGGCAGCCGCACCCCCATCATGAAGAGCCGTGCCGTTGCCGTTGTGGGCGGCGGCAACGTCGCCATGGACGCAGCCCGCTGCGCCAAGCGCCTGGGTGCCGAGCGGGTGTACATTGTATACCGCCGCGGCATGGCCGAACTGCCTGCCCGTAAGGAAGAAGTCGAGCATGCCGAGGAAGAGGGCATCATCTTCAAGACACTGACCAACCCGGTCGAGGTTCTGGGCGATGAAAACGGCTGCGTGAAGGGCATGACCTGCGTGGAGATGGAGCTGGGTGAACCCGATGCTTCCGGCCGCCGCCGCCCCATCGTCAAGGAGGGCAGCGAGTTTGAGCTGGATGTGGATACCATGATCATGCTCTGGGCACCAGCCCCAACCCGCTGATCCGTTCTACTACCCCCGGCCTGGATACCGATAAGCACGGCTGCATCATCACCGATGGCCCCGATGGCCTGACCAGCCGCCCGTTCGTCTATGCCGGCGGCGATGCTGTTACCGGTGCCGCTACCGTCATTCTGGCTATGGGCGCCGGTAAGGAAGCCGCCAAGGCCATTGACGAAGCCATCAAGGCAAAAGAACAGGCATAACTGAATAAAGGCAACACCGCACAATTCCCGCCTTGCGGCTTAAGCACCGCTCCGGCAGCTGCGGCACGGCATCTGCGTTGCCAAAATGCTCGATAATGTCGGGTTGCGGTACCCGCATCGTGCTTCGGGG
>ENA-OQAR01000110-OQAR01000110.1-human-gut-metagenome-genome-assembly--contig:-NODE-110-length-20554-cov-2.436971_pt1 | contig 20554 bp, 18 predicted proteins | sample MGYA00242738_ERZ504533 | MGnify/ENA primary metagenome ERZ504533 (study PRJEB26092, sample SAMD00036276) | human gut metagenome | host: Homo sapiens | study: EMG produced TPA metagenomics assembly of... | reverse complement strand
CGGCGGATGCTGTTCTGCAGGAACGTTTGTTTGAATTTATGCTGGAAGGAAGACGATGGTTATGACTTGCGGCGTTTTGGCGATTCGTACGTGCTTGACTATACTCCGGCGGAGTCTGCCCGTCTGCTTTGGCCTATCAACCAAGGAGCTCTTACTAATAATCCATTGTTGAAACAGACGGTTGGTTATTAAATTTTTGTCAGATAAGAATCTTTAATTGCATAAAAAGACGGTGTTCTTTATGAAATTAATAAAGAAACCGTCTTTTTATTTTCTAATTTCAATAAAAACTTTTATTTTTACATCCCGTAAAATTATAAAATATTATGAGAAACCCTAGCTTATTATTGCTAATTGTTGTTTTTATATTAGCACCCTTCAAGTTGAGTGCGGCGGCAGATACGGTTGTTGTCCGCGAAACCCGGATTCCTGTGTTGATTGAAAGGCAGGATAATGAGTTGTTTCATTTACGTATAGAGGCTACTCAAAGTCAGATGCTGAATGAAGTGAAGTTGGACTTCGGCAAAGACGTGAATTTGAATGAAATTGAATCTGTGAAACTGTATTATGGTGGAACTGAAAGCGTGGAGAGGAGGGGAAAGACTTATTTTGCTCCGGTAGATTATATATCTAATAATACTCCGGGAAAAACATTGGCTGCCAATACTTCTTATTCCGTTTTGAAGTCGGAAGTGAAGGCCCCGAAGCGTGAGGTTGTATTGAAAGCTGACCAAAAATTGTTTCCGGGAGTGATTATTTTTGGATTAGCCTGCAAATGAAGCCTGTTGCTCTATCTTGTCCAAAGTGTCGGCAGAAGTGGTGGAAGCTAAGATTGACGGACAGGTTGCTCCTTTGAAGATAGCCCGTAAGGCGGATACCCATTATATGGGGATCGGCGTGCGTCATGCCGGTGACGACGGGGCTGCTGCCTATCGTATTCCCGGATTGGCCACTTCAAATAAAGGAACCTTGTTGGGGGTATATGATGTACGCTATAATAATAGTGCGGATTTACAGGAGTATGTGGAAATAGGTCTGAGCAGAAGTACGGACGGAGGTCAGACTTGGGAGAAAATGCGCATTCCGATGGCATTTGGTGAATATGATGGGTTGCCTAAAGCACAGAATGGAGTAGGCGATCCGGCCATTTTGGTTGATAAGAAGACAGGAACTATCTGGATTGTCGCTGCCTGGACACATGGTATGGGAAATGGGCGTGCGTGGTGGAATTCACAAACAGGCATGGACCGTAATCATACAGCACAATTAATGATGGTGAAAAGTGATGATGATGGTAAGACCTGGTCGGAGCCTATGAATATAACAGAACAGGTGAAAGATCCGTCATGGTATTTCTTGCTGCAAGGTCCCGGTAGAGGTATCTCTATGGAAGATGGAACATTGGTCTTTGCCAGCCAGTATATTGGCAATGACCGTATTCCTAATGCCGGTATTATATACAGTAAGGATCATGGAAAACCTGGAATATCAGTACATTGGCACGCACTAATACAACTGAATCTCAGGTAGCGGAAGTGGAACCGGGAGTGCTGATGCTGAATATGCGTGATAATCGTGGTGGCAGTCGTGCCGTTTCTACAACTACAGATTTAGGTAAAACATGGAAAGAACATGAGTCTTCACGTACAGCCTTACAGGAACCGGTTTGTATGGCCAGTTTGATTAGTGTTAAAGCTAAAGAGAATGTATTGGGTAAAGACATCCTTTTGTTCTCTAATCCGAATGATGCCAAGAACCGTCATAGCATTACCATCAAAGCAAGTCTGGATGGTGGGGTGACTTGGTTGCCCGAGAATCAATTGCTGCTGGATGCCGGTTGGGGTTGGGGATACAGCTGCTTGACTATGATTGACAAGGAAACAGTAGGAATTTTATATGAAAGCAGTGTGGCCCACATGACTTTCCAAGCGATAAAGCTGAAAGATATTATTAAGACCAAATAAATAATGAAACGCAGTATTTCTAGTTTATTGGTATGATACTGGTTTGTGCTGTAACTATGGCACAAACCAGTATCTCGTTACTTCCTAAACCTCAGTTGTATAAGGATACGGGGAAGAACTTTACTATGGGAAAGGTGAAACTTTCTACTCCGGTGTTGAGGCCGGAGTGGGAAGTTTTTATCATGAATGCAGGTGGTGAGATTGTTGAACACTCGTCATCGGTGATTGAAGTGGAACTGGTTCCGTCTATTGAGGAGGCCAGGTTAAATGGGGCTGAAGCCTATCGTCTTTCTGTTTCAAACAAGCGGATAAAGATAGAGGCTGTAACAGAACAGGGAGTGTATTGGGCTATGCAGACACTTCGGCAATTGGAACGGAAAAAAGGGAAGAGAAGTTCTGTTGCCGGATGTGAGATTGTAGACTGGCCGGCATTCCGGATACGCGGATTTATGCAGGATGTGGGACGCAGTTATATTTCAATGGAAGAATTGAAAAGAGAGATCGAGATTTTATCCCGGTTTAAGATTAATGTATTTCATTGGCATCTTACTGAAAACCAGGCATGGAGATTGGAAAGTAAAATCTTTCCTATGCTGAATGATAGTGTGAACACCATCCGTATGCCGGGTAAATATTATACGCTGGAAGAGGCACGCGATTTGGTGGATTTTTGTAAGAAACATCAGGTGTTGTTGATTCCTGAGATAGATATGCCGGGGCATAGTGCTGCCTTTGTGCGTGCTTTCCGCCATGATATGCAAAGTCCGGAAGGGATGAAAATATTGAAACTGTTGCTGGATGAGGTGTGTGAGACATTTGATGTGCCTTATTTACATATAGGTACGGATGAGGTGGAGTTTACCAATCCGCATTTTGTACCCGAAATGGTGGCGTATGTACGCTCAAAAGGGAAAAAAGTAATATCCTGGAATCCGGGCTGGCACTATAAACCGGGGGAAATAGATATGACACATTTGTGGAGTTACCGTGGAAAGGCGCAACCGGGTATTCCTGCTATCGATTCCAAATTTCATTATCTGAATCATTTTGATGTTTTCGGTGATATTGTAGCTTTGTACAACAGCCGTATTTATGATCAGGCAGAAGGCAGTGAGGACATTGCGGGAACTATATTGGCTTTGTGGCACGATCGTTTGATTGACAATGAGTGGAATCTGGTTATTGAAAATGGCTTGTATCCCAATATGCTTGCTATTGCCGAGCGTGCCTGGAGAGGGGGAGGTACGGAATATTTTGACGGACTGGGTACGATACTTCCACCCGAAGACACGGAAGCATTCAAAGAATTCGCTGATTTTGAAAAGCGTATGTTGTGGCATAAGGAGCATACGTTTAAAGGATATCCTTTCGCCTATGTAAAACAGACTAATGTAAAATGGAATATTACGGATGCTTTTCCTAATGGGGGAGATATGGATAAGGTGTTCCCGCCTGAACAGGAATTAAAGGATACCTATCATTATAACGGGAATACGTATGGTGTACGTCAGGCAATAGGGGCAGGTATTTATTTACGCCATGTCTGGGGGACGTTTGTTCCCGGATTTTATGCCGATCCTAAAGAGGATCATACCGCGTATGCATATACTTGGGTATATTCTCCTAAAGATCAGGAAGTGGGGTTATGGGCAGAATTTCAGAATTATAGCCGTTCGGAGATGGATCTGGCTCCGCTGCAAGGTAAATGGGATTATAAAGGTAGCCGTATTTGGATTAATGATAGGGAGATAATGCCTCCTGTATGGACAGCAACCCATCAGGTGAAGAGTAATGAAATTCCATTAGGAAATGAAAATTGTGTGGCACGTTCTCCGCTGGCTGTGCATTTAAATAAGGGTTGGAATAAAGTGTTCCTGAAATTACCTGTCGGTAAGTTCAGGATGGACAGACGCGTCTTGTGAAGTGGATGTTTACTGCTGTCTTTGTGACTCCTGACGGAGAAAGGGCGGCAGAGGGATTGATTTATTCACCAGATAAACAAAAATAAAATGAAACGTATTGTCTTATTGTTATTGGGATTATTGTTAGCGTTATCCCAGTTTGCTCAGGAACGCAAGTATTCTACTTTTTATGAGCAGAGAGCGACTTTGTTTGAAGAACTTCCGGTTACTTCAAAAGATATTATTTTTTTAGGGAACAGTATTACCAACGGTTGCGAGTGGGCTGAGTTGTTCCAAAATAAGAATGTGAAGAACAGGGGTATCAGTGGAGATATCTGTATGGGGGTATATGACCGTTTGGATCCGATTGTAAAGGGAAAACCGGCAAAGATTTTTTTTATTGATCGGTATCAATGATGTTTCTCGGGGAACGTCTGCGGATAAAAATTATTTCAGAAATAAGTATGATTGTTCGGAAAATAAAGCAAGAATCTCCAAAAACAAAATTATATTTGCAAAGTGTATTGCCGGTGAATGATTGTTACGGTATGTTTAACGGGCATACATCACGCTGGCAGGTGGTAAAACAAATTAATGATTTGTTGGAACCATTGGCGGTAAAGGAAGGAGCTGCCTATATTGATTTGTATAGTCATTTTGTGGAGAAAGAGACAGGCAAGATGAATCCAGTATATACTAATGACGGATTACATTTATTAGGAAAGGGATACTTGCTGTGGCGTGATATTGTAAAACCTTATGTTGACCAGAAATGAAGAAGACATTAATACTGATTTTATGTTTGTTTCTTTGTACCGTTTCATTTGCACGGAAGCGGGTGAAGGTTGCTTGTGTAGGTAATAGCATTACCTATGGCATAGGTGTATCCGATCCTGATAAGGAGTCCTATCCTGCCCGGTTACAGCAAATGCTGGGTGAAGGGTATACGGTGGAGCGTTTTTGGAAAGCCGGGAGCTACGTTGCTGAACAAGGGACACCGGCCTTTTTATGCAACAGAAAGAGTTTAAGGATGCATTGGCTTTTGCCGGTGATGTAGTGGTTATTCATTTAGGAGTGAATGATACAGATCCGCGTGATTGGCCCAATTTACCGTGATTTTTTTATAGCGGATTATCGTGCACTGATTGATTCGTTCAGAGTGGCGAATCCTGAATGTCGTATTTTGATTGCCCGTCTGACTCCGATTGCCGACCGCCATCCGCGGTTTGAGTCCGGCACACGCGACTGGCATGATGAGATTCAGCTGGCTATAGAAACGATAGCGAAATACGCACAAGTACAGTTGATAGATTTTCATGCACCTTTATATCCATATCCTTTTATGTTGCCCGATGCTGTCCATCCTGATAAGGAAGGTGCGGCTGTCTTGGCAAAAACGGTGTATGAAGGCATAACCGGTGATTTTGGCGGTTTGCAAATGCCGGAAATTTATACGGACAATATGGTATTGCAGCATGGACGTCTGCTGACTATTCAGGGAAAAGCGGATGCCGGTGAGAAAGTAACTGTTTCCATAGACAGGCAGCAACTTCAGGCTGTGACGGGAGCAGATGGAAAGTGGGCGGTGGATGTCCGGCCATTGAAGGCGGGCGGTCCATATACGCTGACTGTTTCTACAGAAAAAACGGAAACTGGTCTATGAAAATGTGTTGGCGGGAGAAGTGTGGCTCTGTTCCGGACAATCGAATATGGAGTTTTATCTGAATTGGAGTGCGACTGCCGCACAAGATGTTCCTCAAGCTGCAAATAGCAATATCCGTTTATATGATATGAAAGCCCGTTGGCGTACGGATGCGGTGGAGTGGGATGCTTCGGTACTCGATTCATTGAATCATCTGCAATATTATAAGGATACACGGTGGACAGTTTGTTCGCCTGAAACAGCCGGTAATTTCTCGGCGGTGGCTTACTATTTCGGAAAGAAATTGCAGGATAGTTTGCAAGTCCCTGTAGGACTGATTTGCAATGCCATTGGCGGATCTCCTACTGAAGCATGGATAGACCGTAGTACATTGGAATATCATTTCCCGGCTATTTTACGTAATTGGATGCAGAATGATTTTATCCAAGACTGGGTGCGTGGGCGTGCTGCCTTGAATGTAAAGCAGTCTTCCAATAAATTGCAACGCCATCCTTATGAGCCTTGTTATTTGTATGAATCGGGTATCCGTCCTTTGGAACAGTTTCCGGTCAAAGGCTTTATTTGGTATCAGGGTGAGTCTAATGCCCATAATCGGGAGGCTCATGAAAGGTTGTTCAGATTGTTGGTGGAAAGTTGGCGCAAGAATTGGGGGGATGCGGAACTTCCATTCTATTTTGTCCAATTGTCCAGTATAGACCGTCCGTCATGGACTTGGTTCCGTGATAGCCAGCGTCGTTTGATGGCGGAGATTCCTCATACCGGTATGGCTGTCAGTTCAGATAGGGGAGACTCATTGGACGTACATCCCAAACAGAAAAGAGAAGTCGGTGAACGGTTGGCTGCATGGGCTTTGAATAAAACATACGGATATAAAAAATGTCATTCCTTCGGGACCGCTTTATAAATCAGTCGTATTTAGTGGAGGTGCGGCTTATATTTCTTTTGATTATGCGGAGGGGTTGTCCACTTCGGATGGGAAACCGCTTCGTACATTCGAAGTGGCAGGTGATGATGGATTATTTTATCCGGCACAGGCTGTTGTTGAAAACGGTAAAATAAAAGTATGGAGTGACAAGGTGAAAGAGCCGGAAACGGTTCGTTACGGATGGCAGCCATTTACCCGTGCCAATCTGGTAAATGGCGCCGGTTTGCCTGCATCCACATTCCGGGCTGAATAGTATATGAATTAATAAAGATAGGTAAGATGAAGAAAACATTAAAAGTTTTGATGATGTTAGGATGCTTTCCGATGATGCTCAGTGCAAAGGAGTATAAGAAGTCAGAGAGTCTGAGTCTTGATAAGGGATGGGAGTTCGCCCAGGTCGGCCGGAATGAATGGTTGCCGGCTACGGTGCCCGGAACGGTGCATCAGGATTTGATTTCTCATAATAAGCTGCCCAATCCATTTTATGGGATGAATGAGCAAAAAGTGCAGTGGGTAGAGAATGAGGACTGGGTTTATAAAACTACTTTTAATGTGACGGATGAGCAACTCTCGCGGGATGCTGCCTTGTTGATTTTGGAAGGGTTGGATACGTATGCGGATATTTATCTGAACGGCTCTTTGTTGGAACGTACGGACAATATGTTTGTCGGCTATACTCTTCCGGTAAAAGAGGTGTTGCGGAAGGGAGAAAACCATTTGCAGATTCTGTTTCATTCACCTGTCAAGCAAACTTTACCCCAATGGGAAACCAATGGTTTTGATTATCCTGCTGATAATGATCATAGTGATAAGCGGGTTAGTATCTATAGCCGTAAAGCGCCTTACAGTTATGGCTGGGATTGGGGAATCCGCTTGGTAACCAGTGGTATCTGGCGGCCTGTGACACTGACTTTCTATGATGTGGCACGCATTGATGATTACTATGTACGTCAGGCTTCGGTAACAAAAGATCTGGCGAAAGTTGAAAACCGCCTGACTGTAAACAGTGTTTCTGCAACTCCTCAGAAAGCGGAAGTAACCGTTGCTTATTCTTATAAGGAGGGTGAAAAGGTAACCGAACAGAAAGAGGTGACATTGCAGCCGGGAACAAACCATATTCTTCTTCCCATAGAGATACGGCAGCCTCATTTATGGATGCCTAATGGTTGGGGGGAACCTGCATTGTATGACTTTGAAGCCGTAATAAAGGTGGATGGTAAAGTGATAGCTTCTCAAAAAGAGCGTATCGGACTCCGTACAATAAAGGTGGTGAAAGAAAAAGACGATCAGGGAGAATCCTTCTATTTTGTAGTCAATGGTGAACCTATGTTTGCCAAAGGCGCGAATTTTATCCCGGATGATGCTTTGCTGCCTAACATTACTGAAGAACGTTACCGCCAGTTGTTCAAGGATGTGAAAGATGCCAATATGAATATGATTCGTGTATGGGGTGGAGGAATTTATGAGGATGATGCTTTTTACCAGGCGGCGGACGAGAATGGAATTTTAGTTTGGCAGGATTTTATTTTTGCCTGCACTACTTATCCGTCCGATCCTGCTTTTATGAAACGGGTAGAGGCCGAGGCGGAATATAATATCAAGCGTTTACGGAACCATGCCAGTCTGGCTATGTGGTGTGGAAACAATGAAATTTATGAAGGTATGCGCTACTGGGGATGGGATAAGAAATACACTGATCCCGGTATTATGGAAGGAATGAAGCAGGGCTATGACAAACTTTTCCGTGAGTTGTTGCCTCGTAAAGTAGCTGAACTTGATCCGGACCGTTTCTATATGCATGGTTCTCCGTACGAGGCCAATTGGGGACGTCCCGAAAGTTGGAAGATTGCCGACAGCCATAATTGGGGTATCTGGTATGGTCAGAAACCGTTTGAAAGTCTGGATACGGAAATTCCGCGTTTTATGAGTGAGTTTGGTTTTCAGGCATTTCCTGAAATGAAGACGATTGCTACTTTTGCCTCACCGGAAGATTATGCATTGGAATCGGAGGTGATGAATGCTCATCAAAAAGCCACTATCGGTAATTTCCTCATCAAGAAGACTATGGGACTGTATTATAAAGTGCCTGAAGATTTCGATCGGTTGGTTTATATGGGTTTGGTTTTGCAGGGGGTAGGAGTGCGCCAGGGTTTGGAAGCCCATCGTCGTAACCGTCCCTATTGTATGGGGACTTTATATTGGCAGCTGAATGACAGCTGGCCGGTCGTTTCCTGGTCGAGCATTGATTATTATGGCAATTGGAAAGCGTTGCATTATCAGGCAAAAAGAGCTTTTGCTCCGGTATTGGTAGATGCTGTCAAGGAAGGGGAGGATTTGAATATTTATGTTATGTCGGACAAGCTGGAAGCGGATAAAGAGGTGACTTTATTGTTGCGTGTGATGGATTTTAATGGAAAAGTTCTGACTAAAAAGAGTATCAAGGGTGAGGTTCCGGCCAATGCTTCCACCTTATATTATAAGGAACCTTATGCGGGTATAACAACAAGTCCTCAAAATACTTTTCTTCTAATGACATTAAAAAATAAGAAAGGTGAGGTTTTATCCGAAGAAATTTATTACTTTAACCACGCAAAAGATCAGGAGCTTCCGAAGACTGAGATCCGCTATAAAGTGAAGCCGATGGATGGAAAATATGAAGTGACTCTGTCTGCCAGACAGCTGGCCAGGGATGTGTTCATAGAGATTCCTGTTCAAGGTGCGAGATTTACTGACAACTTCTTTGACTTGTTGCCGGGACAGACAAAGAAAGTGATTATTACTTCAGATAAACTGAAGAAGAATGAAAAGGTTGATATAACTATTAAGCAATTAAGTGATACTAACTAATCAATTAATATCTATTATGAAAACTTTAATGGGCCTTGCAGGGCTGACAATGGCAGGTTTTATGCTTTTATCCTGTAACACAGAAGTGAAAGAAGCAAATTATCAGATAATTCCGTTACCGCAGGAAATTTCGGTAATGGATCAGGCTGCTCCGTTTATTTTGTCAAATGGAACTAAGATAATGTATCCGGAAGGCAATGAAAAAATGCAAAAGAACGCTGAATTTTTGGCAAGTTATATCAAAGATCTTACCGGAAAGTCATTGGCTGTACAAGCCGGTACAGACGGCAAAGGAATAATCCTGCAATTAGGTGGAAATGCTGAAAATCCTGAAGGATACCAGTTAAAGGTAACCAGCGACCAAGTGGTTATTTCAGGACCTACGGAAGCCGGAGTATTTTATGGCATCCAGACGTTGCGTAAATCTATTCCGGTAGCACAAGGAGTGGATATCGCTTTACCGGCGGTTGAAATCAATGACTATCCTCGTTTCTCTTATCGTGGTGCAATGTTGGATGTGTCACGTCATTTTTTCCCGGTAGATTCAGTAAAGCGTTTTTATTGATATGCTGGCTTTGCACAACATCAACCGTTTTCACTGGCATTTGTCTGAAGACCAGGGATGGAGAATCGAAATCAAGAGTCGTCCTGAACTGACTGAAATAGGTTCTAAAAGAGCGGAAACGGTTATCGGACATAACTCGGGAAAATATGATGGCAAGCCTTATGGTGGATTCTTCACACAGGAAGAAGCAAAAGAAATTGTAGCTTATGCTGCCGAACGTCATATTACGGTTATACCGGAAATTGATATGCCGGGACACATGCAGGCTGCTTTGGCTGCATATCCTAACTTGGGCTGTACAGGTGTCCGTACGAAGTATGGAAAATCTGGGGGGTATCAGAAGATGTGCTTTGCGCAGGAAATGATGAAACCTTGAAATTCATTGAAGATGTATTAGGGGAAATTATTCAGATTTTCCCGTCAGAATATATTCATGTAGGTGGTGACGAATGTCCTAAGGTACGTTGGGCAAAATGTCCAAAGTGCCAGGCTCGTATCAAGGCTTTAGGTCTTAAGTCTGACAAGAATCATACTGCCGAGGAAAGATTGCAGAGTTTCATTATCAATCATGCAGAGAAGTTCCTGAACGGACACGGACGTCAGATTATCGGTTGGGATGAAATTCTGGAAGGCGGATTGGCTCCCAATGCCACTGTAATGTCATGGCGTGGTGTTGCCGGAGGTATTGAAGCCGCAAAACAGAAACATGATGTAATTATGACTCCTAATACTTATTTGTATTTCGACTATTACCAAACCAAGGATATTGCTAATGAACCTGAGGCTATTGGTGGATATGTACCCGTTGAAACGGTATATAACTATGAGCCGATGCCGGCTGATCTGACTCCGGAAGAGCAGAAATACATCATTGGCGTACAGGCCAACTTATGGACTGAATACATTCCTACCTACAGTCAGGTAGAATATATGGAATTACCCCGTATGGCTGCTTTGTCTGAAATTCAGTGGACCATGCCGGAAAAGAAAAACTATGAAGGTTTCTTGAAGCGTTTTGCCTCAGTTGGTAGATATTTATGATGTTTATAAATATAAATTATGCCAAGCATGTCTTTGATGTAAATGCTGTATTTACTCCTAATCCGAAAGATGGTACGCTGGATGTTACTTTGTCTACTATTGATAATAGTCCTATCTATTACACTTTGGATGGAACGGAACCTTCCGCTGCTTCCCAGTTGTATACGGAAACATTGAAATTGAAACAGAATTGTACTTTTAAAGCGATTACTGTACGTCCTGCAGGAAATAGCCGCGTGGTTACAGAGGAAATTGCTTTTAACAAGGCTAGTATGAAACCTGTCACTATGTTGCAACCGGTAAACAAGCAATATGAATTCAAAGGCGCTCCCACTTTGGTGGACGGATTGAAAGGTAACGGTAACTATAAGACGGGCCGTTGGATTGCTTTCTATAAAAATGATATGGAAGCAGTTATTGATATGCAGCAACCGACAGAAATCAGCAGCGCTTCTATTTCTACTTGTGTGGAAAAAGGTGACTGGGTGTTTGATGCCCGTGCTTTTTCTGTAGCTGTATCCGAAGACGGAAAGAACTTTAAGGAAATTGCTTCAGAAAAATATCCGGCAATGAAGCAGGATGACAAGAATGGAGTGTTCAACCATACGTTGACTTTCGATCCGGTGACTGCCCGTTATGTGAAAGTGACCGCTTTAGCGGAACATAGCATTCCTGCTTGGCACGGTGGCAAAGGAATCCGGCTTTCTTGTTTGTTGATGAAATTTCATTAAATTGATAGTTATATTCAAATAATGACTGTGTGCCAAAAGTGTGATAGAGTACCGTTGGGCGTGAGGTGGAATGCCTCCGTCCATATGCGTAAGGAATGTTGTGTTTGCGTTGGTGCAATCCGTTTCTGGGGCAAGCGGGATGGCTGATTTTGCTTTTTGGCACACTTTTTTATTATTTGCTTCACCATGAAAACATGATCAGAAAAATAATATATGGCGTTTATGCGATACTGGGCATGATGACAATGGCTGCTTGTAGCGGTCAATCGGATGCTTCTGAAATATCTCTTGAGAAAATGCATGGGTTCCCTACAGAGAATACCGGTTTTCTTAAGGGAGTTTCTGCATTATATGCGGGAGTGATTGAAGGAAATTTGCTGATAGCCGGAGGTTGTAATTTCCCTGATATACCGGTAGCCGATGGAGGAAAAAAGCTTATTATCGGGATATATATATCGCCCCTTTGTCAAATGATACGGCTTTGAGTGGAAGAAAATAGGCCAACTGCCTCAGGCAGCAGCTTATGGAGTCACTATTCTACTGAAAAAGGGTTAATTTGTGTTGGAGGGACTAGCGGCAACACACAGCTTGTCTGATGTTTTTCTTTTATCTTTGCAAAAAGACACCTTGAAAAGAGAAACTTTGCCCTCTTTGCCTGTAACTATGGATAATATGGCAGGTGCATTAGTAGGACATTCACTATATATTGTCGGTGGAAATGTAAATGGCATTCCATCCTCGGCCATGTACATGCTTGATCTGTCGGATTTGTCTGGAGGATGGAAAAGAGAAACAGATATTCCGGGTGAACCCAGAGTACAACCTGTTTGCGTGGCACAAGATGGAAAACTTTATGTGGTGGGGGGGATTTGCCCCGGCTGTTGAAGGGCATCAGGCTTCTTTGTCAGTAGATGGATATATGTATTCTCCGGAAACGAAAGAATGGTCATCGGTTGCCACCCCGTATGATGCGGAAGGTAATGAGATCTCTTTAGGTGGTGGAATGGGAACCTCTTTTGGCGAGGGTATGATATTGTGTGCCGGAGGAGTTGATAAGGATATATTCTTAAAAGCTCTGCAAGGTATTTATGCGGGAAAAGAATATTTGTCACATCCTGTAGAGTGGTATCGGTTTAATAGAAACCTGCTGCTCTATCATCCGCAGACGGATAAATGGACTACATTAGGCGAATATGAGCAAGGTGCGCGTGCCGGAGCTGTAATAGTTTCGCAGGACGGATTTCATTACATTATTAATGGAGAATTGAAACCGGGCATTCGTACTAATGAAATTAATAGAATTAAAGAAAAGAGAAGATGAGAAGATTGATTATATTGGCGGAAGTTGCATTGGGCTTGCTGTTTGCAAGTTGCACGAAAGAAGAGCAACGCACACTTTCTGTTATTCCCGCACCATTAAAGGTGGAATTACAGCAGGAAGTGTTTTCATTGAATTCGGAAACAGGGTTATATATAGATGCGTCTGAGGGGGACAAGAAGATTTTTGGAAGATTATCTGGTGGCTTCTTCCATGAATTTGAAACCGGTAATAGCAGAAGAGGGACATAATGTTGTCTTGAAACAAGTGGCGGAACTGCCGGAGGTAAATCTTCCGAGGGATATGTTCTGACGGTAACTCCTGAACAGGTACTTATTCGTGCAACTTCCGGGGCAGGATTGTTCTATGGAGTTCAGACTATGCTGCAAATGGTTGATGAAAAAGGATTGCCGGCAGGAGTCATTACGGATGAACCCCGTTTTGCTTATCGTGGCTTTATGATGGATGTTTCCCGTCATTTCTTCGATAAGGAATTTATAAAAAAGCAGATGGATGCTTTGGCATATTATAAATTGAACCGTCTGCATCTGCATCTTACTGACGCTGCGGGCTGGCGTCTTGAAATAAAAAAATATCCCCGTCTGACAGAATTTGCGGCATGGCGTGAGTTTCCTACCTGGAAAGAATGGTGGAATAACGGACGACGGTATGAAGAAAAAGGCAGTAAAGATGCTCACGGAGGTTATTATACTCAAGATGATATCCGCGAACTGGTGGCATACGCTCAGGAACGTTTTTATTACTGTTATTCCTGAGATAGAGATGCCTGCGCATTCGGAAGAAGTACTGACTGCTTATCCTGAGTTGTCTTGTACACACGAACCTTACAAACAAGCCGATTTCTGTGTCGGTAATGAAAAGACTTTTGAGTTTCTGGAAAATGTGCTGACAGAGGTAATGGAACTTTTCCCGTCCGAATATATTCATATAGGAGGGGATGAGGCAGGTAAAGCCTCATGGCCCACTTGCAAACTGTGCCAGGCACGTATGAAAAAAGAAGGCTTGAAAGATGTGAACGAGTTACAGAGTTATCTGATTCATCGTATTGAGGTCTTTTTGAATGCCCACGGACGTAAATTATTGGGTTGGGATGAAATATTGGAAGGTGGTTTGGCGCCTAATGCTACTGTCATGTCATGGCGTGGCACGGAAGGGGGAATGAAAGCGGTTGATTCCGGCCACATGGCTATTATGAGTCCGGGTGAGTTCTGCTATTTTGATTCTTATCAGGATGCTCCTGATTCCCAGCCGGAAGCAATAGGAGGCTATCTGCCTTTGTCCAAAGTTTATTCATTTAATCCTGTACCCGATACTTTGAGTGCGGATAAAGTCCAGTTAGTGTATGGAGTACAAGCTAATTTATTCACAGAATATATTCCGACTCCGGAACATGCGGAAATGATGATTTATCCTCGTATTCTTGCGTTGGCGGAAGTTGCTTGGAGTGATCCTTCTGTGAAGAACTATGATGATTTTCATGTTCGTGCATTGAAAGAGGTAGAGGCATTGAAAGCTGAAGGATACCATCCTTTTGATTTGAAAAATGAGATAGGAAATCGTCCGGGAGCGGATCAGCCCGTACAACATTTGGCAGTAGGTAAGAAAGTGGCTTACGGACCGGATGCCGCTTATTATCCCGGCTATTCGGCCGGTGGTGACAGTGCTTGGTAGATGGTGTGATCGGAGGCTGGACTTATGGTGACAGGCGTTGGCAAGGTTTTATAGACAAGAAAAGAATGGATGTGACCATTGATATGGAAAAAGAAACAGAAATTCATTCTGTTGGAGCAGACTTTATGCAGGTGTGTGGACCTGAAGTCTTTATGCCTTCAGAAGTGATCATTTCCGTTTCCAATGATGGTAAGGAGTTTACGGAACTGAAGCGCATGGAGCATAAAGTAGTGAAGGATGACAAAGTGACTTTCATCAACTTTGGTTGGGAAGGAAATGCCAAAGCACGTTACATACGTTATCAGGCATCTTCGGGCGAATTCGGAGGTTTCTTGTTTACAGATGAAATTGTAGTGAAATAATAGAACTTATATAAACAACAAATAGCATGAAGAAACAAATTTTGTTATCGGCTGTTCTGGCTTGTATCTCAGTTTTTTCTGCGGCAGCACAGAAAGAGCCGGTAGATTATGTAAACCCTTTTGTGGGTACTACTAATTACGGTACGACAAACCCCGGAGCATTAACCCCTCATGGAATGATGTCGGTGACTCCTTTCAATGTGATGGGGGTTCCCGAAGGGGATAAGGATAAAGACAAGCAATGGTGGTCCACTCCATACGAATTCAATAATAAATATCTTACCGGCTTTGCGCACGTTAATCTTAGCGGGGTAGGCTGTCCGGAATTGGGATCATTGTTATTAATGCCTACCACCGGCAAACTGGATGTGGATTATCATAATTATGGAAGCTTCTATCAAGGTGAAACTGCAAATCCGGGTTATTATACCAATATACTGGATAAATACAATGTGAAATGTGAACTGACTGCCACTCCACGTACCAGTATGGCACGCTTTACTTTTCCTGCCGGACAAAGCAATATCTTGTTGAATCTGGGAGAGGGATTGACCAATGAGAGTGGTGCTACCGTTCGTTTTGTAAACGACCGTGAGATTGAAGGTACCAAATTGTTGGGAACTTTCTGTTATAATCCTCAGGCGGTATTTCCTATCTATTTTGTAATGCGTATCAACAAAGTACCGGCAAAACGCGGTTATTGGAAAATGATGCGTCCGATGGGTGTGGAGGCGCAATGGGATGATACGGCCGGTAAATACAAACTCTATACTGCTTATACAAAAGAAATAAGCGGAGATGATATAGGAGTGTGGTTTACTTACGATACCACAGCGGAAGAAGTGATTGAAGTCAGTATGGGCGTGTCTTTTGTCAGCATAGAGAATGCCCGTTTGAATCTGGAAAAAGAACAGCCTTTCGGTACAACATTCGACAAACTGCGTGCGGAAGCCCGTAAGAAATGGAACGATGATCTTTCCCGTATCAAAGTGGAAGGTGGAACGGAAGAGCAAAAAGGAGTATTCTATACCGCTATGTATCACACGATGGTTCATCCGAATATTTTGCAGGATGTAAGCGGACAATATCCACAAATGGAGGGAGATAAGATTTTGACCACCAACCGTAACCGTTACACGGTATTCTCATTGTGGGATACTTATCGTAACTATCACCAGTTGATGACTTTGGTATATCCGGAGCGTCAGATGGATATGATTCACACCATGATGGGCATGTACAAGGAACACGGATGGTTCCCGAAATGGGAATTGTATGGTCGTGAAACATTGACGATGGAAGGTGACCCTTCTATTCCTGTTCTAGTAGACAGTTGGATGAAGGGATTGCAAGACTTTGACATTGACGAAGCTTATAAGGGAATGTATAAGTCGGCCACTACTCCGGGCAAGGATAATCTGATGCGTCCGGATAATGACGATTATATGTCCAAAGGGTATGTGCCGATGGAAAGTCAGTATGATAATTCGGTTTCTCATGCTTTGGAATACTATGTTGCCGACTATGCACTTTCTACCTTGGCGGAGGCTTTAGGTAAGAAAGAAGATGCGAAATTGTTCCGCAAACGTTCTATGGGCTATAAAAATTATTATAGCAAGGATTTCGGAACCTTGCGTCCGATAACTAAAGAAGGCAAATTCTATGAACCGTTTGATCCGAAAGAAGGAGCTAATTTTGCACCTAGTCCCGGTTCCATGAAGGTAATGCATGGAATTACACTTTCTTTGTGCCTCATGATATCAATGGCTTGGTAAAGTTGATGGGGAGCGACAAGAAATTTGTTGATAAATTGCAAAGCGTGTTTGATGAAGGAAATTATGATCCGGCCAATGAACCCGATATAGCCTATCCTTACCTGTTCAGTCGTTTCAAAGGTGAAGAATGGCGTACACAGAAATTGGTGAAGGAATTGCTGGCTAAGTATTTCACAACTAAGCCGGATGGAATTCCCGGCAATGATGATACGGGTACGATGTCTGCATGGGCTATATTCAGTATGATGGGATTCTATCCGGATTGTCCGGGTGTGCCCGAATATACATTGACTACTCCTACTTTTGATAAAGTGACCGTTCAGCTTGATCCTAAATATTGGGGCAAGAAAGAATTGGTTATCAAGAAAGAAGGACAAGGGGATTATATAAAGGAAATCAGACTGGGCAATAAGAAACTTAATAAATATTTGATTTCGCATGATGATTTGATCAAGGCAGGTGAAATTACTTTTATAGTAACAGAAAATCCTAATAAGAAATAACTATGAATACGAAACGATTTTTGTGTGCTGCGTTAGGAGCTGTTTGTTGTTTTGCTTTTATGCAAGCGCAGGTACGTACAGAGCAGACTTTCGAAAAAAGGGTGGAAATTTACGCGTGAAGATAATGCGGAATTTGCCAATCCCGGTTATAATGACAGTAAATGGCAGAACGTCACCGTTCCTCATGATTGGGCGATTTATGGTCCGTTCAGTATCAATAATGGACAAGCAGGAAATGGGCTATTACTCAAGATGGACAGACCGAGGCGATGGAACATGCCGGACGTACCGGAGGTCTTCCGTTTGTAGGACCGGATGGTATCGCCTGAACTTTGATGCTCCTGGTTTGAGAAAGGCAAGAAAGCGACTTTGATATTTGATGGAGCAATGAGCCATGCCCGTGTTTATGTGAACGGGCAGGAGGCCGGGTATTGGCCCTACGGTTATAATTCTTTTTATGTGGATGCGACCCCTTATCTGAAACCGGGTGAGAGGAACGAACTGGCAGTCCGTTTGGAAAACGAGCCTGAATCATCACGTTGGTATCCGGGGGCCGGATTGTACCGCAATGTTCATCTGGTAATCAATGAAGATACGCATATTCCTGCTTGGGGAACGTATGCTACCACTCCTGTGGTGACAGACAAATATGCAAAAGTGTCTTTGAAAACTTCTTTGGTTAGCCCTGAAGGAGCTAATAAGGATAATTACCGTATTGTGACGCAGATCAAGGATAAAAACGGCAAAGTGGTTGCTACCGGAGAAAACAAGTTGAGTGTTTTTGATAATGCTTTGTTTGAACAGGAGTTTGCAGTGGCTAATCCTGAGTTGTGGAGTCCTGAAAATCCGGTTCTTTATACAGCTGAATCCAAAGTATATGAAGGGAATACCTTGAAAGACGAATATACCACCCGCTTTGGTATCCGTACTTTGGAGATTGTCCCCGGCAAGGGCTTTTTCCTGAATGGAAAGCTGACCAAATTCAAGGGGGTATGTAACCATCATGACTTGGGTCCGTTAGGCGGTGCTGTAAATGATGCCGCTATACGTCGTCAGATTCGTATTCTGAAAGATATGGGTTGTAATGCCATCCGTACTTCTCATAATATGCCGGCACCCGAATTGGTGGAGGCTTGTGATGAAATGGGTATGATGCTGATGGTGGAGTCTTTCGACGAGTGGAAATCGGCAAAGATGGCCAACGTTATCATAAAATATTTGATGAATGGGTGGAGAAGGATCTGACTAATCTGATCCGTCATTACCGTAACAATCCGAGTATTGTTATGTGGTGCATCGGTAACGAAGTACCCGACCAGTGGAATGGCAATAACGGACCAAAGCTTTCGCGTATGTTACAGGATATCTGTCATCGTGAAGATCCTACCCGTCCTGTAACACAAGGTATGGATGCGCCTGATGCTGTAGTAAATAATAATATGGCTGCTGTGATGGATGTGGCCGTTTCAATTACCGCCCTCATAAATATCCAGAAAACTATAAGAAATTGCCTCAGCAGATTATTCTAGGTAGTGAAACCGCTTCTACAGTAAGTTCGCGTGGCGTCTATAAATTCCCTGTTGTCCGTCAGGCTATGAAGAAATATGACGATCATCAGTCTTCTTCTTACGATGTGGAACATTGTGGTTGGTCCAATTTGCCAGAGGATGACTGGATTTGGCATGAGGATAACGATGGGGTATCGGAGAATTTGTATGGACGGGCTTCGATTATTTGGGCGAACCGACTCCTTATTATACTGATTGGCCCAGCCATTCTTCTTTGTTCGGTATCATCGACCTGGCCGGATTGCCCAAAGACCGTTACTATCTGTACCGCAGTCATTGGAACAAAGATGAAGAAACGCTGCATATCCTTCCTCATTGGACATGGCCGGGGACGTGAAGGAGAAGTGACTCCTTATTCTTTGTTTATAACAATTATCTCGGCAGAAGTGTTTATCAATGGCAAGAGTCAGGGTAAGCGTACCAAAGATTTGACTGTAACGGCTGAAAATAGTGCGGATTCTGCTTCCATAGCAGATTTCAAAACGCCAGAAAACGCTACCGTTTGATGTGGATGGATACAAAGTATGAGCCGGGAACCGTAAAAGTGGTTGCCTATAATGAGAAGGGGGAAGCTGTGGCCGAAAAGGAAATCCATACGGCAGGCAAGCCCGACCATATAGAACTGGTTGCAGATCGCAATGAAATAAAGGCTGATGGCAAGGATTTGTCATTTGTCACAGTAAGAGTGGTGGACAAAGAGGGTAATCTTTGTCCCGATGCGCAGCATCTCATCAAGTATTCTGTAAAAGGTGCGGGAACCTATCGTACCGGTGCAAACGGAGATCCCACTTCATTGGAACTTTTTCCATGTTCCGCAGATGAAAGTGTTTAACGGAATGATGACTGCTGTTGTGCAAAGTACTGATAAACCGGGAGAAATCATATTGACCGCAACAGGTAAAGGACTTAAATCAGGTAGGCTAGTTTTAATGAGTAAGTAAAAAGATTTGTTTCAATTTCCACTATCTGTGCCCCGCTTGATTTTATTAAGCGGGGCTTATTTATTAAAAAAAGTTGGAAAATAATTGGGGAAATCTGTTTTAGAAGTGAAAAGTTGCTATTTTTGTTGGCAAATTTAATATGCCAATTAAAAATTCTAACTTATCATAGTATCATGTTGACCCAAATCATTAAACGCAAAGATTCTTACCCCACAGGCTGGTTGAAGGACGGATCTGTCCTTATGCGCGACAATAAGATTTTAGAAGTTACCAATTGTGATTTAGCTGTTATCGGAGCCGAGCTGATTGACGCTAAAGGTATGTATGTTGTTCCCGGTGGTGTGGAAATCCATTGTCATGGTGGTGGTGGCGGTGATTTTATGGAAGGTACGGAAGAGGCTTTCCGTACAGCCATTAATGCTCACATGAAACATGGTACTACCAGTATTTTCCAACATTGTCTTCTTCTACCGTACCGATGATTGAGGCGGCTGCCGAAACTTGTACCAAGTTGATGGCGGAACCGGACAGTCCGGTATTGGGATTGCACCTGGAAGGTCATTATCTGAACATCAAGATGGCCGGTGGACAAATGCCTGAGAATATTAAAGATCCGGACCCTAATGAGTATATTCCTATTGTAGAGAAATGGAATTGTATCAAGCGTTGGGATGCAGCTCCCGAATTGCCGGGGGCTATGCAGTTCGGAAAATACATTACGGGAAAAGGGATTGTGGCATCTGTGGCCCATACTCAGG
>ENA-OQAR01000109-OQAR01000109.1-human-gut-metagenome-genome-assembly--contig:-NODE-109-length-20588-cov-4.697473_pt1 | contig 20588 bp, 29 predicted proteins | sample MGYA00242738_ERZ504533 | MGnify/ENA primary metagenome ERZ504533 (study PRJEB26092, sample SAMD00036276) | human gut metagenome | host: Homo sapiens | study: EMG produced TPA metagenomics assembly of... | reverse complement strand
GCCGCACCTCGCTCGCCGTATCGGCACTTAGAATTATGCGGTATTGCCCTAAAAAGTAAAAGAACTAAAAATAAAAAAGCCCCCGCCTGCCCGGGCAGAACATTCTGCATCCGGCAGGTGGGGCTTTTGGTTGTTTGCAAATAGATTAAATGAAAATTTACTGCCTTTTCTGCATCCGCAGCAGGCTGTACGGCATCAAGGGCGTGGCACAGGGAATGGTATACTGCATCATCGGGTGCGGGGTGGCATCCACCGCTTCCCCTTCCGCGTTTTTTGATCCATTCAGGGGTTACGGGCACGACCGAACCATCTGGCTGCAAAATTTCCAGCGAATCTCCCAGGCAGAACTTGCTGCGCTGGGTGCAATGGGCAACGCCGTCTTCCCACGAATCCACAGTGCCGATGAAATCCCAATCTCGCACATAAGTATGGCTGGGCGTCTGCAGGGCTTTCTCTTTGCCAAAATAGAAACCGGGTGAATAATGGCGGTGGCTGGTACGGTTCAGCTCATCCAGCACGGAATCCGGTAAATCAAACGTATCACTGGCGGGGTTTGCCAGGTACTGGTCCAGCGCTTTGCGGTAAGCGGCGGTAACGGACGCAACGTAATAGAACGTTTTTGGCGCGCCCCTCAATTTTCAGAGAATCCACACCAGCCTTGCAGATCAGGTCCAAAAACGGTGCGGTGCATAGGTCGTTGGCGTTCAGGATGTAGCTGCCGTCCTCATTTTCGCCAATGGGCATATACTGGCCGGGGCGGTTTTCTTCTACAAGATAGTATTTCCAGCGGCAGGGCTGGGCACATTCGCCGCGGTTGCCGCTGCGCCCGGTCATATAGCTGGAAAGCAGGCACCGACCAGAAACGCTCATGCACATGGCGCCGTGCACAAAGGCTTCCAGTTCCAGCTCCGGCGGGGTGTTATCGCGGATCTGGGCAATATCGGTCAGGGTCAGCTCGCGCGCAGCACCACACGCTTGGCGCCCAGGTTGTAGGCCATGGTTGCAGCAGCATAATTGGTGATGCCTGCCTGGGTGGAAAAATGCACATCCACATCCGGAGCATACTGTTTGGCAAGGCTCAGTACGCCAAGGTCCGCAATGATAAAGGCATCCACCCCGGCTTCGGCCGCGTCCTTGATATACTGCGGCAGCTCGGAAAGCTCATCGTTGGTGGGCAGGTTGTTCAGGGTCAGGTATACTTTTTTGCCGCGAGCATGGGCAAAAATGCAGCCATCATGAAGCTCGCCAATGGTCAGGTTGACCGGTGCGGCGCGCATACCAAAGCGCGGCAGTGCGCAGTATACGGCATCGGCACCATACATGACGGCATATTTCAGGGCTTCAAGGCTGCCGGCAGGCGACAGCAGTTCCGGACAGGACAACATAAGATAACGGCTCCTTTGTTCAGTGAAGTTCAGCTTTTATCAGCCCCAACCGGCGATGATGCAGTTCTGATGGTGTTCGTCTGCCGTTTTGGCATAGAAATATTCGCCAGGGTGGTCGCCGTTCGGGTTGCCGGTAACAAAGAAATAATAGCCTTCGTCCAGATATTCCTGGTCGGGATTCAGCGCGGCGGCAATGGCATCAATACCGGGATTGGTGATGGCACCGGCGGGCAGGCCGCTGATGCGGTAGGTGTCGTAATGAGCAAGCACATCATCCGGAATAGCACCCTGTTCCGGCCAGCCGTAATAAGCGGCGGTGGGCGAATTCCACAGGTAGTTATTGTCGCTATCGTTCATGATATAGCTGCTGGCATTGGATTCCAGCTTATGCTCTGCCCACTGCGGGTCATCGGATTCCAAACGATTGTGGAAGCAGGCGGAAACCTTGGCGTCTTCTGCGGGCATACCGGCTTCTTCCTGAATAAAGCTGGCCAGAATGACAACATCATTCATTGTGGTGCCCTTTTCGTTGATGGTATCCCACAGGTCGGAAGTTTTGGCGTCGAATTCCTTATAGAAGGTGTTGACGTAATTATAGACCGAGTCATCGGTGAAGAACTCGTAAGTGTCCGGGAACAGGTAGCCCTCGCACTTCATCAGGCGGCCTTCGGTATCCGGGATGGCATTCCAGAAATCATACTGGCTGAAATCGGAACCATCCTCGCCGTTGGCGCAGGCAAGGAAATCATCCACCGAGCACAAGCCATTTTCTTCCATCTTCTGGGCAATAGCAACGGCTGTGTAGCCTCGGGGAATGTGATGGTAATGGTCTTGCGCTTGACCTGCTGCACACTGAGGGTTTTCAGGATCGTGTTATAATCCATGCCGGAGCGCAGGGTAAAATCGCCATATTGCAAACCGGAAGCGCGGCCGCTGTATTTGGCATACAGCTTGAACAGCCAGTCATACTGGATGACGCCATCCTCTTTCAAAACGTTTGTGATGTCTGCAACAGTGGAACCCTGTTCAATGGTAACGGTCTGCTCCGGGCCGAGTTCGCCGTTGCCGGCAACTTCGCCGTAGAACTGGAACACTTTCCAGCCGCCGATGCCGACGATAGCCAAAATGACAACAAGAACCACAAGCCCAATGGGAAAACGGCGGCGGACGGGTTCATCATCGTCATCCTCTGCGTACTCGTCTGGACCTTCGGCGTCTTCGTACAGGTCCTGCGGGTCAGGATCAGGCTGTACCGGGCGCTTTGGTGCGGGGGCTGGCGCAGCATGATAAACCTGGCGCGACTGCGAGCCCTTGTCCTGGGAATCACCACGATTGATTTTCATTCCAAATCTCCTTTACCAGGCAGCAGAACTGCCCTGTTTCACGTATGCACGGTCTTACAGCAACAGGCGGAAATAACGTCCGTAACGGGGAACGGCTGCCCAAGGTAACAAATCATGCCGTAACCACAGCGCTTACCCTCGCCCAGGTACAAAAACTGATTTTCCGCCAGCAGCAGCCGTGCTTTGGTCAGACCGGTATGTTCCCGCGCGGCCTGCAGCAGAATATCAGCCGAATGGTCGTTATCGGCCTGCAGCTCCATAAAAAGCAGCTCGTCCTTTTCCTGGCAATAGAGGCCGTAACCGCGCTGGTTGGAAACAATGGTCATACCGCGGCGGTAGAGCCGGGTGATCATGGTGTTCATGCTGCTTTCCGGCAGGGCGATGCAGGCGGGCTGGTAGCGCATGCGGGTGTCGATCAATTTGCGGACTGTCAGGTTATCAAACTCTGCTCGTGCCCACAAATTGTGTTCAATGGGCTTGCGGATGATGCGCAGCGGGAAGCGCCCCTGAAAATTCAGCTGGGAAAAACGCTTTTGCGGCCCGCGTGCTTTGCGGTGCCGCCACAGCGAAATCACACCCTTTGGCGGAAAAAGCGCGCAGGCAGGTTGCCAGCAGTTTGGGCATCAGCCCGCGCCCCTGCAGGGACGGGTCCGTTGCCATGCAGCAGAGCCATACGCCGTGGTGGTGCCCGCATTCCACTGGAACCGCACCAATCATGGCGGCCGGGATGGGCTTTGCACCGGGGGCCGGGTCCCGGGCAAGGATCAGGATATTATCCAACCCCACAATTCCACAAAGCCAGTCCAAAGCATCCTGGCGGGTTCCGCCATACGTTTTGCGGCGGAACGCAACCATCTGCTCCAAATCAGCTTCCGTTGCTTTGCAAAGCATGTTCTACCCCCTCCTTGCCGTATTCAACGTGTGGGCTTTTGCTGCCAACGGGTTTAGCTAAAAATCCGCTCCAGGTATGCCATCACTTCGGACTGAATATCCTCCGGCGTGCGGATGGTTTTCTGGCCGTCTACCGTTGTGGTACACTCAATGCGGTGCCAGCCCAGCTTGCGTGCGCAGTATTCAGCGGCGGCGCGGGAACGGGCCAGGTATTCGGTATCGCGTTCCTGAATATCTTTTTTGCTTTCATCGCCGTGGTAGCGCTGCGCAATCAGGCGCTGGCTGACATCGGGATCAACCGCAAGGTATACAACCGCATCCGGCGCAGGCAGGCCGAGCTTTTTTGTACTCGAACTCAAACAGCCACTCCAGAAAACCATCCCAGTGCATCGGCGGCAGTTTGGAACATTGGTGAACAGCGTTGGAGGTGGTGTAACGGTCAGAGATGATTAGCCCATTCTGGCGGTAGACATTGCCCCACTTGGTTTTGTAGCTGGCAAAGCGGTCAACAGCATAAAACGTTGAAGCTGCATAAGCGTTCACGTCATCCGGGCGCTGGCCGAACTCACCGGAAAGATACATCTTGACCAGTGCGGAGGACGGACTGTCATAATCTGGGAAGCTGATTTTCAGCGGGTCATACCCTTGCTATGCAAATTCTGGCAGGCAAGTTCTGCCTGTGTGCCCTTGCCGGAACCATCCAGGCCTCAAAATAATCAGTTTACCCATGGTTTTCAGCCTCCTGTTTCAGTGTTGCATATTTATCACGCACGGCGTTCTGCTTGCCGCAGCACATACCGCCCTCCGGGCAGGGACCCGCCAGGCAGCGGGGACCAGCTGCGGCAAAAACATGCGGCGCAAGCGGGTATACAAGGCGCAGCATTTCATCGGCAACGGCGCGGATCTCCCACTGGGCACGGTTGCAGCAGCGCAGGTTGAAAAAGTTGTTCAGGCTGCGGCAGTTCATGGTCATTACCATTTTTGTCTCGCAGGCGTTGGGCAATACAAAGCGGGCGTCCTCGTTTGCCATTTTGCTGGCTTTGGCGCGGGCGGTCTTTTCCGGCATGCCCTGCTCCATCAAGGTGTGGGTATGCTTTTCTTCCAGTGCTTTGACCAGCTCCAGGTAGTGTTTGGCATCGGCGTTCATTGCATCAATAAAAGCCGCTTTAGCCGCAGGGTCAGCCTCAATTTCCGGGGGAATCACATAACGGAAATCTTCCAGCCGCACATAGCGCTGGCTCTGCACACTGAAACTTGCAATGCGGTGGCGGGTGACCTGTGCCAGAAAGGTGCGGGAAACGCCCTCAATGCCAAAGGTAAAGCTGGCATGTTCAATGGGGCTGGCGTGGCCGAAGTCATTCAGCTTTTGCAAAAAGGCTGCGGTCTTTTCCGGTGTTAGGCCATCCAGCAGGGTTTCGATATGTGCATCAGAATAGCACAGCTTGGCGGCTGCGGCAATGGTCTTTTCGGGGTCATTGGTGTGGGCGATCAATGTTACAAGCATGGGCCCGTTCCCTCTTTTCCTTTTTTATCAGTGGTTTATTCTTCGCTGGTCAGCTTGGTCAGCGGGGCGTAATTGGCCATTGTTTTTTGATGCCAACGCGGTCAAACTGGATTTCTACAATACAGTCCCCCGCAACCGGCGTTACTTTCAGCACCTTGCCGCGGCCAAACACCTTGTGGTCCACAAGGTCCCCGGCTGCAAAGTTGGCGGCCTTTTTTGCGTGCGGGTGCGGCGGGCGCAGTGGTAACGCCACCGCCCGCCGGAGCAACCGGAGCACCGGAATGATGGTTGACGCGGCTACTGCCATACCCGGCGCCAAAGCTACTGCTTTGGACCGTGTGGCGGCCGCGGGGTAGTTCGGGCTTTCGTGCCCGCCGGAAGCAAACCCACTTTGGAAGCCGCCGGCATACTTGCTGCCAAAGCCGCCGCGGTTGTATTCACTGTTCAGATACCCGCGGGAAGCCCCGGAGTATCCGCTGCGCCCGCCGGGAACATTGGTGCTGTAGCTGCCGTACCCGGCGCCAAAACCGCCGCTGTAAGCAAGCTCTGGGCTTTCGGTTTCGTCCATCACATTGGGGTCAATCTCATCCAAAAAGCAGGAAGGCGGGTTGCGGCGCGTCTGGCCGAAAATCATACGGCTGCGGGAGGAAGAAAGATACAGCTCTTTCTTGGCACGGGTAATACCGACATAGCACAGGCGGCGTTCCTCTTCCATTTCTTCCTCGCTGTAGCGAGCAAGGTCACCGGGGAAAACGCCATCCTCCATACCAATGATAAACACATACGGGAATTCAAGGCCCTTGGCGCTGTGCATCGTCATCAGGGTAACGGAATCAGCATCTTCATCATAGGAATCAAGGTCTGCAATCAGGGCAACTTCTTCCAAGAAACCGGAAAGGGTTGCGTCTTCCCCGTTCTGCTCCGCATAAGTCTTTACGGAAGAAATCAACTGGCCCAAGTTTTCCAGCCGGGTCTCGCCCTCTTCTTTCTGCGCTTTCAGCATGGCTTCGTATCCGGTCTTGCGGATCACTTCACCGGCAAATTCATCCAGCGGAGGGTGACGGAAAGATCACACAGTTCACGGTACATGGAGTAAAAACGCGTTCAGCGCGCTGGCGGCACGGCCCAGTGCGGGATAAGAAGAAGCCTCCCGGATGATCTCCATCATCGGCACGCCGTTGGCGGCGGCCAGTTCCCCGATCTTATCAATGGTGGTGGCACCAATCTTTCGTGCAGGTTCATTGATGATGCGGCGCAGGCGCACGTCGTCCCGCGGGTTGACCACAACGGCCATGTAAGAGTTGATATCCTTGACTTCCTTGCGGTCAAAGAAGCGTTGGCCACCCACAATGCGGTACGGGATACCGGCACGGGCAAAATAAGTTTCGATGGGGTTGGACTGCGCATTCATGCGGTACAAAACGGCATGGTCTTTTAAGGAAGCACCATTTTTCAGGTTCTGGCCAATAACTTCGGCCACATGGCTGGCCTCATCCTGTTCCGAAGCCGCCGTATAATGGTGAACTTTGTCACCATCGCCGTTCTGGGTCCACAGGGTCTTGCCCTTGCGGCCGTTGTTGTTCTTGATGACGCTATTGGCCGCATTCAGAATGTTGGAGGTGGAACGGTAGTTCTGCTCCAGGCGGATGGTTTTGGCCCCGGCAAAAACTTTTTCAAAGTTCAGGATATTTTCAATGGTAGCACCGCGGAACTTATAAATGCTCTGATCGTCATCGCCAACAACGCATACATTGTTGGAACCACCGGCCAGCAGGCGCACCAGGTGGAACTGGGCCACGCTGGTATCCTGGTATTCGTCCACCACGACATAGCGGAACTTCTGCTGGTAGTATTCCCGCGCTTCGGCATCGGTTTTCAGCATCTGCACGGTATGGAAAATCAGATCGTCAAAGTCCATGGCACCAGCCGTGCGCAGCCGGTTGGAATAGGCGGTATAGATTTTGGAAATCAGAGCAGCCTGGTATCGCGCGGCGCTTCGGCGGCGACATCTTTGGCGGAAAGAAGTTTATCTTTGTAACCGCTGATCTGGGAGATGGCTGATTTGACCGGCAGGAACTTGTCATCAATCATCAGTTCTTTGTAGATCTGCTTGATGACACGCTGCTGGTCGTCGGAATCGTAAATCGTAAAGCTTTTGGGGAAGCCAATGCGTTCGGCATCGCGGCGCAGGATCCGTACACAGGCAGAGTGGAAAGTGGAGGCAAATACATCCCCGCCCATGGTATCGCCCAGCATGCTTTCAGGCGTTCTTTCAGCTCTCCGGCAGCTTTATTGGTAAAGGTAATGGCCAGCACATTCCACGGGCGGGCCGGGGCAACGCTCATCAGCGGCATCAGGGACTGCGGAACCGGCTGGCCGCACATGATGGCGGTGCGCAGCTGCTCCAGATCACTCTGCGCAACCGGGCGGCTGACCTCTTTGGAGCCATAGGCGCGGCCAAAACGGATGATATTGGCAATGCGGTTGACCAGAACGGTGGTTTTGCCGGAGCCTGCACCTGCCAGGATCAGCAGCGGGCCTTCGGTGGTAAACACAGCCTGCTGCTGCACCGGGTTCAGCTTAGTAAAGCAGGAAGCGATATAGCGGTCCCGCAGGCCAGAAATTCAGTGGTAATGGTATCGGGCATAATGAACCTGTCCTTATATTATATGGCAGAACCAGCCCGGAACCATGCAGGGCTGGGAATTTTGGCAAACGCTGTATAGTATAGCACACTTTTGCCAGATAGAAAAGTAGGCTGGCGGAGGTATCCGCAGAAAATCATACTTTTTACAACCTGCACAAAAGCTGCGCTTTAATTGGAAAAACCTTCTGGGGATTGCAGCCGGTTATGCCACGCTCTGGGGGTGGCATCGCGGAAACCGGCTGTCAGGTATTGGCCCAGCGTTAAGCTGGCTGCGGTTCCGCGTGCCACACAGTTGATGGGGTCTGGTGCGATGGCAACATCCACATGCAGCTCCCCGGCAATATAACCAGCCAGGCCACGCAGCATGGAGCCGCCGCCAGTCAGCAGAATGCCGTTCTTGGCAACATCAGCGGCCAGTTCCGGCGGGGTGCTTTCCAATACATTGCGGGCAGTGGCGGCAATGCGGGCGGCCAGTTCCTGCACGGGCAGGTACAGGTCCCGCGATAGACAAGGCGGCGGGCGGGCAGGTTGGTCTCCCAGGAATGGCCACGGATCTCCATTACGCCCTCAAACTCGCTTTTGGTGCAGCAGGCAACCTGCTTTTTCAGCGCTTCGGCGGTTAGAGGGCCGATGGCAATGTTGAATTTTTCCTGAACATACTGGGCAATGCACTGGTCAAAAGCGTTGCGGCGACCGGCAGGCTGGCGGCGCGCACCCGCCCACCCATGCTGATCACGGCGATATCCGTGGAGCCGCCGCCGATATCAATCACCATGCAGCCCATGGGTTTGCGGATATCCAGCCCTGCGCCAAGGGCGGCGGCGACAGGCTCATCCACAAGGAAAACCTGCCGTGCCCCGCTGCCATGACGGCTTCTACCACGGCGCAGCTTCAATGCCGGTAATGGCTGCCGGAACGCAGACCGATACGCGCGGCTTGATGATGCGCGAACGGCATACCTCATTGATAAACCGCACGATTAGTTCGTTTGTCATGCGGTGGTCCTGAATAATACCGTCCCGCAAAGGGCGGATGATATCAATATAAGAAGGCACACGCCCCACCATGCGCAGGGCTTTGTCCCCCACTGCCAGAATGGTGCTGCTGCGGGTATCAACAGCACCAATGCTGGGCTGATGGAACACAACTCCCTGTTCCTGTGTGGCAATGATAATGGAAGTTGTGCCAAGATCAAGGCCGATATCATATTGCTTCATGTTTATCTGGTACTCCTTGCTGCCAGAAGCAGCACTTTGTTATCTATTGTGAATTGCCATCAACCATCCGGCAGATAAAAGTTATTTGCTTTCTTTTGGTGTTCCGGCGGCACCGTGGCTTTTGGGCATCAGTTCCGTCGCTGCAACACACACGCCGTCCACACTCACAGCGCCACCCTCCAATAGCGCTTTGGCGCAGGCAGAGATGGTGGCACCAGTGGTGATCACATCATCCAGCAACAGCAGCCGCATTCCGGAAAGGTCAACCCCAGTACGGCAGGCGTAAGCATCCTTGACATTGGCAAAGCGCTTTTGCTGGTCCAGCGATTTTTGCGGTAAAACCTGCCGGGTCAGGCACAGTGGCTGGATGACCGGAATGTGCAGGATGCGCCCAAGGCGCTGCGCTAGCAAAAGGGGCATATTTTCCGCGCGGTTCTTCTTTCCGCGCGGCGGTACCGGAACAATGGCGCTGTACAGCGAAATGCCGGATAGATTCTCGTATACCGGGCGGTGCCCTGGGGGTACGGGCGGGCTGTGCGCCAAAAATCAGCACAGCCATCAAATCCGCCAGTTCTCGCGCATACCAGGGGTTGCCGTTCTCCTTGCAAAGCAGGATAGCATGGCGCACGCTGTCTGCATAGTAAAAGGCAGCTGCGCAGGTGTTGACAGCGTAAAAGGCGTGCTCCGTTACAGGCAGACGCGGTGGAAGATGCCGCAGACGCTCGGCTTCCGGTATACAGGAACGGCACACGGCGGCTTTCCAGGCGCTTTGCTCAAGTACCGTGCCGCACAGCGGGCAGTGCCGCGGATAGGCAAGGGCCAGCAGCGGTTCCAGAGCCGTTCGCCCACGGTCCAGCCAATCCAGAGATATACGTTTTCTCTGTTTCATCTGCGTTTTTCAGCCGGAGTGACTGCCTCGCGCAGCAGGTAGCGCAGCCCGCTGTAACGCATGTTCTGGCGCACATTATCCACCATGGCCTGCTCGGTGCGCCGGGTTCCCGCCAGAATGCACAGGCGGCGCGCGCGGGTAACCCCGGTGTACAACAAGTTGCGGTAACAAAGGCGCGCGGGTACATCTGCCACAGGCATAATGACGGCCGGAATTCAGAACCCTGGCTTTTGTGCACTGTTACAGCGTAAGCGGGTTCCAGCTCGGCAAGCTGGTCAGCACCGTAAATATACTTTCGGTCATCCATCTGTACCGTCACAGCACGGCTTTCGGGGTCAACGGCAGTAATAATACCCATATCCCCGTTATAGGCACCCACACCGGCTTCGGCACCGTCCCGCTCATAGGGAATGTCATAATCGTTTTTGATCTGCATTACCTTGTCGCCACAGCGCAGCACACGGCCGCTTTGCTCCCAAATGATCTGCGGCTTATCCGGTGCAGGCGGGTTCAAAATGGCCTGCAGGCGGCGGTTCAGTTCTACGCTCCCGGTGGGGCCAACCTTGGTGGGGCAAAGCACCTGGATGTCCCGCACGGGGTCATAGCCATAACTTTTGGGCAGCCGGGTACTGACCAGGTCGCAGATCAGCCTCTGGCAGGCAAGACCGGTGGATTCGATCATGAAAAAGTCATCATCCCGCCCGCCTTTTATGGGCATCTGCCCTTCCACAATGCGGTGGGCGTTCTGTACAATCATGCTTTTCTGCGCCTGGCGGAAGATCTCATTCAGCCGTACGGTGGGCAGAACGTCTGCCTGCAAGATCTCCCCCAGCACACTGCCGGGGCCAACGCTGGGCAGCTGGTCGGCATCACCTACCATAATAATGCGGCAGTGGTAACGCGCGGCGGCCAACAACGCCTGGAACAGCTTGGCATCTACCATACTCATCTCATCCAGAATGATAACGTCAAACGGGAGAAGATTCTTTTCATTATGAATAAAACGCACGCTGCCGGTAGAATAGTCCACTTCCAGCAATCGGTGGATGGTGGAAGCGCTGTGGCCGGTCAGCTCGGTCAGCCGCTTGGCGGCGCGGCCGGTGGGGGCACACAGCAACCCGGTCATAAATACCTTCATACAAATTCAGAATCGCTTTGACCGTTGTGGTTTGCCGGTACCGGACCGCCGGTCAAAACCATTACGCGGGAAGAGAGTGCTAAGCGGATTGCTTCCCGCTGCAAAGGGGCATATTCAAAACCTTGGGTCAATTCCAAAAACGCGGATATCGCTTTCCAGCGTTTTGGGGCTTTCTGTCGGGAATGTGGCAAGCTCCCCCAGCCGCGCAGCAATATCCTGCTCTGCGCTGAGCAGATCTGGCAGGTAAATATATTTCGTTCCGTCAAAGGTGCAGGCGCGCATTTCGTCATGCTCCAACAGGCTTTGCAGCCCGGCCTTTACGGCATCCGGCTCCACCCGAATAAAGCGCGCAGTGCTTTCGATCAGCTTATCTGCGGGCAGGCAGGTGTGGCCGTTGTTGGCGTTGTGGCGCAAAGCGTACAAAAGCCCGGCGGCAATGCGCAGGTCGCTGCCCTGTCCTACCTGCAGCTGGGCGGCGATACCATCGACCTGGCTGAATTTCAGGTTCAGCGGCTCCCCGCACAGCATGTAGGGGTTCTTTTTCAGTGCTTCTACCGTGGCGGGGCCAAACGCGCGGTAGGCTGTAACAGCCATCTGGGCGGAAAGCCCAAACTTGGCCATCCAGGCAACCACTTCCCGCACACCGTACATACGTCGGAACTCGTTGGAGATGGCGGCGGCCTTTTGCGGGGTGATACCTTTTAGCTCACAGAGTTTGTCCGGCGTTTTCGGAGATGACGTTCAATGTATGCGCCCCAAATTTTGCCACAATCTTTTTTGCTGTGGAAGGCCCGATATAGGGCAATACCCCACTGGAAAGGTAGCTCAGCAAAGCCGCGGTATCCTGCGGCAGGCTGGCCTCACAGGTTTCGGCACGGAACTGTTCGCCATAGCTGGGGTGGTTGACCATATAGCCATACGCCGTAATGGACATACCGTTATCCACGCTGCCCACGTTGCCTGCCACCACAATATCGGTGCCACCGGCATCCACTTCAAACACGGCATAACCGGTATCCGGGTTTTCGTATATCACATGCTCAACAACGCCCTCTAATTTGAGCATCTCAGCAGTTTGTGCTGCACTATTTGTCTGTAAAGTATCCGTGCTTGCCACCTCCTTCCGGGTGCAAATGGGGTAAAAAACCGTTCAATACACAATTTTTTTATTTTATATTATAGCCTATTTGTATCTCTTTGGCAATTTTTTTTGACAACTTCCCCTTGTAGCTGATATAATAAAATGTCCTTTTGCGGTTTTGAAGTGAGTGCAAAAAGAAGGCGCTGGGCAAGGAGGCGAAGCTGAAATAAAATTGCATGGATCGAATTTTCTGGCAGCGGCAAGTCCACAGTGCGCGGACGCTGAGGTAGGAATACGCGGTGTAAATGCCTTGCAGCTTGACTGCGTACAGCATATACTGGGCAGGCAGGTACGCCCGCTGGAAGAAAAGCGGACAGCCGTACCCGCAGGCAAACTGAAAAAATCGCCAGGTTTTTGCGCAGTGCCCGAGGAAGTGCGTGTGATCAAAAAAGCAGGGAGAATTGGATGAATTTTACCGGGAAACGGGAATGCGGACAGAGCAGACTTTGCAGCAAAAGCGTTAAGGCAACACCGCACAATTCCCGCCTAGCGGCTTAAGCACCGCTTCGGCGGCTGCGGCACGGCATCTGCGTTGCCAAAATGCTCGATAAGACATCCAGTATTATCTGCGCTTTTGGCTTAGCATCTGCCGCACCTCGCTCGCCGTATCGGCACTTAGAATTATGCGGTATTGCCTTAACATATGTTTGCACAGGAGCAAACAACGGGAAAAATAGGAGCAATTTATACATCAATGGTAAAAAATGTTTTGAGAAATTGTTATCACTTGCGGAAGGGATGCAAACAAAATTGTGTATTTTGCCAAAAATCAAGACATTTCGATGTACGGTTGAAACACACCTGAATTTGTGCTAAAATCATGTTAGCTATCTGTGGCCAAATTGCCGTAAAGCACAGCTACTTTACATAAACATGCGTGCTAAGATTTTGCATGTGGGGCAGCTGCGGGCCCCAATTGTAAGAGTGGTGCTTTGCGTCAAAAAGCCGACCGAAGCGGCAGACCTGGCCAACCATCTTTGACTGGAAAACAGGAATTAAGAGATTAGAGAGGTGCCTTTTGTGGATAATGAAGAAAATGAAGTAATTGACCTAACAGAAATTTTAAGTGCGGTTCGCCAGCATCTTCTTGAACTGATTTTTGTAACTTTGGCTGCTGCGCTGGTTGGCTTTACGGCGTCTAAGTTTTTGATGACCCCAAAGTATGATTCTTCTGCCCTGATGATTGTCAATACCCGGCAGGATGTCAACGCCAATGTTACCAGTGACCAGATCAATTCTGCAACCAAGCTGGTTTCTACTTACAGCATTATTATCAAGAGTGATACGGTTCTGCAGCAGGTTATTGATAACCTGGGCCTGAACCTGACTTATGCTCAGCTGAACAAGCGCGTTACCGTAGCAGCTGTGGACGATACCCAGGTTATGAAGATCACTGTGCAGAGCGACAGCCCGGAATGGGCACGGCAGGTGTGTGAACAGATCATTACAGTGGCTCCGGATGTGATCAAAGAAGCTGTTGAAGCGGGTTCCGTCAAAGTGATCTCCAATCCTTCTTTGGCAACGGAGCCGGTTTCCCCCAACATTAAGAAGAACACGATGTTGGCCGCAGCGGTTGGTTTTGTTCTGGTGATTGGTATTATTGTGCTGCAGGTTTTGCTGGACAATAAGATCAACACGGAGGAAGATGTTACCAAGTATCTGGATATGACTGTTCTGGGCGTGATCCCGCAGTATGATCAGGGAGGTAAAAAGGAATGAGTAAAAAGCGTGAACATCATAAGCTGTTTATGGTTGGCTCAGATGCACCGTTCCAGTTTACAGAAGCTTATAAGTCTCTGCGAACCAACCTGGAGTTCCTTGCCGCAACCAGCGATTGCAAGACTATCCTGATTACCTCCTCTGTCCCCGGCGAAGGGAAGAGCAACGTCGCAGTAAACCTTGCGATTACCCTGGCAGACAGTGGCAAGCGTGTGGTGCTGGTTGACTGCGATATGCGTAAGTCTACCATCTCCCGCTACCTGCATATTCCGCGTGATCATATCGGCATTACCAACACCATTACGGGCAAGGACCGTACCCAACTGGCCAATGCACTGGTCAACTTCAAAGACCTGGGCATTGTGGTGCTACCTGTTGGCACCATCCCCCCGAACCCATCGGAACTGTTGGCAACCAAGGCAATGGAAAGCACCTTTGCTGCACTGAAGCAGGTGTATGACTACATTATTGTGGATACGCCGCCGGTTTCTGTTGTTACCGATGCTGCAGTATTGTGCAAGTATGCGGATGGGGCATTGCTGGTTGTACGCCCGGGTGTTACCACCATTGAAGGTGCCCAGCTGAGCAAGAAAAACCTGGAAGCTGTGAATGCCCGCATCCTTGGCGTAGTAATGAACGGATACGATGTTAAAAAAGCCGGTAAGAAAGATGGCTACTACTATTCTTATTCTTACGGGTACAGCGATGACGACGCAGCTGGAAAGAAGAGCCGGAGTAAGGCATAATGAGTTCGCAACTGGTTGATCTCCATTGTCATATTTTGCCTGGCATTGATGACGGTGCCAAAAACCTGGATGTTTCCATGTCCTTGATCCAGAAAGAAATGGAAGACGGGGTTGTTGGCATTGTGTTCACACCGCACTTCCATTATGAGCGCATTACGCTGGATGCTTTTGTGCAGCAGCGCAAAATGGCTTATCGCAGCGTTGTGGCGCAGCTGGCAGAACGCAAACTTCCCCTTGCCGTCAAATTGGGTGCAGAGGTCTATTTTACCACAGCTTTGGCCAGCCTGGATCTTTCCAAATTGGCATTTGCAGGGTCGCGGTATATCTTGATTGAATTTCCGACCAGCATCCATCCCGGTGGAATTGAGGATACCCTGTTTGCGGTGCAAAACCGTGGGTATACTCCCATTTTGGCCCATGTGGAGCGCTACCCCTATGTTACCGAGGATCCTACCCTGCTGTACCGCTGGGTCAGCTCCGGCGCATTGGCGCAGATCAATGCTTCGGGTTTGGTGCGCAGTGGACATACGGCCAAATGGCTGCACAAACTGCTGGATTGGAACTTAGTTCATCTGATGTGTTCTGACTGCCATTCTGTTACAACCCGCCCGCCAAATCTGAAAGACGGGATGGCACAGATAAGCAGTTCAACGGCAAAACTTTTACAGAAAAATGCCATTGATGTCTACCTGAACAAAGAAATTTCCATCAAAGAACCAATTGAGCCAAAATTCCGCTTTGGACGCTGGGTATAATAGGCTTGCAAGTTACGGTTTGCTGCTCTACTATATTCCGGGGCCATCATGCGTGGCAGAAAGCCCGTTTCACATGCCGCAAAGGGAACGGTCTTTCTTCGTGCTTTTGCGGCTTATAATTGTATCATGAACCATTCTACATCAAAAATACTGCATATTCTGGATGCTTTTCTGGACTTTTTCCTGCTGTTGGGAGCGTATGAGGTTTCCAGCCTGCTACGTATGCACAGCACCTGGGGTGAAGCGTTCTGGTGGGTCGATGTTGCCCGCTTCCGCCCGCTGGCACTTGTATACGCAGCGGCAATCATTCTGATTTATATTGCACAGGGTGAATACCGCACTTTTTAAGCGGCGCGGCTTAGTGAGAGAACTGGCAAAAGCCCTTTTGGGAAACCTGGGCGGCTTTGCGCTGGCAGCAACCATTTTGTATGTATTCCAACTTTCGCAGTTTTCCCGCCTGCTGCTTGTTTACTATTACCTGCTGTCCAGCGTGGTCATTACGGTCAAGCGGTTATTGCTGCACCGGATCAGCCTTTGGTATGCAAAGCGGCGCCATATTATAGCCCGCGTTTTTGCTGGTCGGCAATGGAAACCTGGCATTACGCTATTATAATGATGTTGTAAAGGGCAAGGATGTATCGGCAGAGTATGCCGGCTATGCAGCGCAGAACCCGGTAGTGGAACTGCCGAATTACCTTGCACAGTAGCCGATCTGCATAAGATTCTGGAAAGTACCCGGATTACCCATATTGTGATTGCGGAGGAAACCCAGAACCGCAGCGAGTTGCTGCAGATCACCGCGATTGCAGAAAATTACGGCATTAAGGTCAGTGTAATTCCGGTCTATTCGGACTTTCTCTCTTCCCGCACAATGGATAATACCGTAAACGGGTTGTATGTGATCGACCTGAAAATGCAGGAAACCTGCGATATTATGGGTGTGAACATTGTGGTAACGGACATGGACAAAACCATGACGCTGCTGGAAAGCCAGCTGGAACAATGGCGTGGGAAATATATCTGCGTAGCCAATGTACATACCACCGTAACGGCGCACGAGGATGCCGAGTACCGCTATATTCAGAACCATGCGGTCATGGCGCTGCCGGACGGCGGTCCCCTTTCGCAGTTCAGCCGCAGGCAGGGGTATGCTGCTGCGCAGCGCGTTACGGGGCCGGATTTGATGAAGCAGGTTTTGGCGGTCAGCGCAGAAAAGGGCTGGCGGCACTATTTTTATGGCTCTACCCCGGAAACGTTGCAGTTACTGCGCAAAAAGGTGGAAGAGCGCTACCCTGGTGTTGTGATTTCCGGTATGATGTCGCCACCGTTCCGCGAGATGACCCCGCAGGAGGACGCTCAGGCGGTAGCGGAAATCAACGCAACAAAGCCGGACTTTGTGTGGGTTGGCCTTGGTGCCCCCAAACAGGAACGCTGGATGGCCGCCCATGAGGATCGCGTACAAGCCTTGATGATCGGCGTTGGTGCGGCGTTTGACTATGAGGCGGGCAACATTAAGCGTGCGCCCATGTGGATGCAGAAGCACAACCTGGAATGGCTTTACCGATTGATGCAGGACCCGAAGCGCCTGTTCCACCGCTACCTGAAAACAAATGTAAAATATCTTTTGTGGACCTGGCGCAGCGGCGAATAACGGAAAAGATAAAACAATAGCAAAAATACCATGCTGTACATTGGAAGGAGGAACCGTCCCCGGTTTCTTGCCCGATGTGCGGCATTTTTTATGGCTTTGGGGCGCCGACCGACAATCTGATTCTATGCAGAATAAGTGAACAGATTCCGGCTGTGCGACAAATCAGAATCGAAGAATCTCGACTTTTTTCTCAAGCCCCCTACCTATTTGCCGGGAGCTATGGTATAATATCTGTATATGCTGTTATATATGCAAATTTAGATGTTTGGGAAGGAGCTACCACATGCAGCAGGAAACTGTCATTGTGTTGGACTTTGGTGGCCAGTATAACCAGCTGATCGCCCGCCGTGTCCGTGAATGCAACGTTTATTGCGAAATTTATTCTTACCGTACTGACCTGGCCCAAAATCAAGGCCAAAAAATCCGAAGGGTATTATCTTTACCGGTGGTCCCAACAGCGCTTACCTGCCGGATTCCCCTACCATCGATCCCGAAATATATACTTGGGGTGTTCCGGTACTGGGCATCTGCTATGGCAGCCAGCTGATGATGCATATGCTGGGCGGTAAGGTTTGCAAGGCTCCGGAACGCGAATATGGCAAGACGGTTGTGGATCTGGATACCACCAGCCCGCTGTTTGACGGCCTGCCGAACCAGAATGTTTGCTGGATGAGCCATAATGACTATATCGAGCAGGCTGCCCCCGGCTTTGATATTATTGCCCACACCCCCAACTGCCCGGTTGCCGCTGCACAGGATGCCGCCCGCGGCCTGTACTGTGTGCAGTTCCACCCGGAAGTGCTGCATACCGAAAACGGTACTAAGATTCTGCATAACTTTGTTTACAAAGTTTGCGGCTGTGCCGGTACCTGGAAGATGGACTCCTTTGTGGAGCATAGCGTGAACGCCCTGCGCGAGAAGATCGGCAATGGCAAGGTGCTGTGCGCTCTTTCCGGTGGTGTGGATTCCAGCGTATGTGCTGCCATGCTGCAAGGCCATTGGTAAGCAGTTAACCTGCGTGTTTGTTGACCACGGCCTGCTGCGCAAGAACGAACGTGAGCAGGTTTGCGAAGTGTTCGGCGAGGGCGGCCAGTTCGACATCAACTTTGTCTGCGTGGACGCCCGCGAACGTTTTTTACAGCAAGCTGGCCGGTGTTACCGAGCCGGAGCGCAAGCGTAAAATCATTGGCGAAGAGTTCATCCGTGTGTTTGAGGACGAGGCCAAAAAGATCGGTGCTGTAGACTTTTTGGCACAGGGCACCATCTACCCGGACGTGTGGAAAGCGGCCTGGGCGGTGAATCTGCTACCATCAAGAGCCACCACAATGTTGGCGGCTTGCCGGATTATGTAGACTTTAAGGAAATTGTGGAGCCGCTGCGCGACCTGTTCAAGGATGAAGTCCGCCAGGCTGGCCGTGAACTGGGCTTGCCTGAATATCTGGTCGCCCGCCAGCCGTTCCCCGGCCCCGGCCTTGCCATTCGCATTATCGGCGATATCACCCAGGAAAAGGTTGCCATTGTACAGGATGCTGATGCAATCTGGCGCGAGGAAGTGGATAAGCTGCCCGCCGCTCAGCGCCCCAGCCAGTATTTTGCCGCGCTGACCAACATGCGCAGCGTTGGTGTTATGGGTGATGAGCGCACCTATGATTACGCCATCGCCCTGCGCGCTGTGACCACGACCGACTTTATGACCGCGGAAGTTACCCTGCTGCCCACCGAAACCATTACCACCGCAGCAAACCGCATCGTAAACGAAGTAAAGCATATCAACCGTGTTCTGTTCGACTATACCACCAAGCCGCCAGCAACAATCGAGTTTGAATAATTTGAAATGCTAAATCCAGTGTTTATGCGGGTTTGAGGCACTTCAAGAAGTCTTTTGATAACAATTTGATAACGGTTGCATGAGAGCTATTATTCTTGTAAGCCAGTGGTTTTGGGGTTAGAGAATGATTGACAGGTGGTTGTGCAACAAATAAATCCATATTATTTATTTAGAAAGCCCTTAGCTGTGGGTAAAAACTCATAGCTAAGGGTTTTTTGTCGTCTTTATTTATCTGGCTTGAGCTGGTCTTGGAACATTAGACCAGCGCGTCGCTAAATGCCTGCGATGGTACTTTCGCCCAGATTTGCGTGGTATCAAACTCCGGGTAATGGTAACGCCACTCATCGTATTTGTCTTTACTGATTTCCTCGGAAGATAGCTTGTCAGCCTGCTCTTTCCAGGCATACAGCATTTTCCGGAGTTCGTGAGCAGTCTTTGCCTTTGGAAGTATCGACTTTCAGACAGATTTCTCCGTCTGATTTACTAACAGTCAGACCGTACAAATCTTCAATGGTATGTGCTGACCAATGCGCTGCAAGCCCGCGGCGCGGCGACGGAATCCCTGATCGTCAATATCTCCCGTCAGGAGCTGATCTACATTCCGTCTATGTTCATCCTTGGGGCGATCTTTCACGAAACAGGACTGATCTGGGCACAGCCTGTGGCGGATGTCTTGTTTCTGCTGTTGGCTATTGGGCTGTATTTCCGCATGTCGGGTAAAGGGAACGATTAAAGTTCAAAAGGGTTTGGGACTATCCCAAAAGTCATAATTCCCGGCTAAGCCGGAGGCTTGAGCAAGCCCTGGAAGGGCTTTATACCGGCACGCATCTCAAGATGCACCGAAAAATCCTTCACTTGCATCACTCGTACCGCTGCCCACAAGTGGGCAAAACTACATTTACTGCATGCTACAGCAAATCCGACTTTTAATCACAGTTCGCTTCGCTCATTGCTGTAAATGCTAAAGCTTACAATAAAAAAGTTCCTGAAACCATACAGCAACCTGCTGCGATTTCAGGAACTTTTTATTTGTGATTTATTCAGCCGGGAGCGGATCAATCAAAACTGAGCACGCGCAGCAACATTGCTGCGCACCAAAGCACGTTTCAAGCGGGCCTGGGCAAGTTCCAGCTCACGGGGCATCCAGGTTTTTCTGGGCCAGCAATTCCTCGGCGCGGGCTTTGCTGCGCTCAGCACGTTCTTTGTCAATGGAATCGGCCCATTCAAAGGTGGTGGCCAGCAGGCGGCATTCGCCGCCAAACATGCTCAACATACCGCCCATACAGGCGGCGCTGCGCTGGGTGCCATCCTCCAATGTGATGTGGGCCTCCCCCATGCCAAGGGCAGTGCAATAATCGATGTGACGGGCCATCAACTGAACCTGCCCGGTGATGGTCCGGCAGGACACCGACTGTACCTGCCCATCAAAAGCAGTGCCGTCCGGCGTCATGATTTTAAGTGGGAAACTGGACATGGTCCTGCCTCCTTACTGCTGCTTGGCCTTAGCCAGAACGTCATCAATCGTACCGGCAAACAGGAAGCAACTTTCGGGGATGGAATCACATTCGCCGTTCAAAATCATCTTAAAGCCGCGCAGGGTTTCTTTCAACGGCACATACTGGCCGGGCATACCGGTAAACTGCTCCGCAACATGGAACGACTGTGAAAGAAAACGCTGTACCTTACGGGCGCGGTTGACGGTGATCTTATCGTCCTCCGAAAGTTCATCCATGC
>ENA-OQAR01000108-OQAR01000108.1-human-gut-metagenome-genome-assembly--contig:-NODE-108-length-20672-cov-3.280604_pt1 | contig 20672 bp, 27 predicted proteins | sample MGYA00242738_ERZ504533 | MGnify/ENA primary metagenome ERZ504533 (study PRJEB26092, sample SAMD00036276) | human gut metagenome | host: Homo sapiens | study: EMG produced TPA metagenomics assembly of... | reverse complement strand
TTCATCCGGCTTTGGATCAGCAACCTTTATATCTTTTTATATTCTCCGCTGAGGAAATCCGGTTCTTCCAGTTCCTCTGAAATTATCATGGGCTTTTTATTTCTTTTATCATCAACATCAGTTTCTGAACTTTCTTCCTGTACTTCTTCTGTTTTTGACTCTTCTTCCTTCGGAATCTCAATTCCCTGCGCACTGGCAGCAGCAGGATCGTATCCTCCAGATTCAACTCTTTCCCTTCCAGATCAAAAGAATCCATATTCAGTTTCGTCTCAGCAACTTCCTCAACTTTCGGCGGTTTGCTCAGTTCCATATTTTTCATGGATGCCGGAATATTTAATTCAGGATCTTAATTGCAGCCATGGGTTCTGCCCCCGGTTTTTCAGGTTCTGCCTCCAATTCCGGAACATTTTCAGGTTCTTTCTGTGACGCATCACTCTTTATGATTTCTTCCGGAATCTCATCTTCCCTGGTGATACCGGCCTCGTTAACCATATCCATGGATTCTTCCGGAAACTCTTCTTTCTCTTCCTGAGTCTTACCTCCAAAGACATCCCTGATCCCCTTTGAAATCTTTTCCTGAATGCCTTCCATGCTGACCTGACTTCCGGCTCATTGTTTTCTGTGGTTTCTTCCACTTCTTCAGCTTCAGGCTCTTCCTGCGCTTTTACTTCTGTTTCCGTTTTTTTCTTCTCCAGTTCTTTCGCCTGCTCTGGTGTAAGAAGTTTCGGAACAAACTGTTTCTCAAATTTTTGCTTTCTCGGCACCTGTCAGCTCACCCATTCTCATTTTAAGATCATAGGCTTTCATAACATATTTGCCTTCACTGAACCAGAGAATGATTTCATTGCATAAATCCAGACATTTCTGTTTTTCTCCAGCTTTGTAATACAGGGCTGCCAGTTCATATGACCATTTCTCTGTAAATTCCTGTTCTTTATACTCTTCCAGGATTCTGATCTGCTCATTAATGAAGAATTTTTTTGCCCTTGCAATCTTGTACTGCAGAATATATTGTGTACTGTCATTCGAAGCCACCTGCTTATACTCTTCAAAAAATTCTTCTGCTTCATTGATATCATCCATTCGCAGAGAGATCTCAATCAGACGGTAAAGAATATTTTTTCCAATAGATGCCTTATGATATGCAAGAAGGAAAATCTCCTTACTGTCCTCATATCTTCCGTTTGCTGCATATATTTCACCGACAACACATAAGGTGCGGACATTTTTGACGCGTCTCCAGTCTATGCTGTCTACAATGTTCATGGCACCTTTATAATCTTTGTCCTGAACCAGCTTATTAATCTCTTCAAGTTTTATCCGAAATTCTTCTTTATCCAATGCATTCACCAACTTTCCATAATTACGCTCAGTGTATCATAAGCCCGTACCCTTGTCAAAAGATTGTTTCTTCTTACACAGGCTGTGATACTGTTCCCTGAACTACCTGAAATACCTTATTTATCTGAAACTGATGACTGATAAAATCATCCAGCCCTGTACATGTTATCAATGTCTGGATATCACTGATACTGTCCAGAAGATAATTCTGCCTGCTGCTGTCCAGCTCGGACAGAACATCATCCAAAAGCAGAACCGGTGTGTCTTTTATTTTTCTCTTTACTATATATATTTCTGATAATTTAAGTGAAAGTGCCGCTGTCCTCTGCTGTCCCTGAGAACCGTATTTCCTGATATCAATCCCATTTGCCATTACACACAGGTCATCTCTGTGTGGGCCTGCGGATGTCAGTCTCATCCTCATATCTCTTTCTCTGTTGGCACAAATGGTACTTTCCAGTTTCTCTGCTGTACAGTCCGGTTCATAAATAACGTTCAGTTCTTCCAATCCCCCTGTAAGATTACCATGTATTTTTCGAACCGTTTCATTTAGTTCTTTAATAAATTCACTGCGCTTGTCAATAATCTTCCGTCCATATTCAGCCATCTGTATATCCCAGATATCCAGTGTATCTTTAAGTGAAGGCTGAACACTGAGATCCTTCAGCAATTTATTTCTCTGATTTACAATATGGTTATATGAAGCCAGATCTGTAAGATATATTTTATCTAACTGGCACAGTTCCAGATCAAGAAATCTCCTTCTCTCACCCGGACCATTTTTTATAATATTCAGATCCTCAGGAGAAAAAAACACCAGATTAACTACTCCGAAAAGCTCACTGGCCTTCCGGATAGGAAGACCATTGATCGCAACGCCTTTTGCTTTATTCTTTTTAAGATGCATATCAATCCTGTAGGAAAGCTCATCTCTTTTTACCATCATCCTGATATGAGATTCATCCTTTCCAAACTGAATCATATCCTTATCTCTGCTTCCTTTATGCGATTTTGTAGTTCCGCAAAGATAAAGTGCCTCCAGGATATTGGTCTTGCCCTGAGCGTTATTGCCGTAAAATATATTCGTCCCCTGTGCCAGATCGAGTTCCAGAGAATCATAATTTCTGAAATTTTTTAACTGAACAGATTCAATATACATTTATTCACCTGATCACTTTAATTTCTTTTCCATCATAAGAAACGATGTCACCTTCATAAACCTTTCGGCCACGACGGTCATCTACCTCTCCGTTTACTTTTACCAGTCCGTCAGTGATTACATATTTCGCTTCAACCCCGTCCTGAACCATATCTGCAAGTTTCAGTAACTGCCCCAGTTTTATAAATTCATCTCTGATTTTAATTTCTTCCATTTTCATTTACTCCCTATCTTGCCTGATTCTGGTTGATATTTACAGGCAGAATCAAATATGTGTAATTTTCCTCGTCATCCCTGATAAAACATGGTGCTTTTGGATTTACGAGGTAGATACTGATTGTTTCATCATCGATTACTTTGAGTGCATCGATCAGAAATCTTGGATTAAAGCCAATAAGGATATCTTTGCCTTCTTTATCAATATCAATATTTTCATTCATGGAACCCATTGCAGAATCAATACGTAATTCCATAGAATTATCTGTAATTTCAATAATGATCGGTTTCTTTTCTCCCTCTCTTACCAACAGAGTGGCTCTGTCGATACAGTCCAGAAATTCTTTTTTTATTAATTTTTAATTTTGGTTTCGTAATCGCTGGAAAGCATCTGATCAATACGGAAATATTCTCCATCGATTAATCTGGAAACAACAATAGTCTGGTCAAACTCAAATAAAATATGATTTTTGAGAAATAAATATTTACAATATCATCAATTTCACCGGATAAAATCTTACTGATCTCATTAAGTGTTTTGCCAGGTACCACCACTTTGCGGTCAACATAATCTTTTTTTCAGTTCCATACGTCTGATCGCAATACGATGTCCATCGAGAGATACTATTTTCAGGTAGTTATTTTTGATTTCAAAAAGTTCACCGGTCATCAGCTTATTGGTTTCATTGGAGGCAATTGAGAAAATAGTCTGTCTAATCATCTCTTTTAATGTGAATTGAGAGATAGTAAGACTTTCTTCTTTCTCAATCAGTGGGAGATATGCAAAATCTTCTCCGGATTTACCAGGTATCGTGAATTTTGCTTTCTCACAGGTAATGGTGGCAGTAAGTTTTCTCATCTGTTTTAATAGTTACCGTATTGTCTGGCAGTCGACGAAATTGATTTCATAGAAAATTTTTTGCATCCAGCGCAATGATTCCTTTTTCTTCAATGATTCCATCAACAATTGTTTCTATACCGAGTTCCATATCATTAGTAGTAAATTTGATCTGGTTTGTAGTAGCATCAATCAGAATACATTCCAGAATTGGCATTGTTGTTTTAGAGGGAACTGCTTTCAGTGAGATGTTTACACTTTTGAGCAAGTTGATTTTCTGGCAAATGATTTTCATAATGTGTATAACTTCCTTTCTTGGGTGATGTGGTTTTTTATAGATAAATATATAAAAGGAATTCGTCGTCTCCGCCGTAGGGGATGTGAATATGTGAAAAACTCCATTGAAGGTTGATTTTTCAAGGAGTTCGGATATGGATAACTTCGTGTAAAGGTGTGCTTAAAGTATGTGTATAACTTGTGTATAACCGAAGCGCCCAAAAAGTGGCGAAAAAGTTATACACGCTTATACACATTCAATCAACATCTTATACACATGTTATACAGTCAGTTATCCTCATCCCTGTGGATTAATTTTTTTCTTTAAAGTTTCAATGGTGTTTTTAAGGTTTTCATCGTTGTTGATTTCTTTTTCAATTTTGTCGATACCGTGCATAATGGTAGTATGATCACGATTTCCAAGACATTTTCCGATAGATTTCAGCGGAGTTGAGATGATTTCTCTGCATAAATACATGGCAATCTGGCGGGGGGTTACAATTTTGGAGTTACGCTTATTTCCACAAAGGTCATCCACTGTAACATCAAAATGTTCAGCAACCATGGAAATAATATAATCCGGCGTGATGACTTTCTTTTCATCAGGGGAAATAATGTCTTTTAACGCCTGTTCGGCAAGTTCAAGTGTAACTTCCTTTTTTTCAAGTTTGGCAAAAGCCATCACCTTGTTGATCGCGCCTTCCAGTTCGCGGATATTGGATTTAATATTGTTTGCAATGTATTTGATTACTTCCTCGTTAATATCATATCCATCCATTTCTTCCTTCTTATGAAGAATTGCCATTCGGGTTTCGTAATCCGGCAGTGTGATATCTGCGATCAGGCCCCATTCAAATCGTGAACGGAAACGTTCTTCCAGGATTTCCATATCTTTTGGAGGTTTATCTGACGAAATAATAATCTGTTTTTTGGCACTGTGCAGGCTGTTAAAGGTATGGAAAAATTCTTCCTGTGTAGATTCCTTTCCTATAATAAACTGAATATCATCGACAAGAAGAACATCAATGTTTCTGTATTTTTCACGAAACTTGGTCATTGCCGAGTTATTTCCATTACGGATTGTTTCGATCAGTTCGTTGGTAAACTCTTCACTGGTAACGTAAAGTACTTTGCTGTTTTCATCATGATCAATAATGAAATGAGCAATAGAATGCATCAGATGAGTTTTTCCCAGACCTGCACCGCCATAGATAAAGAGCGGATTGTAGGTATCACCCGGGGATTCGGCAACTGCAAGAGCTGCTGCCTGGGCAAATTTATTATTGCTTCCGACTACAAAGGTATCAAAAGTGTATTTTGGATTCAAATGAGCTTCCTCGCAGCGTGCGTCCTGAGACTGCGCTTTTTGGAGAAACTTCCTCTTTTTTTGGAACATCTTCCGGCAATATGAAATTGATGTCACAGTTTTCCATTCCGGTAACTTCACTGATCGTTACCTGAAGTGGAAGTTTATATTTTTTACTTATATAATTGAGACCTACCTGCTCTGAAGGCACGATAATAGTGACAACATTGTCAACTACTTCGTAAACAGTAAGTGGTTTTAGCCAGGTATTAAAAGAAAACGTCGGACAGATCATGTTCTGTCTTGAGATTTGCAGGATTTTCGTCCCATTTTTCCACAACTTTTGTTCATTTTCTGGTTCTCCCGGTTCGTATTACTTCTATATTAAGTGTGTATTGATAATATTGAGTTTTCCACAAACTCTGACCGTATTCTTAAAAAAGACATAAATATCCTTATATATATTATAATAAAATGCCTGTTTTCGCAATGTATATTTGAGGGAAATGTGGAAAAAAGTTATCCCCACTTTTTATGTGGATTAGTGTGGATAACAGTGGAAAGCCAATTCCGGTTACCATAATGTGACGTTATTCTTTTAAAAACGATAAAAAAATGGGGATAATTTTTATGCACAGTAAGAAAAAGTAGAAATAAAAGCATTTTTTTGAAGATATGTGTAAAATAGACAGGAGAAAGTGGAAAGATATATAGGTATTCCACAAGTTATCCACAAGTTATCCACAAAATGTGGATAATATTACGTAAACCAATTATGTAATCCACAATGGCATAAAAAACCATTTAAATCTTTGTGTAAATAATACTTGACGAATCCACCCTTTATGAATATAATTGAAATGATGTTCTAATAAGTAAAGTTGGCGGGCAGGAGAGCTGTAGAATCCGGTGTCTGTCATACTTAAAAAGTTACAAAATTTAACATGGATAATAGATAAAGGAGGTGCTTTACCTATGAAAATGACATTTCAGCCAAAAAAGAGATCTAGAGCAAAAGTTCATGGTTTCAGAGCTCGTATGAGCACAAAGGGTGGTCGTAAAGTATTAGCTGCCAGAAGATTAAAAGGAAGAAAGCATTTATCAGCCTAAGAATAAGACCGCAATTATGTGGTTCTTTTCTTCTCTTAAAAAAGAGATCAGGAAAGGGGGATTCTATGCAAAGATCAGAGTCCTTAAAAAAAAAATCAAGATTTTCAAAAAGTATACAGAAATGGAACATCAAAAGGTAATCGGTATCTGGTGATGTACGTACTGAAAAATCAGTACATGAAGAATCGTCTGGGAATATCAGTAAGTAAAAAAGTAGGGAATAGTGTGGTTCGCCACAGACTCACCAGATTGATAAGAGAGAGTTATCGGTTGAATGAAGCGGAATTTGAAAACAGTTTGGACATTGTAGTAGTTGCACGCCCACAGGCAAAGGACAGAACCTATCAAGAGATAGAGAGTGCGCTGATGCATCTGGCGGGAAAGCACTGCATAGCAGGTAAGAACAATGATAAAGAAGTTTCTGATCAGAATAATTAAACTCTATCAAAAGTATATATCACCGATGAAGAGAACAAAATGTCCTTATATTCCCACATGTTCTCAATATGGTTTAGAAGCAATCGAAAAATATGGTGCATTAAAGGGTGGTCTTCTTGCGGTATGGAGGATACTTCGCTGTAATCCTTTTTCCCACGGAGGCTATGACCCTGTACCGTAAAGACAGGAATGTACTTGAAAATTGAATATTGATCGATCGAAGGAACCTCCTGTCATTTATGGATTCTAGGAGGAAATGAACTTGGAAATGATTTTAGCGACAAAGAGCAGCACTCCTATCATTGGTCAGCTTGCGACCGTTATGGGATGGATCATGGATGGTATTTACAGATTGCTGAATATCTTTGGAATTCAGAATATCGGTCTTTGTATTGTCATCTTCAGTATCCTTATTTATGCTCTTATGACCCCACTGCAGATCAAACAGCAGAAATTCTCTAAGCTGAGTGCAATCATGCAGCCGGAACTTCAGAAAATTCAAAAGAAGTACAAGGGAAAAAACAACGATACTGCTGCAATGCAGAAAATGCAGGAGGAAACACAGGCTGTATATCAGAAATACGGCGTATCTCCTACAGGAAGCTGTGTACAGCTTGCAATCCAGTTCCCTATTTTGATGGCCTTATATCAGGTAATTTATAAAATTCCGGCATATGTAGGAAGTGTAAGGGATATCCTTGCATCTGCAGTTACCAGTATTACAGGTGTAAACGGATATACAGATATCCTTCAGCAGTTTATCACAGATAATAAGATGACAAGAGTTCAGCTTATTATGGATGGAAGTAAAGCTACAAGTAATTCAGTCACAGACTTTTTGTATGCATTATCACCTTCCCAGTGGAAAACACTTGCTGAGACAAGCCAGTTTGCAGGATTTACTGATACGCTGAACAGCACTGCAAAAGAGATTTCACATGTGCAGAATTTCTTTGGTCTGAATATCGCTGATCAGCCACTGACTTATATTAAAGCAGCTTTTGTAGGTGGATCTGCTCTTCTTGCTATCGTTGCGATTCTTATCCCGATTCTTGCGTGGGCTACACAGATGATCAACTTAAAACTGATGCCTCAGGCAGCACAGCAGAGCGGCGATTCACAGCAGGATGCAATGATGAACTCCATGAAGACAATGAATATGGTAATGCCGTTGATGTCAGCAGTATTCTGTTTCACATTCCCTGTAGGTCTTGGTATTTACTGGGTAGCAAGTGCTGCAGTAAGAAGTGTGCAGCAGGTTGTTATCAATAAAAAGATGGATAAGATCCAGATTGAAGACCTGATCAGTGAGAATATGAAGAAGATGGAAAAGAAGCGTGAGAAAGCGGGACTTCCACCTCAGAAGATTACAAATCAGGCCCATCAGAGCGCCAAGAATATCAATAAGATTGAAAAAGGCAGCAGCAATACAAATGTTGAGACAAGAGCCAAGAAGGTTGAAGAAGCTTACAAAGACGCTGCGAATGCAAAACCTGGCAGCATTACTGCAAAGGCCAATCTGGTAAAAGCATTTGATGAGCGTAATAAGAAGAAGTAGTCAGGAACGGAGGGGTTGGCATGGAGGATTATATCCAGTTTTTCAGCGAAAAACAAAAGAGTGAAGCAATTACAAAAAGCATGTATCGAGCTTGGCGTATCCAGTGACCAGCTTGAGATTCAGGTAATAAGTGAAGGCAGCAACGGATTTTTCGGAATCGGAAGCAAGCCTGCAGTAATTAAGGTTCGTAAGATTGAGTCGGTTTCTGAGGAAGAAGAAATGAAGGAGATCGTAGAGACAGTGAAACTCGATTCCTTCAAAGAGGAAGCCCCGGTTCAGGAAGAAAAAGAAAACGGAAGCTATAAAACCGGTAAAGAAAGAAATCAAAGAGCCGAAAGCTGTTTCTGAGAAACCAAGACAGCCAAAACCTGTAAAGGAAAGGGCTGCAAAAGAAAAAACAGCCGAGAGAATTCAGAGAGCCAAAAGAGAAACAAGTCAGAGAAAAGACGACTAAACCGGTAAAGCCTGTTGAGATCCTTACAGATCCGGAAGAGATTAAAGAAGTAGAAAACAGAGCAAAGGTATTCCTTCGTGATGTATTTGCGTCCATGAATCTTGGAGAAGTAGAGATTACATCTGAATATAACACAACGGACGGAAGTCTGGAAGTTGACTTTGAAGGCGAAGATATGGGAATCCTTATCGGCAAGAGAGGCCAGACTCTGGATTCTCTTCAGTATCTGACGAGTCTTGTGGTAAATAAAGGTAAATCAAATTACATTCGTGTAAAACTTGATACAGAAGATTACCGCAAGCGCCGTAAAGAAACTCTTGAGAACCTTGCAAGAGGTATTGCTTATAAAGTAAGAAAAACCCGCAAGCCGGTTATTCTTGAGCCAATGAATCCTTATGAGAGAAGAATTATCCATTCTGCTCTTCAGGGAAATAAATTCGTTGAGACAGTCAGTGAGGGTGAAGAGCCTTACCGTCATGTAGTGGTAAAATTAAAAAAGAAATTAAATAATATGACTGCTTCATTGCAGATATGAAAAAAAGAATGTTATTCTAGGTGAAAGCGTGAATAGCACGTAACTTTGCGTGTGTACTTTTGCCTGGAGTAACATTTTTTATTTTACGGAAAGTCTTGTATATATACCAGAGAGATTACACACTTGCAGAAAAAAAATAACAGTAGTCAGTGTGATTTTCCTGTTATGTATATAAGATGACAGAATTATTGTAACAGTCTACTGTTCCGCAGGGGCGGAACTATTATAGAACAGGCAAGTGAGGAGAAAAAAATGGAAACAACAATCGCAGCAATTTCCACAGCCATGAGTGCGTCCGGAATCGGAATCATCCGTATCAGCGGCGAGAATGCATGGATGTGATTTCCCGTATCTACAGATCAAAAAGGCGGGAAGAAAAAAATAAAAGAGTTCCGACTCATACCATTCATTATGGATATATTTATGATGGAGAGGAACTGATTGATGAGGTTCTGGTAATGATCATGCATGCACCGAGGACTTTTACAGGAGAAGATACAGTAGAAATAGACTGTCATGGTGGTGTATATGCTATGCAGAGGGTTTTGGATACAGTGCTGAAAAATGGTGCCGAAATTGCAGAACCAGGAGAATTTACCAAACGTGCCTTCCTGAACGGACGGATGGATCTATCCCAGGCAGAGGCTGTTATGGATGTTATACAGGCGAAAAATGAATATGCGCTTCGCAGTTCCATGGATCAGTTAAGAGGTTCTGTGCAGAAAGCAATCCGAGATATCAGAGAAAAGCTGATTTATCACATTGCATATATAGAATCGGCACTGGATGATCCGGAACATATCAGTCTGGATGGATATCCCCAGGAACTTCTGGAAGTTGTGGATAATGAACAGAAAGAAGTGAAGCGCCTGTTGAAAACTTCTTCTGACGGAAAGATGATCCAGGAGGGAATCCAGACAGTTATCCTTGGAAAACCAAATGCCGGAAAATCCTCACTGTTAAATCTTCTGATCGGAGAAAACCGGGCTATTGTGACAGATATTGCAGGAACGACCAGAGACATTCTGGAGGAATATATCACACTTCATGGAATATCTCTGAAGATTATTGATACAGCCGGAATCCGGGAAACAAAGGATATTGTGGAAAAAATAGGGGTAGACAGAGCCAGAGAAATGGCACAGAAAGCAGATCTGATTCTTTATGTAGTGGATTCTTCTGTTCCGCTTGACGAAAATGATGAAGAAATCATGGAAATGCTTACTGGAAAAAAGGCGATTATCCTGTATAATAAAAACTGATCTTCAGCCGGAAATCCAGCCGGAAATCCTGGAAGAAAAAACAGGACATCCGGTAATTCCGATTTCTGCAAAAGAAGAAAAAGGCATTACAGAACTGGAAGAACAGATTAAAGATATGTTTTTTGGAGGAGAGATTTCCTTTAATGATGAGGTATATATTACAAATGCCCGTCATAAAGCAGCACTGGAAGAGGCTGACAGAAGCCTTGATCTGGTCAGAAACAGTATCGAAATGGGAATGCCGGAAGATTTCTTTTCTATAGATCTTATGAATGCATATGAAAATCTGGGTAAAATCCTCGGAGAGTCTGTTGGTGAAGATCTGGTAAATGAGATATTTAGCAAGTTTTGCATGGGTAAATAAAAATCAAAAAAATCGCCTTCGGCGATTTTTGAAAGAATAGGATGAACAGTTGTAAAATAAAAGGAGACAAAATGAGAACGTTAGTAGAAGATTATGATATTGTTGTAGTCGGTGCCGGTCATGCCGGATGTGAAGCAGCACTTGCGGGCGCGCGCCTGGGCCTGAATACAGTGATGTTTACTGTAAGTGTAGACAGTATCGCATTAATGCCATGTAACCCGAACGTAGGCGGCAGTTCCAAAGGCCATCTGGTAAGAGAACTTGATGCCCTGGGCGGTGAAATGGGAAAAAATATTGACAAGACCTTTATCCAGTCCAAAATGCTTAACTGTTCCAAAGGACCTGCAGTGCACTCCTTACGCGCGCAGGCTGACAAACAGGCATACAGCAATGAAATGAGAAAAAACGCTTGAAAATACACCTAATCTGACTATTAAACAGGGAGAAGTAACAAAACTTCTGGTCGAGGACGGAAAGATTACAGGGGTAAAAACATATTCCGGTGCAACTTATAACTGTAAAGCAGTGGTCCTCTGTACAGGAACTTATTTAAAAGCAAGATGTATTTACGGTGATGTAAGTAATTATACAGGACCAAACGGACTGCAGGCAGCCAACTATCTGACTGATTCTCTGAAAGAGCTGGGAATTGAAATGTTCCGTTTTAAAACAGGAACACCTGCCCGTATTGCCGGAAATACAATTGACTACAGCAAAATGGAGGAACAGTTTGGAGATGAGAGAGTTGTACCATTTTCATTCTCAACTAATCCGGAAGATGTTCAGATAGAGCAGAAATCCTGCTGGCTGACATATACAAATGAGAAAACTCATGAGATCATTCGTGCAAACCTTGACCGTTCTCCGTTGTATTCCGGTATGATCGAAGGAACCGGTCCGCGTTATTGCCCGTCAATTGAAGATAAAGTAGTCCGTTTTGCAGATAAGAACCGTCATCAGGTATTTATTGAGCCGGAAGGTCTCTATACAAATGAGATGTATATTGGTGGAATGTCCAGTTCTCTGCCGGAAGATGTGCAGGAAGAAATGTATCATTCCGTACCGGGACTGGAACATGCAAAAATCGTAAAAAAATGCATATGCCATCGAATATGACTGTATTAATCCACGTCAGTTATATCCTACACTGGAATTTAAGAAAATCAAAGGACTGTTCAGCGGCGGTCAGTTTAACGGAAGCTCAGGGTATGAAGAAGCAGCGGCGCAGGGACTGATCGCAGGAATTAATGCTGCTCTGGAAGTTAAAGGTCAGGAACAGCTGATTCTTGACCGTTCTGAGGCTTATATTGGTGTTCTTATTGATGATCTGGTAACAAAAAGAAAACCATGAGCCATACAGAATGATGACCAGCAGAGCGGAGTACAGATTACTTCTCCGACAGGATAATGCGGATCTGAGACTTCGTAAAAAGGGATATCAGGCAGGGCTCATCAGTGAAGAGGATTATCAGAAAATCCTTACGAAAGAAGAACAGATAAAAACAGAGATCAGCAGAGTAGAACATACAAATATCGGAGCAAACAAAGAGGTTCAGACCCTTCTGGAAAGCTATAACAGCACACCGCTGAAATCCGGAACCACTCTGGCAGAACTGATCCGCCGTCCGGAACTTTCTTATGAAGCAATCAAACCACTTGATAAAGAACGTCCGGAGCTGCCATGGGATGTACAGGAACAGGTTGACATTAACATCAAGTATGATGGATATATCCGCAGACAGTTAAAACAGGTAGAACAGTTTAAGAAACTGGAAGCAAAGAAAATCCGACAGATATTGATTATGAGAAAGTTGGAAGTCTGAGAATCGAAGCACGTCAGAAACTGGAAGCATACAGACCGATTTCAATCGGACAGGCTTCCCGAATTTCAGGAGTTTCTCCTGCTGATATATCAGTTTTACTGGTGTATCTTTCCAGTACGAAATAATTAATATAATACGCTTTAATGTGCTTAATAAAAACAAGAAATTGGCAAAAAATATTAAAATAGTACATAAAAGAGTAAAATAACGGACTATAAATAACAGATAAAATCATAAAAGCACATAAAACAACCTGTAAAATATACAAAATAATAAATAAAGGTAGAAAAAGGAGAATAATACATGCCGTATAATCTGACGACATTGAAAATGGATGCAGAGAACTGGGTATAGAGCTGAGCCAGAAGCAGAAAATAATTTATTCAGTTTTATGAATTTCTGGTAGAAAAAAATAAGGTTATGAATCTGACAGGTATTACTGAGTTTGAGGAAGTTCTTACAAAGCACTTTCTTGACAGTCTTGCCTGTGTAAAAGCCATTGATATGACAAAAGTAAAAACAATTATGGACATCGGTACAGGTGCCGGATTTCCAGGTGTGCCTTTGAAAATTGCTTTTCCACATCTGGAGGCATGTCTGCTGGATTCTCTGAAAAAGAGGGTAAACTTCCTTGAGGAAAGTTTTGAGCTTCTTGGATTAGAAGGGATTAAGGCGATTCATGGAAGAGCAGAAGAGTATGCAAAAAATAAAGAGTATCGTGAGAAATATGATCTCTGTGTATCCAGGGCAGTATCAAACCTTGCAACTCTGTCAGAATATTGTCTTCCTTATGTAAAGATAGGAGGAACTTTCATTTCCTATAAATCAGGAACTGTACAGGAAGAGGCAGAAGAAGCAGAGAAAGCAATCAATATCCTCGGTGGTCAGGTGAAAGACATCACATACTTTAAATTGCCGGACTCCGAGATTGACCGATCCCTTGTCATTATAAATAAGAAAAAATCTACACCTGGAAAGTATCCGCGTAAAGCAGGAACACCATTAAAAGAACCATTGTCATAATAAATCTATGTATAGTTGTCTCATGAAATCTTCTGGCAAAAAATGCCGAGATTTCGGGACAGCTATTTTTTTCAAACAAACATCACAGAATAATCACACTTTTATCCTAATTTCATCACAACTTCATCATAAACTATTTTTATAGAGATGTCCTCGGGTTCCCCCATTCTCTGTTTCACCTGGGGACATTTTCTATATTTTATTTTGGCAAAAATTAAGAGGAGGAGAACACATTGATTGAAGTAAACAATCTGGTCAAACGATATGGTAACCATACGGCAGTTGACCACCTTTCCTTTAAAATAGAGAAAGGCAAAATCTATGGATTTCTGGGGCCAAACGGTGCAGGAAAATCCACTACAATGAATATGATAACCGGATACATCGCATCCACCGAAGGAACCGTCAAAAATTGACGGACACGATATCCTCGAAGAACCGGAAGCGGCAAAGAAATGTATCGGTTATCTGCCTGAACAGCCGCCGGTCTATTTTGATATGACTGTCCTGGAATACATGAAATTTGTGGCAGATCTCAAGAAAATCCCAAAAGATAAAAAAGCAAACATGATCGAAGAAGTCATGGATATGGTAAAGATTTCAGACATGAGAAACCGTCTGATAAAGAACCTGTCAAAAGGTTACAGACAGAGAGTTGGTCTTGCTGAGGCGATTATGGGGTATCCGGAGGTGATCATCCTGGATGAGCCGACAGTAGGTCTTGACCCTAAACAGATTATTGAAATCCGAACCTTAATTAAAGAATTAAAAAAGAAACATACCGTTATTCTCAGCTCGCATATACTTTCTGAAGTAAGCGCGGTATGCGATTACGTGCTGATCATTTCTCATGGAAAACTGGTAGCAAGCGATACTCCTGAGAATCTTGGAAAACTTGCAGAAGGATCCAATACTCTGGAGATGCTTATTAAAGGTGAAAAAACACAGATCAGGCAGGCTCTCGAGGGAATCGAGGGAGTCAACAGCGTAACAATGGAAAAAGATGAGAAACAGAATCTCTGGAGTGTGAAAGTTTCAACAGAGGAGCAGAATGACATTCGGGAAGAAGTATTCTACAAAATGTCGGAGATTAACAGCCCAATCTATGAGATGAAGTCTAGGAAAGTATCACTGGAGGAATCTTCCTTGAACTTACTGCATCTGATAAACCAATATCTGCAGACGAAGTCCCAAATACACCTGAAGATAAAGATACTGATGCCGGTAAATCAAACGAGACAAACGTAAACAGACATCAGCAGAAATACCGGAAGAACAGAATAATGATAAAGGGGGAGAGAAATAACCATGACAGCTATATATAAAAGAGAGCTGAAAAGTTACCTGACATCCATGGTAGGATATTTATTTATCTTTTTCATTCTTGTACTGACAGGTATTTATTTTTCAGCATATCAGCTTTCAGCAGCATATCCGAAATTTGAATACACCTTAAGTGCAATTACCTTTGCATTCCTGATCGGAGTACCGATTTTGACTATGCGTGTACTTGCAGAGGAAAGAAAACAGAAAACAGATCAGCTGCTTCTGACAGCACCGGTTTCTGTGAGCGGTATTGTAATAGGTAAATATCTTGCACTGGTAACTGTATTTGCTGTTCCGATGGCAGTTATGTGTACTTATCCGCTGATTATGTCCAGGTTTGGCACAGTAGAGTTTGCATCTGCATATACAGCAGTCCTGGGATTCTTTCTCCTGGGATGTGCAAATATTGCAATCGGTGTATTTATGTCAGCATTAACTGAGAGCCAGGTAATTGCAGCGGTACTCACATTTGTTTTCTTATTTGCATTTTACATGATGAATGGTATTTCTTCATTCTTCTCTCAGACATCTATGTCGACATGCGTGACATTTGGGTTATTGATCCTGGCAGCAGCCATCATTATCTATACCATGATCAAGAATATTCTGATCTCAGCAGTGATCGGTGTGATCGGAGAAGTGGCACTGATTATTATTTATGTAGTAAAATCCAGTATTTTGAGGGCGGTATTCAGAAAGTCCTGGATGTGTTTAATCTGAGCGGACACTTTGATAATTTTACAAGTAACATCTTTGATATAAAAGGAATTGTATATTTTCTTTCTGTGATCGCAGTATGCCTGTTCCTTACAACACAGTCTATTTTGAAGAGACGCTGGAATTAGTGGGGAGGTGAAAGAAAATGAAACTGAAAGAAAAGATGAAAAATAATAACCATAAAAAATTTGACAAAAAGAAAACTGATTGGCACCATCAGTAAGAAGCATATCAAAAACGGCTCTTACACAATGGTTATGTCAGTGATATTTATTGCAGTAGTTGTAGTGCTCAACATGATCGTAAATGCGATTCCGTCCAAATATTCAGAAATTGATATCAGCAGCCAGAAACTCTACAGTATTGGTGATGATACAAAAGCAATGCTGAAAGATCTGGACAAGGACGTAACAATTTACCAGATTGCACAGAGCGGTTCTGAAGATGAGAATATTACCAATCTGCTTAAGAAATATGAAGATGAATCCAAGCATATTAAAGTAGAGCAGAAGGATCCTGTAGTAAATCCTAAATTTGTAACGGAATATACAAGTGATGATCTTTCTGCAAACAGTCTGATCGTTGTATGCGGCGACAGAAATAAAGTCATTGATTACAACAATATCTATGAGAGCACAATTGATTATCAGACCTACAGCTCTCAGACCACCGGTTTCGACGGTGAAGGTCAGATCACAAGTGCGATCGGATATGTAACATCCGAAGATCTCCCGATCCTTTATACACTCGAGGGACATGGTGAGAAGGAGATGGATTCTACTATCAAAGAAGACATCGAGAAGGCAAACATGGATATTCAGTCTCTGAATCTTCTTACAGAGGGAAGTGTTCCGGATGATGCAGACTGCCTGTTCATTGATTCTCCATCCACAGATATTTCAGAAGATGAAAAGACTGCTATTATTGATTATCTTGAAAATGGCGGAAAGGCGATGATTTTCTCTGATTATACAACAGAAGACCTGCCAAACTTTGATGCAGTTCTGGAAAACTATGGTGTTCAGAGAGAAGCTGGAATCGTATTTGAAGGTGATAATCAGCATTATGCAATGCAGATGCCATATTATCTGGTTCCGACTATAAACAGCACAGATGCAAGCTCTGAGACTGTTTCCGGAGGATATTATGTACTTGTACCATATGCACAGGGAATCAAAAAAAATGGATGATGTAAGAGATACCGTAACGATCAACAGTATCCTCACCACATCAGACCAGGCATATTCCAAGACAGATCTGAACAGTGATACTCTGGAGAAAGAAGACGGAGACGAAGCTGGCCCATTTGATCTGGGAGTAAGCATCACAGAGACTCTGGATGATGACAAAGAAACGCAGATCGTATACTATTCAACTTCCAATCTGATGGAATCACAGGTAAATCAGATGGTATCCGGCGGAAATGAGAAGCTGATCATCGAATCTCTGAAGTGGATGACAGACACAGAAGACAGTGCAACCGTATCTATCCCATCCAAGAGCCTGTCTGTATCTAATCTGACACTTACAGACTATGATGCTGCATTCTGGAAGATCTGCACCATCGGTCTGATTCCTGGATTCTTCCTTGTTGTAGGGTTTGCAGTTTGGATGAAGAGGAGAAAAGCTTAAATGAAGAATAAAACTGTAAAAATGGTTCTTGCAGTTGTAGTTCTTGGTGTCTGCTGCGGGGCTTACGCAGGTGTAAAAACCTACGTAGCCCATCAGGAGCAGAAAGAATCCGAAGAAGATTCTGAAGAAAGCACAACTGTATTTACTGCATCAACAGATAACATTAAATCTCTGGATTTTATGGTTGATGATACAGAGACAACATTTGAAAAAGATGATGACAGCTGGGTAAAGAAAGACGAAACAGATTTTCCGGTAAATCAGACTACTCTGGACAGTGCAGCATCTGCTATTGCATCTGTCGATTCAGACAGAGTTCTGGAGGACGTAGATGATCTTTCAGAATATGGTCTGGACTCTCCGTCAAACACGATTAAGATTGTAACAAAATCTGATGAGGAAGATGGCGATGACATAACAACTACACTGTATGTGGGAGATGAAAATTCCTCCACCAGTCAGTATTATGTAAGAAAAGATGATGATGAGAAGACAGTATACCTGATAGATTCTTCCTGCGTAGAGCCGTTTGCCAAATCATTGAATGATTATGCGCAGATGGAAGATTTCCCTGCAATTTCCAATACAGATACCATTACAAAAAATTTCTGTAGACGGCGATAATTCCTATGAATTATCAAAAGACGAAGATACAAGTACCTGGTCAGTAAAAGGCAGCGAGGATGAAGAAAAAGCAGACTCAGCTACCGTAAGTTCTTTGGTATCTTCATTCGGAAGCATGGCATATAGTTCACTTGCAGATTATAAATGTGACGACAAGAGCAAATATGGTCTGGATAAACCATATGCAACAATCACAGTAGATTATCAGGAAGAAGTTGCTGATGATGACACTGATGAAGACACACAAGATGATACGACAGCTTCCGGTGAGACGGCAGATGAAGATGCTTCATCTGTGGAAGAAAACAGTGACGATGCTGAACAGGATACAGAATCAGACGAAAGTGTAAGTGAAACTACGGATGAAACATCTGAGGCTGAAGATACTGACGGTGAAGAAGCAGAAGATGAAACATCAGAAAACTCAGACAGTGCATCAGACAATGAGGATTCTTCGGAAGAAGAAACTAAGATGGCAGATAAGCAGCTTACAATTCTTGTTGGAAATGAAACAGATGACAGCAGCAGATATGTCATGGTAAATGACAGCAATGAAGTCTATACGATGTCAACGGATACTCTGTCCGCGCTAACTGATAAATCAGAAGAAGACTTCTGGGATATGACAGTAAGTTATGTATCTTTAAACAGCCTCGGAAGCCTCAAAGTAAATTATCAGGGCAGTGATTATAAAGTAAATGTTTCACGTGAAACATCCACAGATGATGATGGAAACGATACAGAAACAGTTACCTATAAACTGAATGGTTCTGATCTGGATGAAACAACATTTACAAACATTCTACAATAAACTGATCAACATGACGGCTCAGAAACGTCTGACAGATAAATATGAACCTGACGGTGATGCAGAACTGACAGCTATATTTACAGAAGAAGACGGTGATACACAGGAAGTTGCATACTATAGCTACGATACAAACTATTATGCGGCAGTGGTGGATAAATAAAGTATATCTCGTAAATAAGATGAATGTAAAAGAACTGTTCACAGCATTTGAATCAGTTGTCGGAACAGAAGAAGACAGTTCAGATAAGACAGATTCAGACGAAGCAACAACAGATGATACTAAATCAGATTCAACAGATATGCCAGGTGAGAGCATAGAAGAGTCCGATGACAGTACATCTGAAACAGCCGGCATAACAAACGATTCTGATACATCCGAAGAGGAGAATACAGATTCTCAGGAAACGGACAGTACAGAAGAGTAAAAGAATAAACGAATCTATAAAAGAGTGAGGCAGGCATATAGAATTTCTTACATATGCCTGCCTCATTTTTTGTTGTATTAGAGCGTGTTTGAAAAATCATTCCCACAATCTGCACGCCCCATTTTGCGGTATATTTTGTCCGAATTCGGTTGCTGTAGTCACCGCAACGTCGCCTTCTTCCGACTTGAAATAAAAATTTATCCTTCAAAACTGTCTCAAATCAACTCGTCGACTCATTCTGGCTTAAATATAAGGCTTAAAAGAAGATTTTAACCTGTTCAAGAAACGCTTCAGGTGCTTCAACATGTGGAAGATGTTTTGTTTCTTTGAGAACAGAAACTTCAATAGCCGGGTTGGAGGCACAATAATCATCAGTGACAGCCTTTCCGTTTGGCTCTGTTTCACCTTCAACAATATAAATACTGTTATCCAGTGCCTTAAGTGCATGACAGATATTTTATATTTATATACTTAGCTGCAAGACTGGAGTACAAAAATCTGGTATAATATCCACCTTTATGAGCTGCTTCATAATAAGCATCTGCCATTTGATTATCCACATGGAATGGATTATAATACATCTTCTCGATAAAAAGATTATTTATATTATCACGTGATACGATCATATGATAAACCAGAGTTCCGAAAATCGGAATTTCCAGAGCTGCTTTTAACAGGCGGTCCTTTCTGTTTGGCATCTGTTTTAATTGAGTCAGGCTGGGCGGATTTACCAGCATGATTTTGTTAAAAAGTTCTTTCTCATTGTGACAGGCCATAGTAACAAAAGAGCCTGAAAAACCACTTGCAATCACATCTGTTTTCTGACCAATTATTTTTTTGATAAAATCACTGATCATCTGAACATAAACAAAATTTGTATAGGTAATGCTGGATTTGTCCGAACGTCCGCATCCTAACAAATCAACAGTATATACGGTATGGTCAATTGCCAGTTCGTCTTCAATTTTGCTCCATTCATACCCGGAAGCTCCAGGTAAAGTGTCATGAATCAAAAGAATCGGTGACCCAGTTCCCTTTTTGGTATAATAAATGTTCCCAAAGCGCCATTCAAAGTAATTGTCATTAGAAATGTGGAGCATCTGTTTTAATTGTGCAGCAGTAGCAATCGTGTGGTTAATGAAATGAACAGCAACAGTTGCGCCGGTCATCAGAGCAGCAAATGTAAGAAATTTTGTGCTTGTTTTTACTCATTTTCGGCCTCCTTTATCAAGCATAACAAGTGATTAGCCTGCTAAAATTATATACCCATATTATACCGCGATACTGTCTGTTTTACAAGAAAATATGATGCGAAAAAAAGAACCATATGGATTGATGATGTTACTGTTCACTCCGTTCACAGCAACACGCTTCGCGATGCACAGACTTTATGCTAATCGCATAAATTCGCGCGGTATGTCTCGGGTTTCTGTG
>ENA-OQAR01000107-OQAR01000107.1-human-gut-metagenome-genome-assembly--contig:-NODE-107-length-20672-cov-3.927087_pt1 | contig 20672 bp, 32 predicted proteins | sample MGYA00242738_ERZ504533 | MGnify/ENA primary metagenome ERZ504533 (study PRJEB26092, sample SAMD00036276) | human gut metagenome | host: Homo sapiens | study: EMG produced TPA metagenomics assembly of... | reverse complement strand
AGTTGCAAACAACACAATGACAAGAATATCCTTCAACGTATGACGAACCTTTGTCTGCTGACGAGTATCTTCAATGTATTCCATCCACTCTAATAATTCCTGCATAAATAACACCCCTTTTTCTTTTTATTTTACTAGAAAAAGGGGGTGTGTTCACAATTTTATTTTACTCATGCGTTTGTCGTGCTCCCGTGTTTATGAAAGTTGTGTTTTTTCTTGGCAATATGTTACAATTACTCCATATAAATTTATAACTTTTCTAGACAGAAAGTAAAAGGGGAACGTCATGAAGTGTATTAAAACAACGGACGCGGTAGGACATGTACTGTGCCATGATATTACCAGAATTGTGAAGGATGTGGTAAAAGATACAGCCTTTCGTAAAGGACATATTGTACAGGAAGAAGATATTCCGGTTTTGCTATCTCTGGGAAAAGACCATCTTTATGTGTGGGAGAAGGATGAAAATACTTTGCATGAAAATGAAGCAGCGCAGATTCTGTGTGATGTGTGCATCAATGAGAATATGCATCCAACGGATGTAAAAGAAGGAAAAAATTGAGTTGATTGCAGATTGTGACGGAGTATTTCAGGTGGATGTGCCGAGGCTGGATGCTATTAATGAGATCGATGAGATTATGATTGCCACCCGTCATACAAATTTTCCCGGTAAAAAAAAGGTGACCGTCTTTTAGGAACCCGTGTGATTCCGCTGGTGATTGCAAAAGAAAAAATGGATTTGGTGAAGAAAACAGCAGGAGAAAAACCGCTGGTATCGCTGGCACCTTATAAGAAACGGAAGGTAGGAATTGTAACCACCGGAAATGAAGTATTTTATGGAAGAATTAAGGATACTTTCACACCGGTAATCATCGAAAAAATGAAATCTTACGGTGCTGAAATTCACGGACATATTCTGTGCAATGATGATATGGAAAAAATCACTGCCGCTATTATGAAATTAAAAGAAGAAGGGGCAGATCTGATTGTCTGTACCGGTGGTATGAGCGTGGATCCAGATGATAAGACACCGGGCGCGATCAAAAATACAGGAGCGAGAATCGTATCTTATGGTGCTCCGGTACTTCCGGGAGCGATGTTCCTGTTATCCTATCTGGAAGATGGCACACCGGTAATGGGACTGCCGGGATGTGTGATGTATGCAAAAGCCACCGTATTTGATCTTGTTCTGCCACGTATTATCGCAGGTATAGAAGTGACAAAAAGATCTGCACATATGGGAAATGGCGGATTCTGTCTTGGTTGCAAAGAATGTCATTATCCGAACTGCAGCTTTGGAAAGGGCGTATAAGAGCAGGACAGGAGGAATAAGCATGGAAAAGCTTACGGTAGAGTAGGCACTGGAAGCACTGCTGGAACATACAAAAGTAATAGAGGAAACGGAAACTGTACCACTTTTGCAGGCATGTGGAAGAGTGTTGGCAAAGGATATGATTGCAGGATTTGATAACCCGCCGTTTGACAGATCACCTGTGGATGGTTATGCCTGCAAAGCGGAGGATATAATGGATGCATCAGAAAGTCATCCGGTACAGTTGACGGTATTGGAAGAGATTGATGCGGGGCAGTATTCCAGAGTCACAGTGGAAAAGGGGCAGGCGGTTCGGATTATGACAGGCGCAGCTATTCCGAAAGGCTGTGACTGCTGTGTCCGTCAGGAGGATACAGATTATGGAGAAGAGACTGTCAGAATCTTCCGTCCGACCGGACAGTGGCAGAATTACTGTTATCAGGGAGAGAATTTTAAAAATGGAACGGTTCTTTTGAAAAAGGGTGACAAAATCGGATTTATTGAAGCAGGTATACTGGCCAGTATGGGAGTCATAAAAAGTGAAGGTTTATCGTCGGGTAAGAGCAGCTGTTCTGACTACCGGAGATGAAGTAATGGCACCCGGAAAAAGATTGATTCCGGGGAAGATTTATGATTGTAATCAGGGACTTCTGGCGGCTCGCATGAAAGAATTTGGTGCAGAACTGGTGGAAGTGGCAGCCATAGAGGATCGCCCGCAGGCTATGACAGCAGCAGGCGAAGTCATGGCTCTGGACTGGGGAATTACATTGCAGTGTGATACCACAGGAAAAGAAGACGCCAGCAGTGTAGGAGTGCGAAGTCACTTTATACATCCGGTACTACCGGAAGCAGATGGCACAACGAAAAAACGTATTTCCATGTAAAGTGGAAAGAGTGATTGAGGACGTGTTTTCGTATATCTTGATCGTATCTACGAAAGAAGAAGCCAGGATTCGCGTAGATGTGACGAAAGAACAATGGCAGCAGTACCAAAAGCATATTTCTGGAAATAAGATATGGATTGGGATAGATGAAAAAGATGTGATGTTATTAAAATAAATGAAAGAATCACCGTATCAAGGTTGAGGTAATCTATGATACGGTGATTCTTTCGTGAAAAATGCGAAAAAGCTTTCAATATCCAGTTCCGGTGGTTTAATATGCGGTTATCAATCACTGTATGAAAGAAACATTATTTCGTAAATACTTTCATTCGATCCCTTCTGGCTGCACAGATCAGGGTCAGGTGATATTTTTTGCAAGATCAATTGCTTCAGAAGTAGGAGAAGCCTTGCTGGAGAGAATTGGAATCCCTGCAGGGATGACCTTTAAAGTCATATCAGTAGGTATTCTGCCGCTGGAATATACCATACATTGATGCAGGTCAATATTGTGCCGCAGAGCGTAGCCGATCACTTTATCCAAAGCATTGTGCCGTCCGATATCTTCGCAGGAAACAGAATGTGATCTTTTTGAGCGAGAATGCAGCTATGTGTGGCAAAGGTAATGCCATGGAGAGGAGAACCATCCGCAAAGGCATCCGCCATATGAAAGATCCATTCTGGTTTCCAGAAATCGGTGTAAGTGACTGCGGCTCTTTGGATGTAACAAAGTAATCATTTAAAATATGATTGCCGGTACAGCAGGTAGGAGTTACTTCTACAAAGGCATCCGATGAGGATTGTGTGCTGCGTGCCGAATTTTTTAAATAGACTTTTGCACGTTTTCCATATTCACAGATATAGATATGATCTACATCTTCGGAAGACGTGATGATTTGTTCTGTCAGTAATCTTCCAAGAACCAGTTCAGTCAGATGCTGGGGCAGGCAAACAAGTTTCATAGTCAGATGATCATTTATATAGACATCCATCATATGTTCGTTAATATACATAATTTCTCCAATTGAAAAAACAATTCTTTTATTCATGTTTACTATGTGTTATACTAGATCTAGTATAATGGACATCTCTTTATTTCGAAAGAGTGAATTGAGGGATGAAGGAGGAAATAAAATGGGAAAGATTATGGCGGTAAATATCAGTGAGAAGAAAGGTACACAGAAAAAGAATGTACATAGTGCCAGACTGATGGAAGAATTTGGAATCGAGAAGGACGCCCATGCCGGCAAGTGGCATCGCCAGGTGAGTCTTCTTTCTTATGAAAAAATAGAAGAATTCAAGGCAAAGGGAGCACCGATCGAAGACGGAGCATTTGGAGAAAACCTGATTGTAAGTGGATACGATCTGAAGGCATTGCCGGTTGGCACCAGACTTCGCAGCGGAGAGGTATTATTAGAAGTGACACAGATCGGGAAAAAAAATGTCATAGTGGATGTGAGATTTATAAAATTATGGGTGACTGTATTATGCCAAGAGAAGGTATCTTTACCAGAGTACTTCATGGTGGCGTATTGACAGAAGGCGATGAAATTGTGATAGAGAAGGCAGCAGGTGAGGCAGATGGAGAATAAGCTGAATCATTTTGATCAGAAGGGTAACGCTGTTATGGTGGATGTGTCCGGAAAGATACCGACATCCAGAACAGCAGTAGCAAAAGGCAAGATTCGTGTCTGTCAGGCTGTGATGGATGCAGTGAAACAGGGAACTGTGAAAAAAGGAGATGTACTTGGAGTAGCAAGAGTGGCTGGCATTATGGCGGTAAAACAGACATCTCATCTGATTCCGATGTGTCATCCGCTGATGATTCAGAAGTGTTCGGTAGATTTTGAACTGGATGAAGAAAATCTTGAAATTACGGCAATCTGTACAGCCAAAACGGAAGGTCAGACCGGTGTGGAGATGGAGGCGCTTACTGGTGTGAATGTGGCACTTTTGACAATTTATGACATGTGTAAGGCAATTGACAAGTCCATGGAGCTGACGGACATTCATCTGGTAGAAAAAAGCGGAGGAAAAAGCGGGTTATATCGAAACCCGAAAGAATAGTATGAAGGATAGATTTGGAAGAGAGATTGACTATCTGCGGATATCCATTACAGATCGATGTAATCTCAGGTGCGTCTATTGTATGCCGGAAAATGGAGTTGTGCAGATCTCGCATGAAGAAATTCTGACTTATGATGAGATTACCAGAATCAGCAGATGTATGACTGGTTTAGGTATACGTAAGATCAAACTGACCGGAGGAGAACCGTTAATTAGAAAGAATTGTGCCACACTGGTTCGAATGTTAAAAGAACTTCCTGGCATCGAAAAAGTGACATTAACGACCAATGGTGTATTGCTCGAAGAACAGATAGCAGATCTAGCAGAAGCGGGGCTTGATGATATAAATATCAGTCTGGATACTTTAAATGCAGCAGAGTTTGCAAAGGTAACCAGGAGAGAAAGTCTGGATCGGGTGCTGTATGGAATCCAGGCGGCATTACAGTATCCGCAGATTGGATTGAAGATTAATTGTGTGCCGGTAGTGGAAGAGCAGGAAAATCTGGTATCGATAGCGAGACTTGCAAAGCAATATCCGATTCATGTTCGTTTCATTGAAATGATGCCGATTGGATATGGAAAGGATTTTCAGTTTCGGGGAGAAAGTGAAATATGCGAAATATTAGAGAAAGCATATGGAAGAATGACTCCAATAAAAGAACGATATGGGAATGGACCGTGTCATTATTATAAAATAGAAGAATTTCAGGGTAAAATAGGATTTATCAGTGCGATGACGCATAAGTTTTGCGACCAGTGTAATCGTGTGCGTATGACAGCAGAAGGATTTTTAAAAGCCTGTCTGCAATATCAGACTGGAACGGATTTGAAGAAATTGATGCGTTCAGGATGCACAGCTGATGAACTGACAGAGGCAATACAGAAAGTAATATGGGAAAAACCGGTCAGTCATCATTTTACATCGGAAGAGATTGAGACAGATGAATGTAAATTAATGTCCCAGATAGGAGGATAAGGAATTATGAAAGCTGCGATTATCACATCCAGTGATTCTGGATATGCAGGAGAGAGAGAAGATAAAAGTGGCTCGGTAATCCAGGAAATTTTGGAAGCGAACGATTACGAAGTGGTGCATACCATTCTTTGCCGGATGACAGAAAGATGCTGGCAGATGAGATGGCTCGTATAGCAGATGAGGGAATAGCAGAGCTGATTGTAACTACGGGTGGAACCGGATTTTCGCCGAGAGACTGTATGCCGGAGGCAACAAAGGATATTATAGAACGTGAAGTGCCGGGGATTCCGGAAGCAATGAGAGCATATAGTATGACGATTACACCAAGAGCTATGCTCAGTCGTGCAGCAGCAGGTATTCGAAAAAGGAACACTGATCGTGAATCTGCCGGGAAGCCCGAAAGCAGTCAGAGAAAGTCTGGAATATATTATTCCAGCGCTGAAACATGGATTACAGATCCTGACCGGGGAGGCAACGAACTGTGCCAGAAAATAATCGGAAAATGCAGACTGATATATCTGAATTAGAAAACGGTCAGTTGGCAGAACAGCAATTGCCATCAGATTTTACGCTGGTAGTCCTGGCAGGTAGTGCCAGCAGCCATATGGGAAGGGAGAAGTCAGATCTGCTTTTAGATGGACAGACATTTTTGGAGATACAGATCGGAAAAGGATGTCAGTTGGGAGCAAAACAGATCTTAATTTCTGGATATCGTGGAACACAGTGAGGGGAAGAGATTGTGCCGGATCGAATTTCCGGTCAGGGTCCACTTGGCGGTCTGGAGAGCTGTTTTCGAAGGGCAAAGACAGAAAAATGCCTGGTGCTGGGGGTAGATACGCCGCTGGTACCTGTGGAAGAACTTTCAAAATCTGTTGAAGTTCGCAATGGAAAAAGCCGACCAACCGGTGACTATGCTGTGTCATAATGGAAAAGAAGAATCGCTGATAGCGGTATATGATGCCAGACTTTATAAAGAGATCACAGATTTTCTGGCATCAGATGCATCCGACTATCTCAATGGAGCAATCATTCCGGTGGATGGAGGGTATCTCGTAAAATAGCATAATACAGAAGGCGTATAGGATTATGAAAGGCTTTCGATTAGGTTTTAAATGATTTTTCGGATAATAGCACTTCCATGCAGATCGCATACAGGATCTGCAAACAGGTGGTGTTTCAGGCAGAATTCGTCTACAGCTTTGTTACATCCGGAAAACTGGGTACTGTATACGTCATGGATCAGGAGAACTCCGCCGATAGACAGACGTTCATAAAACAGAGGTAATGCAGCAGCAGTTGGAGCATAGAGATCTGCATCTAATGATACGAAACAGAAAGTTTCATCGGTAATATCGGAAAAAGTATCCGGAAACCATCCTTTATGGATGATCACATGTGATGGATCAGGCATGATGCGAAGAACAGAGTCTACATCTGTAGAAGAAAAGTCACCTGTTTTAGCGCGAGACAGATGCCTGGAGGTTTCTACGGCAATATCTTTTTCTGAAAAGCCTTCAAAAGTATCAAAAAGATGTATTTTTCGATCTGGAAAGGCTGTACTGATCAGGCAAGAAAAATCACCCTGGAAAACACCAAGTTCTGCCACATCTCCAGGGATATTTTGTTGATGCATCTGTTCGGCTAAAAGGCGCATAACCGCAACCCGTGCATCGAACATGCGAAGTGCAGAAGGATCACAAAATGAACCGTGATAGCCCAAGTGCTCCATCTGCTGCATCATAGAACCACGCCGCTCTTCATCCAATACACCAAGAATAATCAGATCAGGAAGAAGAGCAGCGGCCTTTGATGGAGAACAGATTGGGATATTACCAATAAATTGTCCATGTTTGCGCGGATCATTATCGGCAAAGCACATGATCTGATAGGAATTTCCAAGAAGTCGGGCAGTCATCTGCCCAATCTGTCCGGCACCGAATATAATAGTTTTGTAGACATGTTTTGTCATCATTTCATAGCAGCCTTTCTTTCAGCTCGAACCTGAATCATTTGTCCTGTGATAGATATTGCGATTTCAGCAGGTGTTTCTGCTTTAATATTAAGTCCCACAGGCGTGATAATACGGTCTAATTCTCGCTCATCGATTCCATACTCTTCTACGAGACGATGAAATACACCAGCTCTTTTTGGCGAGACTTCCAATGACGCCGATATAGCATGCAGGTGTGGCAAGAAGTTGTGCCTGCACAATCGTATCATAGGCATGACCTCGTGTCATGACACAGCAATAATCAGCATCTGTGATAGAAATGCTCTGATCCAGATGATCAAAATCGCAAAGGATTGTCTCTGCTGCATCCGGGAAAAGAGCAGGATCTGTAAATTCCGGACGGTCATCCAGAACGATGCAGTGAAAGTCAACACTTGCAAGTATTGGTACCAGCTTTTGTGAAACATGCCCGCCTCCAAATACATAGACAGTTCCGGATGTACCGATTTGTTCTGTAAACAGGTCACAGGTTTCATTGCGATGACGGCATGGTCTTGCAGATAAGGAAGATAAGATGGAAGAAGGAACATCAGCATTTCCAGTCAATCCATAGGATGCACTGTAAAGACTCATACCGGATGTAGCATGAAGATCACAGATCAGCCAGAAATCTTTTCGTTCTTTATATAATGTTTCAGCAGTTACTGCAAGTTCCATAATAATAGGGTCATTATGGTCCAGATACTGGAAAAATACGGTAACATCACCACCACAAATCATACCGATATTCTCAACATCTTTGCGATTCAACCGGAATTCATGTTCACAGGATTCTTTCTTTTCAAGAATATCAAGCGCCATAAGCTCTGCACGATGTTCGACAGAACCTCCGCCTATGGTTCCGGCAACTCGGCCTTTTTTTCCAACCAACATACGGGAACCGGCACCTCTTGGCGTTGATCCTGAGGAAGCAACGATGGATGCAAGCACAAGGTCGTTTCCTTTTTTGAAATTCTTGTTGTATGATCTGAAATAAAGTTCTCATATATAAAACACCTCCTGTAATTTTCTATAAGTCATATCGTCATGTGACAGATGGTCTGTATCATATTTTGCAGATCAAGAGCCTGTTTAAGCTGTCGTTCATGAGATTTCAAAGCTTCGGGACTGTTACACTTACACAGACTGTCCGCAAATCGTTTTTCGATGGTTACACGTTCGGTTTCCTGAATCAGTTTATCTGATAAAAAGACGATAGCCGCTTCATTCAGAATTGTCTTCTGTAAACCATGATGTTGTGAAATAATCTGACTGATTTCAGTATAGCCTAATTGTAAGAAAAGATCACCACCTGTTTTGGTGTGATGTTTTTGAAGTCTGGCAATATCGTGAAGGAGTGCTCCGGAGCGAATCAGTTTTTTTATTAAAAAAAGTAACCATGAGATTCCAGCAGATCGCAGAAATGGCAAGCCAATTCAGTCACTGCATCACTGTGCGCCTGTACATGATGAGGAAGAGACACCGAATCGCGAAGCATCCGGCATAGTTCGTCATGCAAGTCAGGATGAGGCAGCAGGTAAGTCAAATCAGATAAGATAACATGATCGTTATCGTCTGTGTTCAGATGATAATAGGAACCACATGGAAGACGAAAATACTGTCTGGCATGCTGTTTTGAATCAAGCAAATACAGATAAGAAGAAATTACATCTGTATGAGCAACAATCGCAATATCACCCTCAGAAGAACGAAGAATCTCATAAATTGCCTGCGAAAAACGCATGCCAGATGCGAAAGGAGTTTCTGCTCCTGGAATCGGGTAATCAGGATTCATTCCACGTGCTTCATATATGTCCGGCCATCTTTTGCGTATCTCATCAAATGAAAGACCATCCCATTCTCCCAGATTTCGTTCTGTTAAATCTGAGATAGTGATATGTGGAAGATCAGGTGTGATATGTGCAGCCGTTTCCATAGCTCTTGACAAAGGACTGCAGTAAACAGCAGTTATTTTATCATCCAGTTCTCCGTGAAGAAGGACTGACTGCAGATGTCCAAGCATAGATAAAGAAAAATCAGTCTGACCGATACAGTAAGAATGTTCATCTGGATATTGTGGTTTTCCGTGTCGGATAAGATAAAGATTACGCATTGAAAAATCCTCTGAAACACTTTTCAAATATTGCTTCGGAACAGGTACGTGTTTCCTCTGAAAAACGGGCATATCGCTTCAAAAATTCTTCTCCGTATGGTGTCAGCTCACTGTGACTGCCCTTTACACCGCCCTGACTTCGAATAATCAGCGGTTCATGAAGCTGAGATTCTAATGTATGGATCAGATTCCAGCTGGTGGAGTAGGAAATGTGCATGCGTTCGCAGGCATCACGAACAGATCCTGTTTCATGAATCAGTGTAAGCAGCGAATAAAGCTGTTCATCAAAGAAGACCTTTTCCCGTGCCAGCTGAATCTGAATCTCTGAACGGATCAGACTTTGATTGTGTGCACGAAGAAGTTCTACATAATCCTCTGGTGTATCCGCATCATGAATGATTCCAGGATCTTCTACATTTAAACAATACATGGGAGTTCCACAATGTTCTACAGCACCCTTCAGACCAGTGTTTCCATCATTGCTTAAAATGGACTCAATTAATGAGGAACGAATCAGGATCGGATGACCTGGAGTTCCGTTACAGACCGGAGTGACAAGAGGCTGTCCAAGAGAAAGCATTTGTGTAACGGTATGTGCTGTGAATAGTGGAACATCTACAGGTGTAAAGAGTACCGTATCCACTTTGTCTTTTAAATATTCCAGTCCAATCCTGACAGAATCAAACATATGAGTAGTTTCATAGTCTCATTTCGAAGAAAAATAACATGATTGGAAGCAAGGTGGCGTTCCAGAGCATCCGCATTGTATCCGGTTACCACCACTATTTTAGAGATTCCGGCCTGCCGGAAGTTATTAATCACACGCTGCGCGATGGAAATGGATCCAAGCTGAAGCATGGGCTTGAAGTCTCCCATTCGTGACGATTTCCCTGCAGCTACGATGAGAGCACCTGTCTGCATCATAGATACCTCCTAAAAACAACATTGTACAAATTTGACATTATTATAGCATAAAAAATGAGGATAAATAGTAAAATTTTTAAATAAAGTAATAAAAACAATATAAAAAAGAGCGAAAATAGCCAACTAATAATTATTTACAATTTGTAAAACTGTACAAAATTATGATAACATGAAATTATACAAAATAATGTAAACAGGAGAACGTTTCCATGGATAAGATTTTTGAAATTACCGCAAAAGAAGTTACGATACAGGTAAAAGATGAGCGCACAGGAGAGCAATACAGTCGGACACTTCCGATTGATTATTATGAGAATGCGAATGTTTTAAAACTCAGCGGTGAGAATCTGGACGGAAGCAGCTCTTCCATTGTTTTCTATTCTGTCAGAGGAATGGAAAGACTTAAAGATCTGACGGGTAAGGGAGTCGATCATGATCCATGCGGAACACATAAGTCAGAAGATTTGTAACATCGGAACGTGTATTTTTTAAAGGAGGAATGAAACATGATTAAAAAGACATTGAAGATCAATGGTGTGGAGCGAATCCTTATTCTTGATAAGGATGAGACACTGGCTCAGGTACTTCGTGAGCATCTTCTTCTTACAGGATGTAAGATCGGTTGTGGAGAAGGTCATTGCGGAGCATGTAATGTTATTATGAACGGAAAAGTTACAAGATCCTGTATTTACAAGATGAGCCGTGTTCCGGACAATGCAGAGATCACAACAATCGAGGGTGTGGGAACAATTTCTGATATGCATCCGATACAGGTTGCATGGATGGCATATGGATGTGCACAGTGTGGTTTCTGTTCACCAGGTTTTATTATTTCAGCAAAGGTTCTTCTCGATAATAATCCGAGCCCTACCCGTGAAGAAGTGAGGGACTGGTTTAACAAGCAGCGTAATCTCTGTCGTTGTACAGGTTACAAGCCGCTTATCGATGCGACCATGGCGGCAGCAGCAGTTATGCGTGGCGAGATGACTAAAGAAGACCTCGTATTCAAGCAGACAGGTGATTCTATCGTCGGTACAAACTATATCCGTCCATCAGCAGCACAGAAGGTAACAGGTACCTGGGATTTCGGTGCAGATGATGCATTAAAGATGCCGGAGGGAACTCTTCGTCTTGCACTTACACAGGCCAAGGTTTCTCACGCAAATATTCTCAGTATCGATACAACAGAAGCAGAGAGTATGCCGGGAGTTGTTCGTGTTATTACAGCGAAGGACATTAAGGCAGCAGGCGGAACCAACAAGATCAATGGTCTTGTAATGCTTCCGAAACACAATAAGACAGACGGATTTGAGCGTCCTGTACTCTGCGACGAAAAGATCTTTCAGTTTGGTGATGCGATTGCGATCGTAGCTGCCGACACAGAAGAGCATGCACGTGCAGCAGCAGATGCAGTTAAGGTGGAGATCGAAGAACTTCCTGCATATATGAACGCAATGGATGCAATCGCACCGGATGCAGCAGAGATCCATCCTGGTACTCCAAACGCATTTTTTGAGACAAACTGTATCAAGGGACCGGACTTTGACTGGGACAGCATTCCGGATTCACAGCAGGTTGAGATCGAGTCCTACTGTTCACGCCAGCCTCATCTTCACCTTGAGCCGGACTGTGGTTATGGATATATTGATGAAGACGGTATGATAACAGTGCATTCCAAATCTATCGGTATACATCTTCATATGCCTATGATCGCAGATGGTATCGGTGTACCAATGGAAAACTTAAGACTTGTTCAGAACCATGCAGGCGGAACATTTGGTTACAAGTTCTCACCGACAAATGAGGCTCTGATTGGTGCAGCTGTTAAGATTCTGGAACGTCCGGTATCGCTGGTATTTAATCAGTTCCAGAACATTACTTATACAGGAAAGAGATCTCCTGCATTTATGAATATTAAGCTTGCAGCAGATGAAAATGGTAAACTCTTAGCACTTTGGGGTAACAACTATGTAGATCACGGTCCATATTCAGAATTTGGCGATCTGCTTACCATGAGACTTTCTCAGTTTACAGGCGCAGGTTATGGAATTAATTCTATTCGTAATAAATCAACAACCTATTTACAAACATGCATGGGGCTCCGCATTCCGTGCTTATGGTTCACCACAGTCTTATATGGGATCTGAGATTGCAATTGACGTGCTGGCAGCTAAGATGGGAATCGATCCGTTTGATATCCGTGAAATGAACTGCTATAAAGAATCAGAGGGCACTACCATCCCGACAGGTTATCCACCGGAGGTATATTGTGAGGAAGATTTGTTTAAGAAAGCACGTCCATTGTATGAAGCGGCGAAAAAAACGTGTTGCCGAAAAGAATGCAGCTTCTGACGGAAAGATGAAATATGGTATCGGTGTATCTCTTGGAGTATACGGTTGTGGTCTTGATGGTGTTGATACATCAAATGCATTTGCAGAATTAAATCCGGATGGAACCGTTACGATGTATGCTGCATGGGAAGATCATGGACAGGGGGCTGATATGGGTGTTCTTGTATCATCTCATGAAACACTGCGTCAGGCAGGAATCAGACCGGAACAGATTAAACTGGTTATGAATGATACGAAGACATGTCCGAATGCAGGACCTGCAGGAGGATCACGCTCACAGGTTATGTCAGGTAATGCATGTCGTCTGGCTGCAGAAAATCTTGTAGCAGCAATGAAGAAAGAAGACGGAACATTCCGTACTTATGATGAGATGGTAGCAGAAGGGCTTGCAACAAAATATGAAGGTAACTGGGTAACTACATTCTGTGCAGATCATCCGATCGATCAGGATACCGCACAGGGCGATCCATTTGCAACTTATATGTATACTATCTTCCTGCCGGAAGTTGCTGTTAATACAGAAACAGGTAAAGTTACCGTTGAGAAATTTACTTGCGTAGCTGACGTAGGTACGATCATGAACAGACTTCTTGTAGAAGGTAATTTCTATGGTGGTCTTGTACAGGGTATCGGTCTTGCTCTTTCGGAAGATTTTGAAGATTTGAACCATGACACCACTTTGAAGAATTGTGGTATTCCATATCCAAAGGATGCTCCGGATGATATTGAACTTCACTTCAATGAAACATATCGTCCAAGTGGTCCTTACGGTGCGGCTGGTTGTGGTGAGGCTCCACTGGATGCTCCACATCCTGCAATCCTGAATGCAATCTTTAATGCGACAGGTGCACGTATTACACGTATCCCTGCCCGTCCGGAAAGGGTTCTTGCAGCATTAAAAGAACTTGAGAAATAAGCTTAATTCATAATGTGGTTGGAGTAAAAGCTGCCAACTGTGATATAATCAGGGGAGACGGGAAACTGCCTCCCCTTTACAGACGAAAGGAGTATCAGGTTATGACATACATACAGGAGAGGGGTTCTACTCACGTTTATCATGTAAATCGAATGTCAAAAGAAGAGATGGATCATATGATCAGTCTCTGCGTCCATGAACAGCCGGCCTACTGTGTTGCAGCCTGTCCTTTCAAAATGGATACAAAAGAGATGCTGTATTATGCTGCAAAAGGAAATTTTAAGAAAGCGTTGGCAATTTATGAGAAAATTACACCATTTCCAATGATTCTCTGTGATGGATGTACGGCACCTTGCGAAGATAATTGCAAGCTTTGTGAACTTGGTGATGGTGTCTCCATACGAGAAGTAGAACGTGCGATTGTCCGGTATGGAGAACCGGGAAGACGAAGCAGTGTATTTCGCATGAGAAAGAAGAAAAGGGCAGCAATCTTTGGTTCTGGATTATTTCCACTGTTTCTTGCAGGGGAACTGGAAAAGAAAATGTATCCTACGACAATTTATTGTAAGGAAGAAGATTATGAAAGCTATATTGCAGCGGCAGCCGGACATCTTTTGGAATCAGACCGCAGCAATGAAGCGAAACGTCTGAAATCTATGGATCTTTCTTTTGAATTTGGATGCAGTTTGAATCTTTCGTTTATCAGAGAAAAAATGGAACTGGCAGATGTGGTATGCGCATCAGAAGAAGTGGCAAAAATGTTAGCTCCGGAAGAAGCAGCAGATGTCGAGATTATGTTAAGAGAACAGGCAAAGATTGTCAGCGGACCTGCGGAATCTGTGATGGATGCGGCTTTTGCCGCAAAGCGGGCAGCTTTGACAGTGGATCTTCTGGTACAGAATTTATCGCCGCACAGCAACAGAGGCAGTGAAGGAGCAGTGACTACCAAGCTTTATACGAACATGGAAGGAATCCATGGATCGAATAAGATTTTCTGTGGTCAGGATGGGTATTCAAAAGAAGAAGCTGTAGAAGAAGCAAAACGATGTATTCAGTGTCATTGTGACGAATGCATGAAAGGCTGTGTGTATTTAAGTGAATGTCAAAAACATCCGGGTTTATTAGCCCGTGAGATCTATAATAATACGCAGATTATCATGGGAGATCATCCGATGAACAAACCGATGAATGCCTGTGCCCTCTGTGGACAGTGTACGGTGATCTGTCCGAATGGATTTGATATGAGTCAGGTGTGTAAGTCAGCAAGAGAAAATATGGTATCCACAGATAAGATGCCGCTGGCGCCACATGAATTTGCACTGATGGACATGTTATTTTCAAATTCAGAGGCTTTTTTGAGCAGACTCCAGCCGGGATATGAAACTTGCAGATATGTATTTTTCCCAGGCTGTCAGGCAGGTGCGATAGCGCCGGATGTGGTTATGCAGGCATACGAAGATTTAAGTAATCGGGTAGATGGAGGTGTTGCTCTGATGCTAGGATGCTGTGGTGCAATCAGCGAATGGGCAGGCCGCTATGAAATGACAGAAAAAGTAAATGAGCAGCTGAAACAGGAACTAGCCAAACTTGGTGATCCGATCATCATAGCAGGTTGTCCAACCTGTATGAAGCAGCTAAAAGAAAGTATTGGAGCGCATGTTATAGGAATCTGGGAAATTTTGAAAGAAATCGGACTTCCACAGCAGGCAAAAGGACTGGAGATACCGGTTGCCATACATGATGCCTGTGGTGCCAGAGGGGATGCACAGACACAAGATATGATACGACAACTTTTGTCGGATATGGGATGTACCGTTGAAGATACAGAATATTCCAGAGATTTGTCTCCATGTTGTGGATATGGAGGTCTGACGGCATATGCCAATAAAGATATGGCAGCGAAAATGACAGAAAAGTGTCTGGAACGTTCCGATGCACCATATATTACATACTGCATGGCATGCAGAGACCGATTTGCCAGAGAGGGAAGAGAATCCCGACATATACTTGAACTTCTGTATGGGGCAAATGCCAGCAATATGCCTGATATCAGTGAGAAACGCTACAACAGGCTCATATTGAAACAAACACTTTTAAAAAAACATCTGGAATGAGGAACCGATCATGGAGAAAAAAGACTATACTGTTGCCTATACAGAAGAGGCAATCCATATGATGGATGAGCGCATGATACTGAAAAGTGATGTGGAACGTGTGTTATCAGATTACAGAGAAAATCAGGAAGCAATCCTGGATGAAGAAACAAAAGAACTGGTGACAAGAAGCAGACTGGGAAATGTCACATTCTGGGTGCGGTTTGTGGAAACAGAAGACGGATATCTGGTACACAGAGCATACAGTCATCGAATGAATATTATGAAAGGGTGGGACAGTAATGGCAGTAGAAAGAACATATTATACGATTGATCCGGAAGGAAGCTGACCTGCATGAAATGTAAGGTTCCTCTTGTAAAAGGAAAAGCAAAATTTATGTATCTGGAAAATGGGTTTCCTGTGGAAATGCCTGTCTGTCCAAAGTGTGGGTTTGTGTATGTTCCGGAAGAACTCGCACTTGGAAAAGTGCTCGCGGTGGAGCGTGCACTGGAGGATAAATAGATGAACAGGCATCCGGGAGGGGAAGCGCAGACGCTTCATCTTCTGGAGAACATAGAATGGAAAAAAGAAATGAAAGCACTGGATCTTGGAGCAGGAGAAGGAGACACGGTTCGAATCCTGAAATCATTTGGGCTGGAAGCACATGGCGTGGATCTTTTCCCACGGGGCAGTGATGTGGAAATTGGCGATTTTCTGCATTTGCAGTATTCATCAGACAGTATAGATCTTTGCATCAGCCAGTGTGCATTTTTTTGTTAGCAGAGATCAGAAAAATGCACTATCTGAATGTTGGCGTGTTTTGAAAAAGGGAGGTTTTCTATTATTGTCAGATCTGGATACTGGAAATCTTTCAGAAATGGCAGAACAGACAGGATTTACCATTCTCCGGCAGGAGGATCAGACGTTACTTTGGCGGGAATATTATCTGGAAGCAATCTGGAATGATTCGTTCTGCTGCGAAGAGTATAAGATTCTGCAGAAAGAATATAAAGGAAAGAAGCTGCGCTATACCATGTTGGTTGGCAGAAAGGAGTAGCACATGGATCTTTATGAAAGAATCATAGAACTTAGCAGTATGGGTTATCATTGCTCACAAATGGTTATGATTATGACACTGGAAGCCATAGGTGAGGAAAATCCACAGCTTGTAAAGGCTCTGGGAGGTCTTGGCGGTGGATCGGTTACTGTGGAGATACCTGTGGCTGCCTGACAGGAGGAGCCTGTGCGATAGGTTTGTTCCTTGGCAATCTGGCTCCGCAGGAGAAAGAAGATATACAGATGAAACCGGCTGTGCAGGAATTATATCAGTGGTTCCATAAGAAGACCGAAGAAGAATTTGGTGCTTTTTTATTGTAAGGATATCACTTCTAATTTGGATTGGGGAGTGATTATGGAGCAATGTCCTGCGCTGATTGCAGATACTTATACGAAAGTGATAGAAATACTGACAGAACGGGGAATATTGGAACTATGATTACGCTGGGTAAAACAAAAAGTGTATGCCCGATATGTATGAAAGTACTTACGGCAAAAAAATGTATTGGTGAAGATGGCATTTATCTGGTGAAAGAATGTGATATCCACGGAAAGTTTCAGACACTGATCTGGGAAGGAACGGCAGCAGAGTATCTTTCCTGGGGAAGAGAAAACCTGTCTGCGGAGACTCCGGTAAATCCCAAAATCAAAGAGAAATCCTGCCCGGATAATTGTGGACTCTGTGAGGAGCACGAACGAAAAGGCTGTTGTATGATACTGGAAGTGACAAAGCGCTGCAATATGCACTGCCCGGTCTGCTTTGCTTCGGCAGGAGAATGTCTGGAAAACGGTGATCTTTCAATTGATGAAATAGAAAAGCAATATGATTTTCTGATGGATCATGGAGGACCATTCAATATTCAGCTCTCAGGTGGAGAACCAACCATGCGGGAGGATCTTCCGGAGATCATACATATGGGTAGAGAAAAAGGGTTTACATTTTTTTCAATTGAATACCAATGGAATCCGTCTTGCGCAGGAAGCAGGATATGCCAGAAAACTAAAAAAAAGCAGGACTGAATACAGTATTTCTTCAGTTTGACGGTGTCACAGATGATGTGTATCAGACATTGCGCGGACGCTCTATGATAGAACTGAAAGAAAAGGCTGTGTTAAACTGTTCGGAAGCGGAACTGGGAATTGCTCTGGTACCTGTCATTGCGCCAGGAGTAAATGACATGCAGGTTGGAGATATTCTGAAGTTTGCGATGGATCATATGCCATTTGTAAGAGGAGTACATTTCCAGCCGATCAGCTATTTTGGCAGATGTTCTCAGCAGCGTCCACAAGCTCCGATTACCATACCAAAGATGTTGAAGCTGATCGAGGAACAGACTGACGGGCTTATGAAAAGCAAGGATTTCGCCGGTGGTGGAGCAGAGAATCCATATTGTTCTTTTCATGCAAGTTATCTGAAAAAAGGTGAGAGGGAACTGAAACTCCTGGAAAAGAAATCAGGCAGAGGATGTTGTTGTACTACCAGCGATGATTCCAGACAGTATGTGGAAAATCAGTGGAGCTATAGCACAAAAAAAATTTAGTGATGATGAAATGACACAGACAGATGCACTGGATGAATTCCTGATCCGGGTTCATAATGAAACTTTTGCAGTATCAGGGATGATTTTTCAGGATGCATGGAATCTGGATCTTGAACGTCTGAAAAGATGTTATATCTGCGAGGTGGATTCTGATTATGGAATGGTGCCATTTTGTGCATATAATCTGACGAATTCGAAAGGAATATATTTATACAGAAAGTGAAACGATCGAATATAGATGCAATGATCTGTAAGCAGGAAGGCATTACAGAGATTACAAGAGATGAAATACACAGAATACAGCTGGAGAAATTAAATATTGTACTGAAGAGAGAGAAAGAACGAGAGGGTTTTTACCGAGATTTACCGGAAAGACTGGAAAGCCTGATAGATTTGAGAAGCCTTCCTTTTACGACAGAAACAGATCTGGCACGAGATGGAGGCAGGATGCTGCTTTGCTCCCAGGGGGAAGTACAGAAAGTGATATCAGAACAGACAAGCGGAACTACCGGTGCCGGTAAACGTGTATTCTATACAGAGGGAGACTGTGAACACACCATAGAACTTTTTATGGCAGGTCTGGGTGAATTTATTTATCCTGGAAGTATAACGATGGTGGCTATGCCATTTTCAGGTCCTTTTGGATTAGGAGAACTGATCGCGGAGGCAATCAGACGTCTGGGAGCAAAACCTCTTTCAACCGGGACAGGAAGAACTTATGGCGAACTGAACAGGATTCTGGAAGAGGAGCAGCCGGATACGTATGTGGGAATGCCGACGGCATTGCTGTCCATGCTTCGAATGTGCGGAAAAGGCAGTATAAAAAGAGCACTGGTATCCGGAGATGCCTGTCCGAAAACTGTCATGAAAGCAATCGAAGAAATTCTGCAAACACGACTTTGGCCGCACTATGGTTCCAGAGAGATGGGGCTTGGAGGTGCCATTTGCTGCACGGCGCATGAGGGCATGCATATGCGGGAAAACCATTGTATTACAGAGATTATAGATGAGAACGGAAATGTGCTGCCGGACGGTAAATGGGGAGAACTGGTGATTACAACCATTGGAATGGAAGCACAGCCGTTGATTCGATATCGAACCGTGACTGGTCAAGGATCATTCCAGGAAGATGCCTCTGTGGAAGTGAAATAAAAACGCCTGGACTTTGTAAAGCGGATGGATCCATTGGGAAGTATCAGAGAGATGGATGAATTACTGTTTGAGATTCCGGAACTGGTAGATTATTGTGTGAAAATTGTAGATGGAAAAAAGGAAATTACAGCGCTTTTTACATCGGACAATGGAGAAGAACAAATCAGGAGTGTTTTGGAAGAGAAGGATATTCGTTCATGGAACTGCAAAAAAGCAAAGTGGGAAGATGGGGCGCTGTATCCTGGCAAACGAGTTACAAGGCAGTGATTTCGTGGTATCATGGAATCACTGCCTTGCCTGTTATTCAGGATAGTATGGACAATCTTCCTGGATACATTCGCGATTATCTTCGCAGTATTTACACGTTATAGAAGACAACGGAATGTTTACAGAACAAAACTGACTGTAAAAATGAACGGCTTCTTCAATGGCAATTCTGCTGGTACGTTTGCAGCAGCGAGGTCCACCAACATCTGCCAGTCTGGATAAAATAATGGAAACAAGTTTTTGAGGAAACGGCCATGCATCTTTGTGAAGTGGACTGGATCCAGTCATAACGGACATGAAAATACCGGCTCCGGCAGCAGCTCCACAGACACCCCAGTAACCACAGGTACCGCCCGGAACCTGCTTCGCTCTTTTACAGATTTCAGATAGTGCAGCATCGTAATCCATATGTTCTCCATTATTGCGAAACGCTGTCAGAAGAACACATGGAACAATTGCATGATGCTCCGGTCCATGCATATGTACAGATGGAAGATCCATAATTTTTCCAGAAGAAGCAAAGCATCTTTTTCGGTACTGTCTCTGAGCGCTGCGATTACCGGAGCATATGTGCCATAGCTGTGACAGGCATCACAGATAAAGTGACTATTTTCACAGACCGCATTGGTTAATTGCTCTTTATGGCAGATACTACACGTCTGAATAGAGCTTTCAGCACGATACGTAATAGGAGCACCACAAATCAGACATCCGGAAAAATGTTCCGCTTCACCACAACAACAGGAATTATTCGTATGATCCATTTGATTCACCTCCGGAGAATTTATTTTAATAGTGTTAACGATGTAAAAAGTATAACATAAAATGAAAAAGTAATGATAAAGTATCTTGACAATCATGTTACTTTGGGTATATGGATATTGATCCAATAAAGGGGAGTAACCTGCGCTTAACAAATTGTGTTTGTGATGTTGTCAGTACGGTGGAAGCATCCGGTATCATAAGGAAATGGTGAGACTTTTTATTGCATTTTTTTATTATGCAATGAAGGTCTTTTTTTTTATATTTTT
>ENA-OQAR01000106-OQAR01000106.1-human-gut-metagenome-genome-assembly--contig:-NODE-106-length-20699-cov-2.821019_pt1 | contig 20699 bp, 23 predicted proteins | sample MGYA00242738_ERZ504533 | MGnify/ENA primary metagenome ERZ504533 (study PRJEB26092, sample SAMD00036276) | human gut metagenome | host: Homo sapiens | study: EMG produced TPA metagenomics assembly of... | reverse complement strand
TTTAGCGACATTAAAACAACTATTATAATAAAAGAAACTTTCAATGAAAAAGGATTTAAAGAAAGTCCTGGTATTGGGTTCGGGTGCACTCAAGATAGGCCAGGCAGGAGAGTTTGACTACTCAGGTTCACAAGCGCTGAAAGCATTGCGCGAAGAAGGCATTCATTCGGTGTTGGTAAATCCTAACATCGCGACTATCCAGACTTCGGAAGGCATAGCCGACAAGGTTTATTTTCTTCCTGTCACTCCCTTCTTTGTTGAAGAAATTATCAAAAAGAACAACCGGACGGTATTTTATTGGCTTTCGGTGGACAAACTGCATTGAACTGCGGTACCGAACTTTACCTGAACGGTACACTGAAGAAATATGGTGTAGAAGTATTGGGTACTTCGGTAGAAGCCATCATGTACACTGAAGACCGTGATTTATTCGTAAAGAAGCTGGATGAAATTCCGATGAAAACCCCGAAGAGCCACGCCGTGGAAAGTATGGAAGAGGCTCTGAAAGCTGCCCGCGAAATCGATTATCCGGTTATGGTACGCTCCGCATACGCACTAGGTGGTTTAGGCAGCGGCATCTGTCCGGATGAAGAAGCTTTCATCAAACTGGCTGAAAGTTCATTCGCATTCTCTAAACAGATCCTGGTTGAAGAGTCATTGAAAGGTTGGAAAGAAATAGAATTCGAAGTAATCCGCGATGCCAACGACCATTGTTTTACAGTGGCAAGCATGGAAAACTTCGACCCACTGGGAATCCATACCGGCGAATCTATCGTGGTGGCCCCCACTTGCTCTCTGACAGAAGAACAAGTAACAATGTTGCAAGATTTATCTACAAAATGTATCCGTCACTTGGGTATTGTGGGTGAATGTAATATCCAGTATGCTTTCAATGCAGAAACAAATGACTACCGTGTTATCGAAGTAAATGCACGCCTGAGCCGTTCTTCTGCCTTGGCTTCTAAAGCAACCGGATTCCCTCTGGCATTCGTTGCCGCTAAAATCGCTTTAGGCTACACACTAGACCAGATTGGCGAAAAGAGTACTCCCAACTCAGCCTACGAAGCTCCCCAGTTGGATTACTTGATTTGTAAAATTCCCCGTTGGGACTTGACTAAATTCGCAGGTGTATCACGCCAGATTGGCTCCAGCATGAAGTCTGTGGGTGAAATCATGTCTATAGGCCGCTCTTTCGAAGAAATCATTCAGAAAGGTCTTCGTATGATAGGTCAGGGTATGCATGGTTTCGTAGGAAATGACCATACTAAATTTGAAAACCTGGATGAGGAACTGGCCAACCCGACAGACCTCCGTATTTTCTCCATCGCCTCGGCATTGGAAGAAGGATACAGCATTGAACGCATCCACGAACTGACCAAAATCGACCCGTGGTTCCTGGGTAAGTTGAAAAACATCGTTGACTATAAGGCCAAACTTTCGACTTATAATAAGATTGAGGATCTGCCCGAAGATGTGCTTCGCCAAGCTAAAGTATTAGGCTTCTCCGACTTCCAGATTGCACGCTTCGTATTGAAAGCCAGTGGCAATATGGAAAAGGAGAACTTGGCTGTACGCGTCCGTCGTAAAGCTTTGAATATCCTTCCGGCTGTCAAGCGTATCAATACCGTCGCATCTGAACATCCCGAATTGACCAATTACCTGTATATGACATACGCTACTACGGGTTATGACGTCAATTATTATAAAAATGAAAAATCGGTAGTTGTATTAGGTTCAGGCGCTTACCGCATCGGTTCATCCGTGGAATTCGACTGGTGCTCTGTAAATGCTGTCCAAACCGCACGCAAGTTGGGTTACAAATCCATCATGATTAACTATAACCCCGAAACAGTTTCTACCGACTATGATATGTGCGACCGTCTGTATTTTGACGAACTTTCATTTGAACGTGTACTTGACGTGATTGATCTGGAGCAGCCGGGTGGTGTCATTGTATCGGTAGGTGGACAAATACCTAATAACCTGGCGATGAAGCTTCACCGTCAGTCGGTACCTGTATTGGGAACTTCTCCGCTTTCTATCGACCGTGCGGAAAACCGTCATAAATTCTCGGCCATGCTTGACCAACTGGGTATTGACCAACCGGCATGGAAAGAATTGACCAGCCTGGAAGACATGGAAGAATTTGTAAACAAAGTAGGTTACCCGGTATTGGTCCGTCCTTCCTATGTGCTCTCTGGCGCTGCCATGAACGTATGCTATAACGAAGATGAACTGAAGGAATTCTTGCAGATGGCTAAAGAAGTTTCTAAAGAATATCCGGTAGTCGTATCCCAATTCATGCAAGATACTAAAGAAATAGAATTCGACGCTGTAGCCCAAAACGGTGAAATAGTGGAATATGCCATCTCCGAACACATTGAATATGCAGGTGTCCATTCAGGTGATGCCACATTAGTATTCCCGGCTCAGAAGATTTATTTCGAAACAGCACGCCGTATCAAGAAGATTGGTCGCCGTATCGCTAAAGAATTAAACATTTCCGGTCCGTTCAACATGCAGTTCCTGGCTAAGAACAATGAAGTGAAAGTGATTGAATGCAACCTGCGCGCATCACGTTCATTCCCGTTTGTTTCCAAAGTATTGAAACGCAACTTCATTGAAACCGCAACCCGCATCATGTTGGGTGCTCCATACAGCCAACCGGACAAGTCGGCATTCGATATTGACTGGATCGGTGTGAAAGCTTCCCAGTTCTCTTTCTCCCGTCTGCACAAGGCAGACCCTGTATTGGGCGTAGATATGTCTTCAACAGGTGAAGTGGGTTGTATCGGTGATGACTTCCATGAAGCTTTGCTGAACTCTATGATTGCTGTCGGTTTCAAGATTCCTACAAAATCTGTCATGTTCTCGTCAGGTGCCACCAAATCCAAAGTAGATTTGCTGGAAGCAAGCCGTATGCTGGCAGAAAAAGGATATGAGATCTATGCAACTGCCGGAACCGCAACTTCTTGAATGCACACGGAGTAAATACCACACCGGTTTACTGGCCGGATGAAAAGCCCGATGCAGAAAACAATGTCATGAAGATGATTGCCGAACATAAATTCGACCTGATAGTCAACATTCCGAAAAACCATACCAAACGTGAGCTGACTAATGGTTACAAAATTCGTCGTGGAGCAATCGACCACAATATTCCTTTGATTACCACGCCCGTTTGGCAAGTGCTTTCATTGAAGCATTCTGTGAAATGAGTGAAAAGGATATTCAGATAAAGAGCTGGCAAGATTACAAATAATCTTTCTTAGGGATATTCAAAAAGGAACTGATTCGTTTTGCCTGAATCAGCTCCTTTTTTATCTCCTAACGGGAAAGATCATTAAAACGATAAGTAAAAGTAGCCATCGCATAACGTCCCAATCCCCAAGTCCAAGTTTCTCCCTGTCCGGTATCATTCATCCAACGATTGACAAAATCCCGTTGTTGCAGAATATCAACAACCTGAAATTTAAGCAACCCTCTTTTCCCTTTCAGAAAACTGTAAGTCAGCTCACCGTTCCAAAGCCACTGCGTCGTATTGGAGGCCTCATCCTTATATCCCCTGCGATTCATACTTCTCACAACGGTATAAAGATTCAAGTTGAGAGGTAACTTCAGTCGACACTCCGCGCCATAATAAAAGTCATACGTCCTGTAATCCGAATTGTTTGTATAACTGTTATCGGCTTGCTGATAAGTGATTGCTCCATTTATCTTAAACTCATGCTCTTCCAATTTATAGGCAAACTCCACATCCTGCATCAAGGAAAGCATTTGGGAGGTGTTACGATCATTCTCATTGGCTTCTCCCATTATCTGCACATACGAAACCCTCCGGTTATAATTTGCATTAGTAGCAAGACGAGCGAAAATTTTCTTGAATAATTTATTCGTATAATATATATTCCCGCCAATGCCCCAATTACCATTTATATTCTCGGGCCGACTGGTATATACCCCACTCTTCTCATCATAGGTTCTTTTCCGGCTTATATCATTTATCGTATTATTATATCTCAAACCACAATATAACATTTCCTGCTTTTCCATATTTCCTCCTCTGTAATTCACAGATATACTTTGCCCGAAAGCGGGTTTCAGCCCCGGATTCCCCATTGTTATGTTCAGAGGATTAGTATAATCGGGCACAGACAACAAATCATAAATGGAAGGCTGCCGGGTGTATCCGCTATAATACACACTCATATTATGGTTATTGCCCAAATCATAATCAAAATGCAGTTCGGGCACTATGTTCAACACGGTAATGGTCGTATCTATCTTCACTTTTCCCCTGTTGCTTTTTCGTCGTAGACTTCTGAGGCGACAGCCCAAACCGGATATTCAACCTCACTTTTCTCCAATTAAGTGTGGTGCGCAGTCCGAATTCATTGGAATGAAGATCATTACGAGTATAATCACTTAAACTATCCACCCTTCCTGCCTCATAACCAGATGGAAGACTTCCCCACAAAGCATCCTCATCCAAATTGTACGTAACCGCATTATTACTCTGCCGTTGATACTCATGCCGATAATAAACCTGAAGCATTTGTTTTCCTATTGGCTCCGTATAGCTGACCTCCCCCGCCAATAATAAATTTCTGGCAGGTGACTCCCGGTATTGATTTCTATATAAAACCGAATCTGCCCCCAGGTCATTCTTCAATTGATAATAAGTAATAGACGATTGCTGATAATTACCACTCGCCTGATTACTATAATCATTTCTTAACTCTATGGAGAGTTTCCGGCCGATATCATTCAAATTATGAGTGAGCAAAAGATTATTGCCTATCATCAGATTGTTCGTCTTATTTTGAGAATTTCCCGTATTTTTATTTATCCTGAACTCAGGAGGAATCATTGCATCGTCCCTCCAAGGCTCTGAAACATAGTACAAGATTGGTACTGAAAGTCGCCGAAATATTTTCTGATACCGAATTTAACCGGCTATGATTGATGTTATGCCTGAAATTAATTTCCGTCCGGTCACTCAAAACTTCCCGTCATATATATATTCTCCCAAAAAAGAACTATTCCTACCCGTACTCAAGCCATTATTATAGGCATATTGGCTACCGTTAGGCAGATATTCTTCTGACTGGCTTCGCGATTCATCCGCGCTTTTTATTAATTATTATATGAAGCACTGACATTGAGGTTGAGCTTCTTTTATTTCCGTTCCCAAGCTAAAACCAATATCCTTATTTGAGCAGGATTATCGGCCATATCACTGATAAAAATTACCATATCTGGGGAGTTTTCCTAAATCGCCATACAAAGGACATCCGCCATTTTTCCGACAAAATTTTATTCAAAACTCATTTTTCGCTCCATACATATCCCCCGAACCTTTCAAAGCTGAAACGTCCCCCATTAATCCATCTGTCAAATCCTTCTTGGTCTTCACATCCATCACCGTTTTCTTCTTACCGTCTGACACCCCTGTCATTTGCTCTTTATCCGACTGCTGCTCGTATACCTTTACCTCTTTCAAAGCATCTACCGGCATATTGTTCAAAGCAACTTTGCTATCTGCAAAAAACTCCTTTCCATTTAATAAGATCTGAGTGATTTCCTTTCCATGAAAATTTCATCTTGCCGGATTTCTCGTCTAATTCCAATCCGGGAAGCTGCCTCACCAAATCCTGCAGAACAGCTCCTTCCGATGTCTTAAAGGCTCCGGTATTATATACTAATGTATCTCCGGACATCTTCATTTTCTGCAGTTCGGCCTTTATAACCGTTTCATCCAATACAATACTGGAAGGTTTCATCATCAGAGCACCTCCATAAACTTCTTTCCGATAAGCAGGAATATTCACTTTTTTTTTCAATGGTTTCATATCCTAAAAAAGAAGCCCTTATTAAATAATTACCGGGATTCATAGGGTACAAACGGAAAACACCCTTCTTATCGCTCACCGTACCTTCTATAAAACTCGTATCAGGCAAAGAATAAAGTTGGATATTTACATCCGGCAAAGGATCGGGATAAGGGCGTTCTCCCTGTTCTCTGACAGAACCCGTCAAATGATAAGCTTTTTCTTTTCTTGCTTTATCTGAATCAAGCTTTTCCTGTCCACTAACCGGGAGAACAAAAGACAATATAATAAACAACGAGAACAGTTTAGTCATCTTGAAATATCAACAGGGTCCTATTTCAATGCTTCCGCAATGGCATTCATCAGATATCCAAATTCTTCTTTCTCATACCCGATGGAAGTATAAACGGCTTCTCCTTCTTTATTGAAAAGATAGGCGCGAGGAATTGACTTTTCAGCAAATAAAGAGAACACCTCACGTTTAGGATCGGGATATAACGGGAAAGTGAATTTCTTCCGTTCATTATAAGCCTTCAACTGTTCATCCGTATGCTCACGACCAATTACTAATAATACGAAGTCCTTGTTATCTTTATATTCAGCCCACAAAGTTTTCTCTATTTCAGCCAGTTCCAGCTGACATGGCCCGCACCAAGTGGCAAATAAGCTCACCAAAACGACCTTACCTTTCAATTCAGCCGAAGAAACATCTCCATATACCGCAGATTTTAGATGAAAATCAGGTAATTTATCTCCTTTTTTCAATTCTTGAGCATTTACGGCAAATACCATGCAAAGCATCATGAACAATAATCCTAACTTTTTCATTTTCATAGTTCTCAATATTTAATTATGGAATAACAAAGACAAATATATCTGTTTTCTTATATTTGCCGCCAGAAAATATTATTTTTTAGCCTATGATGACTTTTATTTCATGTGCCAAAACAATGACCGGACGGAGCAAAATACAAACTCCTGTTACCAGCACACCACAATTCCAAACCGAAGCAATACAGAATGCACTTGATATGTCCCAATTCTCTGCTGAAGAACTGGAACGACTTTTACGTGTGAACAGCAAAATAGCAGCGGAGAACTATATGCGATTTCAAGATTTCTGTTCGGACTCTCCCTCGGCTTTAGCTGCCTTACTGGCTTATACCGGTATAGTATATAAAACGTATCCATCCACAGGACTTTACTCCTGAAGATTTTCAATATGCACAGGATCACTTGCGGATCACTTCTTTTCTTTACGGATTACTCCGCCCGTTAGACCAGATCAAGAATTACAGAATGGAAGGAGATATCAAACTGCCCGAACGTGGAGGAATATCCATGTTTGACTATTGGAAGCCGATTCTGACCGACACCTTTATCAAAGAAATTAAAGCAAGAGGAGGAATACTAATCAATCTGGCAAGTGGGGAGATGAAAGATTTATTCGACTGGAAAACGCGTGGAGCAGGAAGTACAAGTGATCACGCCGGAATTTCAGGTATGGAAAAAAGGGAAATTAACCACCGTTGTGGTTTATGCAAAAAAATGTGCCGTGGAGAATTGACACGCTTCATCATTAAAAACCGGATAGAGAATCCTGGGGATTTAAAAGGATTCAAATGGGAAGGATTCAGTTTTGATGCCGGACACAGCACAGATACCCACTATCTTTTTAGCCTTCTTTCATAAAAAAAATATTAAATAGTCAACCTACTCAAACTTTTTTATCAGCACTCATGTTATTTAGTTGAATTTGGGAAGATAAACCTGGACAATAATTAACTAATAGAAATGAGTATGAAAAAATTAATGTTTTTGCTGGCTGCGGCCAGTTTAAGTTCTGTAGCGTTTGCACAGCAGAAAAGCAATTCACAAAACGTCCTTGTAGGCGAGAGTGTAGATGTAATGGAGGTACCTGTGGATAAGTACAAGGTAGAGACCAATCACTTCTTCGATAATTGGTTCTTCTCTGTTGGTGGAGGTGCACAAGTACTGTTCGGCGATCAGTCCGATCTTGGTAAATTCAAGAAACGTATTGCTCCCGCTCTTCAAATATCAATCGGCAAATGGTTTACTCCCGGCTTAGGATTACGTTTGCAATATAGTGGTTTGCAGTCGAAGAGTTTTTCCAGTGAACCTTCCGCATATTCCAAACCTCACATGTTAAGCGAAGGATACTATCAGGATAAGTTCAACTACATGAATTTGCATGGTGACATCTTATTTAATGTCAGTAACATGATAGCCGGATATAATGAAGACCGCATATACGACTTCGTGCCATTCGTAGGTTTCGGTTTTGCCCACTCATATGATGCTCCACGTCGTAATTCACTGGCATTCAATTTCGGTATCATCAATACATTCCATCTGGCCAGTGCCTGGGACTTGAATCTGGAACTTTACGGAATGGGTACAGAAAACAAATTTGATGGAAAAACCACCAGTAAAGGCCCTGATTTTATGGCAGGTGCTACAGTGGGTATCACTTATAAATTTCCACAAAGAGGATTCAAACCTGCTCCGGATGTAGATGCTATCATGGCACTTACCTCTTCACAAATGGATGCCATCAATACCGCTTTGGCTCAACAGATAGAACAAAACCGTCAATTAAAGGCCCAACTTGCCAACCAACCCACTGAAGTGGTTACAGAACAAGTGACAGTGAACCAAAATTGCTCCGGCTCCTCAATCTGTATTTTTTCCAGATCGGTTCAGCGGTTCTTCCTACCAACTCTACTGTAAATTTGCAACAAAATCGCAGATCTGGTAAAAAGACAACCCGGGACTAAAATTGAAAGTAACCGGTTATGCTGATAGTGATACAGGTAGCGCTGCATGGAACAAGCAGTTAAGTGAAGACCGTGCCAACAACGTGGCTAATGAACTGGTTAAATTGGGTGTCAACAAAAACAATCTGATTATCAGCGGAATGGGTGGTGTCAACACCTTAACTCCTCCGGCATTCAACCGTCGTGTAATTATCGAAGCCCAATAATATACACTGATTTCTGTCAGCAGAAGATAATCATGCCCGCAATTCCTTATAAAAACAGTATGTGGCGATTATTTTTTTTAGATGGAATAGCCCCACTGATCCAGTGCAAACTTCCAATTCTCTTCCACTAACCGGACCGTACGGTCGTCATACTTATACTTATTCTTCTTATATCCCTTCTTTCCGCCTATATATTGGCTGATAGCCGGAGCAGCTGCTTCGAATCCGGGAATAGAAAGAGATTTATAGATATGCTCGGTCATAGCCATTGCATCCGCTTCAAAATCCTCGAACTTCACTTCCATCAAATTTCCTTCAGGAATGAATTGTTTATCCGCCTCATATTTATGATACAGCTTGGCATAAATGGAAAGCACATTCTGTTCCAACGCCTCTGGAGAAATATCCTCCAGTTTCAACGGCTGGATTGTATTGGTGAAGAAATTCCTTGTAGATTCGAATACCGTATACGGATTACGCATCAAATAGATGAATTTGGCATTCGGAAACATCTTGACCAACTCTTTTACACGGCCTGTATGAGGCGGATTCTTACTTAAGAATTGTGTTCCGCCTGTATTCCAAAGAGAAATTTTAATAAGTTTGGTGAATATATCCTCAAACACTTTCAATTCCTCATCACTGATATCATTGAACAACAAGTATTTATCAGCATATTCCTGTTGGTACTTAGGCAGGAACCAAAAGTTATAATAGGTATAGGGCATCATATTGGCCAATGCAAACTCTTCCTCCTGAGGCAAGTCTACAGCCAGTTCCATATTATCCGTCGGACGCTTGTCGGGCATCAGCCAACTCATATTCTTCTTGAAAAAAGGCTGTCCCCACATCATCAGGTGAGGAAACACCGTCTGATAAGTAGTATTATATCCGAAATGTTTGTCACAAGAGAACACATTATGCATAAAGGTAGTCCCGCTACGCCAATGTCCGAGGATAAAGACCGGATCGTGTTCCAAAGGCTTGTCGGCCAACAGTTTCCTGTATCGCTTTTCCTGCAATGGAGCCAAGGTGGAAAGCAAACGGCATACTGCTTTCGTCAAACGGTATTTTCCTCTATATGCCGGATCAATTTCCCTTCCCGCAGTAATCGCCTTGAACGTTTTCCAATCGGCGCCTACCAATGTATTAATCGGCAGCTTGTTGAATTCAAGTAATCCCATTACTTTTCTTTTTTTAATTGTACGCTGTTATTTTTCTATCTTGACTGAAATGCCTTGACGGTCCAATTCTTTCACCACCTTTTCTATGGCTTCATAATGTTCCTCACCAATACCCATAGCTGCCAGATTCAAAGTAGGAACTTCCATGGCATTCAGCATATCTTTGGCTTCCACTCTGTCTATAATCATCCCCACCGCACTGGTGTTATTGGTAATGGGGTCAATCAGAATAAAAGAACCGCAAGCTTTATTCTTTTGATAAGAATCAAAGAAAAGCGGCTTGGCGGTAGTAAATGTCACACGGGCAATCTGATTCAATTGCAAAGGCAGATCCTCCTTTTTCAATTTACCGTTTTCAACAGACAGATGCTCCATCGTATTCACATCCACTTTATACTTAATGCTATCTATACGGGTACGTCCTGTATTGGTGGTATGCTTGATAAAGAAAGATTTGTCAAGGTCCATCGCCTCCTCATCCATCCATACCAACATGGCTTCAAAGTTACGATCTATCACAGGCACATTATCGGCATGCACCAACATATCTCCGCGAGACACGTCAATCTCATCCTCCAAAGTCAATGTCACTGCTTGCGGCGGGAAAGCATACTCTAACTCACCATCATAAGTAACAATACTCTTGATATGAGATTTCTTGCCGGAAGGCAAAGCCATCACCTCATCTCCTTTATGGATGACACCGGAAGCAATCTTTCCACAGAAACCGCGGAAATCCAGATTCGGTCTTAATACATACTGAACCGGGAAACGGAAATCGGCCAGATTATGATCATTCTCGATGGAAACCGTTTCAAGCAATTCCAATAAAGAAGTACCTTTGTACCATGACGTACGTTCAGATTTCTGCACCACATTGTCACCGTCAAGTGCCGAAAGAGGAATACAAGTCACATCCGGGATTCCCAATGGCTCTACAAACTTCTTATATTCGGTCACGATTTCGTTGAAACGCTCTTCCGAAAACCCGACAAGGTCCATCTTGTTCACCGCCAGCACCACATGCTTTATTCCCAATAAAGATACCAGAAAAGTATGGCGGCAGGTCTGCGTAATCACACCCAAGCGAGCATCTACCAAGATTATGGCAAGATTGGCAGTAGAACCTCCGGTAATCATATTGCGGGTATATTGTTCATGTCCCGGAGTATCGGCTATGATAAATTTACGGTTGTTCGTTGAAAAATAACGGTAAGCTACATCAATCGTAATACCCTGCTCGCGCTCTGCTTTCAACCCGTCGCACAACAAAGCGTAATCTATATGGTCACCTGCATTCCCCACACGTTTGCTGTCACGTTCCAAAGCGGCAAGCTGGTCCTCGTACAACTTCTTGCTGTCAAACAACAGACGTCCTATCAGGGTAGACTTTCCATCGTCTACCGAACCGGCTGTCAACAGGCGTAGCAAGTCTTTCTGTTCATCCTTATCTAAATATTCCTTTATATTCAGTTTATTCTCCATCACCCATTCCTTCATTTTAAATTCCTACTTATCCATTTAAAAATATCCTTCACGTTTCTTCTGCTCCATACTGGCATCCTGGTCGAAATCAATGACACGGGTAGTACGCTCGCTTTTGGTAGTGGTCATCATTTCCTCTACAATTTTCTCAATCGTATCGGCATCACTCTCTACGGCCCCGGTCAAAGGCCAACACCCCAAAGTACGGAAACGCACTTTCTTCATTTCAATACGGTCCCGATATTCTTCGGGCAAGCGGTCATCATCAGCCATAATCAGATTTCCATCTATATTCACCACAGGACGTTCCTTGGCAAAATAAAGCGGCACGATAGGAATATTTTCCAAACGGATGTACTGCCAGATATCCAGTTCAGTCCAATTGCTTAATGGAAACACACGGATACTTTCTCCTTTATGAATCTTAGCATTATAAATATCCCACAACTCGGGACGCTGGTTTTTAGGGTCCCACTGATGAAAACGGTCACGAAAAGAGAATATACGTTCTTTGGCACGTGACTTTTCCTCATCACGACGTGCTCCACCAAAGGCGGCATCAAACCTGTATTTATCCAGCCCGTGAAGCAACGCCTGTGTCTTCATTAAATCGGTATGCACTTTGCTGCCATGCGTAAAAAGGCCCTACTCCGGCATTAAAAGCTCCATATTACTTTCCACTATCAAATTCCATCCATGTTCTTTGGCGTATTGATCACGGAACTCTATCATTTCCCTGAATTTCCATTTAGAATCGATATGCATCAAAGGGAAAGGCACCTTTCCCGGATAGAAAGCCTTCTCTGCCAAACGTACCATGACAGACGAATCTTTACCAATACTATAAAGCATAACAGGATTCTCAAATTCAGCTGCCACTTCACGAATGATATGGATAGACTCCGCTTCCAGTTCCCTTAAGTGGCTCAATTTATAATTTTCTTCCATTTTATAATGAATTATATTTTTTCTCCTTTTTTACCAACAATGGGGAGCACCAACTCCAACAAAGTATTGACCGACTCTTCCAAACTCAGCTTAGAAGTATCCAAAGATAAGGCAGGATGCTCCGGAGCTTCAAAAGGGGCGGAAATTCCGGTAAAGTTCTTGATTTCACCCCGACGTGCTTTGGCATAAAGTCCTTTCACATCACGTTTCTCACACTCTACCAAAGGAGTGCTGACATAGATTTCCAGGAAATCCTCTATCCCGATAATACGGGCAGCCATCTGCCGAAGCTCATTGCCGGGACTGATGAAAGCGGCAATGGTAATGATTCCCGTATCAACAAACAACTTGCCTATTTCGGCTATGCGACGGATGTTTTCCACACGATCCTCTGCCGAAAAGCCCAAATTATTATTGATGCCACTACGAATATTATCCCCGTCCAATATACGGCAGAGCAAACCACGTTTATGTAATTCACGTTCCAAAGCTATGGCAATAGTACTCTTACCGGAACCGCTAAGTCCCGTCAGCCACAGCATAACTCCCCGTTGTCCCAACAGCGCTTCTTTTATCCTTCCGGGAAAGCATACGGTCAAATATAGGATATATGTTCTCGTCTTTCATTCTCTATTTTCATTTAATCTTTTACTTTATCAAAAAGGCCATATCATCGGTATCAGAATAACTGAAATTATAAACGTCAATATGTTCAATGGCAAACCGACACGCACAAAATCTGTAAATTTATAGTTCCGATACCCTGCACAATCAAATTAGTCTGATAACCGATAGGAGTAAAAAAGCTGGCAGATGCAGCGATACAGATGACAACAAAAAAAAAGGTGTCGGACTTACACCCACTGATCGGACAAAGACAGGCAAGCGGAAAAGCCAGTGCAGCAGCGGCATTATTAGTTATCAACTCAGTAAACAGATTGGTGATAATAAATAAAACAGCCAGCAACACATGCGGACTATAATCATCACTCATATCAATAATTCCATGAGCAATGAAACCTGATGCTCCGGAATTTACCATAGCCCGACTGATAGCAAATGCACAGGCAATGGTTATCAAGATATCCCACGAGATGTATTTAGTATATTTACGTGCCGGAAAAAGTTTGGTCCACGCCATTATCACAGTCGTTACAGCCGCAAAAAAGAACATATCAAGCTCAACACCGGGAAATAGTTCTTCCATAAAAGGTAACTCTCCCACTGTCGCTCCCACAATCATCAACACCAACAAAGTCAATGCAAACCAACGTTTTTTTTCCTGTCACCTTTCGGTTCGGTGTCTTTACCATTAGCCAACAATACAAATACAGAAGAATCCCCCCATGTAGAAATAAATGAATCATCGGCCCATAACACCAATGTATCTCCCTCATGAAACTTCACCCTTGACAGATTATTGGTAATACTAACACCACTTCGCTTTTATTTTCTTTTTACTTCGGCACCATAATGACGGGCAAAGTTAAAATCCCCCACCCGTTTGTTGATACCCGGGAAACGTACACCTATCACCGCCTCAACACGATGATAAGAAGAGGGCTCCGCTTCAACATACTCATCGTCTGCCGTATTCTTCCGAGCCTCAGGCAACAATCCTGAAGAGAAAAAACAACAAATAAAGAATACCCGCCAAAGCAATGAAAACGCCTACCCTGCCCAACTCGAACATTCCAAACCCCTTATATCCGGCATCCAAAATCATACCATCCACCACCAAATTAGTAGAAGTCCCGATAAGCGTACACATTCCCCCCAGTATGGTAGCATATGAAAGAGGGATCAAGAATTTAGTTGCCGGAATGCGGACAGATTCCGCCCAACGTTTAATAATAGGAGCAAAAATCACAACCACCGGCGTATTATTGAGAAAAGCAGAAACAAAAGAAATAGCGGGCAGCATACGTGCCTGCGCCTTCATGACCGTTGTCTTCTCTTGAGGCAGAAGTTTCTTTATCAACTGTCCCAACGCTCCCGATTGCCGGACTCCTTCACTGAATCAGAAAAAGCAGCGCTACGGTAATCATCCCTTTATTACTGAATCCCTCCAAGATCTCTTTCGGAGTTAATATACCGAAACAAAGAAAGAGTACAGTAACAGAGAACAGAATCATTCCGGGACGCATTTTTATCAAGGACTAGCGCAGTCACCATCCCTATTAATCCAAAAAACACAATAATCATTTTTAAAATGTCAGCATCGTTTCCGGGTATTAATTTCGTTTAACGATAAACCAAGGATTCAGCAAGTCCGGCTTGTTATATTTCAACGGTTCTTTTTTGTCCCGCCTGATATATTTCTGCTCCGGATGCCTTGGCTATGGCATGACCGGCAGCCGTATCCCACTCCATGGTAGGAGCAAAACGGGGATATTCATCGGCCAGTCCCTCACACACTTTGCAAATCTTGATGGAACTGCCTACAGACACCAACTCCACATGAGGGTATATCTTTCGCTTTTCCTCAATATACTCTTCCGTTTCGACCGACAGATGGGAACGGGAAGCGACCAGAACAAAAGTTTCATGCGTTCCGGCACACGGCATACGAAATGCCGATGCTTCATTTCTTCCAGTGAACGGTCTGCACGTCCGGTTACTCCTTCCATTTTATAAGCGCCGGTTGCCACTTCACCCCAATAAAGCGTTTCTTTGACAGGAACATAAATCACTCCAAAAACAGGAACTCCTTCTTTTACCAAAGCAATATTGACAGTAAATTCCCCATTCCGTTTTATAAATTCCTTTGTTCCATCCAAGGGATCGACTATCCACAACGTATCCCATTGCGCCCGTTTCTCGTAAGGCAAATGCTTTCCTTCCTCACTCAATACCGGATAGTCTGTTTCCTGCAAATAAGTCATAATGATTTCATGCGCCTTACGGTCTGCAAGAGTCAGTGGAGAATTATCGGCTTTCCTTTCAACCTGAAAATCAGAAGAAGGATCATTATAAACGTTCAGAATTTCCTTACCGGCAGCTAAAGCCGCATCCATCGCTTTTAATATATATTCAGTCTGCATAGTGTTTACTTCCATTAAAATGCTTCTGTCATATTGAAATAGAACAAACTTTGATCATTGGCAAAATTACGTCCGAAATCCAGACGTACATTCATACGCGGCTGCACCTCGATACGAAGTCCCACACCGGCATTAGGAAGCACTCCTTCAATCTTACCCATGGTAGGCCCCATAAAACCGCACCCTCCCCATGCAACAAAACCCAAATGATGCAACATACGCTTTACCCATGTACTTTTATCCGTATTGAACATCTTGACGATATTCGGCAAGCACCACATGAGAGGATTTATCACGATACTGCCCCATATAATATCCACGAAGATCAAAAGGAGTGCCACTTAAAGCATATTGGTTCATAGGAACATCCCCAAACACATTCTTGGTTTGGGCAGTCCAAGCTATAACTTTTCTATTTCCTACCTTTTTGTATTGGCGGTAGTCCACTTCCAAGCGGTAGAAGTTATTATCTCCTCCCAAAAACTTCTGGTACATCAGCCCACGAAAATCCAGATAAATGCCTTTATAAGCATTGGCAGGAATATCCCGGCTGTCATAAGTCAGCAGAAATCCCACTCCCGAACTGAAATTGGAATATCCGTGAGCAGTGCCTCCCAACCTTTTGTAATCAGGCTGATCTACCAAATACTTGGCAGGCTCGGATATTTTATCATAACTCAAGTCAATCTGGGGACCGGCAAAGAAATTACTTTTACCCAAACGGAATAAAAACCACGGATTAATCTGGAAACCGCTATAACGATATTCACTGGTAGAGTCACTGCGCTCATAATGCTTATTGGTAGCATAGCCGATACCATAAAAATTCTCCAATGTATTCTTGTAAGTGAATTTTCCAAAAATACGGAATTTATCATTCTTGAAAAACAACTGAGGTTTCACCATCAGATTCAAGCCCCCCTCGAACATTACCGCAACAGCCATCGGCAACACAGAACGTTTCTGCAAGGTATCCGACGGATTCATACGAAATGTAACAAGAGCACTACCTCCTATTAACGCACCAAAATCCGGAGTATAACTCGGTCCTCCCAATATATTATAATGTATATTGCGCTTAGCCACCTTCCGGCGTCTTAATTCTTTTTTTGAAAGTTGATGGATGGTGGTATCCTCAGGATTACTACCTATGTCACTTCCTTGTGCCGCCATATTCAAAGAACAAAGCAGGCACAGGACCAAGCTAAGTAATGTTATTTTCATATAATAGTTTATTGTCTGCCCAAAGTCCTTACTCAAAAAAAACTTTCTACGGCAAATGAGTTTTCAAAAGTACAAAAAGTCCTGCCAAAGAATAACGGTGTGTTGAATTTTGTTTTTTATTTTAGTTCAAGAATCTTCACGTTCTTTTATAATGTAACAATGTGTCAATATGCCAATGTGTCAATTACCATGCGGACATAGAGCAGCACATTGGCAAACCAGCACATTGGCAAATTATTTAAACAGTTTTTCCAAATCATCCTCATTAATCACGGAAAGAACCGTTTTACCATCCGGAGTATAATTAGGAGTAGCCACAGCAAACAAGCCATCCACCAAACCTGTCATTTCCTCATTCGTCAACACTTGTCCGGGAACAATTGCCGCCGCTTTAGCCAAAGTCAATGCCAGAATACTCTGCACCTCTTCTTTTACCTTGCCACCTTTTTCCATAGCTGTATGCACCATATTTTGGATCAAGTCTATCGGGTTAAGGCCTTCAATACCTGCAGGGACACCGTTTATGGCATAACTTCCTCCTCCCAAATCAGTCAGTTCAAATCCCAGGAAAGACAAGTCTTCCATAATTTCCTGCAAAATAGCCACTTCGGAAAGCGGAAACTGCACAATATCCGGAAACAGCATTCCTTGAGAAACACCTTGACGACGACTTATCTGGTCTATATACTTGTCATATAAAATACGGATATGGGCACGCTGCTGATCAATGATCATTAAGCCGGACTTTACAGAAAGTCAAAATAAAACGTCCTTTAAACTGATAATGCTGGCCGGATTTCTCACTGACTGAAGAGTCCTCCACATGATCATACAATCCGGGATTTTCCTCCGCAGGAGAAGCCTCTTCCGCCCTATAATCATTCTCGTCAGGATGAAAGTTTTGAGAAGAAGCATGACGTTCCAGCCCCGCATACAGTTGTTCCCAGTCCTTACTAGGCTTTGAATAAGAAGAGGGAGGAGCAGCCGAAACATTAAAAGGATTATAATCAGGATTATAAGTCGTCTTTGGTGGCTGTATACCAGTGTATGGAGATGCATCAAAGGCTGGAATATCCGGCATTCCCTCCGTATCAAAATCAATGGAAGGTACCGCATTGAACTTAACCTAGAGTTTCTTTCACGGCAGCTGCCAATATCTGCCAGATGGCTTGCTCGTTCTCAAACTTTATCTCTGTTTTAGTAGGATGTATGTTCACATCAATATTAGCAGGATCCACCTCAAAATAAATGAAATAAGATACTTGCTCACCCACGGGAACCAACTGCTCGTATGCATCCATGATAGCCTTATGAAAATAAGGATGGCGCATATATCGCCCGTTTACAAAGAAATATTGGCGGGCTCCTTTCTTACGGGCTGTTTCAGGTTTTCCTACAAACCCGGAAACACGGACCATTGTAGTATCTACATCCAGCGATAACAACTCCTGATTTATTTTCTTTCCGAAAACTCCCATGATACGCTGGCGCAACTGAAGTGCAGGAAGATTGAACAGTTCCGCCCCATTATGATGCAAAGTGAAAGACACCTCCGGATTAACCAATACAATCCGTTCAAACTCCGTCAATATATTACTCAGTTCCGTCTGGTTCGACTTCAGGAACTTACGACGCGCCGGCACATTAAAGAATAAATTCTTCACACTGAAGCTACTGCCTTTCGGGCAAGAAACCGCCTCCTGTCCCTCTACCTTGGAGCCGGATATCGTCAACATCGTTCCCAATTCCTCCCCTTCCATACGAGTACGAAGCTCCACCTGAGCCACAGCAGCAATAGAAGCCAAAGCCTCTCCACGAAATCCCATGGTATGCAAAGCAAACAAATCAGCAGCTTCACGAATTTTAGAAGTCGCATGGCGCTCAAAAGACAAACGTGCATCTGTTTCCGACATACCTTTTCCATCATCAATCACCTGAATGGAAGTCTTTCCTGCATCCACTACCAACACGTCAACGTGCTGAGCACCTGCGTCGATAGCATTCTCCACCAATTCTTTAATCACTGATGCAGGACGCTGAATCACCTCTCCCGCTGCTATCTGATTGGCAACGGAATCCGGCAGCAAACGGATAATATCGCTCATATATCTTATAAACTTACGTAATTAAAAAGTAAACTCACCGGTCACCAGGTAATGCAGAATATACAACAAAACCAAAATGGCCACAAACAAAGCTCCATAAGTCATCGGCTTACGCCCGCTTTCTTTTCTGCGTTTTAAATGCTTGGTACCTTGAACGAACTTTCCACGGATATCTTCCGGAGAAAATTCTTTGGGAGGAAGCATACCCAAATCGCGTTTAGCTTTCTCCTCCAGTTTTTGCAGCTTCTCCTTCCGTTCATCCACATAAATATATTGATGGTTGAAACGGCGGGGCTTTTCCATCTTAAACATTCCCATAGCTATTTCTTTTTATTAAATAAATTATGATTGGGCAAAGGAACAGCGCTCCGGTTACTCTTCTTCAACCCCTGACCGGCTTTCTTTCCACGCCACTTAAAGATATCCTCTTTATCAAGCGGACGGATATAGTCAAACCACACAAAGTTATCCAACTTCATCTTCTCCGGCGGACGTTGGAGCATAGGATAAAGAGTACCGTTCGATTTCGGACTCATAATCATTTTTTTTCATCTTCCGGTTTTCCAGAAACATATTCAGCAGACTGGTTTCAGAAACATTCATTCCAATCAGTGTACTGTCGCTTTCCATCGGATAATATACCAGACGAACCGAACCGATCACATCTACTTTGCGCATCTCACCGCCTTGAAACCAAGCCTTCATCTCTTTTCCTGTCACCTGATTATAACTAGTAGAATCCAGTTGTTCTACAGACAAAGCCTGATTCTGAATATGTGCCCAGTCTATCGTACTGTCATTCATATAAATCATGATTTTCTCTCCCAGCAACTGCTGGTTGTTATTCCACAGTATAGGGTCATAATACATGGTCAGGCAGCTATCCTTGGAGGAAAAGACCAACGAATCGCATACCCCCTGCACATCCGTGCGATACATACGTACTTTTATGATACGCCCGCGTTTCCCGGAACATAGAATCAGTATTCAAATAGTAGGTATACATTTGCAATGTATCGGCATGCATAAACAAGCTGTCACCTTGTGAATAATCCACTGCCACCGCTTTTTTAGTAGCAAAAGCATACTTGGTCAATTCATTATAATAACAATAATCACCAGTCAGCATATTCTTGTTTACAGTATCTGTCATGATCACATTATCAAACGCCTCCCCGTATCCTTTTACACGATCATAAAAACAGACTGTCTCCAGTCAAACGCTTCCCCTCATTGGTCAGCACGGACCGGTCCAACAATTCCGCCTGCCCTATCTGAGTATTATAAAAGCCCAATTCCGAATAAATATGGTTAGCATCACTGACAATATCGGACGGACCAAGGATATTGGCTATTTTGGTTGCTGTACTGTATCGTAATGTATCGGAAGTCAAAGTAAACTTAGGATTGACCAACTTCACATCATAATTGAACACAGATATTTTGGTAGCCGGACTATATTCCCCCCATTCCGAAGTCAATACATTCTCCTCGTCCATCAATGTCCCGCCATCAAAGTAGTATCCCAAATTATAAAATACGATCGTAGTTTAAACTATCTGTCAACAAAGTCGTGTTCTTGTTTTCCATACGCACATTATAGCGTACCTGGGCAATCTGGGTATTCCCGTCATAAAACAAATAGTCCCCATACAGAAACAAGGTATCCCCCTGCACCATCTTCACATTGTCAAAAGCTTCCAGCGAATTCGTTTTCTCATAGAAACAAGCACTGTCACAATACATATATACACTGTTCGTGACGGAACGCAACGTTTCCAATCAGAATCTGTGCATCCGGGTCTGGATTCAACGGACTTTTCTTCAACACATCCGAATGCAACAGATACACCTTACTTTTAGCCGGTTTCTGT
>ENA-OQAR01000105-OQAR01000105.1-human-gut-metagenome-genome-assembly--contig:-NODE-105-length-20842-cov-6.138161_pt1 | contig 20842 bp, 26 predicted proteins | sample MGYA00242738_ERZ504533 | MGnify/ENA primary metagenome ERZ504533 (study PRJEB26092, sample SAMD00036276) | human gut metagenome | host: Homo sapiens | study: EMG produced TPA metagenomics assembly of... | reverse complement strand
CAATGTGTAAGTGGCGTGAGTCATTGAGCAAGCGTGTACTAATAGGTCGAGGGCTTGACCCCATTTTCGATTGATACTTCATTTGCTGAAAGCAGTTCGATATTCAGTTTTGAAGGTATATGCCTTCTAAGAAAGAGAAGCTGACGAAGGTCAGGAATGGCCGGTGTCGATGACGGTGAGGAACCACCTGTTCCCATTCCGAACACAGAAGTTAAGCTCACTTGTGCCGAAGATAGTTGGCTGGAAACGGCCTGTGAAAATAGGTAGATGCCGGCTTCTCTTAAAAAGCAAGCAGCCCACGGGCCGAGCGGAAGCCCGGTTCGTGGGTTTGCTTTATTAAGCACCATTAGCTCAGTTGGTAGAGCAACTGACTCTTAATCAGTGGGTCCTGGGTTCGAGTCCCCGATGGTGCACCAAAGAAAAACCGCTTAGGTAAGCCTTTTATGGCAGCCTAGGCGGTTTTCTTTTTGTGCTGATTTTGGCGCTTGCTCAAGTTCTGCTCAAGTAGCACCGAGGAAGTGCGAGTTAGGGCAGAATAGGGAAAATTACGGCAGATTAGGACAAAAGAGGGAAAGCGGAAAAGAGCACCCAAAACACAACAATTTGAGCAGCGAACCAGAGAACACAGGTTACCCCGTATTGGTGATGCCACCACTACGAGGATAACCTGTGTTTTTTTATTTTCAAAAAATTCTTGCGAAAACACTTGCAGGCGCTTGCGAATCCCGAATAATGAATATTAGCAAGTGAAAGGAGCTGGGAGAAATGAATTGTTTGAATATGGAAAATCCAGAAAATCCGCAGGAATGGTATGGCGTTAATGAGCACCGCTTTTGCACGGTGTTAGAGGTAAAGAACGGGAAAATTATATGGCCGTTCTTTGAATACCACCCTGAACTGTGGGAATGTCACCCCGAATGGTGGCCGGTGAAGAAGCCCGGAAACAACCCGTAAATGCTCCGTACTGACGGAGCGTTGGGCACTAGATAACAGGTAACACTTTTGGATGTAATCGGCTTTGAGTGGAGATGATAAAGTGAAAGTTAGTGGAAAAATATTGCCGGGGTCTGTGCGGGTGAGTGTAATGGCAGAGGGGCAAAGGCCACGCAAGACAAAGCGTAAGCGCGAGAAAGCCACTCCTGTCAATGCAGAAATACAGGCAGCGGTGGAAAAGGAGCGACACGCCCAAAGCATTGCAAGAGCCAAGCGAAATATTGAGGACATTGCGCAATGCAATCAATGGGACTGGTTTGCAACCTTTACCGTTGCACCAGACTGCCGAGAACTTGCAAAATATAACGGCGATACGGCAGGATTGTGCATTAAGTGCCTGAGAAGCATCAAAAATAAATATAAAGCAACGGATATGAAATGGCTGCTTGTACCAGAACCTCCGGAAGCGAGCGAAAGCAAAGAAGAAAATCCATTACATGTACATGGTTTGTTAGCCAATGTGCCGCCACAAGCCGTGCATGAATGGAAAATCGGCGAAAAAGGCTGTCCGCACAGTGCAAAAGCCATTGTGATGAATGGCAGGAAAGCAGCAGAAATCCCTGCATACAGTAGAAAGTACGGCTATAATTTGTTGGAAAGCATAACAGACTTGCGCAAGCTGTTGCGTTATCTTCTCAAAAGTCTTGATAGAGCACAAGAGTACCGCCAAAAGGGGCAGCACCTATATTATGCGAGCCGCAATGTTGGACGCCCGCAGAAATTGAAAGCCGTGCCGTGTACGCAGGCTATGCAGGATAAAATTGAAGCTCTGGCAGTAGATTCCTACCGGCATAAGCAAAAAGATGGGAAAGTCGTATACGGCAAAACATATGTGCTGCCTGATACAGCGGATACAGATATTTTATTGTCTGCTATTTTTCAAGATATTGAAGAATAAAAAATAATGCGCTGTGACCGCAGAAAGTCCAGCGCTTATTTTAGTTCCTGCTCGTGTTGCCTGAAATCGTCGGTGTTGAAGAAATCATAGAGCGAAATGCCCAAACCATCACACAGCAGCTTAATGGTGACAATGCCGGGATTATGGCTTGCACCGTGGATGATGTTCTTAACAGTTGACGGAGGAACACCGCAGGAACGCGCAAGCTGATTTAGATTATAACCATGCTCGGCACATAATTGCTGTATGCGCATGGCAACCAGTGCTTGCGTATCCATGGTGTTCATCCCCCGCCCATATAAAGTCTATAATTAGTATAGATAAGAAAAAGCACAAGCAACGACTTTATATGGCCTTTCATTGCGGGACTGATTATGTTATAATAATAAAAAACAGGAAAGCTGGCGGATTATGTTTGAACTGACCCGCAAGGTACTGTCAGGTACGGTACTGGCAGCCATTACCGGCGGCGTGCTCCTGTGGGGGCTGTCGCCAGGTATGACGCTCAAGCGAGAGTATGAGAGCTATAACGGCAAGCCTGCTGGTTCGGAACACACATTGCAGGCAATCACCGTTCCGGCATATGCAACGTGCAGGGAGTGACAGCATTGGAAGCCTGTACACTGCAAGACGGCATATTGGTGCTGGCGTATCCGACCTGCCCATACTGCCGCAACCTGATGCCGGAGCTGCTGGACGCTGCCGAAGCGACAGATACAAGTCTGTATTACTGTACACTTGACAAGTACCGGGATGTTTATACCTATGATGCGGCGGCGGGAGTGCCAGTGTTGACGACCCCGGCAGGAGAAGGCTACCCGGAACTGTTGGTGTGGCTGGACGAGTATACGGTGGATTACACGGTCACAGATTCCGAAGGAAATGCGCTGCCTGTTGGTGAAAAGCGTCTCGCGCGCCGACAATCGTGCAAGTACGGGACGGCGTTCCTACATCCGCGTGGAAGTTGACCAGTGTGGCGGATGCGGATTATCCAGACGATAAATATACGCGTTGGAATGCAGAAACACAGGATAAAGTATATAATTCACTTTATCACTATTTTGTTCAGGAGGGATAAACCAACCAATGAAGAAAAAGATAATTGTTCTGGCGGCCACCGCTATTATCATGGCGGTGGCGCTGGCAGGGTGCGGCGTGAAAATCACGAACATCGCGGTTCCGGAGTCTGCGATGGTGGAGAAGGGTGAAAGTATTACCCTGCCTGTTGTGTACGGCACCGACGATGCTCCGGCCGTAACTCCTGAGACTGCTGCAACCGGTGAAAGTGCTGCAACGGATGAGAAAGTAGCCAAGCTGCCGAAAAGCTCACCATTGAGTGGACCTCCTCCGATGAGAGTGTTGCAACGGTTGATGAGACCGGTACTGTTACTGCAGTGGCGGCCGGTGAGGCGAACGTTACGGCTTCCGTAAAGGACGCCGACATCGCCGCGAGCACTCACATCAAAGTTGTCGTCACTCCCACCGGTGTCGCGGCACCTGAGTCTATTGACCTCGTCACTAATGGCGAGAACACCAAGGACTTGGACGCTAAGCTGGTTCCCGCAGACGCAACTGATGTCAAGCTCGCATACGAGTCCAGTGACGAATCTGTTGCTACCGTCGATGAAACCGGTAAGGTGACTGCGGTGGCCAACGGCGAATGCACCATCACGACCTATGTCGTTGCGGATGCCAAAGACGCTGATGCCTCGGAACTGAGTGCTGTTGCAGTGGAAGCAGCAGATTCTGAAGAAACTGACGACAGCGTGGCCACGATGCCTGAAGACCTGGCAGCAATGGATTCTGCGTTCGGCGTTGTTCCTGAGGACCTGAAAGCCGAGACCAAAGTTACAGTTACCACGAACGTGGAAAGTGTTACTCTCGATAAGACAGAGGGCGTGCTCACGGTAGGTAATACTGTGACTGTTACCGCAACTGTCACTCCCGATACGGCAACCAATGCCTCTGTGACTTGGACCTCCAGCGATGAGGCAATTGCAACTGTTGACTCTGAAGGTAAGATTACGGCCGTTGCTCCTGGCACTGCAACAATCACTGCTGTAAGCGACAGCAATCCCGATGCAAATGCAACGTATGCAGTAACTGTGCAGGCTAAAAAGGTAGTCGCTCCCGCAAGCACCAAGACCTCCAGCAAGAGTAACTCTGGATACGCTGGTAGCTCCTCCAACGCAGGCAACAGCTCGAACAGCGGAGCAGTAACTGCTCCGAGTAATCCGGCACCTGCTCAGCCGAGTGAGCCTGCCCCCGCCCCAGCACCTGACCCTCAGCCGGAACAGCCGAGTGGTGGCGATAATGGCGGTTCTGGCGATTCCAGCAATTCTGGAGATAAGTACGGCGAAGGCTACGACCGTTGGGGGGGACCAGTGAACTCAGCTCCTACTGATAACGGTTGTACTCAGGAAGAAATTGATGCTGGAGGGTGCTAACTCTTCGTTGCTGTATAGGAATTATTATCAGTTAAAATATAGCTGGAATTTTTTGAAAAAAAGTGAAGTGGCTGTCTGATATCAGACAGCCATTTTTTGATTTACTGCGATGATAGGATGAAAAAATAATGGATAAAAAAATAAAATTTTTTTGATATTATCCTTGACGGGCTGTGCGAACAGCATACAATAAAAAAATGTAGATAGATAACATAAACGGCGCAAGCGAACGATTAACAATTATGCTGTAAAGGCATAACCACCAAATTTATTGATACAACTATGCCTTGCCATACTCTGTGCAAGGTGTACCCTGCGGTATAAAAGCGCAGGCTGAATAAACGCACCGAAATGTGCGTCTGTTTGGCTTGCGCTTTTTTATTTCATAAAAATAATAACAAACGTAAGGAGCAAAAACAATGAAAACGAACTACAAACAGTCACAGGCCGCACCCCACGCAAAGCCCATCTTTACTGTCAGCCGCAATGATAGCACACTATATGTGCTGCCTGCCTATCTTGCAGGGGCGGTGATGATTAGATTGCAGCATATTGCAGATGGAGATAAGGTTAAAAAATTATGCTGCAAAGTTAAAAATAACCGATTGATGGCAATGGAACAGGATGTACCACAAGGAAATGTAACACTGACCGCGGTAGATATTATCAGCCCTGAAAAGTGTGCGGAAAAGGGATACCGCAAAGATGGTTATGGCTATGTGCGGACGCTGTTGGTAACACCAACGGCGGAGCATCGAGCGATGTTCTCGATTACTTGCACTTTAGGGGAACGGGATGCAGAAGGGCATATCTGCTCCTGCGGCGAATATTACCACATTGAGCAGATGGAATTAACGGAACAGGAAGTAACAACAATGCTTGCCGCAGTCAGAGCTGCTGCGGCGGCAGCGGAGCAAGAAGCAGATGAAATACTGGCGCGCAAACAAAAACGTCCAGCGAAAAAATTATAAGCGGCAGGCGGTGGCAAAAGCATGACCTGCCGGGTGTACGTTGGTGAATATCAGGACCGCATAACGGGGGCAGCAGCAACCGCATATGTGGTGATAGATGAAAACGGGCGGTTGGTGAAAGCCATGGCCCAGAAAGTAAAAACAAACAAGGGGTTATCCTTGCAGGCGGTCAAACTGGCCGTGCAGGGGTTGTGCTACCTGCACGGCATGGATGAAGCCATGTTATGTATGGATAGCCCGACAGCGCTTGCAGCTTTACGGCAGGAATGCCCGCCCAAGGGCAGCAGGCGCAAAATCACAGAAATACGGCACCGCCTTGCGGCGATACCGTACCCCGTAACATTGGAGCTTGCAATCGGGTCTGCCCACAGCGCCGCCGCCAGTACGTTGGCACGGTGCGTGGCGACCCGCAAGAAATATTGCAGCCCGACAGCCCGGCAGTACGCACTGCTGGTAAGTACATTGTAACGCATTGACGCAATTTTATGTATCGCAGTATCTGCATTAAGGCAGCAGATACAGCATCCTTGCCCGAACGGTTCGGGGCGCGCTTTCCTTGGACGAGCGTGCAATCGTCCTTGGCTTGTCCTAAACCTTACAGGCCCGTGCCGTGGGGTGATACGGTCAAGAGTGGTGGGTAGCCTTAGCCCCCGCGAAAAATGAGGTGTACCCGGTATGATTTCCCATCGTGTGCAAAAGCGCCTGACCCATGAGGTGCACGAGGCACTGGCACTGCGTGATAAACGCGGCCAGAGCAAGCACAAAGACAAACAGGCCGCGCGCAAAGCAGCGCAGGATAACCATACCGCGTACAAGACCATCACGGGGCTATACGCTACCACATCGCTAACGACCTATGCAAGACAAGCCAAGACAGCGCTGTGCTGGATTGCCGAGCGATACGGCTGCCGCAACCTTGCCGAATGCAAGGAGCATTTGCCAGCCTATTACGCGGACATGATAGCACGGAACCTGTCAGTGTGGACGATACGCACGAGGGTTTATGCACTGTGCGCCGTGTACGCGCAGCCTTATCAAGAACTGTTCGGGGTCGAAAGCCTGCCGATACGCCACCGCGCCGATATAACGCGGGGGCGAACACTAAGCGCAAGCAATGACCGCTACCACGCCGAACACCACGAGGACGCCCGCTTATTGGCGCGTGCTTGTGGTGCCCGGCGGGGCGGCTTGCGGGGCTTGACGGCGGACGGTTTGCGAACAGATACGGAAGGAAACCTGCGTGTGCACCTGCGTGAGAAGGGTGGAAAAGAGCGCGACGCGCTTGTACTGCCCGACTATGCAGACCGTGTGCGGAAAATCTTCGCCAAGTACAGTGCAAAGCCCAGCAATAGCAAATACCTGCTGCCGCTGACGGCGCTGCCCAAGGATATGCCGCTGCATTATCTGCGAGCACAGTACGCGCAAGACCTGTACCGCTATTTTGCGGAACGGGGTACAGCAACGGGGAACATGTACTATTGCAGAGCGGAACGCAAAGGGCAAGCCTACGATAAAGGTATCTTACTGGCGGTATCCCAGCAGATGGGGCACAGCCGCTGCGATGTGGTGGTATCTCACTATCTATATTAGGAGGTATCTACCATGAAAAACACCAACAAGAAATACGCTGATATTGCAACCATCCGCAACACTGCCGCGCGCTGCCGGGAGGAGGGCATTCCCGTGGGGGAAAAGACCCTGCGCCGTTGGGTAGAGGAGCAGAAGCTCCCTGCCGTCCGCACCGGGCGTAAAATTTTGGTATCTTGGCAGAATCTGATGGACTATCTGACTGTCAGCGCATAATTACGCAGCGCCGTTCTGGTGTCAGGACGGGCGCTTATTATTAGGAGAATAACATGAATATTACAAAACGCACGAAAAGCGAAGAAACAACGGTATACCAGTTCCGGGTGTTCTTGAGCCAGAGCGCCGATGGAAAACAGCGGACACGCTCCAAAACGTGGCAGCCGCCCGCAGGGATGACCGCAAAGGCCGCTGAAAAAGAAGCAAAACGGCAGGCGGTAATTTTTGAAAACGAAGTGAAGCAGGGACGCGCTGCGCTTGATGCCAGAACGAAGCTGTCCGATGTGGCGCGCGAGTATATTCGCAACACGGAAATGGAGTACAAGACAAAAGAGTGGTACGAGTATATGCTGCGCGTTGTGGAGGACGATATCGGCAATATGCCGATTTCGGCACTGAAAGCCTATCAAATCGAGCGTATCTATGCCGACATGCGGGAACCGGACGCCAAGCGGACGTACTGTGTGACGGCAACGGAGCTTGATAAAATCCGCAAAGAAAAGGGCATGACCTACAAGGTACTTGCGGAAAAGGCGGGCTTGTGCATTGACACGGTGCAGATTGCCTGCAAGGGCTGCCGCGTATCGCTGGAAAGTGCGGATAAAATGGCAAAGGTGCTGCAATGCGCTGTGGATAAAGCGTTCAAGCTGGAAGTGCGGAAATCACCCTATTCCAGCACGACCATCAATGGCGTGCATCGCTTTTTGCGCGCGGTCTGCCACTACGCGGAAAAGCACAAGCTGCTGACCGATAACCCGATTGACGCCGTTCGTGCGCCGAAAATTGACGCGGAAATCTATGTGTTTTCCGAGGAAGAAAGCGCTCGTTTCATTCGCGCCGTCATGCGCGAGAAGGATATTCGCGTCAAAACGGCGCTGCTGATTCTGATTTATCTGGGATTGCGCAAGGGTGAACTGTGTGGCTTGACGTGGGGCAGCGTGGATTTAGGCAAGGGCATTGTACATGTGGCGCAGCAGCTCAAAGAAAAGAGTGGCGAGGGGCTTATTCTTGGCAAACTGAAAACCAAGGAAAGCAAAGCGGACTTGCCGTTGTCGCCTATGCTGGCAGAAGTTCTTGCGGAATACCGCCAGTGGTGGAACGAGCACAAGGCAATGTATGGTGACGCATGGCGCGGCGAGTGGGAATGTCTGTTCGTTGGAGATGATGGCACGCCGCTAAATCCGAGCACAATCAATGAATGGCTGGATAAGCTGACGGAACGCAACGGCTTGCCGCATGTCACGGTACACTCGCTGCGGCACCTGTGTGCAACGCTGTTGATTCGGACACACGCAGACCCCAAAACGGTGCAGACGATTCTGCGCCATGCGAATGTTTCGACAACGCTGAACATCTATGCCAAGGTATTTGATAGCACCCAGATGGAAGCGATTGGACGAGTACAAGCAAGTTTGGAGAATATGCTCAAGGAATCTTGCTCAAGTTCTGCTCAAGTATGACGCGGAAAGATAGGGCAAATTAAGGCACGAGGGGGAGCAAAGCCCTAAATTATCCTATTAAAATCGCGTAAAATCAACGATTTGCAAAGTTGTGGAAAGATAGGGAACAAGGATACCATATCTCTTAATCAGTGGGTCCTGGGTTCGAGTCCCCGATGGTGCACCAAAGAATGCCTTACACAAAAGTGTAGGGCGTTTTTTTGTTGCTCTATTTCAAGAAGGCACGATCTGGTGCAGCGTCGGAGATACTCGAACAGTGCGGCGTTCCTTAGCCCGCGGGCACTTTACTTTTTACGCACCGTTTGCTATGGAATAACGGTTCATGGTCTGCCAACTATTTTTATATACTACAAATTACTCCTCTGCCAACTCCACCACCAATTTGGCTTCGGTGGCGGCGATGGCAAGCTGGAGTTTATTCTCCAGGTTCGTCTTTTGCAGCATATTGATGACGTGATACTTCACGGTGGATGGCTCGATGCCGAGTTCTTTGGCAATCTCGTTATAGGACAGCCCGCGCACAAGACAGCGCAGGACCTTCATCTCTCCTTTGGTGAACTCGGCGCTCATGGCAGTGCCGATCTCCACGCTGGGCGGTGCATCGGGGAAGATATGCTCCCCCGCCATCGTGCGGCGCACGACCTGCATCAGGGTCCCTTCATCGCCGTCCTTATACCACAGGCTGTCCGCGCCCACGGCTTTTGCGCGTGCCAAGACCTGTGTGTCAATAAGCGAGGTCGCCACCACGATCTTGATTTCCGGGTGCGCTTCTCGTATCTTTTTGGCGGCGGCCAGGCCGTTTTCGCGGTGTTCTGTCTGCACATCCATCAGCACAAGGTCGATGTCCTCGGTATCGCACAGGATGGGAGCCTCTGCAGCGCCGGGGATAGACACAGCAAGCTGATACCCGTCCTCGTTCTGAATATAGCTTTCAAGCAGGCTCCGTACCAGCTTTTGGTCCTCAACGATCATAACGCGTATCATTAGTGCTCTCCTTATCGGGCAGGGTGACTTCCAGAACAAATACAGGCAGGGAATGTACGGTTACTGTACCCCCTGCTTTTTCAATACGGCGGCGGAGCGAGGAAAGCCCGCCGCCTTCCTTTATCTCCGCCCTGGGCGGTGCGCCGTTGTTCGTGATGCAAAGGTGCCATGCCTGTGGCAGATGCTCGGAATCGGCGTACAATTCCGTGGCGCCCGCATGCCGTACACCGTTGGAGGTACACTCCCGCAGGATCAGTGCGTAGAGCTCGCGGGTGGCGCGTGCCGCAGGGTACGCACCGCGCAGCTGTACGGCTGCACCCAGAACAGCCGCCCGCCTTTGCATATAGCTCAGCGGGTCCTCTGCAGCATTCTCCTGCCGGGCGCGGCATAGCAGGGAGATGGAGCTTTCCCACTTCGCAGCTTCGCTCCTGAGCCGGGCGAGGTCATGCTCATGCCGCAGTGCGCGCCGTGCGGCAAGCAGGGTATGGCCGATGTCGTCATGCACCCGCATCTTCATTTTCAGAATTTCTTCCTCCCGCACAATGTCGGGCATATTGTCATATAAGCGCTTTGCGCGGCGGTTCGCATCGGCAAGGCGCTCGTTTTCCTGCTGCAGTGCAGCATGCAATGTGGCCAGCTGGGTGACATCGGTGGCCATCACCTCGGTGTACGGTATACCGTATTTGTCCTGAACAGGGCGCACCGTGAAATGATATACCGTTCCGTCCGGGAATTCGTAGATGCGGGCGGCCTCATCGCGTAGCCGCACACCGCCGCCGGGACTGCGCAGCGCCTGCTCCAAATCCGTAAGGGTCTGCAGATCCCGGCCACAGAGGACTGCGGCGATTTCCTGCATCCTGTGATTGATCAGACGCAGCAGACCATTGCGGTCAAAGTAGCAGATGGCCGCCGGCAGCGTGTCAAAGCCTTCCTTGACGGCGTTGCGGGAGATTCGGGGAATCATAGGCCGCCTCCTTCTGCCGGAAACATCGTGAAATACAAAAGCCCGTCATCATCCCGTTCAAGCTGCATCTGCGGCAGGCCGGGCAGCGCAGCGGGCGCGTCGGTGCATTGAACGCTGCAGCGCAGCCCCCAGCCCTGCGCCGTATGCTCGGCGCAGAAAAGGATCTCCTGCAATCCCGGCAGGGTCGCTTCTATGATGGCTTCAAAGGCGTCATAGATTGCCACGGCGGATGCAGGGGAAATCTTTGCTGTGTCGGCAATCTGTACGGCGCAGCGTATATCACTCAGGCGCAGGCTCTCGGCCGATTCAAACAGGCTCAGCCGCAGCTCCGTGGTGTCGATGTCCTCCGCCTTGTCGCAGACAAAAACAAGGTTGCTGCGCCGCTTGATATAGGTTCCCAAAATGACGATGTGCTTCAGCAGCCGCCGGGCGGTATCGATATCGTCCGTGCTTGAGCGCGATCAGGTATTCCTGTATCCGTGCCAGCTGGTGGGCTGTGACGGTCTCGATCTTGTCATACAGCCGGTTCTGCTCGCTCAGCTTCAGCCATTGTGCCTTCTGGGCTGTTTCTGCCTGTATGACGTCCCCGATGTCATGCAATTCCTCCTGCGTGAGACGCAGCTCCTCCAGCAGAGCCACCAGTTCGGTGATGTCCTCCTGCCAGAAAATATACCCTTTCCGGATCGGGTGGCCGTGAAGCTGGGTCGTTGCATCCAACTGGACACTGCCGGTGAGCGCCTGACGCAGCTGCTCTTCATGGAGCGGCGCTGCCTGCATGGAGCATTGCACAGGCACAAACGCCCGGTCCGTGATCAGACCCTTGGCCATAGATACCTCAAACAGCGTGGCATACCCCATATTGGATTGGATAAGCCCGCACCGGATGCACGCCTCAAAGGATGCTGTAAAGGTCAGACATTGCACCACGGTCATATCACCGGCGATCGCATGCATCCACGGCACATTTAAAATATGCTTGTACAGTAAAGCATAGAGGGTGGCCCAAAAAATCGGCACAAGCGGCAGCCAGAGGATGCGCTTTGTATGCGGAATACGGCAGCGCCGTACAAGGTACACCACCGTGAACACGGCACAGGAAAATATCCACAGCAGACAGAGGTAATATACGAACCGATAGGTGTAATCGGGGCTGCCCAGTACCTCCTGCCCGGGTGGGAACGCAAACGCAAGCTGATGACAGTCGTTTGTCAGCACCAGGCTGAACAGTACCACAGGGAATACAAAAATCACGTACCGGTACTTGTACAGCGGGGAGGACTGCCCCCGATCCAAAAAGAAAAGCGTATAAAGTGCAAGGGTCGGGATCAGCAGCATCGGGATATAGTACGCATACCACAATCGCCGCAGCATCTCCGGCGTCTGGGCAAAGTCATAGCGGATCAGGCGGATATCCAGCCAGAACAGCATCAGGGCGGCAGCACCCAGCAGGCAGCGGCGGGTCTGTGCGTGCAGGATACGCCACCAGACCGATACCGCCCAGGAAAAGATCAGAATATTATACAGCACCGTGCGCCAAAAGCCGGAATACGGCATATAAAACGCCCGCATCAGGACAGCGCAGAGAATCACCCCTGCAACCGCAGCGGCTAAACACAGATTGCCAAGCCGTACCTTTGTCATAGTGCCTGTCCTTTCCAAAGGGGAGATCATCCGTCTGTTTCTTTCCAGTATCATTATGACGCAATCTGCACTTTTTTTTGCAATAGTACTGAAAAAAAGCAGAAAAAAAGTCCAAAAAAACTATCCAAATGGTGGGGGGTAGAAATCGTCCGATTCCGGTATGATGAAGTTGACAAATCGTATTCTTTGCAGGAAAGGAGGCTACGCCGTGCGGAGGATCGTTTTGGACGCGCAATACTCTGTGATGACGAGCGCATTGACAATGGCACTGAAACAGGGCGGGCCGGACTTCCAGGTGCAAAACGCTGGTCCTAAGACAAAGGATATTGTAAAGCTATGCCGTTCCTGCAGGGCGGATGTCCTGCTGCTGGAGGTCTGCCCACATCCGCCGCGCACCCTGCAGGACAGACTGCTGCTGGCAAACGACCTGCGGGATGTCTGCCCGCACTGCAAAACGGTACTGCTTGTGGATGAGGCCGAATATCCCGAGCTGGCCACCGCCGTGTGCCTGGCAAAAAAGGACCATATTGTCGATGATTTTGTCTACGCTTCCGTCTCGCCTGCCTATCTGAGCGCTATGATGGACACTTTATGACCAAAAGGAGGACAGCTATGAAAAAAGTACAACGAACGCTCGCTGCCGTATTGGCAGCCATGATGCTTATGGCTTTGGCCGGTTGCTCCAAGGGGGATGTGACCAAAGAGGTCAATTCCGGTTTATCCGACCTGAAAGCGCAGGCCGCCGAACCGGCTGTTGAACCCCAGACGGAGACCCCGGCAGAGCCCAAGACCGACGCGGCATCCGAGCCTGCATCCGAACCTGCATCGGAGCCTGCTGCAGAGCCGGAGCCGGAAGCCACCGCCGAACCAGCCCCCGCTTCCGCTCCTGCAGAAAATCCCGATTACCCATCGGCCGCTGGCCTGAATACCCAGACTTTGGAGGCGTTTGGTTCGGACTTTACGCTGGTGCTCAACGTGACCTGCCCCGACCAGGGCTGGTACAAGTCCGTTTCGCCCCGTTTCGCGGATATCAAGCTGTTCCCGACCGATGACCCCAGTCATATCTTCTCCGGCGACCCGCGCATAACCTTTGAACTGAAAAGCGGTCTGGATAAGATCAACTACTATTACGACGACTTTGAAAATGTGGAGGAGCTTGCCACGCGCACCATCGGCGGCGTGGAGATGGCCGGACGCACCTACAAAAAACGTAGGTATGTTGTGGACGGAATACTACGGCGAGATGCCCACCGGTGGCTGGCTGGCCATCAAGATCTCCGGCGTAGACATTGACCCCGGCACCGAGGGCGACACCATTCTGAACAGCATCACCTTTGGCTAAGGCAATCGCTGACACACACTACCCGCAACGAAAAGGCAGGTGAACCGACCATGAAAAAACTGCTATCCCTGACGGCGGCGGCCCTGCTGCTGATCACAACGGGCTGCGGGCGCAGCAATGCCCCGCCTGCCTCGGCATCTTCCGGCACCCCGTCGGTTTCCGCCCCGATAACGGAACCGACAGTCGAGTCGTCCGACGATACGACCCCGACCGTTCAAAAGGACGAAGCCGCTGTCAAGCCGCAAAGCAGCCGGAGGCTGGATGATTCCCGCATTATCCCGCTGTACAGCGAGCGCTTTACCTACACCGACCCCAACGGCATCGAGGACACCTATTTTTATGAAGTACCGCAGATCGATGATGACACCGAGGACGCCAAGCACATCAACGAGATGATCAACTACCGATACGGCTATCTGGTAGAGCGTGCCCAGGATGCCCGTTCCCGCAATGATTTCATCGACACCGGCTTCATCATCTGGGTCAGCAACTGGAACGGCCCCGTGCTGAGCCTGCAGGTGACCAGTTCCGACACGTTGTTCAACCACGATGTGGGCAGCTACCATTACAACTTTGCCACAGGGCAGGAGCTTACCAATCTGGATTTGCTCGAATACATGGGCTACACCGACAGCGCAAAGACCCTGAACGCGCTGCAGCGCGCCACAGCACAGCATTTCGATGTCCATTTCGGCGGCTATGACCCCGAATATACCGCCATGCTGTACAAGATGCGCGCGCAAAGCCTGAGCGAGCTTGACAGTGTATTTACCTACTACTCCATATTTCCCCATTTTTCAAACGGTTTTGTCGTGACCGTACCGATGTACACCCCCGCCGGGTCGGGAATGTACTGGACAGATGTTCAGGTTGACCCCAACAAGCGGCAGGCCAGCGGCCAGGTGCTGCACGGCCAGGACGAATGGTTTACCTGCGATGTGACCGCCACCGGCAAGGTAACGGTGCGCGCCCTGACCGACTATGTAAGCTCCAACGGCGCAGTTACCTACCAAGACATGAAGGAATGGTACGAGCTGGGCGACCAAACCGAGTTTACGGTAAACGGCTGCTACGGCAACTATGTAAAGATGCTCATGACCAGTGTCGGCCAGGATTATGCCCCCTATGTGTTCCTGCTGACCGAGGACGGCAATGTCGAGTACATCGACGTCATCAGCGGCGCACAGTGCGGCACCATGGCCAACGGCGGCCCGCTGTACGGCGTCAACGAGATCGTCAAGTTTGAGATCGGCACCGCTTACGATGCGGATTTCGAGGCCGAGTATACAACGGTGTACGCTGTCTCCCGCAACAATGAAAAATTCAACCTGGTCGAGGCCATGCACAATGCCGACCCGATGGAACTTTCCAGCCTGATCGGCTCGTATGTAAGTGACTACACCGGTACCTGGTTTGAAATTTGCGAGGATCAGCCGAACTTCTACATCGGCGAATACCGAAACGAAAACCGAGAGCCCGCCACATGGGACAGCGGCATCACCTACCTTGGTATGGATCACCGCGGCTGGATCTGCAGCATTTCGCTGTACCGCATGGATCTAGGGCGCGCACAGCGCGAAACCGTGGCCATGATGCCCACCGATTACGGCGGCTTTTACGTAAGGCATATCGGCGGGGAATCCCTGCTGAACCTGCCAAAGGACGAATCCGTTTGGTTTGAAATGACAAACGAATAAAAAAATCTGAAACGATTATCTTGTAAAGGAGGCAGACACTATGGCAACCTGTACGCAATGTGGTGCCGAGTTAAAGCCCGGTACTAAATTCTGCGAGAATTGCGGTGCAAAAGTATCCGTACCGCAGCCTGCCGCACAGCCCGCAGCACAGCCCGCAGCTGTGCCCCCGCCCCCGGTTCAGCCGACCCAGGCTGCACCGCCGCCCCCACAGCCTGTACAGACGCCCCCCGCAGCCGCAGGCAAGCGGCGGCAATCCCTATGCAGGCAGCGCACCTGCCGCCCCGCAGCCCCGGACGAACGCAGCGAATCCTTACGCGGGCAATGCGCCCGGCACACCGCCGCAGACCGGCGCAGGCGCACCGCTTTACGCCGGGAAAACGCCCCCGTCCGCGTCCGCACCGCCTGTCACGCCGCCGCCACCCGGCGGCACGGGCGGCAACCCTTACGGCAATGTGGCCCCCGGCGGCAAGCCCAAGCGCCGCCGCGCACCAATGTCCCCCAAGCGGATGATCCTGATCGCCATCCCGGTGATATTCCTGCTTATGATCATCGTAACAATGATTAGCGGCTCTATCCGCACCGGCAAGCCGAACGCCGGTGACCCGAATCAGGGCACCTGGGAAGCAGCCTACGCCGAGATCGGCGGCTCCGTGACGCAGGTCGAGGATCTTCGGCAGCGGGTTCCTGATGGACCTGAATGATAAGGGCAAGTGCGTTGTAACGGTGGACGGCACCAAGTCCTACGGCAAGTGGACGCTGAACGGCGGGGTCTTCCAGCTGGATTGCGGCGGCCTGAGCTGCACCGGCACCCTGCAAGACGAAATCCTGACCCTGAACGATGTGCAGGGACAGGGCGTGACGATCTACTTCGTCAAGTCCGGCAGCACCATGCAGCAGCCTCTGGACGGTGACAGCATGACCCAGGGCACCACCGCAGGCAGCGATACCGATGTGGGCATCTATGTGCTGGAATCCGCCTCCGACAGCGAGTACACCCTCTCCAAGGAGGAGCTTGCCCTCGTCGATATGGAGGACTTCTACATTGAGCTGCGCGCGGACGGCACCGGCGAAACCTACATGGAGGATTTTGTCACCTTCCAATGGAAGGACGGCAGCTTCTACGCGCTGACCGACCCCGATACCCCGGCCATGACCTACACCCGCGAGGGTGACCTGCTGACCATTGAGTTTGACGGTATGACCATGGTCTTTAAGCGCAGCGACACCAAGCCTGAAATCGACCCCACTTTGCTGGACGGCGGCGAGGACGAATATGACGGCGACGGCTGGATCGACGGCCCGGATGAGCCTGACCCGCCCTACACCTACGACGACGGCAACACCTACGATGATTTGGGCAACACCACTGGTACGGCTGGTTCCGGATGGAAAACTACAAGAATGTACCGAACCGTGATTACTTTGACACCGACACCTACGATTGCTGGGGCTACATCGGTGAGAGCGATGACGGCAGCCACTACTTTGAGGTTTACCGTGACGGTATGCCCGATGACCCGGTCATCACGATGTGGGTCAATGTCTATGATGACCATATCGAGCCTATCCTGGACGGCTACGACTGGGTGCTTGACCAGAACATAACCGAGAGCGGTGCGTATAAGTTCAACCTGTACCCGTATAACGACAGCATCTCGCTGTTCATGTATGACTACGAGGGCGACGACGGTACGGCCTGTGCGGTCAGCTTCTACATGAGGCTGGACGGCACCGAGTGGAACGAGGAGCTCGAAGAGCTGCCGCCCCGCTATGAGGAGTACAAGGCCGCCTTGGCCAACAAATAACGAACTGATTTATCTGTACAAAATGGGGCGGGCCCTGCCCGCCCCTGATATAGGAGGATCATTATGGGACTTATCAGAGCTGCAATGGGCGCTGCTGGCGGCGTTATGGCCGACCAGTGGAAGGAATACTTTTATTGTGAAGCCATGCCAGCTGACCTGTTGGCTACCCGCGGCTGGAAACGCCAGAGCGGACGCAGCGCCAACACCAAAGGCAATGACAACATTATCTCCAACGGCTCCATCGTGGCCGTTGCCGACGGCCAGTGTGCCATGATCGTGGAGCAGGGCAAGGTCGTGGATATGTGCGCCGAGCCGGGTGAGTACACCTACGATACCGGCAGCGCGCCGACGCTGTTCAGCGGCGATTTGTCCGAGTCCATCGGCGCAGTGTTCCAGAACATCGGCAAGCGCTTTACCTTCGGCGGCGAGGCCCCGATGGATCAGCGCATCTATTACTTCAACACCAAGGAGCTGGTGGGCAACAAATACGGCACGCCCAGCCCGGTGCCCTTCCGCGTGGTGGATCAGCGCGCCGGCATCGACATCGACATTGCCATCCGCTGCTTCGGCGAGTACAGCTACCGCATCACCAACCCCATTTTGTTCTACACCAATGTCTGCGGCAATGTGGAGGAAGGCTACACCCGCGATGAGATCGACGGGCAGCTGAAATCCGAGCTGATGACCGCCCTGCAGCCCGCCTTTGCCAAGATCAGCGATATGGGCATCCGCTATTCCGCACTGCCTGGCCACACGATGGAGCTTGCTGAGGCCCTCAACGATGTGCTGAGCGCCAAGTGGGGCAAGCTGCGCGGCATCGAGATCGTATCCTTCGGCGTTTCCAGCGTGAAGGCCAGCGAGGAAGACGAGCAGATGCTCAAGGAAATGCAGCGCAACGCAGCCTTTATGGACCCGACCCGTGCCGCTGCGCATCTTGTCGGCGCACAGGCCAGTGCCATGCAGACCGCGGCCGGTAATCAGGGCGCAGGCCCCGCCATGGCCTTTATGGGCATGAATATGGCCGGTGCGGCGGGCGGTATGAACGCCCAGAACCTGTACCAGATGGGTGCCCAGCAGCAGGTCGCCGCACAGCCCGCCCCGGCCCCGGCACCTGCCCCCGCCGGGTGGACGTGCAGCTGCGGCCAGACCGGCAACACCGGCAAATTCTGCGCAAACTGCGGCAGCCCCAAGCCCGCCCCGCTCCCGCCAAGTGCAGCCAGTGCGGCTGGACCCCGGATGACCCGGCTCATCCGCCCAAGTTCTGCCCGGAGTGCGGTAAGCCGTTTGGCCAGTGATGCACAAAAAAATCGCTGCGGTGCTTTGCGCCGCAGCCGCTTTTCTGACAATGTCCGGCTGTAAAAAAGCGCCGCCCGGCACACTGACCGGTATCAGCATCAGTTATTCCGGTATGTGCTATGACGACACCTATGGGTTCAGCATAAGAAATGACCCGGTTGACGGCTGCCTTTTCAGCTGCAATTATAAGGATGATGAATGGGTGGAGCTGGAAAATATCCCTGTTGAGGGCACCCATTGGCAAGAAGCCCTGGCTCTGGCAGAAAAGCTGGGGCTGGAAAGCCTGCCAGACGAAAAGAAAAATTCTCCCGGCTTATTCATCACCGATGAAACGTTAGATAGCGTTTGCCTGATTTACAAGGCCCCGGATGGCGAGATCATCTACCGTTATCTGGATGCCGATGGCAATACGCGCAGCACCCTGCGTGATTTTTTGAAGATCTGGCAGGGCAGCTGCAAACCGAAGGAAAGAGAGGTGACGCATAATGGCAACGCAGCTTACCAACTACCAATGCCCTGCCTGTACCGGTCCGCTTCACTTTGATGGTGCCAGCGGAAAGCTGGTGTGTGACTTCTGCGGCAGCAGCTACGATACTGCTGAGATCGAAGCGCTCTATGCTGAAAAAGAAGCCGCTGCCGAAACCGCGGCACAGAATAAACAAGCACCGCCGCCAGACTCCGTCTGGAGCGAAAACGAGGCCGCCGGACTGCGCAGCTATTCCTGCCCGTCCTGCGGCGCAGAGCTGATCTGTGACGAGACGACCGCCGCGACAAGCTGCCCATACTGCGGCAATCCAACGGTCATCGCGGGGCAGTTCAGCGGCATGCAGCGGCCTGAGCTTGTCCTGCCGTTTGTGCTGGATAAGAACGCCGCCAAGGCCGCACTGAAAAAATACTATCGCGGGAAGAGATTCCTGCCCAATGCCTTCTCTTCGCAGAATCATATCGAGGAGATCAAGGGCGTGTATGTCCCATTCTGGCTGTTCGATGCCAACGCCTCCGGTTCGGGCCAATATGAAGCCACGACCAGCTCCAGCCACCGCAACGGCGATTATGTCATCACCACGACCCGCCACTACGATGTCCGCCGCGCCGGTACCACGCAGTTCATGGGCGTGCCGGTGGACGGCTCGACCAAGATGCCCAACGGGCATATGGATGCCATTGAGCCTTATGACTACCGCGCCTTCCAGCCCTTCTCGACCGCGTACCTGCCGGGCTATATGGCAGACAAATACGACGAGGACGCCGACACCTGCCAGGCCCGCGCCCACAGCCGGATGCAGAATTCGGTCAGCAGCGAGCTTTCGGCCAGCATTACCGGCTACAACAGCGTAAGCACCCTGAGCGAGAACATCCATATTGATTACACCGCCAAGCACTACGCGCTGCTGCCGGTGTGGATGCTGCACACCAAATGGCAGGGCAAGGATTATCTGTTCGCCATGAACGGGCAGACCGGCAAGCTGGTGGGCGATCTGCCGGTTGATAATCGAAAGGTGGCCGCCTGGTTTGCAGGCATCAGTGTTCCGCTGATGATCCTGCTTGCCATCCTGCTTTGAAAGGGGGGAAACAGAGTATGAAAAAGAAACTGTTTTCTCTGCTTACGGCACTGGTGCTGTGCTTGCTCTGCGCCGTACCGGCGTTTGCCGAAATGCCGTTGGTGATGGACACCTACGAGCTGTTCAAACCCGAAGCGACCGCTGAATTGGAACAAAAGGCGCAGGACGCCAGTGCCGGACACGGTGTCAACGTCTACCTGCTGACGGTGTCTGACATCGGCGGGCAGAACGTGCGCGAGTTTGCCAAGGATTGGTACCGCGACTATGACCTTGGCTACGGCGAGGGCAAAAGCGGTATCCTGTTCCTGATTGCGCTGGATTCCCGCGATTATGTTACCATCACCTACGGCGCGGTGTCACGGCCTTTACCGACTACCGCATCGCGCAGATCGAAGATAAGATCGTGCCGATGCTCTCGGACGGAACGTATTACAAGGCCTCCGAAACCTACATAGAAATGTGCGCGGACACGCTTGATTTCTATGCCGAAAAGGGTGCACCGCTGGACAGCGGCAACGACCCCGCAAGGGTTGGATCAAGTGGGTGTTTGTGTTTGTCATTCCGCTGGCTGTAGCGTGTATTGTCTGCGGCATCTTCTATGCGCAGATGAAAACTGCCAACGAGCAGACCCATGCCAACGCCTACATGCCCGCCGAAGGCTTGGCGCTGTCCGTGGTGGAGGACACCTACACCCACACCACCGAGACCGAAAAATACGACCCCGTCAAGAACGACAGCTCGAGCAGCTCGAGCGGCTCGAGTACCGACAGCGACGGCTTCGGCGGCAGTTCCGGCGGAAAATTCTAAGGCAACACCGCACAATTCCCGCCTTGCGGCTTAAGCACCGCTTCGGCGGCTGCGGCACGCATCTGCGTTGCCAAAATGCTCGATAAGACATCCAGTATTATCTGCGCTTTTGGCTTAGCAGCTGCCGCACCTCGCTCGCCGTATCGGCACTTAGAATTATGCGGTGTTGCCC
>ENA-OQAR01000104-OQAR01000104.1-human-gut-metagenome-genome-assembly--contig:-NODE-104-length-20881-cov-1.828563_pt1 | contig 20881 bp, 29 predicted proteins | sample MGYA00242738_ERZ504533 | MGnify/ENA primary metagenome ERZ504533 (study PRJEB26092, sample SAMD00036276) | human gut metagenome | host: Homo sapiens | study: EMG produced TPA metagenomics assembly of... | reverse complement strand
GAGGATTGCTACAATGCAAACCCCGACAGCATGAAGGCCGCGCTTGCCATGTTCAAAGGAATTCCCCTGCAAGCGCCGCTTTGCCCTGCTGGGCGATATGCTGGAGCTGGGCGAGCTGTCCCGCGAAGCCCACGAGGAGCTGGGCCGTCTGGCTGCGGAGAGTGATCTGTACTGCCTTGTGACCTACGGCGAAAACGCAAAGCGCACGGCTGTGGTGGCTGCGGCCAAGGGGGTCAAGACCCTCCATGCCAACAACTACCGCGAGGCAGCGGATGCTCTGCTGAACCGGATAGAGCCGGGCGATGCCCTGCTGGTGAAGGCAAGCCGCGGCATGGCGCTGGAAAAAGTGCTGGAAATTTTCTACGCAGAGCAGAAAGATGCCGAAGAATAACCCTTTGGCATGAATTTGGAGATTGAAAAATGATTCGTTTCGCCTTGGTCGTCGCGTCGGTGCTGGGTTTTGTGCTGACTGCGGCGCTCGGCAATATGATGGTGCCGCTGCTGCGGGAGCTGCAGCGTGCGGCACGCGGTACACAGCCGGACAGCGATGCCCCGGACAGCCCGGTGCCTACCATGGGCGGGCTGTGCCTGATGGTGGGCACCCTTGCCGCTGTGGGCGTGGGCTGGCTGGCGCATGTGCTGCACAGCCTTCCCTGCTTGGCTGTTCTACCATAATTGTAACGCAGCTTCAAATCACTCAACCATGAAACATCTTTTTAAAAAAGTCTTCATTTGAAAGTCTCCAAAAACCAGAAATAGAATAAAAAATTTTTCCAACGTTTGTTCTTTTCGCCAAACTTAGAAGACCCATCCCGACGACCCAATACCTCTATTGAATATTTATCAGCATAAGTATAATTCAAAACGCCCTAAATAAGAAACCAATCCCCCAAGAATTCTGTCCACCATATGCCTCATTATTATTTCCATTCACCCATACATCCAAATCTGCTAATCCAGACCCCGGATAAACAGCACCGGATTTACGAACCGCACCTACCCTTTTATATGTTTCTTTGTTCGGCAGTCATACCCAACATGGCAGAAACGCTATGCACATCAGCAAAAGTACGATTATAATTAGCAAAAGCACCTAAAGTAATGTTTTCCCATTTCGCTATTTCTTCTTTCAATTGTCCGGGACCTTGCTTATTACCAGTCTGTGTACCTACCCAATCATAATATTGTACTTTATTCTTCACTTCCTGCATATTTCTCTGTACAGTCTTATAAGCCCCCGAAGCTGAAATAGAAAGTCCTTTTACCCATTTAGAAAAATCATAAGTTGCTTTAGCACTTCCTCTAAAAGTTGTCAATGAATTTTTTCTTCTCCCCTCCTTGGGTCAACCCACCAATAGGATTCCGGTTACCACTAAATGTATCATAAGCCTGACCATTTTTATTATACACAGTCCAAAACCAAGGATCAAAATATCCAGCTCCCACATCAGTAGTTGGGGTTATAATATCACGTTTTGTCATACGACATACTTGTTTCAAATTTCAAAGCATCTGTCGCTTGATAATCAGCATTTAAACGACCACTATATTTTTTTCTCCATCATTAGCAACTTTCAACTGTGAATTATTATCCGCATACCCCAAAGACGCTCGATAACTAAACTTTTCATCTGCTCCAGAAATACTAATCGAATGCTTTTGAGAAGTTGCCTGACCATAAAGATAATCCATCATATACACATTTGGGTCCCAACGTTCCACTTTATCACCATTTTGTAATGTCAAGACTTTACCTGCACGAAGAGCATTAAAAAAGAGTTTCCCCCTTATATACTGTTGGTGCACCAGTAGCCGATCAATATCCGATTGATCCAAAGTAGGACCACCAAAAGAATTAAATATCCACCAATTTACAGCTTTATGAATTTCATCAGCAGTAGTTAAACTAGGATTTAAAGCGGCAGCATCATTATATTGAGCTTCATAAAACATATCCAACCATTCCCGATTATTTGTAATAGGAGGCTGAATACCGTTAATTGTGCGACTAACAGAGCCACTATATGATATTTGAGCCTTTCCTTTTTTACCACGCTTTGTTGTTACCAGTACAACACCTGAAGCCGAACGGGCACCGTATATCGCAGCCGAAGCATCCTTCAAAACTGAAATATTTTCAATATCACTTGCATCCATAGCATTTAACTCATCCAATGAACCTGTTATACCATCAATGATAACTAATGGAGAAGATTTTCCATTAACAGAAATATCACCACGTATTTTCATCTCTGCTCCCTCACTACCCGGACGAGTAGAAGTGCGTGTAATAGTCAATCCCGGAACTCACCTTGCAAAGCTACTGTAGCATTAGCAATACCCTTATTTTTAAAAGCCTCATCCCCCTTGATCTGACTAATAGAACTAGTTAAAGAAGCTTTCTTTTGGGCACCATAACCAACTACTACTACTTCATCCAGCACCTCAGTATCCTCTTTCAAAACGACCTTAACGTTTGTTTTCCCTGATATATTAACTTCCTGAGTCTTGTATCCGATATAAGAAATGACCAATATGCCTTTTTCCGGAACATTATTCAATGTAAAATTACCATCAAAATCGGTAATTGTACCATTAGTCGTGCCTTTTACTTGTACCGTAGCACCAATTACCGGTTCTCCTGTAGCATCCACCACTTGCCCTTTTACCGTTCCAGTCTGCATAACAGTCTGCACCCCATTCACCTCTGCAAATACAGTCTGCGGGCTACCTGCCAACAAGGCAGAAGCCATCACCGTAGAAAACAAGATTCTTCTCGATGAAAATTTAAAGAATTCGTTTTTCATAAACTTGAAATTTAATATTAACAGTTTTATTGTTGTTTTCTTATTATATACACTGTTTGATAAAACTCGCGCACCTCATGCCGCCCTATCCTTTAAATGGTTTTCTAACGGTACGATGCGAAAGAATTTAATTCCTCTGAAATATCTGAAATAGATTTGTCTTCAAAAACGACTCATTGCATAAATAGTACGACGCTGTGGAGGAAGCAAAGACAATCTATATTTCTCACATGCTTCCAAGTCATCAGCCACCACACGAGCCTCAGTCTCATTTGTATAAGTTACCGCATGCTCATATAAATAAGAAGTAACTTCTTGCCTCTTATAATAACGACGTAAATAGTCAGTCACCAAATTACGGGCAATGGTAAAAATGAAATACTTAATAGTTTCTGCACAGAGCATCCGATCGTAGTCCATCAGCCGTACATACACATCTTGAGCCAAGTCTTCCCGCCTCTTCTTTATGAGCTATCCTATAATAGATATACAGATAGACCGAATGATGATAATTCGTATAAGAATCCTCTATTAATTGAGTAGATTTCATGGATATGTTTTTCATGTCTTCAGCTTTTTGGGTTACATTTACGAATGCAAATATAGAAGGTAGAAGGACAAGAAAAACACTTTTTCTATTCTAATAAATCTCATATCATTACCCTAGACCAAAGACAGACTAATCCGCTAGTTTATAACAGATTAAGAATTTGACACACTCAGTATCATATAATAATTTGAGACTCTCAACAAAAAATAGAGAGGTTATTCATTGTTTTTCCCAATACTTCGGATGTACTCATTGGGAGTGATATTTGTTCGCTTTTTTGAAATATCGGAAAGAAAAGAAGCCCGTGAACTGAATCCGCACAACTCTGCCAAAAGCACTCAAAGTGTATTTAGCATATTCATCTTTCTCCACCAAGCGCTTGAATTCAGCTATACGATAATCATTAATATAATCATAATAATTACGGTTTAGATACTGATTAAATAAATAGGACAAAGTATGAGATGATGTGCCAATGGACACAGCCAAATCGCAATCTTCAAATTAGGATTAGTATAAGGTTTTTCTTCTATGCATAACAATCTCCAATTTCTCAGCCAACCGTTTACATTCCTCCACACTTATCTTATTTGTCCTGTATTTCTCTTCCGCTACAATATGGGATTCCTCAACTGGCTGAATCTCCTTTTCTATAACTTTAGCAGAGTCAGGCATCAGTTCTTCCCTTTCGTTCTCCACCTCTTTCTTTTTTTGATAAAGGACAGCAATGCTTCCGGTCACCACGCTATCACGATGAACACTATGCTCCATATACTAATAGAAGACGCTATTTTAACCGTTAGCTGAGTTTCTGACTCTGGATTCCCCATCTGTCTTACTTTAAAAGTATAATTACCGGACGGTAAATCATAATAAGTAATATCCGAACGACCTGTCAAAGCCATCCATCCGGTATCCTCACCCTCTAATTGATATTCGTATGACATAAAAGCAGGTGCCGTATAACTGAAATCAGAAAAGTAAAAGGTAACATTCTTCTGAGAAGCTTCCAATGAAATTTCACTCTTGCCGCCATCTCCCACAACAGATTGCACTACAGATTTTCCATTTACACATATATCTGTTATGGCAACCGAATAGGGAACGGATTTCCTCTGATTCATCCGCACTGTATCCAAATACAGAAGCCCTTTGGAGTTTCCAAACCAAATGCCGTTCTCATCACGTACCGGCGGACAAAGAGTAAAAATGGAACTGGGAATACCATCAACAAAATTATAAGGAATAAAATGGTCTTTCTTATCATACCGGAACAAACCATTGTTAGTTCCCAGCCATAACCACTTTTCACGATCCTCTACAATAAACATACCATCATTCCCATCCAAAGGAGTCCCCGGCTGCAAAACGCCTAAAAATAGTCATAGACAAATCAGAGATAAAAAGAGAGCCTTTGTCCGGAAAAAAATAAAGATCATGGTTGGAATCTTCGTAGATCACTCTTATTTTTTCCTTATGAATAAATCCCTCAGGAAACACATCGGTTTTCAATGTCCGGGCAGAGGGGTCCCAAATGCACATTCCATTCTCTGTACATATCCATCCTTTATGAGTGGAATCAAAATAGATTTCATATACGTTCCCTTCTGGCAACTTAGAATTGGCACTGGTATAATGAGCTATCTGTCTGCCGTCTTTATAGCAGAATATTCCTAAAGATGTTCCTATCCACAAATTCTTTTCACGATCCTGCTTGATACAAAAAAATATGTCCCTTACTAAAAGGCATTCCTCCATCCGGTTCAAAAATCTCTGAGTGTCAAAGTCGCAGGATTTAAAACATACATTCCACCACCGTATGTACCTATATAATACTCATTCTGATAATACAGACAACTGAAAATCATATTTTGAGCGTAACTGTGGAACCTTTGAAACTTTTTATAACGATGATTTTCTTTCGTCAATATAAAAAAAGTCCGTCACGAGATCCAATCAGTTTCTCTTTCTCTTTGATAGCAAGTGCACGTACTGGCATATCTCTGGAATCAAAAAAAGGAGCATACGTATAAGTGGAGAACAGCCCACTCTGATATAATGTGTAATCCAACCCCAGCTGATAGAATCCTACCCAAATCAAACCTTCTTTATCAACCAAAACAGAATAAACGGAATTAGAACGCAAAGTTTCATCCTTCCCTGTTTCATGACGCATGGAACGAACAACTTTCTTTTTATCCGTTGATACAAAATGAACTCCGTTACCATCGGTTCCCACATACAAAAGGCTTTTCCCATCACCGGATAAAGAAGAAATTACATTACAACCTACATCAACAAAACGAGCAAATTCTTTAGTTTGTGTATCGAACTGATGATTCCCTGCCCCATCGTTCCTAAATAAAGCATACTCCCAATCCTAGCTATATTCTTAAAAGAACAAACATGCTTCTCTTCCATCACATTATGATAAGCCTCTATTTTTTCTATCTGAAAGTCGCAGAGAATAAAGACCATTCTCCGTAGCCATCCAAAGTATTCCATCTTCCCCCAAATTCAAACCACCAATCGAATTCGCCGCCGACAACATATTAGGATCTATCATAATTTGGTTCAGGCTCCCTCCTTTATAAATGAAAAGTCCTCTTCTGTTCCGATATAAAGTATTCCTTTCCCGTCATGTAAAAGAGAGCGCACAGCATATCCTATCGTTTCACGGGCAATGGGCTCCAAACTATTTTTCTGCTTGCTAACACGCCATAATCCACTACCATTCCCCATCCACAATTCATTGCCAGGCATCTCAGCAATGGCATTTACCCGTTTCAATTTTTCATCTGAACCCGGAATAAGATAATGCTTGAAATGAATTCCATCAAAACATTCCAACGAATTGCCGGTCCCCAACCACACATAACCTAAAGAATCTTTATAGATGGCATTTACCACTAAATCTGATAATCCCTCAGTTACAGACAAGCCACGAAAAGCGTAGGAACGAGAGAAAATGGGTAAAGACAAGAATATAAGAAACAATATAAATATAAATCTTAAAATGTTTTTCATTACATTGTGCATATTTGGAACCTCGTGTTTATCAAATAATGCAAATATAGTGAAAAGGGAATATATTTTCCCTATCAAAAAAGAAAAAGAATCATCATCCACTTCTTATTTGCTGTATGAAAAAGAAAGGATGATGATTTAAAAAGATTACTTTATAAAAGAAAGTTTATATCAAAGTTTGCGTAAATCATGTCCGGGCAACAAATTATATTCTTTTCCATTCATCCTGACTTTACAAGGTGCAGAAGCTGCATATTTCCAAACGCCCTCTTTATACACCAACATCACATCTGTTACTGTCAATGAACTTATTTCAACATGTGGAGTTTTCAATAGTGTACCTCCTCCCAAAAAGAAAATACAATCATCGCCTTGTTTATTTCCCCACAATGCATAAGCAGCTTGTACAGTCATTTCTCCACTTTTACACAAATGACCTGCATCATCCGAAGAAATAATCCGGTCCACACGCCCCTCTTTTTGTTGAATACAAATTCCGACATGACTTCCAGCCACACCACTTTCCACTTCTGGAAAAGTAACGGAGGAAATACATCCCGGCTCCTTTACCGAAGAAGGTTCATAAACAGCTACAAACGGACGATTCCAAGCTTCACCTTGTTGGCGGGCTACAAAAAGTCAACGTAGGTTGCTCTTTGATAGCATAAGGCATATCCGGAATCCGGCTCAATCCTTCAGTCATCGGGCTCAAAGCGAGAAGACTTTACGTTCAGGAGCACCTTTCATCCACATATTCATACTGATATTATCCTCATCCGGCATCTGTATAGTAAACATTGTTTTAATATCTTTGGAGGTCTCGGCACTTTTTCTTGTCAAACAAATAAGAATAGGCATATATATGTGCCCCAGCAAAAGCCAGTTCCTCCGTTGGTTGAAGAAACAAGCTACTCCCATCAGCAGCAGTCAAGTTCATGGTTTGTCCCATATTATGATAAAAATAATCATGCATTTTATCTCCTCCCTCCACTTTCCTGCTACGGAAAATATCGACATAATATCCGTTCTTTTCTCCTGTAGTCACAATACTCATCATACGGTTTTGATCAGCTTGTGATTCAGGTTCACGGAAAAAGACTTCACTATAACTCACAGGCTGATAATCTACTTTCATCCCTGCTTCGGGGTAGCAGTTCAATAATTTGAAAGCATGATTGCTTTTCATAACCGGATAAGAAGAGATTCCATCTACACAAACCGTATTGTGTGCAGGGAACTGACTATAATACTCCAAATAATCCAAACCGGAATAAAGGGTCAAGCCAATACCTCCATCCGGTGCCAGACGATATCCTTTTCCATAAAGTTCCATGCTGATGCCATTGGCATGCATGTGATTCCCTTCACTGGCATTTTGGGCAATCATCAAACTATGACGTTTGTCCATGCCATTGCGTTGCACCAACCAACTGGCATTGGGAGCATAAAAAGTAGGAGTTACATAATCATTGATATCACCGGCAGGTATCTTATCATCAATTACCAAAGGCTTGTCACTGAAAAAAGAAGTTACCGCCACCCTCACATTTTTCTTTTCAGTCGCCGGTTTGGAGGCATCGGGATCAAATAACTTCAACATAGCAGTAAATTGTCTTTCTTGATATTTTTTACCATGTTTCTGGGCATTAGCTACCATACGGGCAAAGATAGCAGGATTCAATTTACCGGGATGTGTATCGCCAAAACCCATTGTCATACAATCCGGAAACAAATATTGCGGGTCGGCGGCCACCGCTTTTTTTTATGACAGGAATCTCCTCGGTCAGGTCCATACCCAAATTACGGTCAAAGATAGTGACCATATCCGTATAATCCCCGACAACTACCTGACTATAACCCGGACATTCAGCCCAAATACCGGTTTCAGCATCATAACCATAATCAGCAAGCTGTTTCAGTGACCATTGACGGATGGAAGAACGATTCAACACATAATCAATATAATACTCGCCTCCCTTTTTATCCGGATAAGAAGCATCAGATTCCAAAATCATGCCGATGCTCATGATATAACGTGCCTGCATCAGATTCCAGTTATTATGCGGCACTCCATTATCAATGATATTATCCGCCCATTTCTTGAATGCTCCGGCATAGATGTCCATCTTATCAGCCTTATCGGTTTTTTAAATAATCATATAAAAAATCATACAATGGAACCAAAGCATTCACTGCATCCTCATGAATGACTTCAAAACTACTCATACCCACCAAAGTCTGCTGATGTCCATAGTTCAAATCCTTGGGAAGATTTCGGTAATAGATCCCCGTCATATAAGTATCAAATACCGAAGCTGCTAAATCAGCATATTTCTTCTCTCCGGTCATCCACCAAAGAAAAGCGGCATCACGGGCGATACCCAGTATCTCTACATTAATACTTTGGATGATATTTCCGGTTTTACTGATATTCACCCATTCGTATGGTCTGCCTTCCAACGTCCCATTTGCCAGATACATTCCCCGAGCATCTTCCTGATAAGGCTTCAAATCTTCCAGCTTGGGACGTACATAGTTAGTTGCATGACTGCGTGCACCGGTATACATCACCGTAGGAGCCGGCGCCTTCTCTCCTCCTGCATGATCATAATATTCTCCTTTAATATATACCTCCGTTGCATGAGTTTTCCAATACATTTGCAAACGGGAAGTAAGCCATTCAGGCCCTCGGTCAGCATACCGGTCAGTCCGTTGCTTTAACTTTTCAAACACTTCCTGTGCCCACGGTTCTTCCTTTATCAACTTCTGCGTTTCAACTTTGCCATTACTATCCGTCAGATAACGGGGATGACCTTGTGACAGTTTCACCGATAAGGAAGTTTCCTGTGCATATAATACACTTGTTACAAGCAAGCATATCCATAAAAACGATCTTTCTCATAATTCTATTCATTCTCTTTCACAAAAATACGTATCATAAAGCTATTCCACTCAATCCAAATGAATTATTTTATCATCCGCCTCTTCCATTCAAATTTAAAGTTACCGAATATAAAATGTTTGCTTTACCGGCTCTGCAGTCTTTATCTTAGGATCAGAGTTTTTTCCGTATTGCCATGCTATTACAGTTACTTTTACCGGATAGGTGGTTTTAGGAGGAATAGCAGTTAATATCAATCGATTACCATCCACATAAGCCGGTCCCGATTCCACATAAAAATCTACCGGCAAGCCACAACTGGAAACAGCAGATAAAGAAACGTACTTAGTACCACGCTTTATGTCCGGTAACGTTGCAAACTTAATATATTGCTGCTGTCCTTCCGTATTTTTAACCGGAATTATCATCTGAGCTTGCTGAACAGCCGGTTTATATTCTTCATCTCCCGGATGAGTTATTGAAAAAACAATATCCGATTTCTTGTCCGTCCATAAAGTTCCCCGATTCCATTGTATTCGAAATGTCACAGAATCAACTAAAAACAACTGGGCCGGTAATCATCTGCAGGACCGGAGCTTTTCCAGCATGACCAATAGATGCCCCAACAGGCAAATCAGTCCAATTGGAAAGTCGGGGACTTTCTCCTGGAACAGTATCCAAAAAACAGGGGTCAATTGAAATGTGATACCATCTTCCTGTGGTATAAAAGCCGGGTGAACTTGTAAATGAGTATTCTGTTGGGATACTGTTTTTCCGTTTTGAGACACACTTACCAATTGTGGCTTCATATCGTAATATCGGGATTGATACGCCAAAGTAGCCTCTATCATCTCACGATCAAAAAACCAAAATGCTTGTGCAGGATCCCCTTTAAATTGATTTACCGGTGCCGGAATACATGAAGGCTTTTCATTTTTTTCCATCGCTCCATCAACCATCCCTCCTTTGTCGGATCTACGTGTCCATAATGCATTGCCTTCTTGATATAGAGAGCTATATATTGTGCTTTTTCCGGAGTATAGGCAAAGTGTCCTTCAGCAGGACAGGCCAACATGCTTAAAGGCAGCAATGGATGCTCCTTACGTTCTTTCAAACCTTCATTGCTCCATGTATGTGCTGATTCATATTCTCCCATGGTTTCCAGACAAGGGATTTTATTGATGTTACGCTCACCCCAAATATCTGGACATAACCACTTATCACGATGATATGGCCATTGACCACTGACAGAAATACATGCCAATGTACGTTCCGGTTTATAGGCTGCAAGATAATAAGGCCAACTAGCAGCTGCCGAATGTCCTATAGCTATTAAAGGAGCTGTAGACAACTCTTTATATCCAGATTCTTCAGCAAGATCTGCCAAAAGGCCATCCAAAGTTTCCCATGCCCCATCCGTAAAATCAAATCCATGATTGAAAGAAGGACATACCCATATTTGAGCAACATCAAGCTCAGCCATACGTTCGGAAAGCTCATCTTCAAGGATAGAAATTTCCTCCATATTTGTGTTGGGCAACCAAGATTGCTTTTACTTGTTCACACTGACTGGGAATCCACAAGTAAGCCCTTGACTCAGGATTCTTGGGATGAGTGCTAAAATTACGAACGGGTACGGACCATTGCCAGATTCCTGTTTGTGCGACAAGCGTAATGATAAGAACCAACCGAATATTCCAAATAAAAATACATGTTTCATAGTTATCTTCACTTTTATTACAAAGACGAATCACAATCAAGAAACACTCAACTTTAGTTATGAATATCTTCCGGAGAGATGAGTAAAATTCTATCTTTGTACGTATTAAGCATATATACAAAACCTAGATAACATGAATAAACACACTTTATTTACAGTAGCCTCTTTCCTGTTTTGTACACAAGTATCAGGAGATACGCCGGATGGAATTTATCACAAAGGATGGATAGATTTCAACAAGAATGGAAAATGGATCTATATGAAAATCCTAAAGTCCCACTGGAAGAGAGGGTACAAGACTTGCTCTCACAAATGACATTGGAAGAAAAAAAGTTGCCAGATGGCTACCCTCTATGGTTCAGGACGTGTACTGAAAGATGCCCTGCCCCAAGACAATTGGAAAACAGAGGTATGGAAAGACGGAATAGGGAACATAGATGAAGAACATAACGGACTGGGAACTTTCAAGTCCGAATATTCTTTTCCCTACACCAAACATGTGGATGCCAAGCATGCCATTCAACGCTGGTTTGTAGAAGAAACACGTTTAGGCATCCCCGTAGATTTCACCAATGAAGGTATTCGCGGATTATGTCATGACCGGGCAACCTACTTCCCCGCCCAGTGCGGACAGGGTGCCACCTGGAACAAAAAATTAATAGCCCGTATCGGAGAAGTGAAGCTAAAGAAGCAGTGGCATTAGGATATACCAACATCTATTCTCCCATTCTTGATATCGCCCAAGACCCTCGCTGGGGAAGATGTGTAGAAACATACGGAGAAGATCCTTATTTAGTAGGAGAATTAGGAAAACAAATGATTACCAGTTTGCAAAAATATAATCTGGTAGCTACTCCGAAACATTTTGCAGTTTATAGTATCCCGATAGGCGGACGTGACGGAAAGACACGAACCGACCCACACGTAGCCCCACGAGAAATGCGTACCTTATATATAGAACCTTTCCGGATGGCATTTCAAGAAGCCGGAGCGCTGGGAGTAATGAGCTCTTATAATGACTATGACGGGGAACCCATTACGGGAAGCTACCATTTTCTGACCGAAATATTACGTCAAGAATGGGGATTTAAAGGATACGTAGTATCGGATAGTGAAGCTGTGGAATTTATCTCCAACAAGCATAAAGTAGCAGATACATACGAAGACGGAATAGCACAGGCGGTCAATGCCGGACTGAATATCCGTACCCATTTCACTCCGCCTGCCGATTTTATCTTGCCTCTTCGTAAAGCTGTTGATAATGGCAAAATCTCTCAGGAGACTCTCGACAAACGGGTAGCCGAGATACTTCGTATCAAATTCCGGCTAGGCTTATTTGACAATCCCTATCGTGGCAATGGTAAACAAGCAGAACAAATAGTCCATAGTAAGGAACACCAAGCTGTATCATTGGAAGCTGCCCGTCAGTCGCTGGTATTACTAAAAAATGAAACTAACCTGCTTCCTTTATCCAAATCTATCCGTTCCATTGCTGTTATCGGTCCCAACGCCAACGAACAGACTCAATTGATTTGCAGATACGGTCCGGCCAATGCTCCTATTAAAAACCGTTTACCAAGGTATAAAAAGAACTGTTGCCTCATACAGAAGTGATCTATAAAAAAAAGGATGTGACATCATAGATCCTCATTTCCCAGAAAGTGAAATCCTTGATTTTCCGAAAACTGCGGAAGAAGTCCAATTAATGGAAGAAGCCATTCGTGCAGCTAAACAAGCCGAAGTGGTAGTCATGGTATTAGGAGGGAATGAACTGACCGTCAGGGAAGATCGTTCACGAACCAGCCTTAACCTTCCCGGACGGCAGGAAGAACTTTTAAAAGCTGTTTGTGCAACCGGGAAACCGATCATTCTAGTAATGCTCGACGGACGCGCTTCTTCTATAAATTACGCAGCAGCTCATATACCTGCCATTTTACATGCTTGGTTTCCCGGAGAATTTTGCGGACAAGCTGTGGCCGAAGCCTTGTTCGGCGATTATAATCCGGGGGGAAGACTGGCAGTTTACTTTTCCTAAATCTGTAGGGCAAATTCCTTTTGCTTTTCCCTTTAAACCAGGGTCAGACGAAAGTTCCTCTACTTCCGTTTACGGAGCGTTATATCCTTTCGGGCATGGCTTAAGTTATACTACTTTTACTTACAGTGATTTACATATATCACCATCACACCAAGGAGTACAAGGAGATATCCATGTAAGTTGTAAAATCAAAAATACAGGAAAATAAAAGGAGATGAAGTAGTACAACTTATTTACGGGATGAAATCAGCAGCGTTACCACTTATACCAAAGTATTACGCGGCTTTGAACGTATCAGTCTGAAAGCTGGAGAAGAACAAACTGTTCATTTCAGATTGCGACCACAAGATTTAGGATTATGGGACAAAAATATGAATTTCCGTGTGGAACTGGGTAGTTTCAAAGTAATGCTCGGAGCTTCTTCTACAGACATCAGATTACATGGTCAGTTCGAAATAACGCCCTAAACCTCCCACCATTTTAACTCAGCATGGAATGACAGGAATATTCAGATTCCTATAAATACAGTATTTCATTAAAACATCGGTAAATAATCAGTTCACATCTAATTTATGTTCACAGATCCTTTACCGATGTTTTGAACAAGAATCTTTTAATCTCTATTTTGAAGATATAAATGAAGGAGGAAGTTCTTCTACACCCCATTTTTTGTTAGGCTTTGCCCCTAATTTCAACTCCAAAGTCCCCCCCTTAATAAAGTCTTCATGATAAAACCAACATTTATTCCACTTTTTCCCATTAAGGGAAGCATTTTGAATGTACATATTATCAGTTGAATTTCCTTTCGTTATGATTTGGAAAGTCTTTCCGGAATAATAACGATTGTCCAAATGAATAGTAACCTTATCAAAAAAGCGGAGAAGTAATCTCATAAAAAGGCTTTTCCGCACAACCACCATCCACCTCAAACAGTCCGATTGCCATCAGAACACCTAAAGCCCCCCATCTGTCCCTGATCCTCATCATCCCATAGCCTCCATAGGGAGTCACATCACAATAAGCAGCTTTTACTTTACGCACCCACTTCTGAGTAAGCCAAGGTGCTCCTGCATAACTAAACAAATGAGCCATTCCAGTCCCCGGCTGATTACCATAATCTGTCCAATTGCCTTCCTTTGTTTTATTAGAACGGAAAAACCCATACGACTCACTCTTTTCGAAATTAGCATTCAATCTCTTAACATACTGGTCGGCACCTCCATAAAGTTCTATCAATCCTGCCATATCATGTGGAACATAGTGTGAATAAATAGCAGAGTTACTCTCGCAAAATCCTCCTTTTTCTGTCAATTCCAACGGATCAAAATAAGGTAACCAGTTGCCATCCTCTCCACGAGGTTGCATATAACCACTTTCCGGATTCCAAAGATTACGATAATTCTTTGACCGCTTCATAAAAAACTCATAATCCTGTAATTTCCCCATTGTTTTCGCCATCTGTGCCAAGCACCAATCCTGATAGGCATATTCCAATGTCATGGAAGCTCCGGTAGTATGCATCCCTTCAACATCTTTCCGTCCGTCAGGCACATACCCCCATTCCTCATAATATTTCATGCCACCGGAATAAGCTGTCTTGCTATGTTCATAACCGGCATGGTCGCGAATACCTCCCACAAAAGCATTTTTCCGCAAACCTTCATAAGCCAGTTCCGCATCATAATTACGAATTCCTTTATTATAAGCCGAAGCAAAAAAGAAACAGCCGGATCACCAATCATCACATACGTATAATTTCCTCCTGATGGTCCACGGGGAATCAGACCTCCGTTTTGATACATATCTATCATTGTATTACAGAAATTATCCATAACTTCAGGATATGCCATAGACCAGAGTATGTTCAGTGACCAATGACTTCCCCACCATGCATCAAAGTTATGATGATTATACAAAGGTTTTCCATCTTCTCCCAAAGGAATTTGCCGTATGCGCGGAAAGTCGGAAGTCATATCCATATAATGTCCATCGGCATCACTGACTACATGGCGTCCCAATAAGGCATGCCACAAATCCGTATAGAGTTTTTATTTGCTGTTCTCTGCTACCGCCTTCCACTTCTATCCTTCCAAGCCAATCATTCCATTCGGAAAAAGAAGACTGCTTTACTTGCTCAAAATCCCAGCCTGACAGTTCCGTTAACATATTCTTACGTGCCTGTTCTACACTGACATATGAAATCGCCACTTTCAGCATCACCTTTTTCGTCTTTTTCTGTTTTTAAATCGGACTGCCATACCCGCATTCTTACCTGATATTCTTTCCGGATTGCTATTAGATTCTATCCGGCCTTCGCGCCAAGATACAACCTTATCCATTGGCTTGCTCAATTGTGCATAAAAATAAACAGGAGTATCTTTAGGACGACGTCCTGTACGTTCCATCATCTCCCATCCGGCTATTTCCTTATCACTTACTTTCCAAACCTCCGAATAAGCTGTAGGTCCATGTGCCAAAAAACGCTCCCGTATCAAATAAAATATAACTGGCATCACTTTTTCGGAAAAGTATAACAATGAAAGCCTACGCGCATAGTAGAAGTCAACTCTGCTGTTATGTCATAATCTGTCAGTTTCACTTTATGATATCCCGGTTTAGCTATCTCTCCATCATGAGTAAAAGCCGATTGATAAGCATTCATACCCAAATGCCCTTTAAACTCGCCAACGGTAGGCATCACCGCCACACCGGACATCTGCCAATTATGAACATGACTAAAACAGCGTATTTGTTTTGAGTCATACAGATATCCTGATCCCCAAGAGTGCTCGGTATCCGTATCAGGGCTAAGGCTGACCATACCAAACGGACGACATGCCGAACTGAAAAAAAACCATCGGGAACGGTGACTGTCAACAAAAGGATTTACCAAGTCAACATAATTCTTTTTAGTCCCCGCTTCATTGAACAACAAAGAACCAAAAGCAGGCTGATCACGATCGTATCCTTCAGGACGAATCTGCCGAAGAACCTGTTCCGTATAAGGCATCTGCATCCCTTTCCGTATAACAAAATGATTGTAGGTCATTTCAAAAATCGGCATATATCTACCCCTTCCTTTATTAGATATCTCAGTCCAGTTGCTATATTTTCCTGTGACATCCTTCCACACAGCAAAAGGAACATTATACCCCAAATTATATTTTGCGACATACTCAAACCCTTTCATAAGCCGGTTATCAAGAGCCGAATATAAATCATCACCTTGTTGCCAAGCTATTTCACAAACAGTTGCCAGGGCACCTATACCCAACATGCTATGCCCCTGATCACGACCACTCTCCTGTATCTGACCGGTATCCCCACTGATATAATGAGCTATTGTTCCGTTATCATTGGCATGAAGATAAAAATCAACCGCCTTATTATACATTTCCTCATTATCCCATAAAATAGCAGCTGCCATATAAGCTTTAGTCACAATAGGTCCCCAATTCCCATTTGTATAAGGCTTACGATGGTAAAAAATTTTCCATTACAGGCAAGAACACTTCCCTTATCATTCTACTGATCTCATTAAACTGAACAACTGTCATCTTTTTATAAGTATGACGCAGTATTTCAGTAGCATAAATAATCTTTTAATCCTTCCAACCCCACCAACAAAGGGGCATCATTCGTTTCCGGAATTCTTTTAAGTGTTCCGGCATAGCCTAACAATAATTCCAAAGATTTCTCGGCATGAGTCTTTTCACCAGTCAAAACCCACATCAATGCATTCTGATAGACTGCACTAAAGTCTTGCTCCATTTTTGATTTGTATGACGAAACTCACCATCTCTTGAAATGATTTCAAAAGGTCCGAAAGGCTGATAATCCGCCTGAGAACAATGATGACTTTTCAATAATTCAAAAGAACCATAGGCAGGATATTCCTTATCAGCGATTTGAGCACGCATCCGCTCAATACTTTTTGTTGTATGTAATATTCCCGGATGCACAAATTTTCGGGCCTGCATCTCAAGTCCTATACTCAAAAACAGACAATAGAAACCCAATTTCAACAGGACTGATATTTTAAACTTTCTCATAACCGCTGCTGCTTATAGTTTTTGACAGATTTTATATTTCCATCGTCAGGAACTAAACGAACTGCCCCCCCCCGGATGCTTTCAAACAAAAAGTTTAATTTTCGTCTTGTTGCTCACACGATAAGTAGAAACTCTGACTTTAGTACGTGTTTTCACTGATTTATCCCCATCCGTATAATTTCCGCTATGTAGTTCTTTCCTTCGGGCAAGAAATCCAAGCTTACAGATAAAACACGCTTCTCATTATTTGTTATCGAACCGATAAACCATTCCTCTCCTTTACGACGGGCTATAGTAATAAATTCACCGACCTCCCCTTGCAACACTTTTGTATCATCCCATGTAGTATATACATCATCAAAGAATTTCAACTCGGGTTCGTCTTGAGAATCTGATGGTTTATCATACCAATACATATATTGCAACGGACTATAATAAACTGCCGCCAAAGCCAATTGATGCGCAGGAGTGGTCTGGATAGATTTAGAACGAGGAACACCATAACTATCCTTGTCTGCATTCAAGCGACCGAAATCCTGACGATAGTAACAAATGGTATAATCCGCCGCTCCAGCTATAAACCGGGTAAAGGGAAGAGTAGCATTATGTGTTGCATCAGGAAATTCCTCATTACCTCGGATACCTTCCTGAGTCATCAGATTAGGATATGTACGACTGAACCCTGTAGGACGGTACTCATCATGTACATCAACCATCAAGCCATAATCAGCACATTTCTTGATCGCTTCATGCATCCATTTTAGTCCATACTTGTGATCCCACCTGTACGAAACCAAATTTAATACCCGCTATCCCCCAAGACTTATACAACGGAAGAATCTCATCCAATTGCTGTTGTAATGCACGTTGATTAACATACAGGATAACTCCTATACCCCGTTCTTTAGCGTAAGCTACCACCTCTTTCAGGTTCAAAGCATTTATATCCGGATTCTACGAGGGTCTAATGTCACTGTAGTAGCATCAGAAACCTTGTCATATTCAAATCCATACCATCCCGCATCAAAATGAATATATTGCAGATTGCGTTTCACGGCAAAATCGACCAAAGCTTTTCCTCCTTCTGTAGTCAATGTCACTTCACGCACCACTTTTCCGGGTTTTATCCATGAAGTATCCTTTATTTTACAAGAAGGGTTCAAATTCAGAATCAAATCATTATGTTCCAATATTTGTCCCGGTTTATCAGCACACATAATCACCCTCCAAGGAGTATGATAAGGAGCAATATCTTCTACGGGACCATACATAGCAGATTGAATCGTATTCTTTTTTTCTGTCGATAACTTGAATTTTGTACGCACATAGTCTACCACTTGCGCTTCAGCCAGACATACGTAAGGACCTTCAGGTAATGTCAAAAGCAACGGACGGTCTGATTCACCGGGCCATCCTTCCAATGGGAGAAATTCATAAGGAGTCTGAGCCCTGGATGTAAAGTAAGCTTTTGTTCCTTCCGGTAAAGTATATTCAGTAAATTCATCTGTGATCTTCAAATATTGTCCGCCGGGAAACCGATAACGGAATGCAATCCCTTCATTATACGCCCGTATATCCAAAACCAACTTGTCACGAGAATTCTGACGGTTAATGACTACCGACCAAGCTTTATACTGATCTTTTATGGTGCTACGTTCTCCATATACAGGATGCCAGACAGTATCCTGTTCGGCAGTTGTCATGTCACCTAATGACAAATGATCACGCCATATAGTATTAGCCTTAATACCCAATAAAGATGGTTTTATCGTTTCTTTAGCATTCCAATTCAAAGAATAATGCAAGTTCCCACCCTCATCACTTAAAGTAAACTGATACTTTTCATCCGGCGAGGACATCTTTATCTCTTTTGCCTGAAGGATGGATAAAGAAAATACCATCCATAATACACCTATATATAATCTTTTCATCATACTAACTATTTATACCTTGCAAAGTTATACATTTATAGCGTACTCTCTATTTTTTATGTCATTGACAGATTAAAAAAACCGTCTTTACTATAGATCAACAAAAAAAGGAAGAATACGCTATAAACTTATTATAATATTAAGATAATTCAATTACTCCCAACCCGGATTATTTCCTAATTCCTGACCGTTGGATAAAGTATTCAACCATGTAACAGGAATAGGACGAAGACCATATTTACTTTTAAAGGTAGCTTCACTTAATTGGGTCTGAATCAATCCACCTGTAATATTAGTGACATCCCAATTGTATTTCAAAACTCTTTCAGCCAGTTTTCCTGTACGCTGCAAATCATTCCAACGGGGTGCTTCTCCATAAAGTTCCAATGCCCTTTCATCCAATACATTATCTAATGTAACAGTACCCGTATATTCTTGCATTCCACCTTCCGGAGCATTATTCATGGCACGTTTACGTATCTGATTTATATAGTATAAAGCATTAGAGTTATCTCCCATTTAACAGCAGCCTCAGCAGCAATTAAGTAAGTTTCGGCCAATCGGAACAAATAAATATCACGAGTTCCATTTTCTACTGTTCCCGAACTGTTATAACGGGTATTACAATCTTTAAATTTCCAAACAGGAAGCCAAACACGTGATTTTGCATTAAAGCTTTGATAACCGGTTTTATAATAATCATCATTTCCAGCATCAGCATAAGAACCCTCAGGATAATTATAGAAAAAACGTCCACGATTATTAGCAGCCGCTTTTTCAGCATCTGTATATTGTTTATAACCACTCTCTCCGGGAACAGGGAAATAAATTACGGTATCACCCTTTGCCACATTTACCCCATTTGTACTCTCAAACCAATTTCTACCATAAGCACGTCCGTCTATAGAAGTAGCCGGGTCACCATTCAATGGACTCATAAAAGTAACTTCCGTACGTCTATCTTTCTTCCAATCAAATAATAAATAACTATATTTGGTTGGCATAACAGAAGCATAATCATTACAATAAATTGAAGAAAAGCCCAAATCAGTCCAACCTTCACGATAAACAAACAAATAGAATTCTGTCTGAATATTATTATTCCATCCTGCTCCGGCAGAAAAGTTAAGACTGAAAATAATTTCATCATTCTCTTCATTTGCCTGACGATGAACCATTGCATAATCATCCAATAATGTATGTCCGGAATTCTTAATTACATCTACAGCATCATCGTAAGCCTTTTTTAAAATCATCAGCTTCTGCATAACTCTGATATCCTCGAGTCAAATAAACAAGAGAACGAAGATGTTTAGCAGCCGCTTTTGATACACGTCCATAATTCGCCGAAGTCTGCTTCATGGGAAGAGAAGAATCCATAACGTCCTGCAAATCTGCCAGAATTTGTCTGTAAAAATCAGATCCACTATCCAATTGCGAAGTTGTAGAAGGTGAGGTCGGTTCTTCCAAGATCAATGGAGCTTGCCCCCAATTTTTTTTACAATTTCAAAAAGATATAACGCCCGCAAGAACTTAGCTTCCGCAACCCGTTGGGCCAAGATTTCTTTATCAATACCATCAAAAATATCTTGATCCTTTGTAACTACCATAGCAGCACGACCAATAGCAGCATTTACATTTTTCAAAGACTCATATAATACCTTCCACTGATTATAGACAGTGCCATTATCATTGGTATATCTACTGTATACTGATTTAAAGCATTGGTTGCTGTTCCGTCATTCTGAGTCCCCAATCCGTACCAAGTTGGGTCAACAGAAAATAGTTGGTTGTAATTATAAAACAGATTTTAAATGTGGAATAGGCTCCATTAATAAGAGACTCAATATCCTTCAGCCGTAGCATAATATTCTTCAG
>ENA-OQAR01000103-OQAR01000103.1-human-gut-metagenome-genome-assembly--contig:-NODE-103-length-20882-cov-2.333895_pt1 | contig 20882 bp, 24 predicted proteins | sample MGYA00242738_ERZ504533 | MGnify/ENA primary metagenome ERZ504533 (study PRJEB26092, sample SAMD00036276) | human gut metagenome | host: Homo sapiens | study: EMG produced TPA metagenomics assembly of... | reverse complement strand
ACGCGTCACCGCCCAGCCGATCAAGGCGAACGGAATACGAAGGCGAGCACGAAATCCATGGCAGCATCAGGCTCACGTCGGGTGTGGCGTGATCCAATATGATACCGGTGATCATCGAACCGAATGATGCGCGACGTTCCTGCGGTGCTCACCCAGGAAAGGCCTTCGGTCAACGACTCTTCGGGGACGGTTTCCTTCATCACGAGGTTGCCCGATGCGAACACCGGCGAAACAGCCAGACCGGTGATAATTTCCATAATGCCCATTACGATCAGATTGCCTTGGCACAGGTGAATTACAAAGAAGCCGGCGGTGATCGCCGCAAGGAACATAATCATGTAACGCCAACGGGATCCTTTGAGCTCAAGCGTTCCGAAAACCAGCGCGCCCATGCATGAACCGACCGCTAGCATCGCCAGCTGCACGCCGAGCACGGAATCAAGATGCAACGATTTCATGACGGCCGTCATGGACGTGTCGAATGCGGTGAAACTCATATTGAATATGATGAAAACCAGCAACAACGGAATCACGCCAGCATAAGTGAATACGCTACGTTTCTTGGCTGCGTCGTTTGTTTTCAGCTGTGCGATGGTCAGCCTGTCGCGCGGTGCGGAACCCGAATCGCCAGTATTGCTGGCATCGCCATCAATGGTCAATCGCACATCAGCATCGTCGGAAGAGGCCGAAACGACCTTGACTTCATGCACGACCGGCGGCTGCGTATCCTTCAATGTGAAGAAAATGGTACCGCCAAGGGCGCAGGCAATCGTTGGCACGAACAACTGCGAAACGGGGTGCACGGAAGCCGCAAGGAACGCTGCGAGAATCGGTCCGAAAATGAATACGATCTCATCGATGGCGGATTCCAGCGCGTATGCGGTGTTCAGCAGTTCGCCGTTGCCGGTGCGGTCGAGCACATACGCCCAGCGCGTACGCACGAGCGCGCCGAACGAGAACTGCGTAAGCCCCATCACCACAGCCAGCGCAAACAGCAGCGGGATCGGCACGCGCACCAATGCGGAGAACGCGAAACCAAGCATGGTGATGATTTGCACGACAAGCACCATCGAACCGACCTTGCGCTGGCCGAATCGGTCGAACAGTCGCGCGTACAGTGGCGTGACCGCTGCGGTGGCGAGCACATACGCCGCGCTCATCACGCCCGCGATCGTCCAATTGTCGTACAGGTGGTTGAGTGCGAGAATAATGCCGAGGCCCATCATCGACATCGGCAGTCGCGCCAAAGCTCCGGAAGCGCAGAACGCTTTGGTCCCGAATGGAGAACAATACGGAATATGGCGACTTCGGGGTTTCGGTTGCGCTGGTGGCAGCCATGATTATCGCTCCTTAACTTTCGTTGCGTCCGGCACGTGTGCCCGCCCACACATGCTGCACGAGGGTAGCGGCGCTCCTCCACAACGCTGCCCGCAGTGCGTTACCCTACGGACAGGCTGGAAAGCGCCGCTTTTCAACGATGATCAAGAACAAGCAGGATGCATACACGCATCTCTTGGCGCACCAGCACTAGTCGTTGTCGGATTGTTTCGGAATTCCGTAGCTCAACTCGGCAAGGATCTCTTCTTCTGTTTTGTCGGCGGCATTGAGCTGTCGATCGCCCTCAATGGGTTCACTCAGATAGTAGAGGCAGGCGTCGATAGCGGTGAGCGGTACGCCCTCCATTGCCGACAGCAAGATACGATACATATCCAACTGTGCTAATTTTTTCTGAATTTCCTCTTTTTTGCGAGGTTTTTTTCCAGTTTTCCAATCAACAATAGTATATTGTTTCGACCGATCCGCCCCATCGAGACCCCCGAAGAACACCGCGTCGAGCTTGCCGTTGACGATGGTGCCCAATTGCGGCACGTTGACGACGATTTGCCGTTCCGCCCACGCGGGCTTGCGCCGTGCCCATGTCGACGTTGCGAGACGCTGTTGCCAATCGAATATCCCGTTATTGTCTGCCCCATTATCGTCTTGATTGTCTTGCGATTGCGCCGCATTGTTGCGTCGCAGCTCGGCAAGCATCGCCAATCGCGATTCAGCTACGCGAGTACCGCCATTGCCGCTCGCGCCAACGCCAATGCCGGCATCATTCGCATCGGCCATGATGAACCGTTCCGCCCAAGCATGGAACTGCGTGCCCAGTTGCGCGGCCGGAGACGCTACGTTCGGTATCGGACGCACCAGCCCACGCCAGTAAGTGCGGGCGCCACGCTCGTCCATCATGCCTGCGCGCGCCTGCAGCGAGGTGACGTTCTGACGACCGGACGCAAGAATCCTCTCGCCCTTCGCACGCACCGCGCTGTCGAACGCATCCTGCGACGCCTCTCCAAGCATGTCAGGCATGAGATTGCTGTCGGCCACCAGCAATTGCGCGCATCGCAGCAGCGAAGCACCCGTATTTTCGCAACGCCCAGCACCTTCGCCACCGACAGGCTCGCCAACTTGCCCGCCGGCCCGTTCGCCAGCCCGCCCATCAGTCTGCCCGCCAGCATTGTTCATCGCCGAATCCACCTGCAACGCAGACAAACGCAACGTCTGCAGGGTCTCATCGCTCAACTCGCACGGCCATGGCAGGAACTGGTTGCCTTCCGACGGCTCGAGCGGCGCATTCCAAGCGTCGCCGACCACCGCATCTTCAAAATCGCGGGCATGCTCGCCCACAAAAAATCCATCCGGCAACGGCGCATCGATCGAATGCAGACTGGTCATGCCGTTTTCGGAGGAATCGACATCCTCAACTTCCGCAATATCGGCCAGGTTGCTCGGCTCAGCCGCTCTGGAAACGATATTGAGCATGGAATCGCGCACTTCCACTAGGAAATTCGACGGTTTGGACACACGTTTGCGATCGCCCACGGCACGCGGATCACGGCTTTCCGCATTCGTTGCGCTGCAGGTGAGCAGCGCCTCATGACGGGCGCGAGTCAACGCCACATACGCGAGGCGACGCTCGTCGGCATGCAACCGACGGCCATACTCCTCGATTTGCGTCAAATACAGTCCGTCCGGATCAATACCTTCCATGTCATCGACGCTCATATTCCGCAAGGTGCCGAACACTTCGTCGTCAATGATTTCCGCATCCTCCAGCATTTCCAACGCTTCCAACGGATTTCCACCCACAAGCGCGTCATGGGGGAATCGCGGCAGAATATCGGCGTCCACACGCACCGGAACCGGCACCGCAGCAGGATCGGTCAGCCACGTTTTGGCGGTCTCATGATATTCGGGCGGCGTCCACACGCCATCCTGGAAACCGTTGAGATGCTCTTCATCAACGACCACACGCAGATCGCTGCCCTTGTTGGTGGGGAATCCGCCATCGGTCATGCCGACCACGGCCACGGCATCCCATTCAAGGCCCTTCGACTGGTGTACGGTCATCAGCACCACGTCGACAGGCACATCGGGAGCCACCGCGTTCTCCTCGCGTGCGTCGCGCAGCGAATCCGCCCATGAGATGAACGCGCGCAGGCTCGGCGTTCCCTGCGACGCGATCTCCTGCATATACGTGTCGACGAGCTTCAGCAACGCATCGATCGGCGATTTGGCGAGCGCCACCCGGGATGCGGCGAGCGTGGCATCGGCCTGACCGCCGCGCATATGCTCGGCCAGCTGCATGTCGATATCGAGATTCAATGCGACGATGGCCTCACGAACCACTTCCGGCAACGGGTGGCCAAGCATGCGCTGCACCTGACGGATCGCATCCGCGGCGCGAAGCACTTCCTTCGCCCCTTCACGACTCACCCTGCCGTCAATGAGTTCCGCGAGATCGTCACGCAACATGAGGTCCACAAGGAAAACCGCATTCGGCACTTGATCTCGATATTCACGTACGATGGCACGGATTTCAGCATCGGAAGGACCCGACTTGGGAGTTACTCCATAAATTCCCAGATTTTCCGGTTTTTCTTCCTTGTTGGATTGCTCCTGCACGATTCCAGCTGAAACAAGCGCACGATACCGGCACATCGTGTTCACCTGTTCCGCGGTATCGGCGAGCGCCTGCAGATCGTTGGCGCTGATGGAGAATCGCGGCGTGGCCAGCAATCGCATAAGCGCCGCACTGTCGGTATGATCGCTGACGACGCGTAGCAAAGCGAACACGTCCTGCACCGCCGGGCGTCCAGCAACGCCGACCGCCCCACTACCAGCGTGGTCAGGCCTGCGCGTTCGAGCGCTTCCGCGAATTGCGGCATGATCCTTTGGAACGGAACAGCACCGCCACGTGCGGACGATTGTCTTTCATGCCATTGTCGAGGTCGCGCGAGGAAGGCGTGTGCAGGGCGATCGCATGTTTGGCGAAGCGCACGACCGCGTCGACCTCCTGCCCGAACGTGTCGAACGCAAGCACGCCCACCGTTCCTTCGGGGGCTTCGTCGGTATTGACGAGCGCCGGAACGTCGACTTCGCGCATCAGCGAGCTGCTGAGGCGTCTGGCAGGCAAGCGGAGCGGTTTGGTGAGATTGTTCGCCGCTTCGAGCACCATGCGTGAGTTGCGCCGTGTCACGGTCAATGCGAATGGCCTGCTGGTGGCGTCCATGCCGAAATCGTGTTGCAGCATGCGGAATGCGCCAGGCTCGCCCCTCGCCCATGCGTAGATCGATTGGAAGGGGTCGCCGACCGCGTTGACCGCGCTGCGATGCGTGTCGTCAGCGTGGAACAGCGCGCTCAGCAGTGCCGCCTGCGTGGTGGACGTGTCTTGGTATTCGTCGAGGAGCACATGCGAATAGCGTTTGCGGTAGGCCGCTCCGATGGACGGGAATCGGGAGACAAGCTGGAATGCCGCGATGGTGAAATCGCTGAATTCCGCCATATTGCAGGCGCGTTTTTTCGGCATGATAGTCAAGCACAAGATCGAGCAGCAGGTCGCGTTGCTTGGCGACGAATGCGAGTTGCGCGCTGTTGAACACGCACATGTCGTGCCCGAGTTCGCGGTATTTCTCCAGTTTCTTTTCGTAGTCCGCGTCGGAATCCTTTTTCAGTCGTTTCGGCAGCTTTGGCGATTTCGGCTCTTCCGTTGGCACGGTTTCGCCGTCAAGCGCTTGGCGATCTGTTCGACGAACGCCTCATCCCAGTCGCGCACGCGTTGCACGGCTTCGTCGAAGCTGGTGCAGTCGCCGCCGATCATGGCGCCGGAAATGGCGTTGGACAGGGCGAACACGTTGCCCGCTATGGTGTTGAACGATTTCAGATCGCCGTCGAACGCCATAAGATCATCCATATGCCTGTCAAGCACGGTGTGGATGAGCTGCATGGCACCTGCTTCGCTCAATGGCTGCGTGTTCTGGTCAAAGCCGACAAGCAGTCCATATTGGCGCACGATGGATTGGAAGAAAGCGTCGTACGTGGAGACTTCCGGTTTGAGGAACGTCATGTTCGCTGATTTCAGGCCGCGTTCGCGCTGGTCGCGAGTCACGGCCGCAGACACTCGAGACAATAGTTCCGAGGCCGCTTTGCGCGTGAAGGTCAGTCCGAGGATCTTTTTCGGGGCTCACCCCCTGTTCGATCAGCGTGATGATGCGTCTGGTCATCGTGTAGGTTTTGCCGGATCCAGCGCCGGCCACCACCACCACATCCGCATACGAGGGCGCTTGGACGACGGCAGCCTGCTCAGGACTGTCGGTGAACTTCATGGTTCCGCTCATGCCGTTCTCCTTTCGAATACGGTGTTCTGTTCGCCCGCACAGGCCGGGCAGATCGTAGTGTTTCTGCAGTATTTCACATGTTCCGTCGTCGGTCTTGCGGTGATTTCGTTCGCCCTGCTGGCCGCGGCCGCATAGAAGACCCTCGCGATCATGGTGAGGGACCATACCGCCATCGTGCCGCGTAAGCCAAGGAACTCATTCCAATGCTCGTCGCTCACTTCCAACGGAGGAAGCATGTCATCGAGTCCGTCGTGGAAATCCTTGTCGAGTTTTTTGACGTAATAGCGCGGTATGAATTCGCCGGTATTGAGACTTCCATTGGCGAACAGCGCCTGCTGCATATGCGATTCGGCGGCGGTGTCGCCATACGGCGCAGGGTATGCGTGCTTGGCTACATGGAATAGCGCGCTTTGCGTGATGTTCGGCGCGTTCGCCACCGCCTGCGCCCCGCGCATGCCGCTTTCCTCGGGGAATACGAGTCCCAGCTGATAGCAGACGAGCTGCAGATCGTTGAACAGGCCTTCGCCGGTCGGACTGACACCGGTTTTGTAGTCGATCAGACGCACCTGCTGCGTGCCATCCGCCATTTCACGCCGTTCCAAACGGTCGATCCTGCCGGTCAAACGCACGGTGAGATACTCGCTCATGCCGGTTTCCGGCCATCCTCCGACCAACGCTCCCATAATGGCGATCAATTCGTTCCGTGAAATCGCGTGAACGCCGTCCATCGCATTGTAGGCGTCGAGAATATCGTCGAAATCGAATTTTGCGGTAAATTTCAGCTCAGGTTCGGCTTTCGTAAGTTTTCCAACGCTGAATGCATCATTATTTTTAATCGGATAATCACCATGATTCGATTGCACGAAATACGTGGCGATGTTACGCAACGCCTCCTGCGCCTGCTCATCTTTCTTCAACGCCTGATACCGTTGCGCGGGATCGGCAATGGCGTTGAAATCACCGCATAGACGCTTGTATTCGGCATACATCCATTCGGTGATCGCATTGATATTGTCCACGTCGCTGATGGCGGTATGGTGTTCCGGCATATCAAGTCCGGCTTCGGTGGCCTGTTGCGCCACCTTGTGGATCAGCGAGCCGAAACTCGTGGCGACGCTGCCCATGCGCGGGCCGGAGAAGCGGTTTTCCAACATCCAACACACCGGGCACGCCCACAGATTGTCTACCGCAGAAGGAGACAAAGTCACCACGTCGGATCGCCGCGATTTACCGTTTCGGCCCGACGTCGAGCTTTCCGCGTGTCGCTCATGCCCGTCCGCATGACGGCCGCGATCTTCCGCATGGTGGCCTCGACCGTCTCCCCCATAAACGGCCAACGGTCAGGGTCGGCCGCCGTAACACCATGCGAAGCCAGCAATGCCAACGCTTCCGCGGCATCACGCGCCTTCGGGCTGTCCTCAGGTTCCGACGCGAGCACGCTTCGGGCGGCCGCGACCAGACCACGGGGATCGGTTTCCAGCCCCGCGTAATCGCCTTGGCCGCCGACCGACGCATATTCTCGCCGTTCCATATCGGCGTCGCGATCGCGGTCGAAGCACTCCGGCATATATCCGTATAGAAAATCCGAGGCACATTGTCGTCATTCAGCACGGCGCTCACCACCACACGCTCGCTGGCACGGGTCAACGCCACCAACAGGCTCTTCTGTTCGGAGGCGAGCACCGACGCCAGTTGCGCGTCCTGCCTGCCCGCCGGAGTGACGATCGTGTCGGACAATACGCCGTGCAGCATCACATCGGCCAGTTCCTCACCGCCGAACAACGTGTTGCGTGGTGTGAGATTCGGCCACTGCCCCTGCTGCAAAGCCGGCAGAAAAACCAGATTCCAGCGCTTTCCCGCCGCTCCTGCGGGAGTCGTCAGGGTCACCGCCTGATCAATGGGCGCGGTATGCGCCAGCGAATCCGCCTCAATGGTCAGCAAACGCACCTGTTCGATGAACGCCTCGATGGTGTGTACCGCGAATTCCCCGCTTGACTCGCCGCCTGAAGCATAGTTGAACAAACGCATCGCCGCGTCAAGCCGATCATTCGCGGCACGGCCGCAGCCGAATGCTCCAGCGCCACACGCTGCCAGACTTCCGCCTTGCCGCAGGCCCTCCATGCGCAATCCAACACATATTGCGGTTCACGCGAACCAGTTTGGCTTCCGACTCGCATGTTTTGTCAAGAACCTTCCACAATGATGCGAACGCCTTGATCTGCGGATCCGCGCCCCAGCACGGAGGCGATCGCATCGACCACGCGATCGGTATTGCCCTCCATAAGAAGCACGTACAGCGCTTCCATACTCAGCGCGAAATCGCCTTCATGCTCGTCTTCATGCTCACTATCATGCTCGTCATCGGCGCGAATCGCATGATAGTCCGTCATATAATCGCGCCAATCTTCCATCAAACGAGGGAGCAACGCCTGTTGTTCGACGGCAGCGTCCGCCGCATCCTCATCATCTTCGAAATCATCTTCAAAGTAATCTTCGAAATCATCTTCGTCGTATTCTTCGGCAGCATCCTCATCATGGTTCGCAGCCTTGCTTTCCACAATCGAAGCGAGCGAAACCAACGCGTTCATCGCGGATTCGATGGATGCGAGACGGGCCGGACGCCCCTCATGCCGTTGATCACCACCGACCGTAATCAGCGGAGATCCCATAATCAACGCCACGCGCGAACGAATATAGGATCCGGCGGTCTGCAGGTCCATGGTCGAAGCCGCGATCGTCTGGTTTTCAATTCGGCCAACTCGATCAACGCGAACAGACCCTGCACGAACGGCTCATCCTTCAACGGCCGGGTCACGCTGGAATAGCGCACGGGAACGCCGTCAGCGCGCAACCGCTCGCCGAATGCGCGCACGGTGGCATTGTCGTGCGCGATCACGGCCATGTCGTTCCATACACGGGAACGTTGCAAATGCTCAGTTTTGATCTTCCACACCACGTCGTCGAGCTCTTCGGAAGAGGAACGGTACAAGGCCGTTTCCACACTGCCGTCGGCCGGCGTGACACGAGCGCCGTATCGTCGGCCGGCAACGTTTCGATGGGCATCGCGCCTGGCATATCGCTCATTTTGCCGGGACGATCGGGCAGAGGCACGTCCGTCGACTCCGTGCTTGCGATCGACAGGCTCACTCGCGTCGCGACAAGCGTGCGATAGTCGCCATGCACGCCTTGCTGGTTCGACACGGTTTGCGCGGTATCGCCTTCGTGCGCCGTTTGCAGACCTTCGATGCGTTCAAGCCTCGCTCCCATGCGCGTCTGCGCCTGGTTGAACAGATATTCCGGATATGATCCTCGGAACGTCTGCACGGCTTCGTCGGGATTGCCAACCAACAGCAGGCGCACCCCGCGTTCATGCAGGGCTTCAAGCAGTGCGAAACCAGCCAACGTCGTATCTTGAAAATCGTCGACGATCAGCATGTTCGCAATATCGGCTTCCTGTATGCCAGACACGGCTTCGGTGGCGTCGATCATCAGCTGCGACGCGTCGAGACGATATTCGCCAGGATAAGACGAACGGATCGCCTCATTGTATTCCTCACGCAAGGCGAAGGCGAGACGCCATTGAGTGCGCAGGCGTTCGCGACGTTCGTCAAGCATGCCGTCCCTGCTGGCCGTACGGGCGATCAGCATGTCTTCGAACTGCGGTTTCGCGCCAATCTCGTTCATGCGTGCGAGCATGTCGCGCAATTGGTTGGCGAATGCGTCGGTGGAATCGTCGGCCACCAGTCCTGACCATTCGGAAACCGCGAAATAGGTGCGCAGCAGATCGCAGGTGGCGCAATCGTCGCCATGTTGCCTATGCTCCACATGCGAAGCCAGTACCTTGCGGATGATCACATCCTGTTCCGCACCGTTCAACAGTTTCGGCAACGGTTCGCCTTGACTTGATCTCACGGCCGTCAGCAGACGGAATGCGACGGCAGGCAACGTCGTGACCGGTCGCGCCTGCGACACGGCCGACAATTCGCGGATCGCCCGATCGCCCAACGCATCGGCGATCTGCCTGCCAGACACCGTCATCACGGCATTCCCGTCACCATACCGCCTCATTGCGGCAACCAGCATGCCCAGCGCAAACTCGGTTTTTCCACTGCTCGGCGCGCCCGCAACCAACGTGACGCGGTCAAGGTCTTCCAAATTCATCATGCCTCCCAACACTACTAGTCTCGCCCTCCTTTACCTGACAAATCCGGAACCTGCAAAGTTGTCTCGAAGCCAACCTTTATCCAACACGATCTGCGGTGCAACCACTCCTTCGTGGCATCTGCAGCAACGCCGACAACACATCAATGGTCATTTCCATTTGAGCCAGATGCCCGTCATCCAGCAACTGAATGTATGTACCCTCATCGTCGCCACGAAGGCCGTCTCTTAAGGTTCGCACGTTCTTTCTATCACTACGACTTCTATTATTCAGCCACAACATGTCTCAGATGCCCGTCTTTGTATATGGACATTTTTGACCCCCTTGCTGATAGGTTTCTGGGTTGGTCTTCAGTTAGGATAGGATCCAGAGAGAGCGGCCGAAAAGCATACGCACCACGAGGAAAGAGAGCATATGGAAGCCATGAACGGCATTCCCCCTCAAATCCCTGGGTATACATTCGCCCAAAAGTTGGGTTCAGGTTCCGAAGCGAACGTGTATTTGTACCAGCAGCTTTCCCCCAGCCGACAAGTGGCCATCAAGGTCAGCAAGGGAACGCTCGATCCGCGCGCGGCGGCGCGGTTCCGTTCCGAAGCGAACTTCATGGGCAGGATCTCCTCGCATCCCTACATTCTTTCGGTGTACGAAAGCGGCGTCACCGCCACAGGCAACGGCTACACCGTATTCGAATACGCTCCGGGAGGCAATTACAAGACCTTCCTGGAATCCAACAGGCTCAACGCAGACCAGATGCTCACCGTCGGCATCAATCTGGCGAGCGCCCTTTCCACGGCGCACCGCGAAGGCATCATCCACCGCGACATCAAGCCCAGCAATATTCTCATCAACACGCATGGCATGCCCATGCTTTCCGATTCGGCATCGCGGGAACGATCTACGGGCGTCCCGGCATCGGCTACACCATCGCGTGGGCTCCGCCGGAAGTGCTCGCAAAGAACGGCGGAGGCAACGAATCCTCCGATATTTATTCGCTGGGAGCAACGCTGTTCGCCATGCTGACGGGCCAGTCGCCATATGAATACGGCTATTCCGCGGCCCTCGGCTCGACCAGGGGCAAAGAACGCGGTGCTCTGCTGAGAAACATCATTCTCACCGATCCGCTCCCTAAGCTCAATAGGCCGGATATTCCCCCGCAAGTGGAGCGGATTTTACGCAAGGCGTTGAATAAAACGCCGGAGGACCGGTATTATTCCGCATATGATTTCGCGCGTGACATGCAGCGTGCGCAGCAGGAATTGTATGGCCATGCCACGCCGACCACGGTCGAAGGCGAACCGCCGTTCCCGCAAAATCTGTACGCACAGTCCCAGGCGAACAGCCAGGCAGCCGCGGTTGTTCCGAAACAGCGCAGCACTTGGGCCAAGCCTCTTGCGATCGTTGTTTCGGCGGTTGCCGCGATCACGGCCGTCGCGTTGGTGTTCGCGTATGTGATCTTGCCGAATATGGATTCGCTTCCGACAATAGCAGCGTGCAGATCAAGACTCCGGGAACGCACGATCAGGACAACGATTCGCCTGATTCGGCCATCACCACAAGTAGCGTGCCCAGTGTCGAGAATCTGGCCGGCTCATATTCCGCCGATGGCAGCAGCGTGCAGTTCACATGGGTGAACCCCGACCCTCAGGACGGCGATTCGTACGCATGGTCGCTGGTAGGCGATGCAGGAGTAGACCCGAACGCCCAAGGAACCACCACCACCGACACGCGCATCAGTATCGACCCCGCCGACGGCTCGCAGACCTGCATCCAGGTGAGCCTCCATCCGAGCGGACCGGCAGATGTCGCAGAATCCTGCGATCGCGTGCGCGGCCAAACCATAAGCATCACAGCACTTCCCAACAGGGTCGGCCGACGGCATTATTCCATCGCAGGCGATGTCCGGAACGAACACAACGACCATCGGAACACTCAAGGAAGAACCGAAAATGGACAAACGCAAGAACGCAGCCGATCAGCCGGCACAATCGCACGAACGTCAACTACGTTTCGGATCAATGGTACGCAAACTGCTGTTGCCGTCGGGAAGCAGGCGGTGGATCACGCCGATCGTCATGCTGCTTCTGCTGCTGGGCATCATCGCGGGCGCGTTCATCGTCAGTTCGGTGACGCAACGGCATGTGCAGCTTGACGACGGCACCGTGTGGATCACCTCGTTGAAGGACCGCAAAGCCGCACGATTCAATGCGAAAAACAAGGATGTGGACGCCGGAGTCTCGTCCGCAGCCTCCCGTTTCGACGTGGCCCAACATAATGGCAGCACCGTGATTTCCGAAGGCACCAAAGCCAGCAATATCGCGGCTTCCACCATTAGCGAAACCGGCAACACCGCCATCAAAACGGATATCGCAACCATTGTCGGAGGCGACACCGCAGCGTCATCAACGTCAAAACCGGCAATGTGTGGGTGGGATCCGCTGCCGATGTGAAATCCGTCAACCCCACCACCGACAAGCCGAACATGAAACTGGGATCCGGTGGAAAGATCGCGGTGACGCACAACGGAACCGTATACGGATACCGCGCTTCCGATGGCGCGGTGCTGAGCATCGACGGGCCGCAGGGCACGCGTGAGCAAGTCGGCACGATAGGAGGCGCACCGCATGCCGAATCGTTCACCGTCATCGGCGAAACCCCGGTGGTGGCGGCGAAAAGCACCGTGTATTGGCCGCAGGGAAGCGCAGCCATCAATCTGCAGGGCAGCATGACCTTGCAGGCCCCTTCCACGGACGGCAAACAGAACGGATGGGTGGCCGTGGCGACACCACGCGGGCTCGCAACGGTGGATCTCAACACCAAAAAACCTCTGAAACACCGAATTCCGGCAAGGGCGAGCCCGCCCAGCCGGTATCCACAGGCGGATGCGTATTCGCCGCATGGGCGCAGAAAGCCAACAATTACGCCAAAGTATGCTCCGTAGACGGTTCGGACATGACATTCGACACCCTGACCAACATCAACGCCACTTCGGAACTGATATTCCGCACCAACCATCGTCTGGTCATACTCAACGACGTGGTCAACGGCAACGTTTGGAATCCACAGGAATCCACCAAGGTCATCAAAATCCAATGGAACAAGGTGGAAACCAAACAGTCGAAGCAACAGGAACAGAACAACGACAGCGCCAACAACCGGCATAATTTCAGCAAGACCTGCTCGTCGCAATCCGGCCAGATCAAAGCCGAAGATGATTCGTTCGGCGCGAGAACAGGATCGCAGCAGATCCTCGACGTGCTCCGCAACGACGAACAGACCGACTGCTCCGTACTGCGCATCACCTCGGTAAGCGCCCCCGACGGCGCCAACATCAGCGTTTCCCCCGTATACGACGGACGATATCTGCAGCTCGACGCTTCCGCGGCATCCGAAGGATCCGTATCGTTCAGCTATGAAATCTCCGACGGACGCGGGCAAACCTCCAACGCCGACGTAAGCCTCACACTGGTAGGCGGGGACGACAACGCGCCCCAGCAAACCGATACGCCACCGGAAATCGACGTGGAACAAGGAGCGACCTACACCACCAACGCGCTGGGCAGCTTCTCCGATCCCGACGGCGACCCGCTCACCCTCATATCCGCAACCACGCAGAACACCGACCAGGTGACCGTTTCCACACGCGCCGACGGGCAGCTCGTGTTCAACGCGGGATCCATGTCTTCCGGACGCGCCGGCATCGAAGTGACCGTTTCCGACGGCCAGCAGACCGGCACCGGCATGGTGTATTTCTCAGTGAAACCGGCCAACACGCTGGCCGCGGTGATCGATCCGGCCGTCAAGCAGACCACGCCAGACACCCGCACCACCATCGCGCTCAAACAATACGTGCATGGCACCTCGGCCGAACCCGCGCAGCTGACCGCCGTGGAAACCCCATCCGGCGCATCCACCACCATGAACGCCACCGATATGTCGTTCACCTTCAGCGCATCCAACCCCGGCACCTACTACGTGCCCTACACCATCACACAAGGATCCATCCCCTCGACCGGCCTGGCCCGCATCGAAGTGCAGGCGGTGACCGGAGACTCCGCCAAACCCATCGCCGCCAACGACGTGGCGCTGCTCGGCGCCGACAACACCGCAATCGTGGAACCACTGTCTACGACGTCGACCCGATGGGTGGTGTGCTATCCGTGACCAACGTGACCGCCGACGCGGCGAGCGGCATCAAAACCGCGTCGTAAGCAACAAGCGCGTCTACATCACCGCACGACAGGTACCGACCGAACCCGTGCAAATCAAATACAGCGTAGCCAACGCGGCAGGCACGTCAACCGGCGTGATCGTACTGCAGCCACCGGCACTGACCACCTCCAACTCCGTGCCGAAAGCCGACAACATCACCACGCAGGTACGCACCGACGGCATCGTCTCCATCGACGTGCTCGACCACGTGACCTACTCCGACGGCACCACGGTAAGCCTGCAAAAACGACCTGCAATACGACAAAAACACGTTCAAAGGACTCGTATTCGTATCAGGCAACACCGTACGATACCAAGCATCCGACCAAACCGGATCCTTCCCCGTAACGTACACCGTCAAAGACAATCTCGGCAACGCGGCATCCGCCACAATCACCATCAACGTGCATCAAAAAGACGCTTCCAACAAGGCTGCGCCAACACCATCCGCGTCGAGGCGCAAGTCGCGGCCGGCCAAAAAGTCAGATCCCGATCACCTTGACCGGCATCGACGCCGACGGCGACGACGTGCAGCTGCTCGGTCTCGGCAACAAGGCGCCGACACTCGGACGCATCAGCGAAGTCGGCGCCACCTACCTGGTATACGAAGCCTATGCCGACTCCACAGGAACGGACACCTTCTCATACGCCGTCGAAGACTGGACCGGCCAACGATCCCAAGCGCAAAATCCGCGTAGGCGTATTCACATCCGGCACCGACTCGGGGCGTATACGCGCGCGACGACGAAATCACATTGCGCCCCCAACACCGCAGCAACCGTGCCCGTGGCGCAAAAACGACATCTCCGGAGACAACACCGACCTGGCCGTCAGCGAAACGTCGAATCGCAAGACATCAGCAATGTGACCGTGGCGGACAATACGCTCGCCTTCACCACTCCTCAGCAGGCGGGCACCTATTACGTGGTGTATACGGTCAAAGACAAGGCAGGATTGTCCGACACCGCGACATTGACGGTGAACGTGGACGACAACGCCACCATCGAACCGCCGACAGCATACGACTACCGTGTGCCATCTTCCGCGACGATCGATAAGAAATCCATCGACGTGGACGTTTCGCAATGGATCGCGAACCCTTCCGGCAGCGCCGACGAACTGCAGGTGGCCGTGGATGATTCCGCCACCGACCATGCGCATGTCAAGGGCGGTGACAAGTCCACGACCATTAGCGTGGACTTGACGGATGAGGCGCGAGCCGTGCCGTACACCGTGACCAACACGACGTATAACATCACGTCCACGGCGTTCATCCAAGTGCCCGCGTACGGCGTGTTCCCGCCGACCCTTCGACCGAAGCGCCGGCATTGAAGGTGAACGCACGCGAGACGATCACCATCAATATCGCCGATTATGTGCGCGTGGGCGCAGGCAAGATCGCGTATGTGGACGGCGCCGATTCGGTGAGCGCCACGAAGGCCGCGGACGGCGACCTGTATGTGAACGACCAGACGTTGAAGTTCACCGCATCAAAGGATTATTCCGGTCCAGCGTCCATCACCTTCACCGCGGTGGATGGCAAACGCGACAAGAAACGACAAGGTGAAAATCATCAATTCGGCGGTGTTGACGTTGCCGATCACCGTGATCGGACGTGACATGCCCGCGCCGACGTTCTCCTCGTCCACCATTGACGTGGTCGCAGGAGAAAGCGCCACCACCATCGATCTGACCGCGTTGACCCATTCGGCGTCCGACCTGTATGACGATGAGAAGCAGTACACGTATTCGGGTGGCACCGATTCCGACCAGGTGAGCGCCAAAGTGAGTTCGAACGCAAGCTGACCGTGTCCGCCGACAAGACCGCTTCGCCGGGAACAACGGTGAGCGTGCCGATTCGATTCAATATTCGAAGGGCACGGTGAGTGCGGGCGTCACGGTTCGTGTGACGGCCTCCAACAGGCCTTTGGCACGCATCAACGCGAAAACCGTGAAGGTCAAGGCAGGATCCAGTGAGGAAGTGAACCTGCTGTCCGATGCGTATAATCCGTTCCCCGATTCCGCATTGACCGTGACCGGATGCACGTCCGATGGCGCGTCGAAGCTGACCGTGGACTGCCCGTCCAACGGTGTGGTGTCGATCAGCGCCTCGTCCGATATCGGCGCGAGCACCAACAAGGTGATCGTCAACGTGCGCGATGCCACCAATACGAAGGAACGTGAGGTGACGGGCACCATCAACGTTTCGGTGATGGACAAGCCGGATGCGCCGCTGCTCTCCCCCATCGCCGGAGACCCGCAGGATGGCGCGGTGAATCTGAGTTGGACGGCCGGCTCTCGAACGCAGTCCGATCAGCGAATACAAGGTGTCGTGGGGCGGCGACGGTTCCGGCGAGAAATCGTGCGGATCCGTGACCTCCTGCCAAATCACCGGCTTGAAGAACGGCAAGACGTACTCGTTCAAGGTGCAGGCCAAGAATGAGGTCGGCTGGTCGAAGGAGTCGAATGGCGTGGAAGGCACGCCTGACAAGCTTCCGGACGCGCCGACCGATGTGAAGGCCGAAGCTAGCAAGAACACCATCACTGTCACATGGAAGGCTTTGGAGGGTAATTTCTCCGCCGTCGACAAGTATCAGGTGACGTTGAGCGGTCCGAATGTGGCGAATCCGGTCCAGGAAGTCACTGGCACCAGCATCACGTTCAAATTCGACGACAATGCGATCACCGACGGCGCATCCTATACCGCCACGGTCAAGGCGCATAACAAAGTGAACTGGAGCCAGCCCTCCACGGCATCCAATGCCGTTTCGCCTTGGGGTACGCCTGACAATCCGACTATTTCCGCCGATCAATCAGGCGACAAGATCGTGGTGAGAGGGCGGATCAATGACGCACGTAACTCGAAATACCAGTCGATTACGGTAAGCATCGAGGGCGAAGACAAATCCGTGGAGACAAGCGCCAAGGATTATTCCGTCGAATTCGACATTAAGAACGAGTGGTACTACAGAAAACTTAAGCCGACGATTACCGTGGTTACGGAACGCAGTGGCTCATTGCGCAACGAAGCGTCCGTTTCGACTTTCACAGCAGTCGATCCTCCAACCAATGTGAAGCTGGAACTCAACAACAACACATGTGTGGCGACCTGGTCCAGAAAAGGTGGACGCGTCACAGGTTTCGTTGTAAAGGCCAAGGGTTATTACGATGATGATGTTCATGAGAGCAGAGCCGAATGGCCGCTTTCCGGTGATTGGAGCACCTGCGATACGGTAAGCGTGCAACAGTACTTCATCGACACCTCACATCTCAGCGACCCAGCAATCGCTACCGATAATACCGTCGGCAACAAAAAGCCAGCGGAAATCACACTGCCATCCTCATTGACGTGGGATACACAGAACGCCAACATCATTCATGTCAATGGCGGTAGTTGGGAGGCCCACGGGCGAAGTGTCAAAGGCCAGATCGTCATCACTCCGGCAGGGGAAAGCTCGCATACCTACGATTGGCCAGCTAACGGCACACTGGATGTTTCCGACATCACCAGTCCTTCCGGTACCAGATGCGATTGGGAGGTTCGCGTGATCACCACTGCCGGGGAACCAGAAATCAATGCGACCAAGAAAAGCTCTGATCCCGTGACCGGAGTCCGATACGAGGAGAAAACCCCCGATCCGGAACCGGGACCAACCCCTGATAATGGAGAGACGCAATCCTCGATAGACACCAATGCTTCAGCCATCTCATTACGAACAGGGTTGGCAGGAAAACAGCGCGAGGCATCTCATTCACCGTCAAATAAGCAAATTCAACATCACAACCAATCATCAATACGATCAATAGAAGCAACCAAGGAGTACCTATGAGCAACGAAAACGACGACGCCACCCAGCTGGGTTCCATTGGGCGCCATATGAGCAAGCCGCAACAGCCCGGCAATCCGCAGGCACGCCCCGCATTCCAAGCTCCAAGCCTGCCGACGCATCCGCAGGAACAGGACGGAGACGAAGAGGGCACGGTACTCAGCACGCATAACGCAACTCCTTCCAGGCCGACGAGGCCTACGGTTCCAATGGCGCAGCCCATGCAGGCGCAACCGACGCAATCCGCTCCAACACAACAGCCGCTACCACAATCGCAATCGGCTCCCGTAATGGCAACGCGCCAATTCCCGCAGACTACGGCACCAAGCGTCAAGCCCGCGCAGCCGGCCATGGCTTCTTCCATGATGTCCGCGCCGCAGGCCGACATCACCGAATTCCATGAACTGTTCGCCCAACTGGTCGGCAACGTCTCCCAAGTCGTGGTCGGCAAGGAACAGCCGATCCGCCAATGCGCCACCGCCATGATCGTCGGTGGCCACATTCTGCTCGAAGACAATCCGGGGACCGGCAAAACGCAGCTGGCCCGCAGCCTCGCCAACTCCATCGACATGTCGTTCAAACGTATCCAGTTCACTCCGGATCTGCTGCCGTCCGACGTGGTCGGCGTAACCTACTACGACCAGAAGAACGGCGAATTCGAATACCGCGAAGGTCCGATTTTCGCATCCATCGTGCTCGCCGACGAAATCAACCGAGCCTCGCCGAAAAACGCAGTCCGCACTGCTCGAGGTCATGGAAGAGCAGAAAGTCACCGTCGACGGCGAAACCCATGCGGTACCGCAGCCGTTCATGGTCATCGCCACTCAGAACCCCATCGAACAACTCGGCACCTACAAACTGCCTGAGGCGCAGATGGACCGTTTCCTCATCAAAACAACCATCGGCTATCCGAGCCATGACGTAAGCGTGAACATCCTCAAGCAGGTCAACGTCATCGACCGTGCCTCCACCGTACATGCGGTGCTCACCGGCAACGACGTGCTGCGCATGCGCGCCATCAGCGAAACCGTGCGTCTCGACGACGCGATCATCGAATACATCGTGCGCTTGGTGGAAGCGACGCGCCACAACGAACGCATCCAAGTCGGATCGTCCATGCGAGGCGCGCTCGCACTGACCCGATGCGCCCGCGTGTGGGCCGCGTCCAGCAATCGCGGATACGTGGTGCCCGACGATGTGAAGCAACTGGCCGTCGCCGTGCTCGCACACCGCATCACGCTCACCGCGGAGGCCACATTCGCGGGATCCACCCCCGAACAGATGATCGAACAGATCCTCAATGAAGTGCCTTCACCGACCGTGGGCGCCGCCGCCTGAAACGCACGGCGCAGCCAGCCGCGTACGACACGGCACACGCAAAGCGCACACCCCACACGAAACGTTCGTAAACCCCCGAAAGGTCAAGCATGCGACAATCCAAAACCATGCAGCGCAGGAGAACCATGCAACGATCCCTGCGTCGCATCAAGCATCGCATCAAACGACTGGTCACCTCATACGTGTCGCCGCTCGGATGGGCCGTGACCGGACTCGCCATCGCCTCACTCATAGCGTTCACAATCCTCAGCTGGCATGAACTGCTGACCATGGCGATCGTGTTCGCATGCATGATGGTCGCCGCCATCATGCTGTCGCTCGGCAACACGTCGTTCACCGCCACCATAGACGTGTCCAGCAGGCGCGTCACCGTGTCAGACACGGTGAAAGTCGATGTGTGCGTCGACAATCCAGGGCGCACGCCAACCACATCAGCACGCGGCGACCTGCCCATCGGAGACAGCCACGAACGATTCGCCATCCCCATGCTCGCCGCCGGCCAATCACGCCAAACCACCGTGGAATTCACCGCCGTCTCCCGCGCGGTACTGCCGGTCGGTCCCCTGTCCATACGCAAAGGCGACCCATTCGGACTCGTACGACACGAAAAAGAAAACTTGTCGACCAAATCAACGTGTTCATCCACCCGAAAACCGTTATGCTGAACCACACTCACGCCGGAATTCCGCGAGATCTCGAAGGCCAGCCAAGCGGCGAAATCGTCGACGACGACCTCGATTTCTACGGACTGCGTGAATACGAGCCAGGCGACGACGTACGCAACGTGCACTGGCTCAGCTCCGCAAAACAGGCGCACTGATGATCCGTCAATACGAGGCGACCCGACGCACCGACACCGCATTGACCATCAGCGTGAACCCCGACGACTATGTGAGCTCCGACGAATTCGAACTGGCGGTATCCGTCCATGCCTCCATCGGCGTGCAATGCCTGCTCCAAAACCGACCGGTGACCTCACACGCGGGAACCGAACACATCATGCCACGCAACTCCACGGAATTCCTTGACGGCTGCAGCGCCATCTCCCCCGATATCAGCGACAATCCGAATCTGGCGCAAACCACCCTCGCCCATGCCCCCGACTCATCGTTCTACTACATCACCGTCGGCAGGCTCAAAAACATCGACGAAATCAAACACATGGCGCTCGCACTCCCCCGATCCGCAACCTGCGTGGTACTGCAAACCGCCATCGGACAGCCACGCGCCATCAAACGATACGCCGATTTTCACCCCTGGCGACCGTAGGAAACCTAGACGATCTCCCAATGATCATGGGGGTACTGGAATGAGCACCACAGGACTTTCCACCCACAACACCAACACCGACGACACCGGCCGCACCACCGGATTCGGCAACACCTTCACCGGGACCGGCACCGGCTCATGGGCCGACTCCACACACTCCGTCATCTGGATGTCACGAGACGGCAAATCACAGGCACTCCCCTACCTACGCCGGACACGCGCCTCGCAATACGCAAGCCTACTCGTCGCAGCCCTACTCACCCTCGCCGCCGCCAGCAACCTCATCGACGTCTACGGATCGGCCGCATCCTGGGCGCTCGCCGCCCTTCCGTCCCACCATCATCGGATCTCTCGTGGCGCTCGCAGGCACGGTTCCGGCACTTCGTCTCTGGTGGCAGATGCTGTTCATGGCCGTCG
>ENA-OQAR01000102-OQAR01000102.1-human-gut-metagenome-genome-assembly--contig:-NODE-102-length-20884-cov-1.961507_pt1 | contig 20884 bp, 24 predicted proteins | sample MGYA00242738_ERZ504533 | MGnify/ENA primary metagenome ERZ504533 (study PRJEB26092, sample SAMD00036276) | human gut metagenome | host: Homo sapiens | study: EMG produced TPA metagenomics assembly of... | reverse complement strand
CAAGCGGCGAATATTTCCGAGGCTGTTTCCGAAGCGCTGAAAAAGCACAAGGTGCCCGAGTCAGAACGTCATGCGCGCATCGGCAATCTGTTCGCGCATTTTGATTTGGCGCAGGTCTCCAAGGCCAAGGCCAGCGAACTGGACTCCGAGAAACGGCACCTGCTGGCTATTGCGGCCGCGCTGAGCTTTGAGCCGAGTGCGATTGTGGCGGATGAGCCGAGCAAGGGATTGGATGAGATTGGCGCCGCGCATGTGGCCAAGGCGTTGTTCAGCTACAACAAGCAGGTGATTTTCGCCACGCATGACACGGATATGATCCGCCGGCCCGAATACGCCATCGACCGCGTACTGGTGCTGGACGAGCACGCGGTCGCGTTTGACGGAGCGCCGGCTGAGGCTGTGGCGTTTTTATGAGGATCTGATTCGCCGCAAGTATGAGGCTGCGAAGCGGTAGCAGATAGGAATCGGCCGTTGGAGGATTGGCATCGGCCGTGAGGTCGATGCCAATCCTCACGCGAAGTAGAAGCCGCGGAAGCCGTACTGGTAGACGCGGTAGATGTATCCCGAACTGAGCACCATCTTGTACTGTGCCTTGAGGTTGCCGTCGTCATCGTAGACGCCGAACAGGCCCTGCATGCCGATGTCCACCAGGTTCAGGTCATCGGACAGTTCCTGTGCGGAGGAGACATACGGCGAATACGGCACATCGAAGTCCTGCACTTCGGTGTAGGTTCCGGCGTTCTCGTCGACCAGGTACTTGCGGAACTGGGAGTTCGAGTTCTCATCCTTGGAGCTCTGCGCGGTCGAAATGCCATCGATCATGGTCCAATCGAAATCAGGACGGGTCATGGCATAACCGAAGTCGTTATCGAACATGTAGATGTAGTACTGGCCGTCCTCCAGCGAGGAATCGTACTGCACAGTGATTGAGTGCTGGCCGCCGGTGTTGCCGGAATCACCCACCTTGGTCAGGAAGGAGGGCTGCGCATCCATGCCATTCCATACGCTCGGCTCGCCGATCATGTAGTCGAGCGACGGCGTGCCTTCGATGTCATTGATCTTGATCATCGTGGAGGTCTCACGTGCGGACAGCAACGCGGAGCCATCATCCATGAGCTGGATGGTGTTGAAGTGGATCCAGTCCCAACGGTTCGTGGCGGTCGGATCGGATTCGTCGATGCCGGAATGATCGGTGGATTGCTTGTAATCGGGGAACAGGTCGCCGAAATCCACCAGCAGGCTCACCTCGCCGGAGTCGGTGTCCACCTTGATGACCTGATCCTGCACGGCATGGTCCGAATGTTTCAGATCGGTGGCCAGAGAGACGATATTGCCGTCGGAATCCAGCGCGTAATCATGGTGCAGGATGTACTGGTCGCCCAGATTGATGATCTTGACCAGCTTGCCTAGGCGGTTCATGCCGACGAAATGCTTGGTGGAGGCGGAGAACCACATGATGCCGTCATTGTCGAACAGCAGACGGTGCGAGCGGTAGTAGAGCACCGGGATTTCGCCGCGAATCACACCGTTCGCGTCATAGTAGTACATGAAATCCTGCTCGTTGGAATCATTGCCGAGAATCGCGTACAGGCCATTGCCGAGCGTGGTGACCGTGGATTCGTCGGGGGCGACGGCCTGTTCGAGCCGTACTTCCTCCTCGCCGAGCAGTTTCGGGCCGGTCTGCTCGATGGTGCGCGTGGTGGCGTTGCCGTCGGTGTCGGTGATGGTCAGGGTAATGGTGTTCTTGACCTTGGGGATCAGTCCCAACACCAGAAACTCGTGCTCGGTGGAGGCGATGTCATTGCTCGATACCGTGGTCGTCTGACTCGCCGTGCTGGTACCGCCGACATTGCCGGAACCGTCGGCGTCGCCGGCGGCGCCTCACGGTATGCGGCGGCCGCCTCATCGCTGGTGATGGCGTTGGCCGTGTAATCCGGGTACCCCTCAGCGGAAACGGTGTAGCTGACGGTGGAGGCCTGATCGGTGGTGAAGTACACGTACATGGACGTGGTGTTGGTGCGTACGGGTTCACCTTGGTGTAGATGCTGTCGACTGTGCGTTCTTTGGCGTCGCGCTCGTCGGCGATCTCGGTGTCCATCATCTGCTGGTATTCGTCGGTATAGACGTTCTCGATCTGGGCGTGAGCCGCTCCACGCGGCGTTCCTTGATGGAGGCGCTGACGTCGTCCTGTGAGAACAGGCACAGACCAATGGCGATGGCTGCGGTGACGGCTGCTGCGGATATTTTGAAGACGCGACTACGGACGGCAGTGGACACGGGGAAACCCTCACGACAGTATGGGTAAACGATTAGTGAATTACGTCACATACATTATGCCGCAGGTCTGGAAAACACCGGCCGGAATGCTGGGAGAATACTGAAGCTTGGCGGGTCGCCGAGCGGTCCGGTCCTATAGCAGGGTGAACCAAGACTGAACCTGATGCCAGAGCGTCGGATTGTTGGCGATCATCGAATCGCTGCGCGACTGCACGAAGCAACTTAGTATGGCTATGCCCAGCGCCCACAATACGGCCAGCATCACGACCCAGCGCATCAGCCAACGCCACGGAGTGACGCGGGCGATGCCATCGCCTGAAGCGGCGTCGTTGGCCCCCGCCAATGAGCGGCTCGGTTCGCGCCCATTGACCAGCCACAGTAGCCCCGGTACGGACGCCAGCGAGATCAGCCAGCCGAAATCGGCGGAATACCGCCATCCCAAACCGCCGACGTGGCTGTCGAATACGACCAGCACCGCCGCCACGGCCAAGCAAGACATTAGCCATGGCCGCATGCCGTGTGTTTCCAATCTGCGCAGCAGGGGCAGCGCCAAAGCCATCAAGGTCAGTGGCGTGGCCGTGAAAATCGCGCCGACCATCACCTCGTAATAACCCCATTGCGGCATCGGGGCGGGAGAGCCCGCCAGCCACGGGAAACGATCCATGAAGCGCAGCGGCAGGAACAGGTAATACCAGATGTTGGCGGGCATATCCGCGGACGGGGTGGTATGCCGGGTCATATCGGATATGGAGAACTGATACGCATTGCCGAAATTGAACGGGGAATCGAACCGAACCATGTTCCACGCCATCAGAGGCGTCACGACGAGAATGGCGGGAATGATTACCGCCAGCGCGCGCGCAACGCCTGCAACGGCTTGATGCGGCGTGTGCGCAGACCGGTGCCCAGCGCGCGAATCTGCGGCCAGAACAGGGGGAACGCAAGCAATGCGGCCAAGGTGAACGTCGGTCGGCATCCGAAATTCGCCGCAATGCACAAGGCGCCCAAGGCCAGTCGTGGCAGGGAGAGAGGCTTGGCATCGCCCGCCTGCCATCGGTCCGATGGTCTCAGCGGACGGCGGGACGTGTCCGCGCCGAGCCATAGCCATAGTCCCAGCGAAGTCAACGTCAGCGATGCGGCGAACGTATCTGATAGTAGTTCGTGCGATACAGCAAATACCCCACTTGCGCGCTCACCAACGATGAGACCACTACTAACGACGCGGCCGCCACCGAAGTCTTCGGCATCACACGATGGATGACGCGCAGCACCAGCAAGGAGAAGAAGATGATGAACAGCAGCACGAGAATATACTGGCGGCGGATGTCGGCAGATTATGACCGGCCAGCAGACGATAGGGGACGAACAGCAGCACTGCGGGCAACACGCCAAAATAGGAATACCAGTGACCGTCATAATACGCGTAATCCCAGTAGAGCGGACTGGCTCCATTGGCGAGTAGCTGGGCACGTGTGGCTACGTCATAGGGGTGCTCGGTGGCGGCCAGCTGTTCGGGAACCGGCAAGTCGAGCCAGGGCCGGCCGGCGACCAGCGCATCGGCCACATGCCCATACTGGTCGAAATCATAGGTGTAATCGCCGGAAACGTGGAAGACGAGCGGAGACGCGTACCACAGTTCGTGGATGATGGATGCGCCGATAAGCAGGGTAGGAATCGCCATAAGCCCCACGAAAGCAAGTCGTTGCCGAGTGCTGGACGGGTCAAGCGTGATACGCCACAGGTGCGATCCCGGCCTCCAGACGCAATCATCAGCAACACCAAGGCCATGGCGAGCACGCGCATCCAATTGATGACGAACGGTACGTGCACGTTGGCGCGGGAGTCGGTGACCGGTACGATCGCGCCGCGCTCTTCCTGAATCCAAATACGCACGATGCCGGCACCCGGTGCCTTGACATAATGGCTGCGAATAGCGTCGGGATTCATCGACTGGGCTTGGCCGGTGATGCCATCGACATCCGCGCGCACATGAATGGTCGCCAGCGGTTTGAAGACTTCCTTATCGTCGTTCGCTTCGGATTCGGCCTCGGCCTGCTCACGGGCCTTATCGATGACCTTGCTGCTCGCGGTATCGATGCGTAGGTAATCCGACGTGCCGTCCGCGGTCAGTTCAAGATAGGCCTTGGTCGGATCGGTGACGGTCAACATGCCATCATTCCGGCGCGTGAGACCCGAACCCAGCGTGTTATGCACGGCGTTCGTATCCGTGCTCGCTCCGAGCGTACGCCAGAACGGCAGGTTGAACACGATGCACTCCATGGCGGCGATGGCGGCGATGGCGGCCAGCAAGGCGATCAGCAGGCGCACCAAACGCAGCCGGTGCCGGGTATCCGGACGGCTGGGCAGGCGCCGTTCATGATTCGACGGCATCGGACGATCTGCGCGAGTGTGGTCTATGGAATGCACGCATTTATTCTATAGGCTTTATTCGGGCTTGATGTCGGGCAAACAAGAGACAATGTGAATCATGCCAAAACGTACATCGGACCATGGGAAGCACAACCGCACGCACTGCTGGGCGGACTGAAGGATTCGATGAACGCGCTCGCGGCCGATCTGGGACTATCCAAGCCGAAGAAGCACGATACGAATCCGTTCGGCGATGCCTTGCAGGAGACCAGTGAGCGTAAAGGCGGCATTATCGACGAACTGACTCGCCATGCAGTGGCGCTGAGTCCTGTAATCAAGCGACGCACCTTCCCCGAATTGGAGAACGTGCCGGAAGGGCTGGTGCTTGGATGGGCGCAGCTGCCCTCCACCAGAGCCGCGGCTTCTCGCTTGGCATTTTCCCCGACCGCGATCATTTTGCGCAGGTGGCGTTCGCCGATACGCATGGCCGCGTATTCGTGGGCACCGACCCCAACATGGACGTGCAGGATATGCAGGCGCGATTCATGTTCGGCAAGGAAAAGGAAGTGACTCTGCCGGACGGTGAGCGGCTGGGCGAAAGCGACGAGCCGCGTTCACGTTCCGGTTTCTCCCGTGCAGGCCATGGCCTGGGAAGTGCGCTGCATCATGGGCGTGGTTTGGGGCGTGGCCTTGGTCATGGTGCTGACGGCGTGAAGGCCATTACCGGTGGCGTGGTGGGGCGTGACGACACCGGACGCATGACGTGGCTCGCCTCATGGCTCAAAACCGGCAACCGATACACGCTTGAGCAAATGCGCGCCAACCTGCCAGCGAATATGCGGTTCGACCTCGAATACCGGGACGCCATCACCATCGCCTTCTTCGCCGCCTACATGCTTCCACAGATGAACGGCCTGCTCGTCGCTTCGGTTCCGGCAACATTTTCCGCAGGCTCAACCGCGAAGCGCCCATAGGCGCCATCCGACGGTCCATCAGAGACACCATGAGCGCCCGGTCGCATGGCATGCGCGCCTCCGGCCTGGAAGACTACTTCGCCGATCTGATGCGCGAAGCCCACGCGCTCGATACCGATCAAGGGCTCGAAGCTGTGCACGGAGCGGAACCGCTGCGCCTGTACACATCCAGCTATTCCGGATGCTACTTCTTCGCATGGGATTCCTCCCTGCCGTTCTCGGCAGTGCTGTGCGCCCTCAACATCGAGGCAACCTCAACCGCTTCGCCGCCGTCAGCTCATGGCTGGAACGTAACGCACGCATCGGCGCTCTCCCCACGGAGGACACGGTGACGCGTGCCGAAGCGCGCAGATCGACTTCGCCCTGCTGGAGAATCCGGCGCTGATCGCGTTGAAACCGGACGACCGGTTCGGCGCGATCCTCGACCCGAACCGGGAAGACGGCATCCAGGCCGCCAGCCGACTGGCGGATATCGCGGCCGCTTCCGGCGTGAAGTCGCCGAATCAACCAAGGACAACGTGTTGGAAGGCGATTTCGGCGCGACGGGAGGTTCCGAATGGGTGTACCGGCAGACCATGTCCCGTCTGCTGCGCAGCCTGCGTCTGCCATACCGTTTCGACGTTGACTTCCGGTGCGACCTCAGCGACGGCGAAGTCGCAATCGGCTTCACTTCTGCTGGAGTGTCCATGATGCCGTTCACCCGATACGACGTATCGCGCCGCGCGTGGATCGACCTGACCGACGTCGAACGCACGCGTATGAGCGTCGATTACAATCTGCGCGTCGGACTCATGATGGCCGCGCTGAGCTTCGGAGCCGATCCGAATGTCAAACGCGTGTCGATGCACATCGATTCGATTGGTCTGGAAGAGGCCGTAGCCGAACAGGATTCCGCCATCAGCGAGTTGATGAGCGAGGCGTTAAGCGCCTTCGAACGCATCCGTACCGGAGACATGAGGCCATCCGGATCCAAAGCCGCTCCAAAGGACGGCGACTACCATGCGATCCGGCTCGGCCCGTCACTCCGAGAACCACCGATATCTCATCCGAATCAATCGATTCCGACGATTCGGCTGGCTCGGATAGCGTTGGCACTGGAGACGATACGGTGGACGGCCAGTTCGAAGACCTGATGAAAGACATCGACTTCGATGAAATGGCGTTCGCGGTACCGGACGGACGCGCCGATGATGACGACCGCTCCATGGCCGGACGACGCCAGCGACAAAACGGACGATCACGACACCTACCTCGATGATGATGCCGACGATACCGATGGCGCAGCTGCGCAAAACCCGACCGTACGCAACTTGGTGACCGTCACCTTCGCCCGCGACGAGTTCCTGAAGCGGCTCGACACTGACGGATTGGCCCATCCAACCGCCACATACCGCATGTTCGACGCCGAAATGGACGTGGACGGCAAAGGCGCGCTCAAACCCATCGATGCGGCCTTCGACCTTCGTGACAGCCGATTCTCACCGGCGGGAAGCCAAGAAGAACCCGAACTGTCCGACATTCGTTTTGATGACGGCACGGCGCAGTTGTTCGGCTGTGAGAACATGATGGGCCTGTCCATCCAGCGTGTCGACCTGTTGCAGCGCGCCGTGGGGGAGTTCCATCGTCTTGCGCAAAGCGACGGACTCGAATCGGTGGCCAAAGCCAAACAGGCCATGGACATCATCAATTCCATATCCGATCCGGAATTGACCGAATTGGCACCGCAGGTCACCAGCGCGCTGATCGACGGCGAAGACACGCCCGACTTCTCATTCGAACTGGCACAATCCCTCGATGACGAACGTCTGAAGGCACGAGACATGCTGTTCTCCGGAGACGTCGAGCGGGCCATCGAATCCGCCCAGTCCACACTCGAACGCATGGACCGGATCTTCGCTGAAAATCCGGGCGTGCCGCGGTACTTCAATTCATATGCGGAACGCGTCATCTACAACCGCATGTTCGCCACCGAAGGCGAAAGAACGGTGCTCATTCCCGACAACCTGTTCTACATGCATATGGAGCTTGCCGACCTGCTCGCCCAAGTCAAAGGCGTCGATGCCGCGCTGCCGCATCTGAACGCCATGGTGCGTTACGCCCCCGCATACCCGCTGTCGCACCTCAAGCTCGCCGTGCAGCTGGGGCGTGCCGAGGACTGGGATCCGGCACGTGCGGCATGCCTCAACGCGCTGAACGTCGCGCTTGACCGGGAAGACGCCTCATTCGCCTACTATCGCCTCGCCTATGCGGAATGGATGTGCGACCACTTCGACCTTGCCGCCGCCTCATACATCATGAGCGAGGAGATCGCCCCCGGACGTATCGCCATGCTCGAAAGCGAACTGCAGGAACTGATCGGAAGAGCGCAATCGCAGTGCATTCCGGTGCCGACCAACGTGCAGGAAGCCATCCACGTGCTCGCCGACGCCGGACTGCCGGTATGGCCGAACACGCCGGTCGCGCCTGATGCACCAACGCGGCCCGGCCGTCTGGCGTGGACAAAAGGCATGTTCGTGCCCGCACGCACCTGTCGGTGGCCGCGATGCGCATGGACTACGAAGACCATGACGGTGCTGACGTGGTGCAGGTGCAGTTCCTGCGCTCTCTGAACAACTAACAAAAACAGTCGAACATTTGTGCGATAATCGGTGCTGGCGTGGACATCCGCGCGGCATGGCGGAAATGATGGGAAAGCGGTGACAATGACGAATCGTGATGATTCCGAACAGTTGGCATGGGATTTCGACGCGCCGGAGAGCGACGGTAGTTCCGCGGCCGTCGTGGCCGATGAGGGGCTGGCTTCGCTGACTCCGGGCAGCGAACGTTGGATTGCCGCGTTGCAGCCGACTGATGCCGACGCCATGCGCCTCGACAAGGTTGATGTGGCTTCGATGAGCGCCGAAGCCGCGGCCAGGCTGTGGGCGCGCGTGGCCGCATGGGTGGAATCAGACCAGATCGCATACTATATCGACGATGCCCCCGTCTCATCCGACGCGGCATATGACGCAAGATTGCGCTGCCTGCAATCGCTTGAGGCGCAGTTCCCATCACTTGACTCACCGCAGTCACCGACCCATCGCGTGGGCGGCACGTTCTCCACGACTTCGCTTCCGTACGTCATCCATCGCGCATGATGAGCCTCGATGACGTGTTCTCCATCGAGGAGCTGCGCGAATGGGTACGACGGCGTGCTCAGGGGATTGGATTGGCCCGAATCGAAGCCACTGCCCATGACCTGCGAGGTGAAAATCGACGGTCTTGCGCTGAACCTCATCTACCGCAACGGCGTGCTTGAACAGGGTCTGACCAGAGGCGATGGCGTGACCGGCGAGGACATCACTCTCAACGTGCGCACCATCTCCACCATTCCGCAGAACCTTGCCGGACCGGAGGAAGACATTCCCGAATTCGTGGAGATCCGCGGCGAAGTGTTCATGCGATGGGACGATTTCAACAAGCTGAACGCCGAGAACGAGGACGCCGGTCGCGCGCCATTCGCCAATCCCCGCAACGCGGCCGCAGGTAGCCTGAGACAGAAGGATCCGCGTATCACCGCAACCCGTCGCCTGAGCTTCTACGCGCACGGCATCGGATCGCTGCGTTGGGGTGCGGGGCACGCCGGCAACGGCCATGATGTGGTCAACGACCAATCCGAAGCCTACGAATTGTATAAGAAATGGGGTGTGCCCGTCTCTCCGCACAACCGTGAGGTCACGTCGTTCAAGGAAATCCTCGACATGATCGACTATTACGGCGAACACCGAGGCGACGATCGAACACGCGCTTGACGGCATCGTCGTGAAGGTCGACGATTTGGGATTGCAGCGTTCCCTTGGCGCCACATCGCGTGCGCCGCGCTGGGCCATCGCCTACAAATATCCACCGGAAGAAGTCAACACCGAGCTGCTTGACATCACTGTGCAGGTGGGGCGCACCGGACGTGTGACTCCGGTGGCGGTGTTGAGCCGTGTACGTGGCCGGTTCCACAGTATCCCGTACCACGCTGCACAACCCCTTTGAAGTGGAACGCAAAGGCGTGCTCATCGGCGACACCGTGGTGGTGCGCAAGGCGGGAGACGTGATTCCCGAGCTCGTCGGTCCGGTGCTGGAGCGACGCAAGGGACGTGAGGGCCAGATCCGCCGGTTCGTGATGCCCACGCGTTGCCCGAGCTGCGGCGCGAACTCGCTCCCGCCAAAGATGGAGACAAAGATATACGCTGCCCGAACGTGGAATCCTGCCCGGCGCAGCTGACCGAGCGGATCATCAATCTGGCGTCCCGTAAGGCGTCGATATCGAACATCTGGCGACCAATCAGCCATTGCGCTGACGAATCCCGAAGAGGACAGGCCCGATTCCATCGACACGTATGCGCCGAACATCAACCGAAATCGTGGTGAAACCCGGTGAGGAGCCTGAACCGTACGAGCCGGTGGCAGGACTGGAACTGCCGCCCATGCAGACACCTGTGCTGTCCAGCGAGGCCGGGCTGTTCTCGTTGCGTCCGCAGACCTCAAGGATGTGCGCGTCTGGCGCGAGGCCCCAATCATCGAAATCCACGAGACCGTCGGGTCAAACGGCAAGATCAAGAAAGTGCGCAAACGTGTGGGCGGATCCGGATTATGGCATCAGGTGCCCGCATTCTGGACCGCGCCTACCGCCGCCCGCAAACGCAAGGAAGCCGACATCGACGAGACCGCGGAATATCCGCAATACGTGGTGCCGGATGACGCCGTGGTGATCCGCGAGGAAATCAAGGTATCCCGTGGAGGCACGTCCAGCGTGCAGCCGGTGTACATTCGTCCGGCGGAAAACACCCGCAAGATGCTCGACGAAATGGACAAAGCCCGCCATGCCGACCTGTGGCGCGTTCTGGTGGCCCTGTCCATCCGCAGGCTCGGACCGCCCACCGCACGCACCATCGCCAGCGCGTTCGGTACGTTGGATGCCATCGAACATGCCAGCGTGGACGAATTGTCCCAAATCGACGGTATTGGTCCGGAAATTGCGGAATCCGTAGTCACATGGTTCACCGCGGCCCGTGAGCCGGGCAATTGGCGCGGTGCCGTGCTTGACGCATGGAAGGCCGCCGGCGTAGGAGTCGTACAAGCCCAAGCCAGCGGACTACCACAGACATTGGCAGGCAAAACGGTCGTGGTCACCGGCTCGTTGGAAGGATTCTCCCGCGATTCCGCCAAAGAGGCCATCGTTCTGCGCGGAGGCAAAGCCGCAGGATCCGTCAGCAAGAAAACCGATTGGGTCGTCGTAGGCGAGAATGCCGGCTCAAAAGCCGCAAAAGCCGAGGAACTGGGCATCCCCATGCTCAACGAAGACCAATTCAAACAGCTGCTCGACACAGGAACAGTTGAATAATCGCCACACCATCTGGCAAGCCGTGCCGCGAACCGCTACTGTGGTACGCGGCATAAGGAGGAAGCATGAGCGACGAGCACACCATCGAAGCGCGCATCTACGAACGGCTAAGCAAAGTGATTGACCCCGAACTGGGCAGGTCCGTCACCGACTTGGGCATGATCGCAGCCATTGACGCCACGCCAGTGGCAGGCGAAACCAACACGTACGACGTACGGGTGCGGGTCGAACTGACCGTGGAAGGCTGTCCGCTGTCGCAGACCATCACCAACCAGATCAACGGCGCGGTCGCCTCCTATCCTGATGCCACGTTGATTCCCAGCATCGAAGTCGGCTCCATGAGCCAAGACAAACTCACCCAGCTGGTGGCCGGCCTCAAAGCGGAACGTAAACAGAACCCGTTCAACAAACCCGGCATCAAAACCCGCATCTTCGCCATCGCTCCGGCAAAGGCGGCGTGGGCAAATCGTCTGTCACCGCCAATCTGGCAGCCACATTCGCGGCGCTCGGCTACGATACCGCCGCCATCGACGCCGACATCTACGGTTTCTCGCTGCCCAGGCTATTCGGCGTGCAATCACAGCCCACGAACCTCAACGGCATGCTCATGCCCGTCACCGCATGGGGTGTGAAACTGATCTCCATCGGCATGTTCGCCGGCGCGGACAGAGCCATCCTATGGCGTGGTCCAAGACTGCAACGCTCCTTGGAACAATTCCTATCCGACGTATGGTGGGGCGAGCCGGACGATTGCTGCTCGACCTGGCGCCCGGCACCGGCGACATGGCGATTTCCGTGGCACAGGCACTGCCGAACGCCGAACTGGTGGTGGTCACCACACCGCAGCCATCCGCCTCCGACATCGCGGTACGATCCGGCCTGGTGGCATTGCAGGTGCCGATGAAAAGTTTCGCGGCGCGTGGAGAACATGAGCTACTACGAGCACAAAAGGCGAGAAGCTACGTATCTTCGGCGAAGGTGGCGGCGCACGCGTATCCGAACAGCTGACCCACAGCCTCGGCTATGAAGTGCCACTGCTCGCACAACTCCCATTGGAGCCTGAACTGCGCGAAACCGGCGAAGCAGGCCGGCCCGCAGTCCTAACCAAAGAGGGCGCGTTGCGGTCGGACGGTATCGGAGAAACATTCAAGAATCTTGCCGAATCGCCGATGAGACTGCCTCAATAAAATCACCATACGGTTGGAGCGTTCCTCCAAAACAACACATCGGAATGCGACTCAGCCACGGAATACGGAATCCGTTATGAGACAAAACCGACGTAAATCGTGGGTCCTGTGTAATATCAGGCGCAGACACGGGGGCCGAATGGCTGAGAGGAAGCAACCGCTTCAACCGTATGAACGTATACCGGGTAATGCCGGCGCACGGACGTCTCTCTATTTCCCGTGCCTTGACGAAAAGAGAAAGGCACATATCCCATGACTGAAGAAAACCAGTCTTCCGCAGTTCGCAAACACAACAACAAGTGGCGCGTGGTCGATATCGTCGTCGCAGCCATCATCGCCGTCGCATCCGGCGTGATCTTCTGGGGCTGGGACATCGTCTGCACCGCGCCGCTGGCCCTCTTCGAGGCGGTGACTCCAGGCTTCGAAGGCCTGCTTAACGCTTTCTGGCTGTTCGCAGGCCCTCTGGCCGCCATCATCGTGCGCAAGCCTGGAGCCGCACTGTTCGCGGAAACCCTCGCGGCCGCGCTCGAACTCACCATGGGCAACCAGTGGGGCGTCGGCGGCTCACTGATCGTCGGCATCGTGCAGGGCCTCGGCGCGAAATCGGTCTTGCCATCTTCGCCTATAAGAAGTGGGACCTGCTGTCCACCACGATCTCCGGCGCACTTGCAGGCGTCGGCTGCGGCCTGTACTACTGGCTTACCAATCCGGCTTGGAGCGCGCTACGCGTCAGCATCTACCTGATCGCCTCCGCCATTTCCGGCGCGGTGCTCGCCGCGCGGTGATGTACCTCCTGCAGGTGGCCATCGCCAAGACCGGCGTGCTCGACCGCTTCGAATCCGGTCGTACGCAGGAACTGGTCTGATTGTCCGATGCAAGCAAATCCCGCATCACATCAAGGTGGTGCGGGATTTTCTTGTGATGGCGCATCGCATGACAACGGCATACGAAACAACAGCATGACAATCAGAAGAAAGAACGACGAATGACCACTGACGTTCAGAACACAACAGCGGCCGGCGTGACCGCACATGATTGGGGATGGAGACACGCCTCACGTAAGGATTTCGCGCTACGACACGTCGACTTCGACATCAAACCGGGGGAGCGGGTACTGTTGCTTGGCGCGTCCGGCGCAGGCAAATCAACCCTGATGTCCGGTTTGGCCGGCGTGCTCGGTGGAGATGACGAAGGCGAGCAGGAAGGCGAGCTGCTCATCGACGGCGTCGACGCCAGACAAGCGCGCGGACGTTGCGGGCTGGTGCTTCAGGACCCGGACTCGCAGACGATTCTCGAACGTGCCGGAGACGACACCGCATTCGGCTGCGAGAACCTGAACCTGCCGAAAGATGAAATCTGGAACCGGGCACGAGCCGCCCTTGACATCGTCGGGCTCGACTACATGGCGTTCGACCGCTCCACACGAGGACTTTCCGGCGGGCAACGTCAGCGCCTCGCCTTGGCGGGCGTGCTGGCCATGCACCCTGGCCTGCTGCTGCTTGACGAACCGACCGCCAACCTTGACCCGGACGGTGTCAAGGAAGTGCACGACGCTGTCCGCCACGCCTCGAACAAACCCATGAGACGCTGGTTGTGGTGGAACATCATATCGACGTGTGGCTCGACCTGGTCGACCGCGTCATCGTGCTGGGCAAACCCGAAGCCGATTCGAACGTCGGCGGCGTAATCGCCGACGGCACTCCAGACGAAGTGTTCGGCCACATGGGTCAGGTGCTTGCCGACGGCGGTGCGTGGGTGCCGGGCCGCACCATCGAAAGCCACGCGTCCAAACCGGAACAAATCCGGCAACCGCAGGACGTCGTGCTTTACACGCGGGATCTGAGCTTCGGCTATGATTTCCCGCTCGGCGAGCATATCGACCTCGAATTCCATTCCGGTGAGGTGACCGCGTTGACCGGCAGAAACGGCGTGGGCAAATCCACACTCGGACTCACTCTCGCAGGACTGCTCAAACCGATGGCAGGACGTGTATGCATGGCGGACGATCTGGTACCTCCCCCATCGCGAAAACAATGTGATCACATGGAAAAGCCGCGACTTGCTGGGACGTATCGGCATGGTGTTCCAAGAGCCGGAACACCAGTTCGCCGCATCCACCGTGCGAGACGAGGTGGCCATCGGCCCCAAATCCATGGGCAAAACCGACGAGGAGGCGTATTCCATCGCCGACAGGCTGTTGGAACGCCTGAATCTTTCCCGCTTCGCCAAAGCGAATCCATTCACCCTATCGGGCGGTGAGAAAAGAAGACTGTCCGTGGCGTCCATGCTGGCTGCCGCGCCAAAAGTGCTGGTCATGGACGAGCCGACATTCGGACAGGATTTCACCACGTGGACCAGCATGGTCCAATTGATCGCCGGTGCGCGCGACCAAGGTTGCGCGGTCATCATGATTACGCACGATGAGCCGCTCATCGAAGCGCTGGGCGCACGCCGTATTTTGGTCAGAGAGGGGGAGTGACATGCTCGAAACCAACAAAACAGTGGGCGCGACGGCAATGAAAAGCTCGAAACCATTACCGTGGTGCCACACAAGGAACGTCGTAACGAAACGAAGCCGGCGTCACCGTCATGTTCGTGGCGAAAATCAACCCGGTAAGCCGTTTCATCGGTGCGTTGATCCTGTGCATTCCGATGTTCTTCACCCTCGATGTCGTTTCGGCATCCGTGGCGTTTGGTTTGGAAATGCTATTGCTATGGATCGGCGGAGTGGCTCCTTGGACGTCTTGCGCAAGACATGGCCGGTAGTGGATAGCGGCCACAGGGCCAGCTTCGTTTCCGTTGGCGTTGTACGGCAAGACATCCGGCACGGTGCTGGCCAATCTGGGCGGCATCATCGTCATCTCCCAAGGATCGCTCTATCTGGCGTTGGCCACATTCCTACGTGTCGCCGCAATCGCCGTGCCGGGTGTGATTCTGGCTTTGGGACTCGACCCGACCGATCTGGCCGACGGACTCGTGCAGATTCTGCGCCTGCCGCAACGTTTCGTATACGGCGGCCTTGCCGGCATGCGCATGTTCACGCTGCTGCAGGACGATTGGCGTGCACTCGGCCAGTCACGCCGCTCGCGTGCCTCGGCGACGGCAGCACCATCAAACGCGTCTTCTCGCAAGCATTCAGCCTGCTCGTCGTATCCATCCGACGTGGAACGAAGCTCGCCACCGCCATGGAAGCGCGCGGATTCGGATCCGACGCGCCACGAAGCCAAGCGCGCGAATCGAAACTGCATGCGGTCGACTGGCTGTTCTACGCCATCTGCATCGCGGTGCCGGCAATCGCGTTGGCCACCGCATACTACACCGGCTACTGGCATTGGGCGTTCAGCAACGTGTCCAACTAATGGATGATGATTCCCCAATCGGCAGCTAAATGAAAAAGCTCTCTGTCATACGTTCCAATCGGAATCGTATGACAGAGAGCTTTATCCTATTTCGGCAAGCCTTACACGGCTTCTTACTTGGCGAGCTTATCCAGCAGCAACGCTTCGGTGATGACGTTGTTCTTCAACGCCGGCAGACTGATGGACTCGTTCGGGCTATGCGCGTTGGCCTTCGGATCCTCCGGACCGGTGACCAGCACCTGCGCCTTCGGGAAGATGCGCTGCAATTCCGGAATGAACGGGATGGAACCACCCTCGCCCTTGTTGACCGGAGCCACACCGAACGCTTCCTCCATGGCGTCCATGCGTCCTTGGTGGCCTCAGCGTTCGGATCCATGGCCCAGCCCATGCCGTTGTCGAGCTTGTCGACCCACACTTCGGCACCGAACGGCGCATGCTCCACCATGAACTTGGCCAACGCCTCCTGGGCCTCTTCCGGGCGCTGGTTCGGCGCGGTGCGCAAGCTCAGACGGAACGTGGTTTCAGGAGAGATGACGTTGAAGGATTCTTCCACCGGATGCGCGTCGAACCCGATGACGGTGACGCTGGGCTTCGTCCACAGACGCGCGGCGAGCGAACCGGTGCCGGCAAGACGATACGATTCGACGATGCCCGCGTCGGCACGCACAGTCGCCTCGTCCATATCACGCTGCAGGCCGCCAACCGGTTCCTCGGACGCAACGCCCGGCACGGCCAAATCGCCATTGGCGTCGTACATGGAGGAAATCAACATCGCAGCCAGCGTGTTCGCGTCAAGAATCGGGCCGCCATACTGGCCGGAATGCACCGGATGTTCCAACGCCTTGATGTGCACATCAATATCGGTGTTGCCACGCAGCGACGTGGTCAGCGACGGAATCTCAGCGGACCAGTTGCCCGAATCGGCCACAATGATCACATCGGAAGCGAACTCGTCCCGGTGCTCTTCGATGAACGGAATGAAGCTCGGAGAACCCATCTCCTCCTCACCTTCGATGAACACCTTGATGTTCACCTTCAAATCATCGCCCAACGCCTTCAGCGCGCCGGAATGGATGGCGATTCCGCCACCATCATCCGCGGCTCCGCGACCATACAGGCGCGTGTCGATTTCAGTGCCGACGAACGGGTCGGTGTTCCACACGTTCGGATCCGGAACCGGCTGCACATCGTGATGCGCATACAGCAGCACCGTCGGCGCGTCCTCGCTGACATTCTTGGAACCGATGACCTCCCAAGCGCGGCGTGCCATCGGGATTGTGCGACTGCACTACCTTCGTATCGACACCAACCTCGCGCAGCAGATCAGCCACGAATTGCGCGGAACGCTTCATATGATCGGCGGTGATGCCCTTCGCGGAAATCGACTGCAAGGCGATCTTCTGGTTCAACACGTCGACGATGCGGTTGAAATCCGACTCGACGCGCGTGCGGATCTCTTCGGGTCCTAAAGCTGTCATAATCCTTGATGCTCCCTATATATGCGTGTGTATTACGCGGATTGAATATCGTGTGACGAATGTCCATTGTATCCGTTCTTTGCAGACCGTCCGACCGCAGCTTGAATCGCAGCTTGAATCGCAGCTTGAACCGCAACGCAGACGGCACCGCGGGCGGCATCGAGCGTCGATACGTCACCTTACGCTCTATAGGCATGAGTTTGTTTACCAAGAAGGAAGAGCCGGCGCAGGAGAACGTCGAGAGCAAGGCTGCACAGCCGACCTCCGGCAAGGGCCGTCCGACCCCGAAGCGCAAGGACGCCCAGGCGCAGAATCTCCGTCCGCTGGTCCCCAAGGATCGCAACGCCAGCCGTAAGGCGGCCAAGGCCCGCATCCGCGAACGTGAGAACGCCGAATACGATGCCATGCAAAGTGGCGACATCAACCACATGCCGAAGTCGGAACGTCTGCCGTGGCGCATCTACATCCGTGACTACGTCGATGCCCGCTTCAATCTGGGCGAGTTCTTCATCCCGGTCGCGTTCATAATCCTGATCGGATCCATGGTCGTCACCTACAAGTGGCCTGCATTGGCGTTGCCGCTCATGCTGATCATGTATGTCTACTTGTTTGCCGTGATTATCGACGTGGCGGTCATGTGGCACAAGCTCAAGAAGAAGCTCATCGAGAAATTCGGTGAGCAGTCCGTGGCCAAGGGCATGCGTTCCGGTTCCTACGCGTGGAGCCGTGCCATCCAGATTCGCCGTTGGAGGCTTCCGAAGCCTCGTTACCCGAAGCGTGGACACTGGCCGGAGTGATCGGTATCGAGAACCGCCGGTGATTTTCAAGCCGTCAGCGAACAACTGACGCTTTTCCATTACCATGGAAAACGATTGCTCGCATCGAACAAAAGCTCACTTCACGTGCGTGCAAACGAATCAATGAGGAACGAATTGGGATTCAATATGGTTCAACAGCATTTCGACATCGCTATCATCGGAGCCGGCCCCGGCGGTTACTCTACGGCACTGCGTGCCGCGGAACTCGGCAAATCGGTGGCGTTGATCGAACGTGACGGTACGCTCGGTGGCACATGCCTCAACCGCGGATGCATCCCATCGAAGGCATTGTTGACCGCCGTGCATAGCGTCGAAACCATCCATAACGCCGAACGCATGGGCATCAACGCCACGCTGCAGAGCATCGATTTCGGCAGATTACGTGATTTCCGCGTCTCCACCGTGGAAACGATGACGAAAGGGCTGACGGGCCTGCTGGCGCATCGCGGCGTCACCGTATTCCGCGGTTGCGCGGCATTGCAGAACGCGCATACAGTACGTGTCACGCCGGCTGAGGGGGAGACGCAGGTATCGCGGTCCGTGGAAGCCGGCGTGTTCGAACCGGTTGAAACGGAACTTGCGATCAATGCCGACGACATCGTGTTGGCAACCGGATCGCGTCCGCTTGCGTTGCCTGGAAATCCGTTCGCCGGCGCGCTGATCGATTCCACCCAGGCGTTGGAGCTGAATACCTTGCCCTCCAGCGCGGTGATTATCGGTGCGGGTGCGGTGGCATTGGAATTCGCGTCGCTGTGGAATGCCGCCGGTTGCGAAGTGACACTGCTGATTCGTAAGGACCGCGTGCTGTCCACATGGGAACGCCGTGCTTCGATGACGCTGACACGTGAGCTGAAACGCAGGGGAGTGAACGTGATCGCACGCACCGCGGTGGACCGTGTCGACACTGGCGCGAACCTAGGGGCACTGTGCACTATCGGCAGGGCGATTCCGATGAGGACCGCACCGCTTACGGCGAAGTGGTGCTTGCCGCCATCGGACGTGTGCCCAATACCGACGCGACTGGTTCCGCTCCAGCGGCCTGAAGCTCGACGAACGAGGATACGTGACCGTCGACGGATACGGACGGACGAACCTTGATGGCGTGTGGGCGCTGGGAGACATCACTCCAGGTCATGCGCTGGCCCACCGCGCCTTTGAACAAGGCATCACCATCGCTGAGAAAATCGCCGGAGCCGATCCAAAACCCGTGATTGACGACACCGTGCCACAGGTGGTGTTCTCTTTCCCCGAAGCAGCAAGCGTCGGATTGACGCTCGACCAGGCAAAAGCGCGCGAAGACGTGGTCGAGCCGAAGGAGACGGCATACCCGATGCTGTCCAACGCGCGCATGCTGATGAGCGGGGAAGGCGGATCGATGACCGTCGTCAGCGGTGCGTTTGCGAACAATCCTGATATGCAGGTGGTGTTGGGCGTGCACATCGTCAGCCCAATCGCCAGTGATTTGATAGCGGAAGCCGAACAGTTGGTCGGCAACCGTGTCCCGCTTGCCGATGCGGCACGGCTCATCCACCCGCATCCCACGTTCAGCGAGACGCTCGGTGAGGCGTTGCTGAAAGCGGACGGACGCCCGCTGCATACGAGATAGGCGGAGTAGAATAGCGCAGTCGCACCATAATGGCATGGTTCCTGATAGACTATCGTCCAGTGTGTGTAACCGAACCGTCAAGCGAGGAAGTCGATGGCAGATAAAGCAGAGAAAAAGAAGCAGAAGAAGCAAGGCACCATCAGCCAGATCATCCAGATCTTCAAATACACCCAGCTGAGGATAAGGCGCTTCCGTGGCTGTGCGGTGGCGTGTTCGTGGCACCGATTATCGTGTTCGTCGTACTGGGCGTCATATTCAAGTGGCATGTGTTCAGCTGGATCCTGTTCATGATTCTTGCCGTCATGCTGGGCGTGCTGTTCGCCACCATGATGCTCACCAAGCGTGCCGACAAGGTCGGCTACGCCAAGATCGAGGTCGTCCCGGTGCCGCAGTAAGCGTGCTCGGCAACATCAGCAAGGCCGGCTTCAACTTCCCCCAGGAACCGGTGTGGATTGACCCGAAGACCAAGGACGCCATCTGGCGCGGTACCGGTTACAACGGCATCTATCTGCTGGGCGAAGGCGATTACAATCGCGTCAAGCGAGCCATGGATCGTCAGGAGCAGCGCATCAAGGGCGTGACCGCCGGCTCCGAAATCCCGGTCTACCGTATGTACGTCGGCACCGGCGCAAACCAGACCCGCCTCAAGGACGTGCGCAAGACGCTGCTCAAGTTCAAGAGCTACCAGCCGACCCATCACAAGAACAAGCTGATGGCCGCCATCCATCCGAGGACTCGTTTCGTGCTCACCAAGACCGAGCTCACGGTGCTCAACGAGCGTCTGCGTACCCTGCAGCTGAAGAACGGCATGAGCGTGCCGAAGGGCGTCGACCCGATGCATCCGCAGCGCGTCAGCCGTCGCGCCATGCGCGGCCGCTGACGGTCATAGCACCCGCATGATGTCACGGAAGGTTCCGATCGTATTCATACGATCGGAACCTTTTTCATGCTGCCTGTCCATTAAATGAACGCTTCTGAAGGGGCGGACGTGGCTGTTCGTAACAATCGAATCGCGATTTTCCACGAAATCACACCTCGAATAATGTTGTCATTACGAAACATTCTCGTAACCCAAATGGCGAGTGAGCGAAACGCGCGACCATAGACTAAGAGCCTGTAAGTAACTTATTCGAAAGGAGCGGTCCCGTGACTGCACTTGAAACCAAGGCTGATGCTGAGGCCCTTATCAACAAGGAAGGCATTGAGTATGTCTCCGTTCGCTTCACCGATCTGATCGGTGTTCAGCAGCACTTCACCGTGCCGGCAAGCGAATTCCTGAAGGACGCCTTCACCGACGGCATGCCGTTCGATGGCTCCTCCGTGGAAGGCTTCCAGGCCATCAACGAGTCCGATATGAAGCTGGTGCCGGACGTCACCGCATTCATCGATCCGTTCCGCAAGCACAAGACCCTCGACGTGGCATTCTCCATCGTCGACCCGCTGA
>ENA-OQAR01000101-OQAR01000101.1-human-gut-metagenome-genome-assembly--contig:-NODE-101-length-20895-cov-2.453294_pt1 | contig 20895 bp, 37 predicted proteins | sample MGYA00242738_ERZ504533 | MGnify/ENA primary metagenome ERZ504533 (study PRJEB26092, sample SAMD00036276) | human gut metagenome | host: Homo sapiens | study: EMG produced TPA metagenomics assembly of... | reverse complement strand
GCTTTTAAGGCAATGGGTAATTAACAACCAAAAGTTGTAAGTAGCCGAAAAATTGTGAAAGGTTTACTTATGGGAAGTGCAATAGACTATGTTAGGCGCATATTATAAAAGATTTTTTTTTGATAACGCTGGCTATTATTGTCAGCATTTCCTTCTTGATGCGTCAAAAAATGGGTGTTCCTCAGAAAAGAGAACGGATCTTCTTTATTTGCATTAGACATGATTTAGGGATCAATTTTTTTGAAGGTATCTAATCTGTTTAACGTAGAAGCCATATATAAACATGGAGTTTAACGAGGATCCTATAGTATATGGTGCTTTTGCGGATTATAAAGGAAGAGCCTATGAAGGCAGAATGAGAGAACTTTTTGAACTCAGGGAACAAGGGGATATAGCACTATCGGAAGCCTATAAAAAACTCACTGGTAAACGTGGCTTTTTTAACCAGCAGTTCTGTTATGAAGATAGAGTTTGTTATACATTGTCTGCACACCTGGATTCATTGATACCATTTAAGCAGCCCGTCTATCTATCCACTTCTGAGGTATGTAATATATCCACGTTCCCACAAGATTATAATTTTTGTGGTTTATCGCCACACTACATTTGTGGTATGAGTGTTCCACCCGTAATGATGGCTCAGATAGCCACACGTATTTATGAACAATGGTTGTCGAAATTATGAAAGGAATAACTAAAGCAGCAAAGCAAGCCAACGGACGAAGCCAGGCTTGCGCTACGTGTCCTCTAAATCGAAGTAGAGGTGTTTTGTTTACCCGAAAATACAAAAGGGTTTGCTCAGATGCGTTTTGTAGAAGGATTTAAAAAAAGGTGTAAAATGGCTGCAACAAAAAGCAAAAGGAGGTATAAAAATGAAAAATTAAAATTGAATTGGACATACGCCAAAGGTGAGTTAGATACTGACACATTGAAACTTATTTGCCTACCAGCACGAGGAAAACGCTTGTTTGGTGCAGATGAATTGGATGCAGAACTTTGTATAAAGGACGGGATGAATTACCAAATAGCCGAAATTCATTTAGGCGATGTGGAAAGCTCAAACATTCTTTGTGAAGAGATCGCAAGACGGTTTAATGAGTTTGAGAACTGGCACGAGTGTAAAGATGATACGGAAGCTATGCCGGAAATCGGAACAAATTGCATCCTTCGTGTGGAATATCAGAATTTAGATGATGGCGAATGGTACACTGATTACCTAACATCTACTTGGGGGGAATTTGGTTGGGCAGAGGACTATTTGGAACGAATAACAGATATTGCCAACGAATATAGGATAACCCACTGGAAACCCATAAACAAACCGAAAGGAGTTGAAGAATGAAACGAGAAGATATTGAAAAAGTGGCAGATGAATTTGCCAATAAAGAGTACGAGATAAGCGATATTGACAGAATTCCTCTGTACAAAGGATTTTATCACGGTGCAGAATGGCGCATTAACAGCGTGTGGCATAATTCAAAAACGGAAGTTCCAGATGTAAATACTATTGTATTAGTTGAAAAAGAAGATGGTAGTATTTGGCAGTATAAAGTATTTGCAAAAAGTCAAATGCTGGGCTGGAAAAGATGGGCTTATATCAAAGACTTAATACCCAATGAGTAAGTGCCATTACATATACGATAAGCAAGCTGGCAAAGTCTTAATACCTTGTTGTTGGGCTGTTGTTTTAAGCAATGATATACGGGATTGTACTTGTAGGAATGAGGATCTTACGTTTGCTCAATTTGAACGTGAACGATATAACAAAGAACTTGAAAAGCGTAATTCTATCATAAAAGAGCTACAGAGCGAAAACAAGTATCTACATAAAGAACTAAAACGGCACGTTACTTTACTAAGTAAAAAGAAGTAGTATTTTTATTTGTTATACTTAATAGAATAAACTATATTTGTATTTGACATGAGAATAATTAGAACACATTCAGGAAAGGAAGTCAAGATCTTTGCTGAAACTTTTGAGAACGAAGCATACGATCAGATTAAGAGGCTGGCTAATTATCCTGCCTATGAAAACTCTATTATACGAATAATGCCGGATAGCCATGCTGGTAAGGGGTGTACTGTAGGTACTACAATGACAATAACCGATAAAGTAACGCCAAACTTGGTAGGTGTTGATATTGGTTGCGGTATGCTTACTGTAGAATTGGCAGATCAATATATAGACTGTGAGAAATTGGATTCCGTTATAAGGGAAATGGTTCCCAATGGGTTTAATATACATGATACTCAAAAGGCAAATTTTTGATTTTTCAACCTACGATGTGCGAAGCAAGTAGATTTAAATAGAGCTTATCTCTCACTCGGTACACTTGGAGGCGGTAATCATTTTATAGAGGTGGACTATTCAGAAAGAAACCATAGGTACTATTTGGTTATTCACTCTGGTAGTAGAAAGTTGGGAGGCGATGTTTGTAAACACTATCAAAATTTGGCTGCAAATACAGAAAGCGATCGGGCGATTGAAGTACGCAATACTATTGCCAGATTGAAAGCAGAAGGCAGGGAAAGGGATATTCAGGAAGCGATTAAGAATATTTCAATTCCTGGTAAGGACAAAGAGTTGGCACATCTTTCAGGTGGTGATTTTCGCGACTATATTAATGACATGGCAATAGTGCAACGTTTTGCTGTACTTAATCGTGCTACTATGGCAGCGATTATCATTAATGGGATGGGATTTACTGAGGTAAATAGATTTGAAACCATACACAACTATATTGATTTTAGCCGTATGATCCTTAGAAAAGGTGCTGTGAGTGCTGAATTAGGCGAGAAGCTATTAATACCTATAAATATGCGTGATGGTTCCCTTATCTGTGTTGGGAAAGGAAACCCGGACTGGAACTATTCAGCCCCACATGGAGCCGGACGTTTGATGAGTAGGAGTAAAGCAAAGGAGTTGCTTAGTATGGAGGAATACCAAGAATCTATGAACGGAATATATACCACTTCTGTAAGTAGAGCGACAATAGATGAAGCCCCACAAGCGTATAAGTCTATGGAAGAGATTAAAAATGCTATCACTGATACAGTTGAGATCATTGATACGATAAAGCCAATATATAATTTTAAAGCATCAGATTAGAACGCTTTAATAAATGGAATGGATTATGAAGTTACCGAAAGTTATTCATGTAGAATTGAGAGAGCCGTACAATGGAAAAAGACACTTCTATTTCGGATCTATTGCTGCGATCTTTGACGAGCTTTCAGAGGAACAAATAGGTATCAAGAAAGAAAGTCTTTGGAATGTAGATCTAAGTCGGGTTGAGTATCAAAACAAGTATTGTATAATCCGTATGGGCGTGCTTATAAGGAAGAAAACATTTAGAGGTAATACTAAAATTGGAGGTTAATATGTTAGGTGCAATAATAGGCGATATTGTAGGCTCACGGTTTGAGTTTAACAATACAGATAACTATAACTTTGAGTTGTTTACGGAAGAAAGCACTTTTTACAGATGATACGATTTGTACTATTGCTATTGCGGACGCTATCAACAATGGGGAACACTACGAAGATACGTTACTGAAATGGTGTAGAAAGTATCCAAACCCTAAAGGAGCATACGGAAGCAGTTTTGCACGTTGGATAGCCTCAGATACACCACAACCATATAATAGCTTCGGTAACGGTTCTGCAATGAGGGTTAGCCCCGTAGCTTGGTTCTTTGACGACTTATATAGAGTGAAGAAAGAAGCGGAAGAAACCGCTATCGTAACCCATAACCACCCGGAAGGCATAAAAGGAGCTGTAGCGATTGCGCACGCTATTTACTATTTGCGCACTACCAAAAACCTATCCGGGCTTGAAAACGAAATGCAAACGTACTATCCTATGTTTATGATCGGAAACTATTACACTGGGGTATTTGATGAAACTTGCCAGGGAACTGTACCTATTTGCCTGAAAATTATCATTTCCAGTAATTCTTTTGAGGATGCAATAAGGAAGGCTATTTCGTGGGGAGGTGATAGCGACACTATCGGTGCTATTGTAGGATCTATGGCAGCAGCTATCTATGAGATCCCTAAAGAAATAGTAGATCATGTATTCAATTTGTTGCCTACTGATATGCTTGATGTTATAGGTAACTTCTATCATAACTTAAACAATAAATAAGAGGCTGACAACTGGAACAAAGCCGGATTTTTTTCTGGCATAACGGAAGATTATTCAAATTACCATTGGTACAAAGGAGAAAAAGAGAATCCGTATAAAAGTGATACTTTTCACCCTTTGGCAGCTTCTTTTTGGGAGTATGAGAAGGAGTTTCATTATTCCTACTTGGATGCTTGCGACACAAAAAAGCCTTTAGATGAAGCGTACAAGGAATGGAAAGAGCAACTATTATCAGAGCATTTACCAAGTAAAAGCCCGAATCCAGAAGGAGATACAACCAACTGGGAAAAATCGTTTGAAACAGGTAAGAGGGAGGTGTAAAGCCTTCCTCTTTTTTGTGTCGTGCCTAAATTAATAACATAAACGGATTAATTTTCTCATAAATAGCACTATATTTGCAGTTAGAAATAAAATATGAACTAATATAGCATTGGCTATTGTTGCGAGGATCAAGAAAAACGACCAAAAAATTTCAAACAGCCCTCAGAAACAATGTGCTAATGCCTGCGCTATGGCGTGGGCATTACTCTTGTATGGGCTGTTGGGTACTTGGTCGTCCCTCTTGATCGTGCAGAGTAAGCCCACGTTTTTTGTGGGTTTATGGGTAGCCAATTTTAATAGGTTATTAACCTCTAAATTGCACGATATGAAAAAATTTATTCTTATTTTTAATGTGTCTTATAACTTGTAACTCTATTCATGCTCAAAAAAATTGTCAAAGACGAAATAGATGAGTTTACAGGTAATCGAATAACTGAAACAAATTACATTAGCTTTAGTGATGGTTTTTACTTGCGCTTTGCATAAAGTTAATAATACAATACTTTTAAAGACTACCTATAATTGCGGTGATAAAGTTTATAGCATGGAAAAAGGAGCCGATTTAATGCTCAAATTAGAAAACGATAGTATCATTACATTAAACAACGAAGAGGATGCCGTTGCTGAATATTGGAGTCTAAATCTTGGAAAAACCTTTATTGAGCATTTTAATCTTAAAACAAGATATATTATTCCAGATGAAGTATATACTTTGTTGAAAACGAATAAAATTCGGACGGTTAGATTTTACACTACAGATGGCTATATAACTGAAACTGTATCAGAAAAACGAGCAAAAAAAAAATACTGAAGCTATTTAGTTTGTTGAAGTAAAAATTGTATGTTTTCATCTGTTGAGAGCTGATGATAGCTGCTTTAGGGCAGTTCAGAGCCATTGCCAGCGTTGGTAATGGCTCTTTCTTATATCTCTTCCAGCTCAACTACCCAGCCTTTTCCAAAGCCGTATTTTCGTGTTTCTTCCTGATAAACATTCAGCACCTTAAAACGGGATCCGGCACGAAACACAATTTCATCTTCACTTGCATAATGGGAAATGGCTTTTACATCTACACCCTTCTTACTTTTGATAACCAGCATTAGGTTATCTCCAAAGATAGCAGTTCTATCAATATTAGTAGTAGAGGACATGAAGGCTTTGTTTACATAGGGTTGCCCGGATGATAGACACGCTTTCATTTCTTGAATATACTTATCCAGCTTCATTGCGTCAAAGCTGATCCCTGAGAATACAGTACCATTATAGCGAGGCATTTTTTTCTAAGGCAGCATTACAAGCCGGATAATATTTTTGGCATAATCCCCCATAATCTTGTATTTTGCCAAAGTACGGATCTACAATACCATAACCGTAATTATTACACCACTTGGAACCGTATGTATAGCGATTTATCAAAGCAAGCTCATCTACGGATATACCCGTTTTTTGTCTATAACGCTCCATTGCTCCTGCTTCACTACTATAGTTCTGCCAGCGTCCACCGATGGCGTTATTAGCACTATGATTAACTGGCGCATTTATATACTCTTCCAGTGCTTTTTTTTGCCAATTCCTCAGTTTCTCCATTCAGCTTAACCAGCTTGCCTTGTTTTGACACATATTTTAAAGCCAACTCCTTTTTATAATCAGCAAGCCGGACATAACAAGCACTTACTTCACTATTCCACTGACTGCCGTATAGATCCATAGCCTTATCATATTCAGATTGGAGCCTTGCTATTTCCAGCTTTTCTTTTTTCTGTTGCGTAAAGATCCAAAGTGGATCCGTCTGCACCTTGTTTAATCAGCTTTGCGAGCCGAGCCTTTTTTCTATCTCTTGTATTTTGGCAGTTGCTTTTGCTGTCAAGGCTTGTATCTCATTTGCAGTAGCTTCATTGGCTATAGCCTCATTCAATTCTGCCAGAATCGAGTTTAACGGTTTACTCTTGCTTTTATAGTTCAAAATAGGCTTGGCAGCATTTACGGCTTGTTGGTATTGAAATTTTGCCTCAACTATAGCCAGCTCTTTTTTAAGCATTTTCACCATTTCGGGAGAAGTCGGGAATTTATTCTTTTCCTCAACCCAATTAGCCTCAAACTTTAGCTTCTTGATTTGGTACTCCAAATCACCAGTAGAGATTTTGGCTTTGAAAGAATCGAAAGCCTCATATAGCTTTTGTACGTTTTCTTCCCCATATTGAGCAACCAGCCCTTTGTAGTGTTTTTGCTCAGGTGTGAGAGGATGCAAGATTTCTTCTATATCCGTATAGTTATCCTTGACGAAATAGGGTAGAGTGCCTTTTGTTTTGGCTTCATTCATGCGATCTTCGTTATCCTTTACCCATTGCACAAATTCATCTGGAACTCCGTTATTTGCCCTTTCTTGTTTATTTCTTCATCTTCTCCAGCCAGGATCTTGTTAAGCATATCCTCTATATCATCTTCACCAGCTAAAATAGGGATCATGTAGCACCGACAATTCGGATGCCAACCAGTCCATTTAAACGTTTTTGGGATATTTGCCAGCAAGCTCATCGCAAATATCATGGCATGGGTGGTTGTTTGACAGCTTGATTTCATAGCCAATTATAAAATCTAATTGCCCCCATCGTTCAAAATCAGCAGTTCTGTAGGCTATATTGGTTTCTGTACGTGCCAAACGTTGGGCATTACGGTATGAAGATCTATATACACCACGTCCAGGATGATATTTCTTTGGGTTATCATCTACCCATTTATAACTTTCGGTTTCTTTGTCATATACCCTACGTTTCCATACACGACCATACACAGTATTTCCGTTTTCATCCTCACCGACCTTTATTCTGAATCTTCTGTAAAAGCGATCAGGATCTTGTAGGTAGGTCTGTATTTTGGAAGCTAACTTGTTGGCTCCTGTACCCTCTCCTATAGCCAAATCCAAGCAGTTTTCAAGCTCTTCTTTAAATTGTCCTGTGTACCTCCATACCTTTTGTGATAGGCTTAGCCCTTCTTCTCCAGTTTTCCGAGCAAAGAAAGCGTCCATAGCCTCCATATTGCGCTTAAAGAATCGGGCAAAGTGGTTATCATTGATAGAGTTTTCACCGAACACACTTTTTACCAGCTCATCGTTATGTTGGTTGGAAAGCAGCCATTCACTTTGCACGTCATTCCTTATCTCTTGATACAAACGGCTGTACATTTCTCTAAATATGGCTGTAGCCTCATCACTATAGCCATATTCGGAGAAAGAGAACGGTTTACCTTCTTCCAACTCCGTACCTTTTACCAGGTTAATAATCTGGAGTAAGTAGTTTTGATAAATCGCACGTACATTAGCTGCGTACCCTTCTGTACGTTTAAACAGCTCTTTTTGTAGCTGCGTGGAATTGACGTATTTAGTTTTTGCCATTGCGCTTTAACTCAAAGTGTTCACAGTGATCTTTGTTTAAGAATTTAGAGTATTTGAAGAAAGGACACCGACAAAGGAAGAACTCACCTTTATAATCTTTCTCGTGCCAGTCGTAAGAGTGCTTGCAATCCCTACAATGGTACTTTGTTTCTGATAGTTTTACTTTCTTTGCCATTATTCACCTCCACCGAACACATCTATTTTGTTTAACTCCTGCTGTTTAGCTATAGCTTCTAAATCTTCCTGCTTCAAACGCTCAATTTCCGTTTTTGCATCTTTGATAAGGTAGCTCATTTCCACATAAGTTTGTCGGCTCATCGCTCCATCGTTATACTGCTTTGATATATCAGCAAGAATATCGCTCACATCTTCACCGAATGGCTCTTGAAACTCATGCCCTAACTGTAATGCTTCATATTCGGCTTTGTGCTGGTAGTCCAAAACATTACCCAGAATAGCACGTAGCAAATTACCCGTTCTATTCATGTAATTATCGTGGGTTTCCTTTCGTTTCTCAGCCTTAATCACTGCAAGCAGCATTACTTTTCTGATAGCTTTAGCAGATAGGTTGCCTAAACTCTTCATATTGTCAAAATCTATGTTAGGAGTGAAAGATTTTGAAAGAATATGCTTATCCAGCCGTTCATATTCATTTGCCTTGCTTTGTGAAGCCTGATCCCATGTAAGATATTCAACCTTGCCACCCTCCTTTAGAATGAATAGTTTTGCCTCTTCTTCTGCTTTAGGCAAGCTGTTAAGCACTTCTGCGGTTGCTACCATTGCCGGGTTAGCAAATCTATCATTTACATCTGCATCTGTTGATTCCATACTTTCTACACGGTGTATCATGGGCTGTGTTCCTTCATGCTCTAACTCTTGTTCAAAGAGGATAACGGGAATTTTCCCTATCACATTAGGGATTGCCTTCACTTCCCAACCTACACTAACACGCTTACAGTAGTAAACCGTATCATCTTTGTAAATATCCACATGGTAGATGCTCCGATTGCCGGATTCATTCAGATAATACCCCCAAGCAAAAGCAGTCATACGCTTATACTGATCTTTGATAAGGTAAATATCATCACCGTTTTGTTTAGATAACACATTCAATAATACATCTGGTTTTCCTTCTTTATTTCGGAACACATGAAATAGCATAGCGGAAGTACCCTCAGCACCAGCAACACGTTTAGCCTCTCTTACATTGGCGTTGAAGCGTAAATGCTCCAGCAGTTTTATATATTGCTCAAAAGCATAATCAGTACCTTTGCTTCTTTGCGTCCATTTTACGGGTCTGCCATATAAGAAAACAAGCGCAATTTCATTGATGAAAGACTGATAGGGGATAGGAATTTTCCAACGCTTTTGCCATCTAAGAAAATTCCCTTTCTTATCATAAACGGCTTTATCCTGCCTTTTCATAACCTCATGGTTTCTACCTTGTACTCCAGCAAGGCTTTTTCAGCAAAGCCGGAACGATCTTGCATATAGTTCAAGGCTCTTGAAATATCCTTAGCCTCCAACAAAGACGTAAAATTTTGCTGATAGCCTACAGCAGCTTTTACCTCATTCTTGATAACATTAAAAAATCCCATAATTCAAATTTTTTAAATAACTCCTAATCTTGCTTCTATATCATCTGGTATATCATACTCGTTATAGTCAAACCAACAGCGCATTAAAAACACATCTCGCCAGTCTGGAGAACATCTAATTTCCTGCTTGATTTCCTCTTTCGGTTTTAGCTTTAATTTGCCTTCTCCGTCCACATCCCATGTTTGCAACTGCTCCAGTTCAAGGATAATTTGCTCTTTGTCTGCCGAGCTTAACAGTTCCTCATTGATCCCAATCTCTGAGGCGTTCATGTGTTCTGCCAGCTTGTAACCGCATTGTGTTTGCAAGTTTTGGTAGTTCTCATCCTTTAAAGCACGACTGTTATTTACAAAGCCTTGTATGTCGCAATTATCCACCACGCCACCGCCTACACCGTCCTCATCAGCGATACACCGCCATTTAGGTATTCTGTATTTTTTTCTGGAAGTGTTGAATACATTTCTGTATGTCCGTAGTTTTTACTTAGTGGAAAGCATTTTTAAGTCTATGATCGTATAACCATCCCAAACGCAAATCCGGGCGTAATCAGATCCAAATCGGGCTATATCTGCTGTTATATAGTTCTTCCCAGTGGTTATTGATAGCAGATTATTAAAAATGGCTGTAATCGCATCGTGAGAACAAAGCGCATTGGGGTTGTCGTCATACTCCCAATTACCTTTTTAGCAAACGCTCTCTTTTTAACCTTATCTTTGGTTGTTCTCAAACCTTCTATGTAGTCTGGATCTATGAAGGGGTTTTCTTGTACCAAACAACCCAGATAGTACATATACTCAGGCAATATACCTTTCTTGAATGGAGTGTAAAAGGTATCATACATCCAGTTCTTTTTTAGGGTTACACGTGATAAACAACTTTCGTTTTAACCCTAACTCATTATTCAAGTGGCGACCTACACGAGTTTTTAAGAGTGTCATAAGCACCGAAGTTTACTTCTCCACCTTCTTCTATCCAACCGCCAGTATATTCTATAGATCCGTATCTTTCATAAAAAGGATCTCCAGGCTTATACATCAAATCCAGCAAATCTATACGGGATCCGTTGTAAAACTCTATATAGTTATACTGCCCATTATATTTGTACAAAGTATCTTCTACTCCGTATTGGTTACAAACCTTATAGAACGTTATTAAGGTAGATTGGGTAATACGCTTTAACTCAGCTCGACCAATAAACCATTTGGAACCTGGATAACAAAGGCACATAAAAAGAAGCCAGGCAGCACCAGTCCACGACTTAGCACCACCAGCACCACCACCATACAAAAACTCTGCGTGCTCATTGTCTGTAAGGATCTGCAAAGCCTTTTCCTGCTTTTCGTGCTTCTTTCCATCCTTAACAGTAATGAAGTCAAAACAGCCACGTTTAAACAGCTCTATTTTGACTGCAAGAGCATTTGGTATTTGTATGTTTTTATTTTTGCCATTCATCTTTTCTAATAGTCCATGATAAACCAAAAGATCTTCGGTTGAAAGTTTGGATAGATCCGGCTCCAGTCCACCAGACACATTAGCGTTTATATCCCCTTCTATCGGTTGGGCTGCTTTGCCAAAAAATTCTATCGAATATCATTTCAACCGTTGAAGTCCGACCAAAGCGAATATCTGTGAAGATTGCACTGATAATATTGCACACCCAAATAGGAGTAGTGCTATCTTCTCTGTTTGCGTCAGCCATGATTTTATTTAGCTCTCCTTTGGAGCGTTCAAGAAGAAACCGAATTGTTTTATAATAGTCCTCTTTGCTCAGCTCATAATCTACTTTTTTACCTGTAAGCTCTTTGAGCTGTTTATACATTTGAGGGCTTCCGACCATTTTTCTTTGGCTGGTTTTCGCTTGTGAATCTATTCCCTATGTTATTGCCTTTCTCAAAGAGTGCCATTCCGTTGTTTATTCGTTGTTTTTGGTGTACATATACACCAATAAGGAAAGAAAAAAGATCAGATAGGGACTCCCACCTGATTAATTCTTTACCTGGTTAATTTATCATTGTTCCTTTTGTTCCTGCTCTTGGTACTTTGCCCAAAACCAGGCTATCATATCACCGTTGTAGTTGTCTATGTAATCATCTACAGCGTCCAACTCATCCGATAATGCTTCGGCTTTGTCTATTACGTCATTGAAGGCTTCTTGTTCTTCTTCCGTAGCCATAAACGGATCGTACTTTTCATTTAGCTGCTTTTGAATAAGCCGCTTTTGCAAATCGGTTAATTCTATTTTATCCATAGCTCAATATTTTATTGCATTTTCCGCAAATATACGTTATAATTTATACTTCTTGATTATATCTTTAGCTGCTTTTGTGTACTTATCTGCCTTACCATGAACGGCTTTTGTACATACTTCTGCCCAGAACTCGTTTACATTGGTTTTGGCATATTTACCATAACCTTGTTTCGACTTATCATTACCCCATTTCTTATAAAGGCTGTTTATGCTTTTACTTGCTGCCTTTGCATTGGGGCTTGTTAAATGGTTGTTCCAAGTTGCGTGCGCCAGCTCGTGAGTAACAATATGTGCTACTGGCTTGTTGGTTTTCGTCAAGTGTCCGCTTTTGTAGCCTTTTTCAGCCCATTTAGCAACGCTTTGGGTTGTGGTGTTTTTCCCATTGAAAACGGATTTATTCAAAACGACTTGTTTAGATACTCCATTTTGGGAAATATGCACTCCACCCGTACCAGCCTCCAGTTGTCCGATCTTAATATCTTTCTGTCTTACTCCCAAAACAGAGTGAAAACGTGAGATACTTTCTTTTACAGTCTTGTACACCTTCGGGTTCTTAATTGAAGCCAAAGGTTCCAGTTTGCCTACCTTACCTTTGTAGTTTGAATCGCCATTCGGCAAACCTCCATTACTTCCGCTTGTTTTTGCCATCTTTTTTTGAACTTTTATCGTTAATAAAGTCCTGGACGTAAACCAGGCTGTTATCTATGCAAAACTTTCTGATCTCATCACCACCGCCATACACAAGCAAGTTAGGAGTTTGCAAGCCGGATATTTCTTTGGCTACTTCAAGCTCTCCTTTCAGATATTCCAACCGACCAGCATAGCCACGAGTGAAAAAAGCGTTATACCCTTTTGGTAAGCCCAGTTTATTATACTCTTTGAACTTCACAGAAACATTCAGATCTGCGTACACCTTGATACCGCACTCTTGAAAGTATCGGCTTATCCAACGTTTCTTGTAAATCTGTTGTAAACCGTAAGCTATCGGGGTTGTATCGTAAACGGAAAGGTTCGGCTCTACCAACGCTTTTACACCACTGATTAGCACCTTAATCGGATCTTTCCAAATAGCTTCAAAGCGATAATCATCTACATAGAAGTGGTAAGTAGCAACATCTTTCCTTAATCGGCTATCAGCTCCCCAGGGGGCAAAAGGCAAAAGAAGTTTTCCGGCTTGTTCTTCCAGCAACAAATTAGGAATGTCAAACTCATTATTGCTCTCATACAAACAATCGTTAAGCATGGAACTGTAAAAATCCTCTTTTTCATCCGCTATCGGATCATCTTCTGATCCTTCCTCTTTCTCGTTGTCCTCTTGCTCTTCATCGGCTGCTTCCTCATCTTCCGGCTGTTTATCCTCTACTGGAATATCTAAACCGATAAAAGAGAAATCAGCCTTGTTGCTCCAATCTCCAAGCTGTAGCTTTTCAAAATCCCATTCACCGTTGTTGATGTTATCCCTTAGAACTATATCCGCTTCCTGCTCTTCGGTCAGGTTGTGGTACAAGATTGTCGGCACTTCCGATATTTTCAGCTTCTTTGCAGCCTTTATCCGTTGGTGTCCTGCCAGTACATATAACTTTCCTTCACGCTCAGATAAGGCAATAGGGCGGTGCTTCCAGAAACCATTTATGCGGATGGAATCTACCAAACGCTCTAAATCTCTCTTGCTTATCTTTCGTGGGTTATCATCCAACAGAGTTAGATCCGAGATTTTACGGTAAACAATCTCTATCTCTTCCATGTTAAACCTCCTTTTCAAATTCAGGAATACGGGCAATCTTTCTGAAAGCCTCCACAAAGCGCATCAACAGATAAAGTTTCCGCTTCCCTAAAAACATAACCTTATGCCCGTCCGTCATTCTGCCTACAGCGTAAAATTTTCCTCTATAATGCAATGGCAACGGGAATTTTATCATATACATAGATACAACCGTTCTCTATACTCGTGATCGTTGCCACCCTATTAAACTTACCATCCAGATATACGGTAATAGATTTACCTGGTGTAATCGGATCATACGGTAGGAAAAGATTTGCAAAGTGCATAGCGGTAATGAATACCGCTAAAGCACCTGCTACTATAAAGATAGTTGTCGTAATAGTCATAATATCAATGTTATCAATTAATGCAAAGATATAAATTTTTGGTGTATATATACACCAACAAAAGAGCAAAAAACATCTAAAAGCCAAATACTAAACATGGCAGCATCCCTACTATGCTCGTTGGTTTGCTTTTTCCATCCCGTAAGCTGCTTGAAATATTCCCGGCTCATCTTTGTTATATTCCGTTTAGGAGCAACCATTTCAAACTCAACACCAAGTTCGGTAAGGTAATCTTCCCAAATTGTAGCATCACGTTTTACGGATCCTACACCTTGTAGCCTCTTCCGTTCCTCTTCACGTGTCATTCTCTCTGTACCAAACCAGGTGCGTTGTCGTGGATCTTCCACTCTTACTATGATTTTATCGCCTACACCCGTCTTTTGCATATCCGCATAAGACTGAACAACCGCCATAGCCCTATGAATAGGCATTTGTTTTACCATTTCCAAAGAACGCTTTCGGTTATCCCAGATAGCAATCCCGGTATGTACACCTGTATCAATCCCTATATAGATCATTCTTTCCCTTCCTCAAATTCAACATCTGTCGTATCGCTAAAAGATCCTGGAATCTGATAAAGCACTACGGTATTATTGCTAATCTGCTGTTCCCTTGAAGGCATTAGCATTGTCATAAGACAATTATTCGGAGCGTATTTATAGCGAATCTCCTTAATCATTGGCAAACCTATAGGGTGTTGGCTGTGAATAGCAACGCTCAGAAGGTTATCAGTCATTTCAACTTTGACAATAGCGCAACCATGAAGAAATGTACCAAACCGATATTCCCCGAACTCATCTTTTGTAAACGGATCGCTTTTTGCAGTTGATTCAAGTTCTTTTATAAACTCCGGGTTAAGTTTCTTCTTTTTCCAATACTGAGGAAGTTGAATATTAATCTTTTCCATAACATTACATTTTATATGGTGAAACAATATCGTAAATAGATTTGCATACTTGAATGTCATATAAGGCATCATGTAGTCGGCTTTCGTCTATTTCTATACCGAGTGCCTTTGCTACAGTTCCTTGCTTGAAATTTTCCATCTGTGAGCGTTGAGAAGCCAGATAAGGAGTTGCCAAAACCATTACATCTATAGAATTACTCCAGAAGTAAGAACCGAAATATTTATCCCCATTCTGTAAAAACCATGCACGAGAAACTGGTTATCAAATGAAGCATTATATAACCAGCAAGGAAAAACTTATCCTGCTTATTGTACTTATCCACGTATTTGTTCAAAATAGCCGTAAATTGTCCGTACACATACCCCATTGCCGGATAAGATAGAATCTGCTCTTTGGTTACACCAGCCACATCTAAAGCCTCTTGCACTATTTCCGCTTTAGGGTTAGGCTGTACCTTGAAATCAAAGGTTTCTTTTACTTCACCGTCTATAACGATCATACCGCTAATTTGGTGGATCCCATGTTTGTTTACTAACGTTCCTGTAGTTTCCAGGTCAAAAAACACTACTTCATTTACTCAATTTTTATATTGTTCATTGTCATTACTTCAAACTCTACTGTTTTATTCCAGAAGGATAGCCAGCTTATCCACATCTACCATAACACCGCCATCCAGATAAGCCCACACCTTACGGAGTGCCTGAGCTATCTCTTTGGCTTCCTTAGCCTCTTTCTGTACAGCGTTAATCTCTTTATTGGTAACAGTCCTTTTCCCTTGCTTTTCGGCTAATTCTACGGCTTTTCTCGTGGCGTTTACTTGTTCCTCTTCCGTATCGTAATTGGCTACAATGTCCTTAGCAGCAGAAGCCGATATTTGTTTGTTTATAATACGTTCCTGAATCTCTATAGGGAGATCCATTAGGGATAAACATTTACTCACAAAAGCCGGAGATTTTTTAAACTTTTCAGCTATCTCATTTTGGGTATATCCGAACTCTTCTTTAAAGCGTTTGAACATGATACCGCACTCATATTCAGAAAAACGCTTTCCCTCATTTCTCATCATTTGCTCGATTAGAAGCTCTTCCGTACTTGTGTCTTTAGGCAGCTTCAAAGCCTTAATGTAAGGAATGTTTGTACCCTCTTCAATCGCAAGCATGGTAGCCCGATAGCGTCTTTCACCATCCACCAGCTTGTACCGTTCTATACCGTCCTCATCTTTGAAAGGAAGTACGGTAATAGGGTTAAGAACTCCTTTAGCCTTGATTTGCTCCTTTAATTCCTCTAAATCGAAATCTCTACGAGCATTGAAATCATCCATTACCACTATGTTACGTGGATCTATCTGGAAAATATCAGTTCTTTTTGTTGCATTAGTTTCCATTATTTCGTTGTTTTTTCGTAAAACTTACATGGCTTCTTTCTTGCAGTTATCCTCTTAGAAAGTTTACATCAATACATCTGACCGACTTTTGGATTACTCCAGAAGTGCTTACACTCGCTACAATGCCTATCGTCATTCATCACAATACTTTGAAAACGTGGAACACAAGCGAACCACCACACATTTGAAAAGTTCCTATGTATTCCAGCCTATCACTGTCTGGAACATTATGCCCTGTGCCATGCACTCTGATATGCACATTCTCTTTTTCCGAATTAGGATCTACCATAGCCCATATACAAGGAACTCCGTTCTGATTCTGTACTGTCAGGATCTTAGCACCAACTGGCATTACAATATCCTGATCGTCTGTTATTTCAATCGCATATTTATAAATCTTCTTCATAGCTTTAGTATCTAAATCCTGTAAAATGAATAACTACACCTTCAAAAACATTCTCTTTGTTGTTCCCGAAAAACCATTCTACAAAGTCCTCTACGCTCAGACCATCATTTTTCGCTACTTCATGGAATTGAAACTTTCTTGTTGTCTATCCATATTTCAGGGTAAGCATCCTCAGAGCTATATGTCATGGTTACGTGTTGCAGTCCGATTTTGGGTAATTGGGCTATTTCCTTTTTGCTCCGAATTATACGGTCTGCCAGTCCATTCACGTATTGAAAGATATTTTTTACCAGAAACAATATCTTTATACCGTCCATCCCATACATTTTTTGCGTTTGTATCGGATTGTATGGATCTTACTTTTGTCTTTCAACTTCTTTTCAAAGTCTGTAGCTTCGCCAGCTTTGCTATGAGTTACGGGGAAAGACTTGCATAAGGTCAATATTACTTTTTTCTTTTCCATCTTAATTGTTGAGTTTTATATATTTACCAGGTATATTAGAATATTCCAGTATTTTTGCGTTTTCCTCACCAAAGGCTATAAGAACGCTACCGCACCCTGGGCTATCTCCTTGCGTACCATCTGGTCGATAGAATTTTATTCTACCCTTCACAAACATTATTGCACTTGCATTTGGGAAAATGAGATCTTGAAACATCTTGCTATCACAGCGATTAAAAAGCAATGCTATACCGTTGTTGTTCCTTACCATCTTTTCCACAAATCGCTCAATAAGAGGACGTGAATACGGAGGATTTAACCATACTCTTACCCCCCCCCCCATTCAGTTTTTAAACCATCCTCAGAAGGCGTTATATGTCTTTTGGCGGTGTTCCACAAACGGTTTTCAGGAGCGCATGGATCAAGATCAAAACTCCCTAAAGCGTCCACTATCCATTTGGGAGTGTACCACTCATCCGTTGTCTGCTTACTTCGTTCAAAACTCGTATTCATAATGTTTACTTGGTAAATTTTTAATATTCCTTTCCGTGTTTATTTTCCCTGCCTTCGTTGTAATACATCTTTTGCTCAATATGCCACAGTAAGTTAATTTTGAGAATTTCGGATAATCTTCGTATCTGGTGAAGAGCATAGTTTAATCTGTTCTTTCCCCGAGAAATATTTTATAGTTCACCAAATTCTTTTACGATAGCATATATTATTTTCTGTAAAACTTTTTTTTAGGAGTAACTACGTGTTGCAAACAGAATCTATTTAAATTCAGATTATTTGCTCCGGCAAGATCCAGTAATCGAATAGCAGCATCCGCTAATTCATCTTCTACTGTATCTTTCACATACTCTTCAAAGTTTTCTCTGAAATACTTGTTTTCATGGTGGAAAGTACGATCATCGAATATTGTTTCTTTTCTGTTGGCTGGTACTCTTGCAAACTTATTTCTTCTATGGGCGTTCACAGCTTCCATAAGCTCCGAAATAACCAGGCAAAGAAAGTGCTTATCGCTTGGTCTGCCTTCCCAAAATCCATGTTTTACAGCGTTGGAATGGGCTTTGTCTTTTAACTCGTTCCAATTTATCTCACTCATTTTCTATAACTCTTGTTTTGGTAATAAATACGTTCAAACATTTCTTCCATCCGATCAGCTATTCTTATACCGTAACGTTCCCCAAAATCGGAATCTTTGAGATTGGAAGTTGCGATAGTGAATAACTGTCTATCATATCTGGCATAAAGCAGTTCTACCACTGGTGAGAACTCGTTACCCCAACTTTTTTACACTTGCTGGTTCAGTTCCTATATCATCAATAAAAAAGCAGTTCTTGATTTTTGAGCTTATTGAAGTACATAGGATCATTAGCCACATTTTTTTGCCAAATCCAAAGCTGAAACCCGGAATACACCTTTTCGCTCACTGGATATGGAGCTATTGTGTAGAATACCGATAAGGTTACAAATCGCCTTGCCTAAAGTAGATTTGCCGGATCCTACTATTCCATATAGCAGCAATCCTACTTTATAATCGCCAGTAAGCCATTTTGCAGCCTTTTCTATTTTCTCCAGTGTTCCTTTATCTTCCTGAAACGGAATACGCCTTTTGCGCACCTCATGCTGATAGCACATAAGCAGCATTTCCTGAACCGTTTCCTTAGAATATCCTTCTATTCTAAATCGTGTTTCTGTAGTCGTTTCCAGTTGCCGATCCAGGATCTTTTGAAGCTGATTCTTTATGTTTATATCCATACTTTTGTATTTCTTCGTTATATCTATTTACTACCCAGTTTAGTATCGCTCTATAGTCAGAACTATACTTTTTCCCTTTTGATCCTTTATAGTTATCAAGTATTTCAATCATCCGTTTGGCTCCTTCCTCAGAATATTCAGCGCATAACTTAGCGTATTCATCCCTTGTTAGTGTTACGAACTCAGCATACTTGTATTTTTTTGCCTTCTCAGCCTTTTTTTGCTGCTCTGGCGTTAAAGGTGGTGGGCTTTCTTGTGGAAACAGTAAACTTCCTGTTGCGGTTGTTGGGGCTGCTCTTGTAGGATCGTTTCTGCTTCTGCTTTTGGAATGAAAACCCTTGCCTTAGTGATCTCACCCCCTTTCTTACCAGCCAGCCTTCTTTTCTTACTTATCAGGTTGTCTTTTACCATACGCCTACTATAAATAGCTCCATCTTCCCGAACTTCACACACCTTGTTTTCTATCAAAGAATCTACCCATTTAGAAGATCCTGAGCAATCCGTACCTATTATACGGGCTATATCTTCTTTCGTACAAGGCTGTCCGTTTGGCATAACCATAACACCACGTTCTACACTTTCCCACATATAGCATAACATATCCATCCACAAACCCCTAACGTCTGGTGGAAGTACCCTTAATTCAGGACACCTCAACCAATCGCCAACATAGAAAGGCATAGGAGTTTCTTGTTTTCTTGCCATAGAGAGAATTTTTAAGGAAGCCGGGATAATTCCCAGCTTTCCTATAATCATGTTTGAACGGTTACACTTCCAGAATTGCAATATCGGGGGCAATATCCTTGATCTTATCCAGCACTTCATCAATACACTTATCTCTGTAACTTTCCATCACTTCATTTGCTCCTGGCGAAACAAGTTGCAAAAACACTTCTCCATTTGTCAGATAATGATCGAACTCTATTTCGATAGGCTGTTTTGCAGTTCCCTTGAAGATAGCCATGTTTACGGTAAAGCTCTTCGGTAAATTACTTTCTACCTGGCAACGGTAAACATCAGCAACGGAGCCAGAAGGATCTCTTTGTTTCTCAATCTCTGCCTTTGCTTTTGCATTGAAGTTTTTGAGATTGGAAACAAGTACCATGCACTTTTTCTTTATCTTCAAACAAACCACGATTCAGACGCAAGAATTGTCCTAATTTGGCAGGGATCCAGCCCTTTTCACCATCATTAATACCGAACTTCTCAAATGTTTCAGATACTTCAACCGTACCAGTGAACGTGTTTTTATTGTAATAATCATCTTCGTTTACAGTGAGCTGAATTGTCATTTTCTCACGATTCACAACGACATTTGCACGTTTCTGATCTACAGTATCTATTCGCTTGGAAAGCCATTCATACGGAGTGGAGATAGTGCCGGAAACACTGATCTTTTCCGGGGCTTTGGTTGCAAGCGGTTGTTGTGCTTGCGCTGCGTCACCAAGTCTATAAACTACTTCAATAGGTTTCTCTCCAGTGTAATGTTCGATGTTAATGTTCAAACCTTTGTTTTTTCTTCCATAATGTTTTAAAAATTAAGATGTTAATAAATTAATTATCTGTGCCAGTCAAGCGCACTGCCATTTGAATTGTTTTCTGCCTTTCTTCCGGCTTCATAGGTCTTTCCTCCAGCAAATAACCGTCTGGCGTATAGTAACCTACTCTTCCTTCGTCTTGATCTATGAACTTGTAGCACTCACCTTTAATGTACTCACCGCCTTTTCTCAAATCATCAAGCATTTTTCCGATCCGTTCTTGCAGTGGCTTCATTTTTCCTTTGAAGTCAGCTTTAACTACATCAAAAATTTTTCTGTCAGTTCTTTGCATCTGTATCTGAACTTTCTACAAGGTTTAGCCCGAAGCTCATTAGTTTTCTTCCTGAGAGAACTTTTGAGAGATAAAATTTTTCTCTCGACCTCATCGCAGCTATCACGTAAAAATTTGCGCTCTTTGCTCCACTGGAGTATCAGCCAACATTATATCTTTCATTGCAAAATAAGATTTGATTTATTAATTGAATTGAAAGTCTATTTGAAAGTGGTACTTATTCAAGAGAACAAACAGTAAGATTGCGATTCCTAATATGTTATCTATAATTCTCCATGTAAACCACTTCTTAGGGATAAGGCTTAAAACAAATCAAATGACAAGAAAACATAATCCATTGAGAGCTTATTAAAC